>Ga0190313_1000019_pt1 | contig 128925 bp, 140 predicted proteins | sample 4870071011_MG_FD_169989 | JGI IMG/M metagenome (GOLD analysis project Ga0190313, IMG submission 169989) | Hydrothermal vent sediment bacterial communities from Southern Trench, Guaymas Basin, Mexico - 4870-07-10-11_MG | ecosystem: Environmental > Aquatic > Marine > Hydrothermal vents >...
AACTTATATAGTCGTTCAAGTATTTGAAGTTAACTCCCCATGGAGCCCTACCTACCTCCATGTAAACTTACATGAAATATCATCGAGGCAACCCGACCGACATCATCAAATTATCATCGAATTCCTGCAAGTAAGGATAGGGGATTGGGTCAAGGTAGCATATATCCCCTATCGCATAGGTTAATCGAATGAGAGTGGGGGGGAGAAATGTAAAGCCCATTCAAGTACATTAGCTTGTTACGACTTCCTCTAAGGTTTCCGCTTACTGCTTAATACTTTACATGATTACTGAGCTCCATAACATTGATGTAAGGCGACTTCGTTTAAATCTTCAACAATTCAGAAGCGCCATTAGTAGAACTTTAGACTTTAGGGAGGTAACTATTCGCGGGAATTCGGTAGAAAGAAGTTATAACTACGCTTTAGAGCCCAACTTACCGGTTCTCATCTATTTACTCGAGGTGATTAAAAATCACTTACCATATTACCGGAGATAGAGCCAGTTAAGGTACCAGAGGTGGGACTTGCCTATCTTGGTTTCTAAGGAAGAACTTTTTAACTTCGCTGATAAGTTAGGTTTAAGGGAACCAGCTAGGACTCTCTTTAACCATGAAATTAAAGATATTGAAAGAAGAGCCAATATTTACTTTAAAATCTTCGGTGAAGGATTAGAGCTCTACTCGGTAATTTATAATTAGCAACCTAAAGCTTATTGACGTCTTCGGTAATGGGATGGGGGAGATTAAAAAGGAGATTAGAGGTCAGGTTATTTCGAAGTCATGTTCTATAGGTAATGAAAGGATTTTTATGCCCATGCTGGAATGCGTAAGGAGTTCATGGTGGTAAGGTTCCAGAGAGGTAGGTTAGCCTTAGGATATTTAGGGAGGTGCTTAAATATCATCAAAAGAAAAACGGAGCTACTAACCCTGCGTATTACGATAACCTCTCTCTTGAGGATTAACTGTACGTACTGACTTACGTGGAATGTAACTTGAGGGGCTCACCTTTACTAACGCAGAGCTTAAGTAAGGCTTGGCGCTTACCTCTAAAAATTCTCCGCTGGCTTCTAACTTCGAGTAACCCCTATTAGGTACGGCGGTCACGGAAGCGTAAGCGTTTAACGACGCCCCTAGAATCGCGAAAGCTTTATATCCTGAGCGCCTATCTAACCTGCATTTCATTATTAACTTAATGGTTCCCGACTCAGAGAAATGTGGCCTCCTAGTACTTAAGGCCTTTATTATCTTCCAAAGCGACTTAAGAACGTTAATTACGTCAAGTATCCCTATCAGCCCGTAACCCGTTACCACCTTAAGTACTACTTCGGCTACGGTAGCTAAGTCCCTAGCGTGCCTACTTAGGAATTCCTTAGACTCTTACCGTAGCGTACGGCCTTATGGTACAACCGTGTAATATCAAGGCGATAGCCGAAGCTTCACTCCTCTTCCTCTTACGACCGCTGTAAGCTACTTTCTCCCCGCTATCGGCTAGTAGGTAAAAACGACCGCCCTTATTATCTACTTCATGAATAGCCTTAGCGCTTTCAGCATACTTGCTCTTGTAGGATTTACCGACACTACCGTAGATGGGCCAAGGGGGTTTAAGAATTAGCCCTTTAGGAGGTAAGGAAGGGAGGAACGGGAAGGCGAACTCCAAGAGCGGGAAGAATAAGGTGACTACCGCATATAATTTTTTACTAATTATATCACCTCTCTTTAGTTAAAAACTGTAAAGCTAATTAATAAATTTACCCATTAAGATGGGTAGTTTTTCGCTATAGTTTCTACGAACTAACTTAATTACCCTTTAACCTCCTCGTAGGTAGCGAACTTAAAACATTGGACTATGACAGCTAAACCAATAGATCCACGGCGGTAGTAAACTATGGCTTACATGAATAATCCATGGCCGGACCTAGGTTACCCCCTTCACGTCAGCAAAAGTACCCTTTTATTGAAAATACAATAAAGTGATACTTATATTGATTAAATTACATCATATATTTTTTATTTTTGTTGATAATTTGATGGTATAATAGTGACAACTTTTGCTGTAAAACCTTTCATTAGATATGTTTATCTAAAACAGTACATATTCCTAGGAATACTTAGAGGCATATCACAGGTGGCCTGTAAATGGAAGGCATTAATCTAAGGTTGGGGAAGGAGAGGAGCTTAACTTTCAAAATAGAGGAGGAACATGTAGCTAAGCACTTAGGTAACGGTAAGCTAGGGGTCCTATCTACTCCTAGCATGATAGCTTTCATGGAATTTACGGCCATGCTATGCGTCCAGGACGACTTACTTAAAGGCTATACGACGGTAGGTACTAAAGTATGCGTAGAACATGTATCTCCAGTACCTTTAGGGGAGGAAGTAGTAGTAAGGGCTAGGTTAAAGGAAATAAGAGGTAAGGAAATTAACTTTCGATGTGGAAACTTTATGGAAGGGTAAAGTAGTAGGCAGAGGAACTCATGAGCGCTACATAGTAGAAGTAAAACGTTTCCTTGCTAAGCTAAAAACTTAAACAGTTTAAGTGACGCTTAGTAAACGTTATGAACTTAAAGTTATTCATAACTGGTAGGCCGGGGATAGGTAAAACTACGACCCTTTTAAAGGTATATCGGGAATTGAAGCGCCGTGGCATTAAAGTAGGGGGTTTCATAACTAAGGAAGTAAGGAGGGGTGGAGTTAGGGAAGGGTTTGAAATAATAAGTTTAACTTATGACTTGAAGGGAATATTAGCGTCTAAAGGAGCGGTTATAGGACCCAAATTGGGTAGCTATAGGGTAAACCTGCGTGATTTAAATGAGGTAGGAGTTAAATCAGTAAGGGATGCGTTAGGTAATTCGCAGGTAATTATAATAGATGAGATAGGCCCAATGGAGTTGTTCTCTGAGGAGTTTAGAAAGGTAGTGGAAGATGCCGTTAGAAGTGCTAAGCCCTTAATAGCTAGCGTACATAGGAAAGTAGTTAATGGAAGGTGGTTTAGGGATTTAGTAGGAAATTATGCTAAGGTGATAACAGTGACCTTAAACAATAGGGATAAGATACCTGATGTAATCTTAAAGGAAATACTGCCATACATTAAGCGTTAATACGCTCTCGGCTCCGCGAGTAGGGGCGCAGGTATATCACCGTTCATAGGCTGCGACCCCTCTTCATCGCCACACCTAATTAAATTGTTAACGGATCTTTTTAAACTTAACCTAAACCCTAGTCCGGACCTCCAGTAAGCCAAGCAAAATGCGGATCACTCTTGATTACTGGATGGTGAGGATCAACCATTATAACTTCGAACCACTTGTACATTCCATCCTCCCCTACCCAATAAGATCCTAAGACTTCTAAGTTAGGATATTTCCTAGCCGCCTTTTCCTCAGCAATGAGTTGCAGGCTCTTTCGAGGAGTATGGCCTAATACCCCCATTCTCTTAGGCCTCCTGCCGGACCTCGGCCTAGGCTTATTTAGGCCTCCCTTCCTAACCTTAACCCTTACAACTACAAAGCCCTGTTTAGCTTTGTAACCTAAAGCCCTAGCTCTATTTAGGCGGGTAGGCTTCCTAATCCTACGTACAGTAGGTTCCTTTCTCCACTCTACTAACCTCTTTTTAAGTATCTCCTTAAGGGGGCCTTTATAAGGCCTCTTCCAGGCTAACGCTAAGTACTTATAGAGCGACAAGCCCTATCCCCTTAAACCTTTCGGATAGCTATTTATAAACTTTCCTTAATAAAAATAGTGGATGGAAAATGGGAAACTTAATAAGTAAGGTTTACCTCGAAGCGTTTTCCCACGCTACTGAAGATTCGGAGAGGGTAAAGGAGGCCATACTAAACTTAGCGCCTACCGATATTAGGGAACGCATTTCTAAGCTACTGATTACGGAAATTACATACGGTCACTACGGTAACCCTATAATAATATACAAACTTAACATTACGGAAAAGGCTTTAGCTTCAAAACTAGGAGTGCATTTACTATTTCGCTTAAATGAAGAGGATAAAAGGGAGTTATTTAGAACTTTAAATTTAAGATTAGACCATAAGAGGAACATGTATTTAAGGCTAGATAAGCAAAAGGCCTTCTTAGGTGAAATAAGGCTGAGCAAAGGAGGGGACGATATAAAGGCCGTATTGGGCTTCCTACCACACCTAAAAGATTATAATGTGTTAGAGAGAGAATTAAGGAAATTATGGGAAAACTTAACTAAGAGATAATAGCTATTATTTCCTTGAGGCCAAGATGGCACTTGAGGAGTACGTAAAAGCTGACGTTACAGGAGTATACGAAGTCATAGTGGAGAATATACTAAATTATGCCGTAGCTTTGAAATGCGAAGATGAGGAGGGATTAGGTAATTTAATCCTCCCTATTTTCATCGGGGAAATCGAGGCTATGTCCATAAAGATGGCCTTAGAGGGAATTAGTTACAAAAGACCTCTAACCCACGATTTAATAGTATCCATCTTGGAGACGCTAGGAGTAGAGGTGGAGAGGGTAACGATAGATGCCTTAATAGGTAACGTATACACCGCTACTTTAGTACTGAAGGATCATTATGGTTTAGCGAACAATAATTTGCATTATGTAGATTCTAGGCCTTCGGACGCCATAGCTATAGCCCTGAGAGTTAAGGCGCCTATCTACGTAGCTAAGAGGCTTTTAAAGCACGCTATACCTGAGGATAAGTTTAAAAGAAGTAGTAATAAATGATCCTTTTCGGACTTACCGTATTCTTAAACTATTATTACCTTTATTAGTAAAAGCAACCCAGAAAGTAAGCAAATTACCCTTTCTGTAAGTATGAGTTATATACTACTTTCTAAATTATTTGTAAGGTGATAAAAATTGATCGACGAGAAGGACAGGATTATAATAGATACGTTAAGAAAGAATGCGAGAATAACTCTTTCTGAATTAGCTAAATTAGTAGGTATAAGTGACGTAGCCGTTAAGAAGAGGATCAAGAAGCTGGAAGCTAGCGGCGTAATAAGGGGCTATAGGGCATTAATAGATCCCTTTAAATTGGGATACGTAATAGCAATACTAGGTATAGATGCCGAGCCTAACTTACTACTCGACGTAGCTAAAACCCTTTCGGAGAGGGAATACACAAAATACTTAGCTATTACTACTGGGGATCACATGATGATGGCCGTAGTATGGGCTAAGAGTAGGGAGGAATTAAAAAATATAATTGAGGAAGTAAGTAGGATGAAAGGGGTTAAGAAGGCTTCGCCTTCCATAGTTTCCGAGATCTTAAAATTTTAAAATTGGTAGAGATCTGCTTATCGAGATAGCCGAAGAGTGATATAGTTATATACTGCTGTTCTGAAGTTTATGCTAGGGGGACGTTATGTCTGAGTTTGAGGAATGGTGGAGGAGGACCAGGAAGCTCTTCAAGGAGATAGATAAATTATTCGAGGATATGTTCAAAAGTAGCTTTGAGGAACTCGAAAAAGGAGAGAGGAGAATAGGACCCTACATTTATGGTTTCTCGATGACCATAGGACCTGATGGAGTACCTAGGATAAGGGAGTGGGGAAACATAAAACCGGGGATAGTGAGGCCTAGGATTAGTGAGAGCATAGAGCCTTTCACCGACGTAATAGATGAAGGGGACGTAATTAAGGTAATAGCTGATATTCCAGGAGTAGAGAAGGATAGAATAAAGGTAGAGGCGACCGAGAACTTCGTAGAGATTTCAGCCAGCAACGAGGATAGGAAGTACTACAAAAAGGTAAGGTTACCTGCTAAAGTGAAACCAGAGACTGCTAAGGCCAAATATAAGAATGGTGTACTTACCATTACCATAGAGAAGGTAGAGAAGGGTAAAAAGGAAAGCGGATTTAAGGTAAAGATAGAGTAAAACTAAGCGATCAAAAGACTTAAATATACAATGCTTATAACTAGCAATACACGCGTTAAGAAGGGACCGGTGAAGGGGAATGTCGACTCCTAGCGAAGGAGTTATCTTAATAGGGAATAAGCCGACTATGAATTACGTCTTAGCTACGGTAATCCAATTTAACCAGGGTGTTCAAAGAGTATTAATTAAGGCTAGGGGTAGGGCCATCTCCAAAGCGGTAGATACTGCCGAGATCACTAGGACTAGGTTCTTACAGAACCAAGTAGATATAAAGAATATAAAGATAGGTAGTGAGAAGGTCGGTGAACCGGGAAAGGAAAGAACTGTTTCCACCATAGAGATAGTATTGGAGAGGCTTCAGTAAGTTTATAAAGTGAACAAAACGTGATTTTTTAAAGGCTAAACCTTTCAATAAGGGGTAAAGGGGTGTCGGAAGGGAATAGTAGGGGTCCTTTAGGATTAGCATTAAGGGGAGGATTAGAGTTACTCATCCCAAAGTACTTCTTCGTAACTAGCGGTAAGGGTATAAGCAGGGTTTCAGACCTTAACGCATACGATAAAGCCCTCCAGAGGGCAGGTATAGCTCAAAGTAATTTAGTTTACGTTAGCTCCATAATCCCACCTGGCGCCGTGGAAGTTAAACCTATACCCTTACCACCGGGCAGTATAGCCTTTGCGGTAGTAGCTGAAGCTAGGGGTAAGGATGGTGAGAGAATAGGAGCGGGTATAGCGTGGGGATTGCCTAGTGACGGCGGTTACGGTTATGTAGTGGAGGCTCACGGATCAAAAAACTACACCGAGTTATTAAGGGAACTAAGGGGGAAAATTTACGAGATGGCTAGATCTAGAGGTGTGAAGTTAGCTTTCTTCAGGACGCGCATAGAGACGCTAAGGATACCTCGGGGTTGTTACGGAGCCACCGTAGCGGCGGTAGTATTCGTACCTGAGGTATTAATGGGAACTAAATAATTAATTCGTTAATAGCTGTTTAAAACGTTTTTAATTTGAAACCTTATTTAAATTTAGTAATGAACTAAGTGAAGTCCATGAAAGCTATAATATTAGCTGCCGGTTTAGGATCTAGGTTAAATCCATTAACCCAGACGAGGCCTAAGCACTTATTGCCCATAGCAGGCAAACCGCTCATAGGGCATATAGTGACTACGCTAAGTGAAATAGGGGTTAAGGAAATAGGGGTAGTAGTTCACCACTTAAAGGAAAAAATTATAAAGTATTTAGGTCGCGGGGAGGAGTACGGAGTCAAAATAGAGTACATTTACCAGAGGGAACTTGACGGTACTGCCGGAGCAGTAGAGGTAGCTAAGGATTACGTAGGAAATGAAGTATTCATGGCCGTTTCAGGCGATGTAACCGTAGATAAGGACGTATTACGTAATTTCCTTCGTAGCTTCGAGAAATTAGGTGAAATAAAGGGTATGGTATTAGGAGTACATGTAGATAACCCTTATGAGTACGGGGTATTAGTAGTTGAGAAAGGGTATTTAAGGTCCATAGTGGAGAAACCTAGGCCTGGGGAGGTAAAGGGGGATTTAATAAATGCCGGTATATATTTGTTCAAACCGATAATATTCGAGTACGTAAATAGAGTAGGTAAGTCGCCTAGAGGGGAGAGGGAGTTAACCGAAGCGGTACAGTTAATGGCTAACCGAGGTAAGGTAGCAGTATATGATGGAGGTAAAGGTTGGTGGTTCGACGTAGGTAGACCTTGGGACTTAATAGATGCTAACAAGGTTTATCTCGAAAGGATATCTACCGATATAAGGGGCGATATAAGGTTAGCAGCTAGAGTTATCGGAAACGTTAGGATAGGAGAGGGGTCTGTATTACTACCTGGATCTGTAGTAATAGGGCCTACCCATATAGGTTCAAATGTTATAGTAGGCTATAATACCGTCATAGGACCTTACTCTACCATAGGCGATAACATAGAGATAGGGCCGTTAAGTTATATTTCAGGTTCAATTATAATGGAGAACACTTATATCTCTAGCCATTGCGCAATTTTCGAGAGCATCATAGGGGAGAACGTCTACTTAGAAAGCGGAGTAAAAATCCCCAGCCAGAACATCTACGGGGGGAACGTACTGGTACTAATAAAGGGAAGGAAGGTAGATAGCGGGAGAAGCAGGTTGGGGGCCATAATAGGGGATAACGTAAGGATAGGAGCTAATACCTCCATAGCGCCAGGCGTTACCATTATGCCTAACGCTACTATACCTCCCAATTCTAAGGTGGTAGAGGATGTAATTACGGGTAATTAACTTGATATGGTTCGATGCACTTACCGGTAAACAGGCATTACTGTATAGTTACCTATACTTCGAATTGAAGGCTAAAGGTTATGATGTAAAAATTACCTGCAGGGATTACGATTACGTAGTTAAGTTATTTAAGTTAAAGGGAGTTAACGTAGACGTAATAGGTAGTTATGGAGGAGCTGATTTAGCCGGTAAATTAGCGGCCAGCTTAGTTAGGGAGCTTTCCTTCTTAAGGGAAATGAAGGACCGAAGACCCTTACTACATTCTTCCTTTACTTCCCCAGAAGCTGTAAGAGCAGCCTTTAAATTAAACTTGCCGATAGTACTACTTACGGATTCACCTCATTCTGTTTATGTAAATAGATTAACGATACCTTTGGCTGACGAAGTAATAGTACCCGAAGCTACTCCTCCCCAAGCTTATGGCCCTTATTATCGCTTCATAAAGTTCAGGACATTTAAAGGAGTATTTGAAGTAATATGGGCAAGGAGGTTTAAACCCTCAGATGAGGTTTTGAAAGTACTAAATCTAGAACCTTACTCCTATGTAGTTTTTAGAGTTGAAGAAGCTAAGGCCTCCTACTATCCTCGATCCCCTAGAGCCCCTCCAACTATCATGGTTCCATTAATAAGAGAAGTATTGAATAGAAGGATAAGCGCAGTGGTTTTCACGAGATATCCCGATCAGGAAGCATATTTGAGAAAGTTGTTCGGAGGTAAAGTAATAATACCTAATTTCGCTGTAGATTCCTTAAGCTTAGCTTATTACAGCTTAGCCGTAGTAACAGGAGGGGCCACCATGGCTACTGAGGCTTCCTTAATAGGAGTACCAAGTATAACCCTCTTCCCTAGGGGCTTATATGTGGTAAATTATTTAAGAGATAGGGGATTTCCCATATACCAGCTAGACGTTAACAGTGCCCTTAATACATTAAAGGAAATAACCTCTAAGGGATATGAAAGGTTTAAAGTTCGACTTAATTTGTTAGAAGATCCGTTGGACCTCATAATTAAGACTATAGAACGGTATTTAAGGGAGGAAGTATAATAAGGTAAAAGCTAATAAAGGAGCTAGCATAGCATCCTACCGTGGCCACCTTACCTTTAGGGTTCCTAGCTAAAGTAATACTCATTAGCGCTTCAGGAGCGTTATCGCCGGGTCCTTTAACTGTAGCTGTCGCTACGTTAGGCTTTAAGAGGGGATATAAAGGGGGTATCGTAGCTAGTTTAGGGCATACCTTAGCCGAATTCCCCCTCGTCCTTTGCTTAGCTTTAGGGCTTTCGACCGTCATAAATGATCTTAGGACTAAACTCGTAGTAAGCTTAGTAGGAGGTTCCTCGTTAATAGCTTTCGGTATATTGCAGTTCCTAGACGCCATTAAAAGCGCTCCTAATAGCGTTAATAGCTTAAGTAACGGTTCCTCGCTTGTAATAGGATTTACCTTAACTCTATTCAATCCCTTCTTCTTAATATGGTGGCTTAGCATAGGTTTATCTCTAGTAACGGAGGCTATTATGCTTATGCAATTAGTGGGCGTTCTGGTACTCTACCTCGCCCATGTATGGCTTGATTACTTCTGGTTAACATTAGTAGCTTATTTAGCTTCGCTAGGTAAGAGGAGCACGAAGATAAGTAAGTTAGTAGCGGCAGCGCTTTCCTTAGCCATGATACCGTTGGGCATTAATATGTTATACTATGCCGTTAAATTACTCCACCTACCATAAGGTTTTTCCTAACCGTCCTAAAGGTGGGAACGGATAAAAGTGTGCTCAATACTTACTATCGCGAGGTGCTATTCCATGCTAAGGAGACATTTCCTTTTCCTCTCCTTAATAACGATATTTATACTGTCACCCATTACCGAAGCCGTTGGAACCTTTACCTTAAAGGAGGTTAGGAGTATTACCATACACGCTCCAGCAGTGACTTTAAGTGGAAAGGTAATGAAGGGAGTGCTAACTAATATAACTATAACTCTAGTAAGGCCGGGAAGAGGTAGGGTTTTCATTTCCACTACCCCTTTAAGCCAGCTCGATATTCAGGCTTCGGCAAGGGTAGCGGCTATGATAGCTTGCGAACTAGCAGGTGTACCTTCTACATGCGTGGATTTCCTAATAGAGGTGAAAAGTAACTCGATAGTAATAGGGGGCCCTTCTGCTTCCGCCTATATGTGCGTAGCGATGTACGCCTTAATTAAGGGATTAAAGTTAAGGGATGACGTATCGATGACAGGGATGATAAACCCCGATGGTTCCATAGGCCCTGTAGGCGGGATCTTAGAGAAGGCAGAAGCCGTGGCTAAGAGGGGGGTTAAACTCTTCTTGATACCTTTAGGGGAGGAGGAAACCACTACTTACGAGGTTAGGGAGAGGGAGATAGGCCCGTTCATCTATCGCGAGCTTATCCCTAGGAGGATTAATGTGGTGGCTTACGCTAGGGAGAAGTTCGGGTTAAAGGTGATACCAGTGTATAACATAGGACAAGCGATAAGTTATTTTACAGGCCTTAAGTACAAGGTGCTTAAACCTCCTATCTCCATAACCTTAAGTCCACGATACTTAGAGGCACTTAAAAATATGGGAGAAGAATTGCTAAGGATAGATACGAAGCTTTACAATGAATTAAATAGTAAGTTAAGTGGAGCATTCGCCGAGGAACTTAAGCGTTATTACCAGTTAATGGAAGAGTCTAAGAGATTGTTAAATGAGGGAAGGTATTACGTAGCCTCAAGCAGAGCATTCGCGTTACTTACTCATCTAAAATACCTAGAACTAGTATACGAAGTTAACGAAAAGGGGGAGAGAGCTTTCGTAAGGAGGGCTAAGGAGGCCAATGCTACCTTAACCTCCTTATACGAGAAAGTGAAGAGCTTTAAACCTACTTTAACTAATATAGGACTGCTAATAGCCATTGTTGAAAGATTAGAAGAAACGAGGAAGAGCTTAACGGATAGCGGTAAGTATTATAAGCAATACCTTAGTGAGGGCTTTGATAGTTTACTCGTTAAGGCCGTGGATTCGCTTTCCTTCTCGGAAGCTAGGCTAGCAGGTGTAGAACTTTGGTTAAAGTGGATAAGGAAGTTAAAGGTATGGGGAACTAAAGTAATACCTTTGCCCATTATAAAAAGAGTAACCGAGAACCTCATGGACGAAGCTTATTCGGTCATGGCCTATGCCCTTTCAATATTTGGCGAGGAAAGGATAGAAGAAGTTAAAAAGGTAGAAGAGTACTTAAACATGGCTAAGGAAGCTTACTTAAAGGGAGATTACCTATCGGCTTCAGCTGACTCCATAAGAGTCCTTGCTTATTTACTTTATGAATTTAATACCATAGTACGTAAGGAGGCCTTAGGGAAGATAGTAAATTATTCACGCTCTCAAGCTTTAACCTTATGTAATGAGGCTAAGGAATTAGGTATGGAGCCTTACTTAGCATTAAATTACTTGGAATACGGTGATTACGTGAGGGATCTCCTCGATAGGATATTCTTTTACAAGCTAGCCGCTATACACGCCAAGTACTTAATTATCATAGCTAAGGAGATAAAAAATCTAAGTAAGTCGATCGGTATTATAATTAGACCTTAAATCCCCTTTTTACTTTATAATAAAAATTTATAGATTTAACACTTTCAGATATGCTTGTGCTAAAGAACTTAATACCTTAATTACCTGACCTACTTCCTTAGCGTAAGAACTTAAGACTAGGTAACCCTCTTCATTTATATCTATCCTAACTTCAGGATCCTTAATAGCTTCCTTAATCCTCCTTAAGGCACTAATTGAGGAATAATCATGTTGCCACTTAAATAACGGTTCACCCTCTATGGGTATACCATACTCCTCCTCATAGGCTTCGAACCTTAAGGTGAATCCCTTAACCTTAAGGTTAACCACTACTGATTCCTCCCCTCCTCGTATCCTACGAGCAGCGCATAAACCTCTCCGCCTTAGTTCGAGGGGTAACCCTTCATCATCCTGATAGGATTCTACCCTTACTTCAACGCCCTGAGATAACTCGCTAAGGGTATGTAGTGGCCCTACTACCTCACCTATAGGCACTATCGGGGTATAAGGTTGGCTTATTCCGTAAAAAATACATAGCGCCCTACCAGGAGGCCATAACGCTACCGAACCTTTATCTACCTTTAAACAGGTTTCTCCACCTATCCCGCTTAAAGGAGTTCTGAAGTATATCTCCTCCTTCCAAACCTCTACCTTAGAGGAGAAGGGTATTTTCTTAATTAACTCCTTTACTACGTCTAACTCTTCATTTAGTTCTAGGATTACCTCACCGTAACCATCCACCTTAACTTTAACTAACACTTCTTCCACCTTACCTATTACGCATTACCGATGGAAATGGAAACCCGGGATCCTCTGAAACCCGAATTACATCACCTATTGCGATCAGTAAGGCCAGGAGAGGTCATCCCCTTAGTGAATATTAAACTTAAGGCTTTAAAAAGTTACTTTAATCGCTAATATGATCACGAAATGCCGCAAGCCAGAAAGCTAAAATATATTAACCTTAACATTGTTTTTCGTGTTAAAGTTATCGAAATAAGAGAGGAGTAAGACATGCCTTTAGTAGTATTTAATACGCTCAGTGGGATGAAGGAGGAATTTAAGCCCTTAAGGGATAACGAGGTAAGGATCTACGTATGTGGACCTACGGTATATGATTACTCCCATATAGGGCATGCCAGGACATACATAGTGTTCGACGTAATAGTAAGGTACTTAAGATACAAAGGGTACAAGGTGAAGTATATCGTAAATATAACGGATATAGAGGATAAGATAATAAGGAGAGCTAAAGAGTTAGGTATAACGCCGCTAGAATTAGCTAGGAAGTTTGAAAAAGAGTTCTTTAAGGATATTGAAAGGTTAGGATTGGTAAAAGCGGATAGGTACCCTAGAGCTACGGAGCATATAAGGGATATGATAAAGGTAATTGAAGCACTTATGAGGAAAGGTTACGCGTATAGAGTAGGTAACGACGTCTACTTTGACGTTTCTAAACTAAAGGACTATGGTAAACTCTCAAGACAAAAAGTGAACTCCCTAAAGGCTGGAGCTAGGGTAGAGATAAGGAGGGGTAAGAAAAGCCCACTAGATTTCGCATTATGGAGAGGGGTTAGTAAGGATGAGCCAGGTTGGGATAGCCCGTGGGGCAAGGGTAGGCCCGGTTGGCATATAGAGTGCACAGTGATGGCAATTAAGCATTTAGGGGAGCAAATAGACCTACATGGCGGGGGGGAGGATTTGATTTTCCCGCATCATGAAAATGAAATAGCCCAATCAGAAGCCTATAGCGGTAAGAAGCCCTTCGCTAAATACTGGCTTCATACCGGACTACTAATGGTAAAGGGAGAGAAAATGTCTAAGTCCTTAAGAAATATAATTTCTATAAGGGAGTTTATAGATAAATACGGTGCTGATACCTTAAGGCTTCTAGTACTATCCTCTCACTATAGAAGTCCTATAGAATTTAGTGAGGATAAAGCGTTACAAGCTAAGAGGAGTTTAATTAAGTTATATGGGATCTTAGAGAGAGCTAGATTAATGGTTAAGTTTAAGGAGAAGGGAGGGAAGGTAGAGGAGGTAAGGGAAAGAGCGAAGGAGTTCAGAAGAGAATTCGAGGAAGCTATGAATGACGATTTCAACACCCCTAAGGCATTAGCCGCGCTTTTCAGGTTCTCTTCCTACTTAGAGTCCTTAATAGATAAAGGATATAGCGGAGAGAGCATAAGGGTAGCTTACGAAACCGTTGTATGGGCCTTAAAGTTATTAGGTTTCAAGATGAAGTACGCTAAGTTAAGTGAAGAGAGATTAGCCTCCCTTTTACCATTACTAATAGAGATTAGAGGAGAACTGAGGAGAAGAAGGGTATGGGATTTAGCGGATAGAATTAGGGACAAACTAGGGGAAATGGGTATAGCCCTGGAGGATAGAGAGGATGGAACGGTTTGGAGGTACATACCCAATCTTTTGACCGACTAAATGATGAAATGTTGATACTAGCTTCTACTTCGGAGAGGAGGATAACGCTCCTTAAGCTACTCGTGGAGGAATTTAAGGTAATAAAACCTAAGGCTTCTGAAGAACTAATTCAGGGCAAGCCGATAGATACCGTCCTAAGGAATTCTGAACTTAAGGCCTTAAGCGTATTAGAGGACGTAGAATCAGAGGACTTAGTATTAGCTGCAGATACAGTGGTTTCCGTTCACGGTAAAATCCTAGGTAAGCCGAAGGACCACGAATCAGTTAGGGAATACTTAGAGTTGCTTTCAGGTAAGTGGCATTACGTATATACGGGGATTAGCTTAGCTAAAAGGAGTTCAGGGATAATAAAACAGGATTATGAGGTTACCGCTGTTAAGTTTAGAAGGTTAAGTCAGTACGAAATATACAGATATCTAGTTAGCCATGAGCCTATAGGGAAAGCAGGGGGTTACGCGATACAGGGCTTAGGAGCTTCCCTAATAGAGGAAATTAGAGGATGTTACACTAATGTTATAGGCCTTCCATTACCTTTAGTAAAAAGGTTATTAAGTGAAGTAGGCTATCTAAGTTAACTCGTAATAAATTAATTATTCACATCATCATTTAAAACTATTCCCTTTAAAGCTTCCTTAACGCTCCTAACTCTTTCAAGCTTGCTCCTGACGCTCTGCGATCTATCCATAAAATCATCTAGGGATAGCTTACCCATAAACCATTGAGTAACCAATTCATTAAGTTGGGACTTAAGCTCCTTCTCCATAGCCGATAGGAATTCTATAGTAGTTTTAACAGCTCCTTCCTCTCCCGTTAATTTCCTTAAAACTCCTTCATTAATTGACGGGCCCTCAGTGTTATTTACTAGCTTAACTAACTTCTGTAAGGCTTCCTCGCTTAATTCCTCTAAGAGGAATAAATTGCCCCTATATATTACTAAGAGGCGGGGATCTACCCTTAGGCTCCTGCCATCACTTCGCTCGATAGCTACTTCCACTACCTTCTTATCCTTCTTCCTAACCCTTACTTCCTTAATCCAACCTATCTCCCTACCTTCTGTATCGAGTACTAAAGCCCTTAGATACTTCCTTAATTCTGGATACTCCAATTCAGTAAAGGGTTCGATAGAGTATTCCTTAAGGAGCTTACCTATGGATAACCTACGCCTTAATAGCATCGAGGCACCTAACTTTAACACCCTTGCCTTAAAAAATTGAGATATCGTTTTGGGAAACTCCTCCTATACCTTAATGTTATTAGCATATATGGCCTTAAGCTCCCCTCTTCACCTCGTCGAGGAAAGACTTAATGGAATTCTCCTCGTCTAACCTTACTAACTTCAATCCCATTACCTCGCAAGCATACCTTAATTCCTCTAGGTAATCGCCAGGTACGGCTGAGAAGTGATTAGAGCCTACGGCATTAAGGAAGAGCTCACCATCTATATTAAGCTTAAATAGAGTATGAGGCCACGTTTTACCCCACTTAAGCTTATCCTCGAACTCCCTACTTATAGTTAAGGTCTCCGCTACCATAACTTGCATATAGTATTTCCTCCTTACCCTGATCAACCTAGCTACGGTCATTAGAGCCGAAGGAGTTCTATAAGTTACAGCTCCTCCCCCCCTGCCTTGACATTGAGGGGCTATCCTTAACTTACGTAAGTTAGAATCTAGATCCTCACTTAAAGCCGCATAATAAACAGAGGAGGCTCCGCAATTGGCTAATACGAAGTAACCCTCCCCTAGGTACTTTAAGTCCCCAAATAAGGGAGGCCTCCCGCTTATGTAGTAAAGTAAGGTAGAGGTAATTAACCCCTTAATATCGCCTTCGCAAACGGTAGGCACTATCTCCTTAACTCCCTCTAGATCCTTTGGGAAAGGTAAAAAGGCAGGTATTAAGCATGGATCAACTCCATAAATTTCCGAAATCTCGGGTTGACATTTTATGGATACCCCACCTACTCTCCTCGACTTGGATAACTCCGAGATCCTATCCTTAGCCGCTAAGTACAAGGCTACTTCCTTCTTCAAGCTCTCCTCGGTTAACATCTTCCCATCGAATACTACTTCCGTTTTACTCGTAAGTTCGTTAACGAACTTCTCGACCCTCTCCCTATCCTTAGTTAATATCTCCTCAGCCCTTCTAATTAACACGTATTGGTCTTCTATTAAGAAATCCCCTACTATAGCCTTAAGGGCTGAAAGATCGTCCATTAAGTGTTCCATGCCTAAGGCATAAGTACCTCCCCATAAGAGTAGTAATGAATCCTTAAGTTTACCAGCTGCCTCTATCCCCCTAGCCCACTTAACTACTTTCTTTACATTTCCTTTGACCCTATAATGTTTAATCATATTAGGGTTTAAAGAAGATTCCCATAGCGATGCGCCTACGGCTGAAACGCAGGTAGTACCTGCCCATTCAGGATCGTCGGAGGTATAGAGGAGCAAGGGTAAGGAAGTCGCCTTAGCTAATTCTATCACTAGGTTAGGTTCTGTCCAATGCCAAAGCCCTAGTATTACCCCATGTACATCACTACTCCTGATTAATTTAATCGCCTCTTTTACCTCTTTCATTTTACTTATACCAAAAAGTTTACTTTCATATTTACCTAAATCCCTCATTACATCATATACTCTTACTTCCCTCGCCAGCTTATTTACTAGTTCCAAATGTTTACTCCTAACGTAATTCTCCCTTTCCGATATTAAGGCGGTCTCCCTGGGATCGGTAAAGGAAATTACAGCTATCACGTTACCTTATTCATACATTATGAGTGATTTAAGTATTTCTTATGAAGAGAATTACGGCTCCCCTAACTTAGGTAAGGTTAACTTTAAATAGCTTCCTCTCACAACATGCTACTGAGTTAAGGGTATAGGGGGTTAGTTATTGCCTCAGGGTAACTTTTACGAACTACTTCTATGGTTAATACTCCTAACGATATTCGCTTACGCAAGTAGGGAAATAGATATCTTCAGAACGATTAAGGAAATAGAGGCTTATGTAGAGGGGTTTAGAAGGGCTACTCAGAAAGCTATAGAAACCACATTAAAGGAGTTCAGAAATGTAGCAAAGGAAACAGAAAGCAGGAGGGTAAGTAGGATAGAGGAAAGAGTAAGGGAAATGGTAGATTCCGTCTTTCTTGAACCGGAAGATAAGGATCCTTATGGGTTAATGGATAAGTTAAAACACTTAATGTTGGTAGAGGATAGTGCCCTAATTAACGAAATTAAGTCTCTAGTACCACGGGCCCCTAAGGTTGCAGTGGAGAACTTAAAGGATTTAATAGAGGCTACCCGCCAACTCAACTTAATCTACAAGTACGTAGAACATTATTATAGGTTAGGTAAGAAGTTTAAGAGCATATGGTTATTACTTCAGTTACATTCACTATTGCCGTTTTTAGTAGAGGAAGTAAGCGCGTTAGAAAGTTCACTAGAGGCCTTTTCCAAGGGCCTACCGATAGGCGATAGCGTAGGTTGCTTAGTAGCTGCCAGGTTCATTCAACTATACGGTAAGGGGGAGATAAGGGAAGTAGTAGAGGATACCATACTTTCCAAGGCGGAATTTAAGGGTAGGGAGGTATTAGTAATAAAGGCTAAAGGTCCCAGCGGCGTTACTGGAAGGCTTGATGATGCTTTAGCCATGGTAGTTAAAAGTAGGAGAGAACCTAAAGTGATAATAACCGTAGATGCGGCCTTAAAGTTAGAAGGAGAGAGAAGCGGAAGCATCGCGGAGGGAATAGGGGTAGCTATAGGCGGTCTAGGTGTTGAAAAGTTCAACATAGAACGTTTAGCAACTAAACTTAAGATACCTCTCTACGCTATCTTAATAAAGATGGCCGGACCAGAAGCTTTATCGATAATGAGCAAGGAAATAGCGTTATCTATAGATAAGGCTCTTAGGAGGGTGGAAAGGGTTATAGAGGAGAGGAGCGAAGTAGGAGATACAGTAGTATTAGTAGGGGTAGGTAATACTATAGGCGTTTACCCATAATTAAAGGGTGGGGTAATTTGAGTAGGGAGGCGTTACTTAAAAGGAAGAGGCGCTGGATACTCCTACATTTGCTAGTATTAATGCTTATAATACCGGTAATTATGGGGTTGGCTTATATGTTAGCTGAGGGAATAGATACCGAGCGGGTATCGACGGTTTACTTGCCTTTAGCTATACTAGTAGCCGCTTACGCAGGATTAGGTCTATGGAAGGGATATAGGATGGAAATACCTAATTACCGCTTAGTAGAGATCGTTAAGTGCACTAACTGTGGTTATGAGAACGTAACGACCCCTAAGGTAGGCGATTATATTAACATGGAGAAAGAACCGTGTCCCAAGTGCGGTAGGCCCATGAAGGTATTCCTTATATATAGGGAAAGGGTAAGGAGTTCGAAGAAAGGGGGATGATGAGGAAGGGATGAGATGATAGGTGAAGTTAAGCGGGCAGCAACTGACTACTTGCTAAAGGGTTAATAGGTGTGAATTCTTGCCTTGGAAGATTAAATGTACTAAGTGCGGTAGGGAGAGTTTACTTATGGTAGGCTATGATATAAGGGACTTCAAGAAACTATACCTCTACTGCGAGAATTGTAAGGAGAATACTTTTCACGAGATTTTAGGTTACGTAGAGGAAGTAAAGGTAGAATAAAAGGAATTAGGGTATTAATTTGAGGTAGGAAGGCATTTTAGCAACCTTTATAGCCCACCTAGTAGAATATGTAATAGCCCTGCCCTTAGGGTCAAGAGGGCTTCTAGGAGGATAAACCATGTCGGAGAGTCCCTTAGCTAGGGAGAGTTACAGGGGGCTTAGCGCCGCCGAATTCTTTTATAGAAATAGGGAGATAGCGGGTTTCTCTAACCCAGTTAGGGCTCTCTATCAAACGGTAAGGGAGTTAGTAGAAAATTCGCTAGACGCTACGGAACTCCATGGGATCCTACCTGATTTAAAGGTGTTCATAGAGCTAGGCGATAAGCCAGATAGAGTTAAGGTCAGGGTAGAGGATAACGGAGTAGGCATACCCTATGATGAGATACCTAACGTCTTCGGTAGGGTTTTCTATGGATCTAAATATGTTATAAAGCAGTCAAGGGGCGTCTTCGGATTAGGGATAAAAATGGCCGTACTTTACGCTCAGATAACCACGGGTACGCCGATATACGTTATGAGCGCTACTCCTTATTCACCGGTAATAGCCGAATATAAGCTAATGATCGATATATCGAAGAATAGACCGATAATACTACACGAGAGGCTAAGGAGGAAGAATAGGAAGTGGCACGGTACTATCGTAGAGTTAACCATAGAGGGAAACTGGCCTCAAGCTAGGAGGAGGGTTGAGGAATATATCCGTAGGACAGCTATAATAACTCCTTATGCCAACATATATTTTAAAAGCCCTGATAGCGAGTTAATCTTCAAGCGGCTAACTAAGGTAATGCCGCCCCCTCCCAAGGAAGCTAAACCCCATCCCTACGGGGTAGATGTAGAAATGCTTAAAATGTTGATAAGGTCGGCTGATAAATCATTAACCCTTAAAGACTTCATATCCTCTACTTTCGAAGGGGTAGGGGAAGGTATAGCTAGTAACTTTATGAAGTGGTGTAAGTTAAATCCCTATAAGAAGCTAAGTAAATTAACGTTAGACGATATAGTTAAGTTAGCTAAATTCATGAAGGAATACCCAAACTGGAGGAGGCCTAGGCCGCTCTCCCTCTCCCCCATAGGGGAGGATCTATTGAGAAGAGGAATTAAGGAGATACTTGGAGCGGAATACGTTGCGGCGGTAACGCGTAAACCGTCTTCTTACGGAGGGAATCCCTTCGTAGTGGAGGTAGCCTTAGCCTGGGGAGGTAAAATACAGCCTAGTGATAAACCGTTACTATTTAGGTTCGCTAATAAAATACCGTTGTTATATGATGAAGGAGCAGACGTCTCCAGGAAGGTAATTGATAATTTAGATTGGAGTAACTATAAAGTAAAGTTCCCAGCGCCTTTAGCGGTCTTAGTCCACGTATGTTCTACTAAGTTACCGTTTAAAGGAGTAGGTAAGGAGGCTATAGCTGACATACCGGAGATAGAGAAGGAGATAAGTAACGCCCTTAAGGAGTGCGGAAGAAGGCTTAAAGCCCATATAACCATGGTGGAGAAGATACATGAAAAAGCTAGGAGGAAGGTCCATTTCTCTAAATATATAGGGGAGGTGGCTAGGGCCCTCTCGGAAATAACGGGCTTACCCTCTGAAAAGTTTGCTGATAAGTTACTTAAGATATTAAGTGAAGAGTTAGGGGAGGAGGTGAAGGTAAGTGAAGTACATTAGCGAGGAGGAAATATTAAAGAGGCTAGAAGAATTAGGCAAGAAGATAGCTAAGCAGATACTTAAAGGTGAGAAGCCGAAGCTGGAGATACCCTTAAGGACCTTATCGAACACCATATGGGATGAGGAAAGGGGTCTACTATTATTGGGTCCTAAAAGAGCTGTAAGGGAATTCTTCGACCTAAAGGAAGCTAAGAAGTTCATGCAGACGGTATTAATGCTCAGTTTACTAGTTAGAGCTAGGAGAGAGGGCGATTATCCTACTATTAGGGATCTCTATTATACCGGTAAGCATACCATAGTGTATATCGACCATCTGGGTAGAACGGCGAGAGAGGAAACGTGGGATGATCAGAGGGAATCGAATTCCGTCTTACAGGATATAGAGGTGATGACAGGATTACTTAGGGAACATATGGGGGTAATGCACGACGCCAAGGGGAAGATAGTAGGTAACATAGTTATAAGATCCAAAGGCTATGAAATAGATTGCTCCAGAATGGGGAGCGGAGCTTACGCTATACCGCCTAATCCAGATAGATTAGAAATATTGAGAGTAAATGCCGAGTACGTCCTTGTAGTAGAGAAGGATGCCATCTTCGAGAGGCTAAATGAGGAGGAGTACTGGAGGAAGGAGAACTGCATACTTATAACTGGTAAGGGACAACCTGATAGGAGTACCAGGAGGATGGTGAGGAGATTATGGGAGGAGTACGACTTACCGGTATATATACTCACCGATGCGGATTCTATACCTCCATGGGAGCTAATAATAGCGCGCGATTCTAGGACTGGAGAGGTAAAAATGGGGACTATCGGGGAGCTATTAAGGCCATACATAGATCCTTCTAGGGAGAAGGAGTTAATTTACGTACCCTGGGAAGTACCCTCTATGAGTGAGAGTGGGAAGGTAAAATGGTCAAAAGTAGAATACGCTTACCGCCATAGGATAAAGGGTAAACTACTCAAAATATACACCAGAGACCGCGGGATAATAGAGGTAACTCCTAGTCATTCATTATTCGCATTCAAGGAGGGCGGTATAAAAGCGGTTAAAGCCTCAGAGCTTAGGATAGGAGATCATCTTATAATATGTAGTAAGTTACCGATGTGGAGGGGGGCAGGCACTTATGATACTAAGCGTTTAACTAATGGGGCGCTCTTAGGCGAACGTCTAGCTTGGTTATTAGGATTATGGTGTATTAGGGGTGAAATAGGGATCGACGAACTAATCTTCAAGTTACCGAGGGAAAAAGGATATTTAATAGATGAAGTAAGAGACGCCCTCCTTACGGAATTAGGCTTAAAGGACGTAACGTTAAATTGCTCCGAAGGGGGAGATATAGTGCTAAAAATAAGAGGTCATACTTTAGCTAGGATTTTCACGCGCCTAATTAATCCGGAGGGGGGGATCCTTCCCCCCCTTCTTAATTCCCCTAAGGAAGTAATCCGTAGCTTTGTCAAGGGAGTAATAGATGGCGGGAAGTTAATAACCGATTCGGAGGTAAAGTTTAAGATAAGGAAAAGGGCCTTAGCTAAGCAATTAGCGTTACTTTTCCTATCCTTGGGACCTAAAGTTAACGTTAAAGAAGTAGAGGGGGGATCAGTAATTAAGGTCAAGTTTAATTCCCTCGTAAATGATGGCGGTAGGGAGCCATATACCTCGTTAACGATAGGACGCTTTACTAATGAAGGGAGCATAGCATTAACTGAAGTAGAGCGTATAGAGGAGTACGAATATGAGGGCGATGTTTACGATCTAGCGGTACCTAATACTAACTCCTTTGTAGGTGGTTACGGAGTGGTATACCATAATAGTTACGGCTTCTACATTTACTCGGTATATAAGAGCGGCTCCATAGCGTTAAGTTACGAGAGTGAGCGCTTAGCTACCCCTGGGGCTAGGTTCATAGGTTTAACGGTAAGTGATATAGATGAATATAAGATACCTAAGAACTACATTATAAAAGCTACCGAAATGGACTTAAAGAGGGCTAAGGAACTAATGAGATATCCTTGGTTTAAGTCCAAGGCCTGGCAACGCGAACTTAAACTCTTCCTAGATAAAGGGGAGAAAGTGGAAATAGAAGCACTATCGGGTCACGGATTTAAGTTCCTCTCCCATAATTACCTCCCGGAGAAAATTAAGAAGGGATTATGGATAGAATAAGAAGGTACAGCTTACATTAGCTAAACTAATTAACATCGATAGGTAGGTTGTCGATAACAATACCAATTTAATTTGGTATATATCCCCATAATTCTCGAAAAGCAAATAAGCCATAAGTACTTGAAAGCGTAAGGGATATTCTTATTTATGTTCATTAGGATATTTAAATCCTAGGGGTAATAAGTATGCATCACTCTAAAGTGTATTTGCCCTCTATCTTACTAATAATTATTTATTCATACATTAGTACGACCCCTTTTATTACTTATGCCCATGATATTAAGGTAGTAATTAACGAAGTAGAACTAAACCCAGGAGGTAATAAAATGTTTAATAAAGCATGGGTGGAGCTATACAACCCTAGCGACCAAGTAGTCCCCATCGGTAACTGGATCCTTGAGGTCTTTAGCAATCGCCACCTAATTATAAGGTTACCTTTAGAGGCGATAGTTAGGCCAAAGGGGTACTACGTACTCGTGTTGGATTCCGATCTCCTAAACCCTGAGGGTACGCAACTTGTCTTAAGGGACATAACTGGCAAGATTATAGATAAAACCCCTACACTAAAGGACCTTAGCGGGGATGATAGGACCTGGCAAAGGTACCCTAATGGCGTAGATACCGATAGCCTTTTCGATTGGAAATTTAAAGTAGAAACCAAAGGTAGATCGAACGGAGAAGGTAGCTTAATGAGGACTATCTCCCCCGCTACTACCATAATGGAAGGAGTAGTCAAGGAGGAAGCCGTTTCCTTTCATTACTTAGACGGGGGATTCACAATCCAAGCTTGGTATCCAGCTACTGTAACTTCAGGCAGCACCGTTTACGTAAGTTTAGAACTCAGGACCTATAGGTCGCTTAACTTTACGGTAGAGGCATGTTACGGTTACGGAGCTAAGAGTTGGAGCGATTGGGTAACATTACTTAAAGCTTCGCTAAGGCGAGGGGAGAGGAGGAAGTTTCCGCTTAAAATAATTGTACCTAGAGGCACTGAAAGAGGAGCTTTAATAATATGGGTTAAAGTATTCTTTAGTAGTCCAGTAGATTACATGGTCGTAGGGGGGGTTAAAAAGCCAGCTTGTTTCCAAGTAGTTTTCCAGGGGCCTTATGTAAGCGGTTAGGGGATGGCATTTATGAAAGCAGTAACAGTAGCGATGTTCTTAGCGCTATTAACTATTTCCATAACGGTATCTCGCCAAGGGATGTTGGTTAGGGATGAGAACTTCCTGGGTACGGGCTTCGAAATAAAAATAGCTCATCCTCCTTTAGCTAGGCCGGGAGAGGTCTTTACGTACAATTTCACCATAATTACTAATAGAACGCTTACCTTCACCGTTAACGTAACGGTAATCGGCACTTACCCCTTAAGACATTATAGAATTTACAACAGGACTCTGTTAGCAGGTAGGTCGTTAAAAGCGCATAGTAGTTTGACGGTTAGCGACTCCTTCTTAATCCCCATATCAGTCGGTTCAGGTCCCTTAATATTCGTAGTTGAAATAGCTTTCGCTAGTGAAAACGATTACGAAACCGTTAACGGAGTCGTAGGGCCCGCTCATAGGATGGCCGTTATAATCGGACCTTACATAAGCGCCTACGAAAGGAGGACTATAAGGGAGTGTAATGAGATCATGGCTAAGTATGAATACTTAAAATATAAGGTAAAGGAGCTCAATTGTATTATAGGTAGATTGAATTACTATCTTAGCTTATGGAAGGAGGAATATAGGAGATTACTAAAGAAGTATTTAACCTTACACTCTACTATAAAGGCTAAGGGCTAAGTTAAGGTACTTCCACTGGATATCGAGAGCAGGAAATTACTTAAGTAAGGAAGTATCTGAGAGTAAGTGGTGGAGAATTTGAGGAAGTTGAAAATATCTATCCTCATTTACCTCATAATGCTCATATCCCCTACTCCCTTTCTAGGCCAGGCTAGCTGGAGTATAGACGTGGATAAAGGTTGTGGCTCTACTTATAATATCGGAGACGAAATTAAGATAATCTATAATGTAGGTAATTTCTCCTTAGTAGAAATAGTGGAGAAGTTCCTTAACGAAAGTATAATTCTATTTAAAGGGTATAGGACACCTGGGACTTACACAATTAAAGGTACATTGGGTAATATACCAGGTATCAGGGTATTCGAAATGTATGAATTAAAGTACGGTATCCCTATTCTAAAGGCCTCCTGTTGGATTAACGTGATAAGAAGTGGAGAAGTTCCATTAATGGTAATAGTGATCATTAACTTAACACGTAACGGAGCTATCGTAAAAGCACTTTACTCTCCCTTAATGGTGAGGTGGGAGGAGTTCCTTAAGTACTACTTTATGAAGGGTAAGGATAGCTATTTTAAGGGACTTAGGGATTTGGTTTCATCCATGTTCGGCTTAAATAGCAGATATATACTACTTGAGAATCGAACTTATACCTTTTACGATAGCGAGGTAGCCGGTGAAGCTTTGAAAAGCATAGGAGTTACTATAAGATTCAATTATACCTCTAGCGAGTACTTCTCCGTAGAGAGGGGTAATTATGTGTTGACCTTTAAGGATCCCTTAAAAAAAGCGAAAAAAGGATGGATGGATTGGGTGATAATTAACATACCCAAATTTGTAAAAGTATTTAAGGTAAGTCCATTAACTACTTTAGATCGCTTCAATGAGAGTAGGGTAGCATGGTATAATCCTAGCGTTGAGGAAGCTCCTTACCAGTACACTATTAAATTCTCGATAGATACTTAATTTGTCCCTCACTAAAGGAACTTCTTCTTAGCTAGTACTACCCTATTCTTACTCTTTCTCCTCTCCTTGAAGATATGAATTAATGAGTATAGAAGATAAGGAGGCAACGTAATTTTAAGTAAGTAGAAGGACAGTAACATTAAGCGGTAAAGGAAGTCGGAGTAAAAAGCACCATTAGCTAGTACTAAGGTAATTACGGTGCCAAGTAACGTAGCATATATTTCTAAAAATGTAATTATTAAATATTTAACGTAAATTTTCAAATATTCCCCCTAGAATACCTATGTCTACCTATGGTTATTAAGTAATTATTTATTTTAAAAATTGCAGAAACAATTTAAGTCCCCCTTACCTCCTACTTTAGGAGGGGCGATGATAGGGGTTTCGCGCATAGAAGTCCATGATAAGAAAGGGCCTTTAATCTGAGCTCCCAATTCATTATCTAATGGGAAATCATGAACGCTTATTACCCTAACGAGCTAAGTGCGAAGGTATACTGGTGTCCTATCCTTAATGTACCGGTTTTTGATAAGGATTACCCTAGGCGAGGGGAAGCTATAGCTATTAAGGCTACTCCTCCTAGAGACCTAAGACCAGCTTTCGGCTTCGATTACTTACTTACTAGGAGACTTTTAGCAGAATACTTCCTAAGTGAAAACGAACTTAATAAATTATTGCCCCCAGACAAATTAATACTTCTTAACAAGATACCCTACCCTGATGCAGCGGACGAAATAATAATAGGAGGGCAGGTAATAGGGCATAGATTCTTCGACTTAAAGGATTATAAGTGGAGATTTAAGCCCATGTATGGAGGAGTAGCTAAGGTGTTAAGTGAGAAAATTGGTTACTATGCTGTAGTTAACTTACCTAAGATAACTAGAGGTTACGTTATACATAGAGGAGATATTGTGGAGAGCGAGCTACCGGGTAAAGGCAATTACGTAGCGCTAGGCACGATCAACGGGGTATTCCAAGGAGTAGGTAAGGTACTAAGGGGTGGAAGAGTTAAGGTAGTAAAAGTTTGGAGAAGTATAAAGTTCGTAGAATACGGTAAACTACCTACTTGGAAGGATGTAGTGAAAGTGAATGAAGAGTGGATGAAGAATAGGGAAGAAGAAGCTGTAAATTTCCTAAAGGAGATCTACTCAAGAGGGAATTACGGTAGTAGAGTATTCGTATCCTTCTCCGGAGGAAAGGATAGCCTAGTTTGCCATTATATAGCTGAAAGGGCCTTGGGAGACTTACCTCTACTCTTTAACGATACAGGAATAGAAGCTCCTCATACAGTAAAGTATGTAAGGGAGCTAGCAGATGAGGAAGGAGTAAGGCTAATTATCGCTGGGTGCGATAACAGATTCTTTAGGGCATTAAAAGTTTTCGGCCCTCCAGCCAGGGACTATAGATGGTGCTGTAAGGTCGTTAAATTAGCTCCCATAGTAGATAAATTAAGGAGTATTTACAGAGGGGGAAAGTCCTTAAGTATAGTAGGCCAGAGGATGTACGAATCTCTCTCCAGAGCTAGATCCCCTAAAGTATGGATTAATCCTTGGATGCCTAATTTAATCTCCGTTTCACCTATTCAAGATTGGTCTTCGTTAGAGGTATGGATATATTTAAGCGTAGTAAAAGCTAAGTTAAATCCCCTCTATTTTATGGGTTTCGATAGGATAGGATGCTGGCTATGCCCTTCCTGCGAATTAGCGGAATATGAGATAGTAAGGAGGATATATCCTGAATTATGGGAGATGTGGGAAAATTACTTATCTAAATGGGCCAAAGGGAGGGGGTTACCTACTTCGTGGATAAGGTACGGGTTATGGAGGTGGAGGAAGATACCTGGAGATCAGACCAGATTAGTAGGCAAGGACGAAGTTAAGGAAATCGAGGATAGGGATGAGAGAGAAATTAAGGTAGTAATACACGTAAATGTTTCCAGTGAAGATATAAGGGGGCTTATTGTAGCGGATAAACTGAAGGAGCATTTACCAAACGTAATTAAATTGTTACCTATAATGGGGAAAGTAATTGAGATTAAGCGTGATATCGTTAAGTTTAAGGCGGGTAATAGTATCGTAACTTTAAGTAGTGATGGAGATTTGAAGATAACTAACGGATATGAACTAGCGAGGATTCGGGATCTAGCTAAGCTACTAGTACGGGCCCTTTACTGCGTCAAATGTAATTTATGCTATAATAAGTGCCCTAACGGTGCTATACTCATGGATGAGAATGGAGGGTTGAAAGTAGATGGTGATAAATGTAGCCATTGCTTATTATGTAATGATATATGTCCGTTAGTTAAATATTCGAAACTTGAAGTACATTTAAGTACTATAACGTCTTCAAATCGGACAAACAAATAGGGCACCTCCCCCTAACTTTAGCGTAACAAATAGGACAAATGTATATATTGCACCTAGGACAATAATATGCTTCATCGCTTTTATATACCGGTTTACCGCATCTCCTACACCTACCTAACAGTAGCCTCTTAGGCACGTAAGCCAATCCATTCACCTCCACATACTTGCTGAGGAAAGGTATTTAACCTATTTAAGCGTTATTTATAAAGCCTTAGGTAAGTATTCGTTAAGGCGATGAAGAAAGGCGCCTTCCGATAGGTGATGAACGCGGAGTACCTCTGAGCCGCTCATAGAGTAGATGATGAAGGAGGTGAATTATGATAGGTGATTGTAATAAGCTTGCTGAAATTACTTAAGAGGATAGCGATATGGTCATAATATTTAAGCCTAGGGGTAAGCTAGGGGATGAGGAATTTAAGAAATATCTACTAATAGTCAGGAGAATAGCTAACTTCGATAGCGATTTAAAAAGTTGGGTATTTAACGCACGCAAAGCTTCCAAAAATGTAAGTAACCTTAAGGCCTTCGAGGACTTAATAAATGAGTTAAAGAGGTACGTATGCTTAAGTGAGAAGGAAGTAAGTGCTTTAAGAAAGGAATACTTAGGAGTTTCTAGGTCCTTAATAAGGATAGACCCTCGTACGCTTAAGTTTACCATACCGCGTAAATTAGCTAAAGAGCAATTCCTTAAATTAATAAAGTATTGTAAATATGATTCCGGTACTTTTGAAGTAAAGGATCCTACCTACTTAAACGAAGTTAAAGAGATATTAGAGGCCTCCGATCTAAAGGTAGAAGTTCCAGGAGGACCGTGGAAATGTCAAGTTGAGAGGGTAAATGGTTTACTGAGGATAAGTTTTAATGAATGGGGGGCAAAAGCTTCTTCCATACTTAGGAAGTTAAGGGAGATAGGTACTTTAAGGTACTTCATAGAGAAACCCAGGTTTGACGAAGAAGGTAACTTCCTAGGTTCTAATATGATAGAACGTAAAATTAACGTCATGAGAATAAATAAGGAGGAGAAATGCGTAACTTTACCTATAGGGCTTTTAGATAAGGCACTAAAGGCATTAGTAGAGGAGGGAATTACTTTAAATTATAGTATAAGAGAACTGCCGAATTTAAATATCGAAATGAAGAAGAACTTCTCGCTTATGCCCCATCAGGAGAGAGCCTATGAACTATGGTCTAAGAGGAGGAGGGGTACCATAGCTATCTTCACTAGGGGCGGCAAATCCTTCATCGCTATGCAAGCCATTTACGATCTTAAGAAGCCTACCGTAATCTTCGTAACTACAAAGGAGCTAGCTTCCACTTGGAGAGAATACTTGATTAAGTATCTAGGGGTTAAACCTTACGCGATAGGCTACTTAGGAGAGGGCGAACGTAAGGTCAGGCCTATAACTGTAGCGATATACAATAGCGCGGTAAGGTACCTAGATTCACTTAAAGATTCGTTCGAATTAGCTGTATTTGACGAATGTTTAACGCGGGAAACCTTAATCGTAGACTTTAAAGGAGGAGTTATGCCCATAGGTGATCTAATTGATGGTAAGATGTTCACCGAGTTATTAGCGGGAGGGAGGTGTTTAGGTTATATTAAGAAGGAAGTAGATAAAATAACCGTAATTAAAACAGACTACGGATTAATAAAGACTACCTTAACCCATCCACATATAGTCTTAAGGACGGAGGGTTCTCGAGAGGGGCTCGTCAAACTCGTACCGGCTAAAGATTTAAGGATAGGAGATTGCTTACTAATTCCTGATAGAATACCCCATATAGAATTTAACAGCACTAATGTATGGATTTCACCATTAAGGAGAGATAATTTAAACACTAATGTATTACTTAACCTCTTCAGGGCCCCCATTTACATTTTAAACGATTTCTTAAGGCGTTTATTAAGTAGAGGGGAATTTCTATTAAATGAGGAGTTAAGGTGGGTCTCTCCTCCCTTACCCTACGAAAAGGTCAACCTCCTAAAATTATTGCTTCTTAAATATAGTGTGCATCCGTTAATCTTCCAAGAAGGTAATGAATATATAATGGAGATAAATAACCTGGAGATAAATAAGTTAATAAGAGAAGTAGGTTTACCTAAGACGTTAAAGAATAAGAAGGTACTTAAGGCCCTAACCGGTACGGAAATAGGGAGAGAACCTGTAGTTATTAACTTAAACGGTCTAACCTGGAGGCTAGCGCCCATAAGGGAAATAAAGATGATGAAGGAGGTCTTTAAGGTTTACGATTTCGCTACCGAGGGTCATACGTTCTTGGCTAATGGTTTCCTTACACATAACTGCCATCACGTACCTGCTAATACGTTTAAGGACGTAGCATTAGGGATAGGTTCCTTATACAGAATGGCACTCTCGGCTACTCCTAAGAGGAGGGACGGTAATGAAGAATTACTCTACAAATTGTGTGGAGACTTATTGGTTTCCATAGATTATAGACAATTGCTTAACATGAAAATAGTAGCGCCTATAGAGATCTTTAAGACCGTATTTGCAAAGGGGGAGGAGGAAAAGTTACGAAAATTAGTTGGAATACTCACTTTACATAAGGAAAGTAAGGCCCTTATCTTCACTCAATACCTTGAAACAGCTAGGCGTATTTATGAGGAGTTGATTAGAAGGGGATTTAAGGTAGCGTTAATTACCGGTAGTACCAGTTCGATTAAAAGGAGGAGAGCTTTCGAAAATTTCATTAAGGGAAGTGTAAATGCTATAGTTACCACTACCGTACTAGATGAAGGCATAACGGTACCGGATGCTGATTTAGCTATAATTTATGAGGGATCTGGCGAAGCTAGGCAGATGATTCAAAGGATAGGAAGGGTTTTAGGTTACGTTCCGGGTAAAACGGCTAAAATATACGAACTAATCGATATTACCGATCCAAAGGAGAAGAGAGCTTATTTTAGAAGAAAATGGGTTAGAGAAATATACCATGTAGAGGGGGAACGTAAAGTAAAGGAGGAGAGGACCTTCATTCAATATAAAATAGATTACTGGAATGAATATTAATTTCGAGTATCTTTGAGTATTAATGTAGCTATTCCCTCATATTAAACCCGCTCACTTATATTGATGTTTTTTATTTTAAAAAAATTTAAATACCTCTTCTCCCATTTATCTCATGCAATATATAAGTAGGTGTAAGAAATGAAAACCGGGATAGTGATCTTACTGTTAGTAGCAATAGCCTTACCGTTCATAGGATTAGCTCAGCCACCCACATTACCTGAAGTACCTCCTACCCCCACAGTACCTCCCTATACTAATTACAACCCTCCAGCAGTAGGGCCTAGTACTACCATGCCTAATCCGCCACAGCTACCTCCGCGCCCGCCTGTACAACCGCCTAAGATAAAGGTACCTTCCTCCCAATTACCTCCTCTTTACACTAAGGTAGATGGGATAGATAGACCATTACCGGCTTACGCTGATATATCTACTGTCTCGGTATGGTTTACCACTAATAGGTTACTAGTGATAGTCAGACCTTACGGGCCTAGACCTCAGGACGTAACTAGTTACCTCGACATTTACGTAGATAAGGATAGTAAAGAGATCACAGGCTACCCGTATCAACCCTTCAAGGGAGCTGATTATTGGATCCACGCAGTAAGTGGAGGAACATGTACGGTTTATAAGTGGGATGCTTGGGTAGCTAACTGGGTTCAGGTACCTATTTCATGCAATGTAGAATGGCAAGATAAATTACACTATCCTAAAGTTACGGTAGATGTAGGGTTACCGGACTTAAGTAAAGTAATTAGGGTTAAGGTAAAGTACACCACCGATTACCTCTATTACGCTCAAAGCATGGCGAATCTAAGGAACTTTAAGGTATGCTGGCCTCCTTATCAAGCGGGGGATAAGGTTAAGATTAAGTGCTTCCAAATGAGCATGAGCAGGACTAAGACCTTCTTAAAATTCGTGCTAGCTGATACTATCCTACCTAGGGACCTCGGTACTAGTATATTCATTAACGCTACTATAGACGTCCAAACTAATATAAGTAAATTTAGAATATATAAAGAGTATAGTCAGACGGATGAAAAGGTCTTCGAAAAGTTCTACGTATGGCTCTGGACCGGTACTAAATGGTTATTAACTTATAACGAGTACAAGGAGAATTGGTGGCCTCAGTGGAGGGAGGAGATACCTTCGAGCATAGAGAATGAAGTACCGTTAGATAAGCTCGGAATACCTCCTTACGTAGATGGGCTAATTATGGTTAACATACATTTAGTACTAGATGACTTAGATGATTCCACTAATTGGATAACCATAACTAACTTCACCTTACACTTTAAGAAGGGATGGAACCTATTTAGTTTACCTATTTACATGACAGATAGCGGTAAAGTAGCTATAATCGATTTATTCACTTACAATACCGATAAAATAGGTTTAATAGCTTACTGGTCGCCCACTGAAAGGAGGTTCCACTACTGGCCTACTGGCGATTTAACGGAGTTAGAGGTAGGTAAAGCTTACTGGCTTTACGCTATAAATGACTTTAGCTTAACGTATCCAGGTAAAGTACCTAAGAAATCTTACGTACCATGCGAGGGATTAGTAACTAGGACTTGGAATCCAATAGGTGTAATAGGTTTAGAACCCTTAAAGCCTGAGGACGTATGTAATACTTGCCACTGCTTATACATCATTGGATGGGATAATTCAACGGCTAAGTGGGAAATTTACGTGAGAACTTTTGGAGGAGGAATTAAGTTACTAGTACCCGGTAAGGGTTATTTCTGCTACGTATCCCAAGTATAGTAGAGCTTAGTAGTAATTAACGAAAAATAATATCTTTTTTAATTTGAATTAAAATGTTCTGACGTTATTTAAGGATCGCAACTACATGGTACTCCTATAGTAACGTTAACAGGTGGAGGCGGTAAGATGTGCAGATAGTAGCTGAAACTATGTAGGGGGGGTGGAGGAAACGGTACGACCGGTAGGATGTAACTTAAGTAAGTTACCGGTATGGCGTAACAGTAGTAGTCACAACTTTCTACCCTCATTAAGCCTAAGGCGTCTAGATACCTTACCAACCATACGTTATTCTTAGGTACTATCAACCAACAGTAAGTGTAAGGAGTGCGGGTAGTTAAGTTATAAACGCAGAGAGGAGGGCTAATGGAATAGACGACGTAGGTAGTAGGGGTGGTTAGGTGAGGTGTAGAGGGCTTAGGAATAAAGGGGATTGGGGGGAACGGTGGAGGCGTTAATTCTGTAATTGCCGGATTACCGTAAGCCGTTGCTAATAAGGTTATGGGTAAAATTATAGGAAGTAGTAGAATAACCTTACTCATGGTATCACCGAGAGTAAATTTTATATGTCAGCTAATAAATGTTCCTCGTTATATAATACTCTTTTATTGGATTACGCTAAATGTTTTCAATGATCTATTAACTAACGTTCCTATATCACTTTAATCCTTAATCTCCTTATTACTTCGTTACGACTACCTAAATACGTTCTAACTCTACCTTCTAGGGCCATTATAACATCCTCCGGTAAAGTATGCCCTACACCCTTCATTAAAGTTGAATAAATGGTTAATTTATCCCCTCTTCCTATAATCCTTAAGTTAAGTACGTCAGGCCTCAACCTCCTCTTGGAAGATTTAACCGATGGGGTTATGGTATACTTTACCTTGATTATTATATTTAATTTAAAGGATTTACCGTACGAATCGAAGAAGTACCTATCTAGCGGACTTAAAGGCCTAATGATATCCTCCTTACGTAAGTAAACTTCATAACACCGAAGGGCTTTTAATCCTCGATTACCGTCCTCGCCGAAGAATAAGATCTCGCTTAAAGATTTACTTAGCTCTAAGAGGCTTAATATTAAAGCGCTTCTTAAAGACCTCGGATCCCCTTTATATTCGTACTCCGCTACTACCCACTTCATCTATCCTACCGGTACCTTATTATTACCTCCATTCTTTCAAATACTCTATTTGTTCCTTAGTAAGCTTATCTACGTTTATACCCATACTCTCTAGCTTTAAGTAAGCTATCTTCTTATCTAATTCTAAAGGTAACTTATGTACTGTTTTACTTAATTTACCTTTATTATCTAGTAGATATTTGACAGCTAAAGCCTGGTTAGAGAAGCTCATATCCATAACCTCACTAGGATGGCCCTCAGCCGCTACTAAATTAACTAGCCTACCCTCCGCTAATAGGTACAACCTCCTACCGTCCAGTAAGGTGAATTCCTCTACAAATTCATTTACCTTCCTTCTAGTTCTGCTTAGCCTCTTTAAATCCGATAAATTTATTTCTACATTGAAATGCCCAGCATTAGCTAGGACTGCTCCATCCTTCATTAACTTAAAATGTTCAGCCCTAATTACGTTTATGTTGCCGGTAGCAGTTATGAATAAGTCCCCTACCTTAGCTGCTTCCTTCATGGTCTTTACCTCAAAACCGTCGAATACCGCTTCGAGTGCCTTTATAGGGTCCACCTCAGTTACTATTACTCTAGCTCCCATTCCTTTAGCTCTCATAGCTATACCTCTACCGCACCAGCCGTAACCGGCTACAACCACTACCTTACCGGCGAGTAGGAGACCGGTAGACCTTATTATACCGTCTAACGTACTCTGTCCAGTTCCATATCTGTTATCGAATAAGTACTTAGTTAACGAGTCGTTAACCGCTATGATGGGATAAAGTAATTTACCCTCCTCGGCTAAGGCCTTAAGTCTATGCACCCCTGTAGTAGTCTCCTCGGTACCACCTATTACCTTATCGGCCACTCCCTTTACCTCCTTAACGTCTGTTTTTACCTCCTTAAGTTCCGGTGCTTCCTCCTCATAGTATAGCTTATGTAATGTTACGGTTAAGTCCGCGCCATCGTCTAAAGTTACGTCCGGCCCACTGGAAACGGCCTTAACTATAGCATAAAAATATTCTTTAACGCTCATATTCCTCCACGCATAAACGTGAATACCTAAACTAGCTAAGGCCGCTGCTACTTCGTCCTGAGTGGAGAGGGGATTGGAAGGAGCCAAGTAAACCTTAGCCCCTCCAGCCTTTAAGGTAAGTACTAAGACCGCCGTCTCCTTAGTTACGTGTAAGCTACCGCTTATAGTAATTCCCTCCAATGGTTTAGTCTTTTCAAATTCCTCCTTTACCTTACTTAGTACAGGCATTTGCCTTTGGGCCCAATATATCTTAGTTAGACCCTTCTCCGCTAAGCTGGGATCCTTTATAGCGTATTCATCCTTAATTACTACCATACACACGACCTCTTCAATAATTCTTCGTAATCCTCCTCCAAGGCCTTTAATCCCTCCTTAACTAAATGCGTTAGTAATTCTTTAATCAATAATTTACATTTCTTGACGTTCTCAGACATCACCTTAATTACCTCCTCTGCCGTAACTGGTTTCTCGGCCCATACGTCGTAGTCTGTTACCATGGATACATTAGCATAGCATATTCCTACTTCCCTAGCTAAGGTAACTTCGGGTACTAAGGTCATGCCTACTATATCGGCGCCCCATTTCCTCCACAACATGGACTCGGCCCTAGTCGAAAACCTAGGCCCTTCTATCACTAAGTAAGTTCCCCCCTCATGGATCTTTATACCTAAACGCTTAGCGCTACCTATTATCAACCTCCTTAAAGGCTCGCAAAAGGGATCTGCCATGGAGAAGTGACATACTAAAGGACCGTCGAAAAAAGTATATTCCCTGTTTTTCGTCATATCGATGAACTGATCCGGACACACGAAATCCCCCGGCTTGTAATCCTCCCTAAGGCTACCTACGGCAGATACTGATATTATAGCCTTAACCCCTAATTCCTTTAAAGCCCATATATTAGCACGGTAGTTAATTTTGTGTGGAGGAATTACGTGACCGCTACCATGTCTTGGTAGGAAGGCTATTCTTAAACCTTTGAAGTCTGCTATCTTAATAGGTGAAGAGGGAGGACCGTAAGGAGTACTTATCTTTTCCTCGCCTAACTCCCTTAAGAAATCTACACTATATAATCCGGAGCCGCCTATTATGCCTACTTCCGCCTTAATCCTAGTGACGGGAAGCATCTGACTACACCTTAATTTAAAAACGTGGAAAAATTAACCTCTAAAGATTACTTAATTTAAGTAACCTCTCCCACTTCCACTTAACATCTTCCTTTAGCTTATCGAGTAACCACTTATTCTCTGGTAGGAGTAAGTGCTTAAATCTACCCTGTAACTTAAGGTATTCCTCTAATGGCTTTGGCTTTTTAACCATTACGTTAATCCTATATTTACCGTTCTCCACTTCGTAAACTGGGAAGACTAAGGTCTCTACCGCTAACCTAGCTATAGTTATAGTCTGGCTAGGATCTATACGCCATCCGGGGACACAAGGAGTAAGGACGTGTATTACCGTAGGTCCCTCGGTCTCTAAGGCCTTCCTTACTTTATTTATATAATCCACGGGATAAGCTATTGAAGCTGTAGCTGCGTAAGGTACTCCATGAGCTACGGCTATCTCTATTAAGTCCTTCTTCCTCTCCAGCTTACCAGGTATTACCCTACCCGCTGGGCTAGTAGTAGTAGCCGCTCCTCTAGGGGTAGCCCCTGACCTTTGGATCCCAGTATTCATGTAAGCTTCATTATCGTAACATATGTAAAGCATTTTATGTCCCCTTTCTAAAGCCCCCGAAAGGGCTTGAAGCCCTATATCGAAGGTACCGCCATCCCCTCCTATAGCGATCACATCGGGCCTCTTAACGCCGTACTTCTTCTCCATGATCTTAAAAGCTTCCGCTACCCCGCTTGCTACGGCTGCTGCATTCTCGAAAGCTACGTGAATCCAGGGTACCCTCCAGCTAGTGTAGGGGTAAATGGTGGTAGCTACTTCTATACAACCCGTAGCGTTTACTATTACTGTAGGCCCCCTTAAAGCCTTGAGGGCTAATCTAATGGCTATAGCGGCGCCACATCCCGCACATAACCTATGTCCTGGGGCTAAGTACTCCTCTTTAGGTATATCCTTAATGGTCTTAATAAAGGACATAACCTATACACCCCTTTACTCTCTTACACCTACCCATAATAATTCCCTTTCAGCCCTCCCCCTTTCAGCGCATTTAAAGCCCTCTTCATATATAGCCTCTACATCGGATGGCCTTAGATCCCTACCACCTAAACCGTAGATTACATTTAACACTATCGGCCTTAAACCGCTCCTATATAAGACTCCTGCTATCTCTAAGTATAACGGTCCTCCGCTTGAACCGTAACTAATAGCCCTATCTAGGATTATCAGTACCTTAACGCCCTCTAGGTACTTAATTAGTTCCTCCCTAGGGAAGGGCCTAAATAGAGTAAGTCCTAGTACCCCTATCTTCCTCCCTTTCTTCCTGAACCTCCTCGCTACGGCCCTTAAAGTGCCTACCGAGGAACCTAAAGCGACTACAGCTACCTCCGCGTCCTCCATACCGAACGCTTTAATAGGCTTATACTCCCTATTACTTAATTTACCGTACTCAATGCCTACTCTTTCTATTACCGGCTTAGCTCCTTCCATAGCTTCAGCTTGTTGCCTCTTTATTTCGAAGAAGTAATCCGGTAAAGCTAGTGGACCATAAGTTACGGGTTTCTCGAAATCTACGGGATAAATAGGTTGTCTCTTCGGTAAGAACTTACTTACCTCATCGTCATCTAATACATTAACGCCCTCTAAGCTATGGGAAAGTATGAAACCATCGAGGTTAACCGCTACCGGTAGTAAAACTTCATGGGATTCAGCTATCTTAAACGCTTGAAGTACTAAATCATAAGCCTCTTGTACGTTTTCAGCGAACATTATTATCCAACCGGTATCCCTAGCGTTCATGATGTCCGAATGATCGCAATGGATATTTATAGGCGCGCTTAAGGCCCTATTAGCTATAGCCATGACTATGGGTGCCCTTAGTGAAGCCGCTATGTGCAATATCTCATGCATTAACGCTAACCCTTGACTAGAAGTAGCAGTAAATACCCTAGCACCTGTTAAGGAAGCCCCTACACAAGTAGAAATAGCTGAATGCTCGCTCTCCACCGGTATAAATGCAGCATTTAATTCCCCGTTATTTACATATTCGCTTAATCTCTCAACTATTATAGTCTGCGGAGTTATAGGATATGCAGCTATAACGTCTACGTTAGCTTGTTTAATGGCATAAGCTACGGCTTCATTACCGCTTAAACCTAATACCTTATTCCCGCTCATTTTAAGCACCCTCCTCTACCATAGTTATGGCTTTAACAGGACATATGCTAGAACATATACCACAACCTTTACAATAATCGTAGTTTATCCTTATTCTATCCCCCTCTAACCTCTCTATAGCTGGTTCAGGGCAGTAGACCCAACACATTAAGCACCTAATACACTTCTTCTCGTTAAGTACTGGCCTTAAAGCCCTCCAATTACCGGTCTTATACCTTAATGAAGTAGCAGGTTCCGGTATAACGCCCCCTATCGGTAACTCCTTCCAAGTAGCTCTCCCCTGGAAGGCGCTCTCCGGCATTTTATATACTTCCTTAACTCCGCTCAAGCTAATTTCACCTCCTCAAAGGCTCTTTTAATAGCCTCTACGTTCCTTTCGGCTACCTCCCCTCCGAACCTCTCCCTAACGGCTTTTAAAGCACTATCTAACTTAACTAAGCCGGACGCTTTAATTAGTGCTCCTAGCATAGGGGTATTATAAAGTGCCCTCTTAAATACGTCCATAGCTATCCTATAGGCATCTACGTAATAGACTTTAGCTTCCCTCCTCCCCGCTTCATCCATCAGCTCCTGCTTAGGGCTAGGCGAATTAACTACTATGCTACCGCCCTTCTTTAATCCTCTAAGGACGGTCTCTACGTTAAATAGAAGAGTAGGATCTATAACTACTACGATATCCGGTTCGTAAATACCGGAATGTATCTCTATAGGTTCCTCATCTATCCTCGTGTAGGAAACTACAGGTGCCCCTCTCCTTTCCGGGCCGAATTCGGGAAAATGCTGAGCGTACTTACCTTCAGAGAGAACGGCCCTAGCTAATAGGTAACTAGCGGTAACTACTCCTTGACCCCCTCTACCATGCCATCTAATTTCTATCAAGTCCGGTCCCCCTAATCAAAATACCGACGGCATATTTAAGCCTTTAATCTGGCTTACGTTAACTATCCTAAATTTAATACGGCGAGATGACAACCTTGAAAACATAACATTAGCTATATTTTAAGGTCGATATATCCTATCTTACAGCCCGTAAAAAGTATATTAAAGGTACTTCTTTAATTAAGTTAAAAAGGGGTTAGGTAGGTAGTATGGAAGAAGAGTACTCCCGCTTTCTAGACGCTTTCACTAAGATGAAGAAGGAAGTAGATAGGATTTTCTCAGAAACAGTGTCTAAACTACCTAGAGGGATGATATCCTGGGGCCTTTACGAGCCTCCTTACGATTTAGAGGATGCAGGTAACGAATACATCCTCAGGATAGATGTACCAGGCTTTAGGAAAGAGGAAATAAAGATAAGGGTTACCGAGGATAGCGTAGAGGTTAAAGCAGAATATAGTAAGGAGAAGAAGGAGGAAGATAGCAGAAGGAATTACGTAGTTAAGCAGAGGGTCTACGAGGGTTTCCATAAAGTAGTTAACTTACCTAGTAAGATAAAGCCTAACGAGGCTAAAGCCGTATTAACGAACGGAGTTCTAGAAATACACCTACCCAAATCCGAAACTAGCCGCGAGGTAGAGATTCAAATAGAATCTTAAGCTGAAAATTAATAAGTCCCTCCCCGAATGGGATAGGAGGGGGCCCTTTGGCTAATTTCAAGCCATCGCTCGAGGATAAGCGGTGGAGGAGGAAGTTCGAAGAGGAATTAATAAAGTTATGGGAGAAGGAAAAGCTCTACGAATTCAACCCTAATAGCGGTAAGCCAATATTCTCGATAGATACTCCACCGCCTTACGCTTCAGGAAAGTGGCATATAGGAGCCGCCGCCCATTACTCCCAGATAGATATGATTGCAAGAGCCCATAGAATGATGGGCTACGAGGTATTAGCCCCTTTCTACTGTGATAGGAATGGATTACCCGTAGAGGTAGAAGTGGAGAAGAGGTACGGAGTTAGACCTTGGGAGGTACCTAGGGAGAAGTTCCTTAACCTCTGTAAGGAGTTCTTAGACGGGGTCGAAAGGGAATTAGTAAGAATAGTGAAAAGATTAGGTATGAGCTTCCAAATATTAAGTAAAGGTACTGATAGTTACGATTACAGAAAGTTAACTCAGGCTACCTTTATAGAATTATTTAAAAAAGGGTTAATATATGAGGATTTAAGGCCGAATAATTACTGTCCTAGGTGTAGGACTACCTTAGCAGATGCGGAATTGGAATACAAAATAGAGAAAAGTAAGCTAGTCTACATAAAGTTTAAAATTAAGGAGGGGGGCGAAGTAATAGTAGCTACTACTAGGCCCGAACTATTGCCTACTTGTGAGTTAATAATTTTCAACCCTAACGATAGTAGGTATCAAGATTTAAAGGGAAAACATGCTATAGTACCCCTCTTTAACAAGGAGGTACCTATCTTGAATCACCCTTCAGCTAGGATGGACTTCGGAACGGGATTAGTTATGGTTTGCGCCTTCGGGGATCAAAACGACCTAAGGATATTTAGGGAACTAAAGCTACCGTTTAGGGTAGCGATAGATGAAAACGGGAGGATGAACGAGGTAGCAGGACGTTATAAGGGGTTAAGCGTCAAGGAGGCTAGGAGGAAGATAGTAGAGGACCTAAGGAAGGAGGGGTTAATAGTTAAAGAGGAAGAGATAGAACATGAGGTACCGGTATGTTGGAGGTGTGGTACCCCGATAGAATACATACCGATGAAGGAGTACTACCTTAAGCAGGTAGAGTTTAAGAAGGAGATAGTATCGATAATTGAAACGATAAAGTTCTACCCTGAGGAGTACAAGTCGATATTAATGGATTGGGTTAAATCGATAACTATAGATTGGCCAATAAGTAGGAGGAGGATATACGGTACCGAATTACCCATATGGTACTGTAAGAAGTGCGGTACGCCCCATTTACCTCCCCCTGGAAAATACTATAGGCCTTGGAGGGATGAACCACCCTTCGATAGATGTACGAAGTGCGGTTTCAAGGAATTTAAGGGGGAAGATAGGGTATTGGATACTTGGATGGATTCCAGTATATCGCCATTATATATAGCAGGGTATTTAAGCGATGAGAGGAAATTCCGTAGGGTTTTCCCTATATCACTTAGGCCCCAGGGTAAGGATATCATTAGGACGTGGCTTTACTATACTATACTGAGGATATACCAATTAACCGGTAAACCTGCTTTTAAAGCAGTTAGGATAACTGGTATGGGGTTAGATGAACACGGAGAGAAGATGAGTAAAAGTAAGGGAAACGTAATAGACCCGTTACCGGTAATAGAAAAGTACGGAGCTGATGCTGTAAGGTTTTGGAGTGCAGCTGAAGTGAAGTTAGGAGGAGATTACAGATTCTCGGAGCAGAAGATAGCTACGGGCGCTTACTTTGTAACTAAATTGTGGAACATAGCTAGGTTCGTATCTTCCTTCCCACTAATCGAGCATGTACCTTCTTTAAATTTATTAGACGAGGCATTACTATCCAAGTTGAATGAAGTGATAAGTTCAGTTATCTCTTCATATAAGAAATATGACGTATATGGCCCTGCTCATACGCTTTTCGAATTTACGTGGCACCTTTTCGCTGATCACTACTTGGAAGCAATTAAACCTAGGGCATATAATGAGGAGGGGAAGTTCCTTAAGGAGGAACAGTTATCGGCTTGGTATACATTACACACCACGTTGAAAGTCATTTTAAAGTTACTAGCCCCCATAATGCCTTTCGTAACTGATTACATATGGAGGAAGGTATATTCTAAGGGTAGCAGTATACATAGGGAGCTCTTCCCTGATAAAGTAGAGGGAGTAAGGGAGGAGGTTAAGGAATTACTCAGTCCATTCATTAAATTTAACAGTTTCATTTGGAAGTTCAAGAAATCTAGAGGAATTTCCCTCTCCTTACCTTTAGATTTTAAAGTTTATGTTCATAAATCTCTAAGCGGATTGAAAAAGGATCTTGTAGCTATGCATAAAATAAAGGAAATAGCTTTCATAGAGGAAAAGGAGGTAAGGGTAGAGTTAGGTGATGGTAGTTACGTCAGCGAGGCTTTATGAGGAGGAAAAGGTTTTAGAAGCTTTAAACCCCAAATTAAGACAACTCTTAATAGAAAGGGGGTTTAAGGAATTAACGGAACCTCAATTAAGAGCTATACCTTTAATCATAGAGGGTAAGAACGTATTACTCATAGCTCCTACGGGTACGGGAAAGACCGAAGCGGCTCTATTACCAATCTTATCTGAAATGTTAAGCTTAAAGGATGAGGGCATAAAATTACTTTACATAACTCCCTTAAGGGCTCTAAATAGGGATCTACTTGATAGGATTAAATGGTGGGCGGATAAATTAGGTCTAAAGGTAGGGGTTAGGCATGGGGATACCGAACAAAGGGAGAGGTATAGGCAGAGCAGGGACCCACCGGATATATTAATAACTACACCGGAAACCTTTCAAGCCATATTATCCGGCAGGGTTTTAAGGAAGCATTTAAGGCATGTAAAGTGGGTAATAGTAGATGAAGTACACGAGTTAGCTGAGGATAAAAGGGGTGTACAGTTAAGCTTAGCATTAGAGAGATTGCGTTACATTAGGGGAGGGGACGTACAAGTTATAGGACTTTCTGCAACCGTAGGTAGTCCGGAGGAAGTAGCTAAATTCCTCGTCGGTAATTCGAGAGATTTTAAGGTAGTTAAGGTGGATTTAAGAAGGGGAATGAAATTAAAGGTGGTGTTTCCTAAACCTAATGCTATAGATGCTAAGCTAGCCGAAAGGATATATGTACATCCCGAAGTAGCGGCTAGGTTAAGGTACATTAAGGAGATAATATCGAAGAAAAGGGCCGTACTAGTATTTACTAATACTAGGTCGATGGCCGAGATCCTAGCTTCTAGATTTAAGGTTTGGGATTCTACCTTTCCCATTAGCGTACATCATGGTTCCCTCTCCAAGTTATCTAGGGAGAGCGCTGAGGAGGGGTTAAAGGTAGGGGACTTAAGGGGCTTAGTTTGCACTTCATCCTTAGAGCTTGGTATAGACGTAGGTAGAGTTGATCTAGTGATACAGTACATGTCTCCTAGGCAGGTAACTAGGTTAGTTCAAAGGGTAGGTAGGGCGGGACATAAAATAGGGTTGACAGCTGAAGGTATAATAATAACCTCAGATGAGGAGGATACCTTAGAAGCAATGGTAATAGCTAGGAGGGCTCTGAAGGGTCATTTAGAACCTATAAAGATACCGGAGAAACCTTACGATGTCCTCTGCCACCAGATAGTGGCCCTCTTCCAGTTAAAGAATAAGTGGAAATTAAAGGAAATTTTAGAACTTTACTCTAAAGCTTACCCTTATAAGGACTTAACGGAGTCGAATTTAATTAGACTAATATCCTATATGCATGAAAGGTATCCGAGGCTAGCTTGGTTCGGTAAGGAAGATCACGTAGTGCTTAAGCCCAGAAGGGTAAGAGCGATTTACGAATACTTCTTCAGTAACCTATCCATGATACCTGAGGAAAAGCAATACTTAGTAATCGACACGAATAGCGGGAATGCCGTAGGTATATTAGACGAGTCTTTCGTAGCTGAATATGGGGAGCCGGGAGTTAAGTTCGTCTTCAGGGGGAGCTTATGGCGTATAAAGAGCATAGAGGGCGACAGGATATATGTAATACCGGTAGATGATCCAACAGGTGCGATACCTAGCTGGATAGGTGAAGAAATACCGGTACCTTTTGAAGTGGCGAACGAAGTAGGTAAGATAAAGTCGCTAATAGAGGAATTAGCTAATGAGGAGGAGGAATTGATTAAGGTACTTAGTGCCCACTACCCGATAGATAGGAGGCATCTTAAGAGGATACTTAAACCTTACTTAAATCACGTACGTAGGGGTTATCCTTTACCTACGGATAGACGGGTAGTCCTTGAATCTCATGGCAATTACGTGATACTCTATACCCACTTGGGTACTTTAGGCAATAGAGCGTTAGCTAGGCTATTAGCGGATTATTTAGCTAAACGTCTAGGAACTAGCGTGGGCGTACAGCAAGATGCTTACGCTATAATACTCCAATCGCCTACAAAGTTGGATCCCTTAGAACTTAAGGACGCATTAATTAACTTAACGAAGTACGAGCCCTTAGAAGTACTATTAAGGTCAGTAACTAAATTGGGACTCTTTAAAAGGAGGTTAATTCACGTAGCTAGAAGGTTCGGAGCGATAAGTAAGGATGTAGATTATTCATCGATAGGCCTTAGGAAATTAGTGGAGATGTTCAGGGGTAGCGTAATATATGAGGAAGCGCTTAAGGAATTCATCTCAAAGGACGTTAACTTAGAGGTCGTAAAGGACTTTTTAAATAAATTAAAGAAGGGGGAATTAGAGTTAGTAGTTAACGAAGCAGAGGATTTAACCCCGTTATCCGAGCTAACTTTAAGGAGGATATCTCAGAGATTAGAGGTAGTGGCGCCGGAGAGAATGGAGAGGTTAATCCTCGAAGCTACTAAGGCTAGGTTATTAAGTGAGGTTAGGACCTTCCTGTGCTTAGATTGTAGGGATTGGTATGAAGACCTTAAGGTAAGCGACTTCTTACAATATCTCAAATGCCCTAAATGCGGGTCGAAAAGAATAGGTATACTCAGGGAGGGCAGGGAGTTCTTAGATAGGATAACTTCTAAGAAGTGGAGAAACCTAAGCAGGAAGGAGAAGGAAGCTTTATCTAGGGCTAAGGCCTTAGCCGAACTTATAGAAAAGTACGGAGCTCCTGCGGTAGTAGCCGGTGTAGCGAGAAACTTAACAATTAAGCAGATAGAGAGTATATGTCGCAAATATAGCGAATTAAATGACGGTTTTTACTTGGAAATAATAAATGCCGAGAGGGAAGCCCTAAAGAGGAAATATTGGTAGGTGAAACCGAAGTACATGGAATACAAGATTTGCGTCATTGGTGGTACCTTCTCCAAGTTCCACATAGGACATCTATATTTCTTAAGGAGGGCTTTGAGTTTAGCTAAAGAGGTAATAATAGGCCTTTCTACACAGGTACTATTAGATACTGAACGTAAGCGACATCCAGTAGAGGAATATGAAAGTAGGTTTAGAGAACTTTACGTTACATTAGTTAAATTAAATGCCCTGAATAGAGTTAGGATTTTACCGCTTAATGACCCCTATGGTCCATTACTTAAGGAGAATAAGTTAGACGTCCTCTTAGTAAGTAAGGATACCGTACGTAGAGGTGAGAAAATAATAAGGGAAAGGGCTAAGAGGGGGTTAAGGGAAGTGAGGTTAATAGTAACTGAAACAGTACTAGCCGAAGATGGTAAGCCGATTAGTAGTGAAAGGATATGGAGGGGGATTATAGATCGTAATGGTAAGGTAAGGAGAACCCTTTACCTTAAGGAAGTACTAGATGATTTAATTTCTCACTTAATTAAGAATACTTATTAAATATATAACGATTGAACACATAAACAAAGTAAAGCCAAGCTCCGTAGAGCGATAAGCCTACCAAGGATCTAATTATGCTTGAGGGAAGGGAAAGAACCCACCTCTCTACTATGATCAATACCAAGATAAGTAGAGACCAATAAAATAGCATTAAGCAACTTATAACTAGAACTGCCTTAGCAATTCTCTTCATGGCTAAACACCAGGAGGATATAATATACCGCTTACTGTAGCTAATATACTAGCTACTACCTCTAACCATGTTAACACCGTTACTATTTCCTTTTCGGTTAACGGCCCTGCTATAAATAATATTAACCTTGTTAGAGTATATGGAGCTTTAGGATCCTTATTAGCTTCTAAGAGGCCGTCATTCCTAATCACTATAGGTCTACTACCTATCGTTCTCCTTTCCCTTAACCCCTTAACTGAGGATATAACTAAGAACGCGTTAAGTAGATGAGGCATTAAAGCTATTAAGGTGACGAATTCTAAACCTCCCATAACGGCTATACACCCTATGATAGAACCTACCATTAAGCTACCCACGTTACCCGTGAACAATCTAGATGGGTATTTATTGTAAGGATAATATCCTAATAACGAACCTAAGAGGGCTAACGTAAAGGGAAGTACTTCGATTTTACCTCTTAATAGAGATACTAAGGTCAAAGACGTTAAGCATAGTGATGTAGTAATAGGCATAACTCCGTTAAATACTTCTAGCATGTTAATTACGTTAGCGGGACCTGCTATAGCTAAAGGTAATAGTAACCAATAAATTATAGTTAATCTTAACCTACCTACTATAGGTACTACTGGCCTACCTAAGGGGATTATCTTAGGATTTAATAGATGGCCAATTATAATGGGGATAACTAATAATATCGTTAGGAGAGCTTTCGTTAAACCCTTAAGTGCTTTAAAATCATCATATAGTCCTATTATGGAACTAGCTAAGGCCGTTGAAATAATTACTATACTTCGTAGGCGGTAATTAGCTGAGGTTATTAGTAATGAGGTTGGAATAAGGAATCCCCCTAAAATAGCCAATCCACCTAAAGTAGGTATTAACGGTTTATTTAGTTTATGGACATCTACAGCCACTATGCCTGCCCTCGTACATACATATATTACTACTTTAGATAATATGTAAGTTATCACGAAAGAAATGGGTAAAATTACAATATGATACCAAGTAGGTAAGGACATAATGCCTTCCCGTTAACGTAATCCGAAATCCTTATTCTTACGCTTTATTCTCTCCCCCTCGCATTTTTCATATAAGTAATAAAGTAGGAGAGGTAACGTAAGTGTAGCATCCCCGTAGACCGTCACCCTCTTAGCATTGGGTTTTATCTTGCCCCAGCTTATAGCTTCCTTTGTTCTAGCTCCACTTAAGCTCCCATCCCATTCCACCGCTGTGGTTAAGTATATTGCATACTCTAAGCCTCCTCTGTACTGAGCCCACCATATTAAGTGGTGCTTGCTTATGCCACCACCTACTATTAATCCACCTATCTTATCGGAAGAGAAGACTATTTCCGATAATTCCTTAAGATCCTTAAGGGGGTTTAATTTAAGTCCCCTCCTCCCCTTAAGTCTTAAGTTCTCGTTAAAGGTAAATAACGCATTACCGAGAGCTGAATCTAAAAGACCAGGAGAGTATATAGGGACCTTCGATTCTGAGGCTACTTTTATTATCGAATTCTCATCGCTTAAGTTCTCTCCTAGAAACCAGATTAACTCCCTAATACTCCATTCTTCCTTCCTCTTTAAAGCTTTTTCAAAAAGAGGCCAAGTAGTTCTCTCTATCAGAGGTCCGTAACTTTCCATTGGTAGAAGTATATTACCTAACCTATGGATACCAAGATCCCTTAACATTACATCGTCTAAATCGAAATCTCCTACGTAATACTTACCTCCGAATGCCCTAGCTATATCGTGGTCCAAGGATCCCCCCGTGGTAAAGATAACGTCCACAAACCCCCCTCTAATGAAATCAGCTATTAGAGACCTCAAGCCGGTAGCTATTAGATTAGCCGTAAATGAAAAAAATATAGTTACATTAGGATCCCTTATCATATCCAATAAGTAATCTGATGCCTTAACCAAGGCCTCTACCGTAAACCCCCCTATACGCCTAAGCTCGTCGAAGAACTCCTTAAAGCTTATATTTTTCCTTAACCTAGGCCTTCCTACTTCCTTAATTAATAATTCGTCCTTTCTTACCATCTATTCACCACTAATGCTTAAGGCACTCTATACAGGTATATTTTATGACTCCTCCATTGATCGTAAATCGACTCTACTCTTAAGGGCTTCCATCCCACTACTTCGAAGTCGTGGGAGACTACTCTAGCTCCACTCCTTAATTCCTTCTCTAACTTAGGTTTTAACTTTTCATTAACGCTAGTTAAGAGGTATAGCGTAACTACATCAGCTTCACCTACATTTATATCGAAGAAGTTCCCATGGATTACAGTTATTTTATCCTCTAAACCCTGCCTCTTTACTTCCTTTATGCACTGCTCTACTAAATCCTTCCTTAACTCTATGCCTACCGCCCTGGCCCCGAATTCCTTTGCTGCCATAATTATAATCCTCCCATCCCCGCAACCTAAATCATAAAGAACTTCTCCAGGCTTAAGTTCAGCTAATTCCAACATCTTCCTTACCACGCTTAAGGGAGTGGGCACGAAAGGTACTTGAGGATAGCTCATATAACCTCTCCCCGCCCGAATTCCGAATAATGTATTGAATTATATTTCTATCGCAATATAGTTTAAAGGGGAACTCAAAATACTACTTCCGGGGCTTTATGTGCGCCCTATTACAGGTAGCTTTAGATATCATATCCCTTAGAGCGGCGTTAAAGATAGCTAAGGAGGTAATCGAAGGAGGAGCCGATTTACTTGAAATCGGTACTCCCTTAATAAAAGCAGAGGGAGTACACTCTATCAGAGTTCTTAGGGAGAGCTTCCCAGAGGCTAAAATAGTGGCGGATATGAAAATCGCGGATTGCGGCTACTTGGAAGCTTCGTTGGCTTTCGAAGCAGGAGCAGATATGGTTACTGTATTAGGAGCTGCTGATGTGGAAACTATCAAGAGCGTTTTAAGGAGAGCTACGGAGTTAGGTAAGGAGGTAATGGTAGATACCTTAGGGGTTAAGGAGCTAGAGGAAGTCGTACTAAAAGCTTATTCGCTAGGCGCCCATTACGTCTGCTTACATGTAGGCATAGACGTGCAGAGAAGTAGGGGTATTAAGGTAGATAATTTAAAGGAATACGCCTTCCGCATAAAGGATAGGTACGGAATTAAAGTAGCGGTAGCAGGAGGTATAGACGAGGAGAGTGCTAGATTATATAAAGATTTAGATATAATAGTGGTAGGGAAGGCTATTACCGGTTCTGTTAAGCCTAGGGAAGCTACTGAAAGAATATTAAGAGCTATGGGTAAACTATGATTTTGGACAATAGGTGGTGATAATTGAGGGTAGTAGTGGTAGCCGTACCAGGGGCGGGCAAAACGACTACTTTACAATTGCTTAAGAAAATTATGCCAGAGGTTAGGGTAGTTAATTTTGGAGATTTTATGTTTGAAAAAGCAAAAGCTACTTACGGGATAAAAGATAGGGACGAAATGAGGAAGAAGTTAAGTTTAGAGGAGTATAGGAAATTGCAGGAAGAAGCAGCTAAGGAAATCAGCGAGCTACCAGGAGATGTAGTCATAGATACTCACGTAGCTATAAAGATGGCTACCGGATATTATCCAGGCTTACCGAGCAGGGTAGTTAAGGTCTTAAGGCCGGACGTAATAGTAGTAATGGAGTTCGATCCTCAATTAATAGTAGAGAGGAGGTTGAAGGACGTAGGATTAAAGAAGCCCGTAGTTACTGAGGTAGGCACCATAAGGCAACCTAGGAGCAGAAGGGATATAGAAAGCCCAGAGGAAATAGAGCTTCATCAGCAGATGAACAGATACTTCGCTGTAGCCGCAGCCCATGAAGTAGAAGCTTGCGTTAAGGTATTGGATTTCAGGAAGATACCTCAAACTAGACCTTTCGAACATGCAGAAATAGGAGCTAAAATGTTAGCTGATTTAATTAAGGCTCACCGTAACTCTAGAGGGGGTTAATATCGGTAGGATGGTGGTAATAAGGGAGGAGGATTTCATTAGGCTATTAAAGTACGCATTAGCCTTCTGCGAGGAAAGGTGCCCAGAAGGTAGGGATCCTGAGGCATGTTACGTATTAGCGGAAAGTTTAAAGGCCTTAAAGCTAAAACCGCCGCCTTGTATTATCGACTTCGGAGGGTTCAGTAAGACCGTGTTTATAAAAATCATAGAGGATATAGAGAGGAGGAGGGGTAAACCCATAGAGGAGGCGTTAGAGGAAATTAGGAAAAACGGATATCGATCCTTACAGGATCAGATAGATGAGATAGATGGCCACTTCGCTTTAAAGCTTAAGGAAATATATGAAAGAAGGAAAGGAGAAGTATTAAAGGAGGTAGAAGCTTAACGCTCTCAGTATTCATTTTAGGACCTGCTGGATCGGGTAAGTCCACGTTCGTAGCTTCCTTTTCCGATTTACTTAGTGACTTTAACTTAGATTACCTACTAGTGAACATGGATCCGGCTGCCGAGAAGATCCCCTACGAACCGGACGTAGACGTAAGGGATTATGTTACGGTGAAAGAACTAATGGCAAGGAAAGACCTAGGCCCTAACGGAGCCATAATAGAGGCAGTGGACGAGGTGACGCTATATATAGAGGATATAAAGGATAAGATTTACGAAGCTAAACCAGGATATATAATCTTCGATACTCCGGGTCAAATGGAGCTTTTTGTATTTAGAGCTTCGGGCTTAGAAGTAATCTCTAGGTTGTCAGGAGATAGATGCGCTGTGGTATTTCTCTTCGATTCATTACTTTCCTTAAGCCCTTCTAGTTTCATATCATTACTCCTCCTGGCGGCGTCTACGCATTACAGGCTTTCTAAACCTCAGATAATAGCTTTAAATAAAGTAGACCTAATAAGAGAAGAGGATATAGAGAGGATAAAGGAGTGGATAGGTGATCCTGAAGCGTTATTAAGGGATCTAAGGGAGGAAAGCGGTTACGAGAAGGTAATACATGAGAGCATAATTAGAGCGCTTTCCGATTACCTATCTGTCTTCGATTTAATACCCGTCTCCTCTACAGAAGGGAAGGGTCTAGAGAGAGTTTATTCCCTACTCCAAGAGATATATGTAGGGGGAGAGGATTACACATCGTTACCTCCTTGAGGTAGAGCTTATATGAAATTAGTACTTAAGGTAGGTGGACATTTAATATCAAGTGAAATTAAGACAATAGATTCAGCTTACCTAATAGGGTTAAGTAATGTCATAAGGGAGTTAAGCAGCGAAGTGGAGAAATTAGTGGTCGTAGTAGGAGGGGGTAAGGTAGCTAGGGAGTACCTAAAGGTGTTAAGCAGAATTAACGAAAATAAATCGATATTAGATCTAATGGGAATTCAAGTAACTAGGATTAATGCTCTTTTACTAGCCTACTGCTTAAAGGGCCTTGCTCCTTATGAGATTCCTAGGAACCTAGAGGAACTATCCTCCTTAATCGCTAAAAATACTGTAGTAGTAATGGGTGGAATTCAACCAGGTTACTCTACTACCGCCGTAGCTGCCTTAGTAGCGGAGAATTTAGATGCAGATTTACTTTTATTAGCTACCGATGTAGAGGGGGTCTATGATGCTGATCCCAAGGTCAATCCTAACGCTAAGATGTTAAGTAAGGTAACCATTAAGGAGTTAACGCACGTATTAAGGGGATATAAGTCCTTACCGGGTACTTACAAACTCTTGGATCTTATGACCATTGAGATACTAAGGAGATCTAGGATACCTACGGTAATTTTCAAGGGCATACCCCCTTCTAATATAATTAAAGCAGTAAGGGAGGGAGGATTAGGAACCCGCATCGTCTATAGTTGATAGGGCATGGTATAATTAAGGAACTCTTAAAAACGCTAAACTAATTAATCAGTTGGAAGAGTATAAGGCGGGGAGGCCGCTTGAAACTATGTTATGTTAAGGTATTAATAATAGCGCTACTGCTAACCGTAGCGCCGTTAATAGCCTACCAGTTACCTTCAGGATCCCCCAGGGGTAAGTTAATTATGACCGTTTACCCTAGCGGTAATGTAATAGCAGACTTAACATTAATTAACATAACCAAATTTAATAAGAGTTTACCCTTAGAGGACCTTAACTTAAGTTCCTCCATTAAGGTAGGCAATGAAGTGACATATACGTCATTTACCTTAAATGCTACATTTAGCCCTTCAGCACTTATAGTAATACCCTTCATTTCCAGCATAAGAGACCTTACCTTAGTTTCTACGTCCTTTAAGGGTAAAGGTAATTTCTTGCTTAACCTGGATGCTCCTAATTTCGCAATACTTAAGGTAAGGAGTTCCTTTACAAAGAAAGAGGCTTTAGGAGAGGTAAGTGGAGAGGTCTGGTACAATCCCTTACTCAATATAACTAAAGCTAAGGTAAGCAAGTTCTTCAGGAACTTCAATAAGAAGGTTAAGGAGTTAAAGGATAAAATCAGTAGGATTACCAATTCTACTGTAAAATTAGTAGAAGTTAAGCTAATAAGCTATAACATAGAGCGCCGTTCATTTAAATTTAATTTAAGTTTCCGAGCAGAAGGTGAAATAAGTACGTTAAAGTTTACATTCCCAAGTAAATACTCTAACCTGCCTAAGGAATTCTATGATGAGGTTAAGGAATTAGCTAAGAGCTTAAAACTAGAAACCATTAGTAGTTACAGTAAGTTAACCTTTAACGCTTATGAAGGTACTTTAAACATAAGGGCGATATCTCGGACTAAGAACTTAGCTAAGTATCTTAACGGATTAATACTTATATACGCTAAATACCTCCATTACCTTGCCCCTCCCTCTAAGGTCAAAGAAAGTAAGAGAGTAAGGATTTTCCTAGAGACCGCTAACATAGATGTGAGTAATACGGGATTCCTCCTAAGGTTCTCAGCGATTAACGAAACTCATTTCTCGATGAAGTTAATTATGAAGGAGCTCAAATTTAGGCCTAAGCCAGAGTATATAGACGGCGGGTTTAAACTAACTAAGTTCTTTAAGGCCTGGGGCGAGGTAGCTAAAGGACCTATAAAAGGAGTGCCGCTGGAATTAATAGGCGGATGCAGAGGTAGTAAGAAGGTAATAATAAGCTTACCTGAAGAAGGTTACGGTAAACCATCTTTCGTAAGCGATACTAAAGTAATATGGCCATACATAGATTTTAAGCTATTAGAGAATGTAACTTTTAAGGTAAAGTCGTAATTTTTTGATTGGGTTAAAATGGAGCCGGGGGTGGGAGTTGAACCCACACAAAGCGGGTTTCCACTCTCTTCTGCAGCCCGCCGCCTTAGCCGCTCGGCCACCCCGGCCCTATTAAATATCTGTTAGGCAATAAATAAAGGTTTTTCCCTTATTAATATGATTAGAAACCGATGATGAAAGTCATGCCTACCGAACGATGGGGGTTCCTGGGGTATCTGAGGTACATTTCCTATTTTTAGCGGTAAAGCCAACAAGCTACTTTATGGCCTTCCCCTACTTCGATTAAGGGAGGTTCCTCGCGTTTACAAATATCCATAGCGTAAGGACACCTAGGGTGGAACCTACAACCCGGAGGAGGGTTAATAGGCGAAGGTACTTCCCCCTTAGGTATTATCCTCTCCCTTCTGGCGCTAGGATCGGGTACGGGTACTACTGATAACAAAGCTTTGGTATAGGGATGAGCTGAGCGGGAAAATATATCCTCCTTACTTCCAAGTTCCACTATTTTGCCTAAGTACATTATAGCCACCTTATCGCTTATGTACTTAGCTACAGCTAGGTCATGGGTTATAAATAACATGGTTAACCCGTATTTCCTTCTTAAATCTAATAACAATTGCAATACTGCTGCTCTAACTGATACATCCAACATGGATACCGGTTCGTCCGCTACTACGAACTCCGGCTTAAGTATTAAAGCCCTAGCTATAGCTACTCTTTGCCTCTGCCCCCCGCTTAATTGATGAGGGTACGCATTATAAAATTTCTCCGGAGGGACCAAACCTACTTCCTCTAAGGCCTTAAGCACCAAGTCCCTAGCTTCCCTTCCCTTAGCTATCCCATGTATCTCCAACGGGTGTCCTACGTTCCTACCTATGCTCATCCTAGGATTTAAGGACGCATAAGGATCTTGAAATATTATCTGTATTCTCTTCCTTAAGGCCCTTAATTCATGCCCCTTTATCCTAGTTATATCCTCCCCACTAAAGAATATCTTACCTGAGGTAGGTTCTATTAGTTTAACTAATAACCTTCCCGTAGTAGTCTTGCCGCACCCGGATTCTCCAGCTAAGCTGAAGATCTCCTTAGCGGATATTTCAAAACTTATCCCATCTACCGCTCTTACATAATCCCTCCTACCGGATAGTAAAGTTTCAAGAAAGCTTTTCTGAACAGGAAAGTACTTCTTTAAATTTACTACCTTAATTAATCCCATTACCTATCCCCCTTACGATATAGGAAACACTTAACGTACCTATCATTAACCTTTATCATAGGAGGTTCCTCGCGTTTACAAATATCCATAGCGTAAGGACACCTAGGGTGGAACCTACAACCCGGAGGAGGGTTAGAGAGGTCCGGGGGCGAGCCAGGAATGGATTCTAACTTCTGATCTGAGAGAAGTATATTGGGTATAGACCTTATTAAACCTTTAGTATAGGGATGTAAGGGGTCTTCGGCTATAGAGTACACATCAGCTAGTTCTACTAAATGGCCGGCGTACATTACCCCTATTCTATCAGCTACCTCCATTACTACGCTAATATCGTGGGATATGAAGAGTAAGGCCATATTCATTTTCTCCTTAAGCTTCCTTATTAAATCTAGTATTTGCGCCTGAACTATAACGTCCAAGGCAGTAGTAGGCTCATCGGCTATAAGTAAGTCGGGATTAAGAGCTAAAGCTATTGCTATCATAGCCCTTTGCCTCATACCTCCGCTAAATTGATGTGGGTAATCCCTAGCCCTCTCCCCAGGTATCCCCACGGTCTCCAATAACTTCTCGGCCCTTTCCCAAGCTTCTCCCTTACTTACTTTCTCATGTGCCATAATTATTTCAGTAATATGATCTCCTATCTTCATTAAGGGATTAAAAGAGGTCATAGGATCCTGAAATATCATAGAAATTTCTTTACCCCTTATCTTCCTATACTCCTCCTCCGGTAACCTCGTTAGATCCCTTCCTTTAAATATAATACTACCTCCTAATATCCTCGCCTGGGGGGGTAGTAATTTCATTAAAGCTAAGGCTAGCGTGGATTTCCCGCTTCCCGACTCACCTACTAATCCTAAAGATTCGCCCCTCTCTAAGTTCAGATCTACGTTATCTACGGCCTTAACCCAACCATCCCTAGCCCTATAGTATACCTTTAACCCTCTAATCTCCAATAGGGGCATTAGGACTCCCTCAATCTGGGGTTAAATAAATCGTTAAGGCCTTCGCCTAAGAGGGTTATACCTATTACGGCTATGATTATCATGAGGCCCGGAAACGTTATAAGCCACCAATAACCGGAGGGCAAATATCTTTTACCATCCCTTAAGTCGAAACCCCAATCAGGGGTAGGCGGGTTAACTCCTAAACCTAAGAAACTTAAACCCGCTTCCGTAAGTATGGCATCGGCTACATTAAGCGATAGAACTACCACGATGGCAGGTAATATATGTGGCAGTATATAAGTAAACATAATAGTAATGTCGCTAGCTCCTATAGCCCTGGCTGCTTCTACGAATAAACTTTCCTTTAAGGAGAGTACCTGCCCCCTTACCATCCTAAAGTACATAGGAATATAAACTACGGCTATAGCTATGGCTATGTTAAGCAAATTACCGCTACCCAACATAGCTGCTATAGCTATCGCAAGTATTATACCGGGAAACGAGTACAAACTATCCATGACTAAGGAAAGTACCCTATCTAGTATTCCCCCTACGTAACCGGATAGTAAACCTAGAGGTACTCCAGCTGTTAACGAAATCGCTACGGAAAGAGCTGAGATCAAGAGTACAACTCTCCCCCCATATATTATCCTACTATATACGTCCCTACCGTGAAGATCCGTCCCCATTAAATGCTTCCTCGAAGGGGGAAGTAAGGGTCTATCAACGCTACTTATGGGATCATAAGGAGCTATAAAGGGAGCTAGCAGGGAAATCAGTATTATTACAAATAAAATCGTACCTCCCGCTAAGCACATGTAAGCAGGTAATCCAGCCCTTTTAAATTCCCTTAGCGCGCCTTTAAACTTCATATGAGATGCACCTTAGTATCTTATCCTAGGATCTATGTAAGCGTAAAATATGTCCACTATTAAACTAACTAACGCTACTAGAAGCCCGTAAAATACTATAGTACCTTGGATAGCTGGGAAGTCCCTATAATCTATTCTCTCTAAGAGAAAGGTCCCCATTCCTGGCCATGAAAAAGTAGTCTCGGTAAGTACGGCTCCGCCTAACAAGAGGGCGAACTGTAAGCCCATCATAGTAAGTAACGGTATCAAAGTGTTTTTAAGAGCATGCCTCACTAATACAGTACTTTCGCCAACCCCTCTAGCCCTAGCTGCTCTTATAAAGTCTTGCCTTAAAATTTCAATCATATTGTTCCTTGTTAACCTAATGTAAATGCCGGAAAGTACTATTCCTAACGTTACAGAGGGTAGTATCAAATGAGCGAGAGCGCTCTCTAAAGCCTTAAGGTCACCGGTAATAATGCTATCTATTACATAGAGACCTGTTATCCTCCTAGGCCTCAATAAGGGGTCTATTCTACTCGAAAGAGGTAGTAAGCCTAATTTAACGGAAAATACCATCTGTAAGATCATACCAAACCAAGGTATGAAGAGGGAGTAACTTACGATACCTATTATCCTAAAGAGCAAATCTATTACGGTATTCTCCCTATAAGCCGCTAAGGCCCCTCCTAATACCCCTATCCCTAAGCTTATAAGAGTAGCAAATATAGCTAGCTCTAAAGTAGCTGGGAACCTATCTAAGATTTCCTGGAGTACGGGCCTTTGCGTCCAAGTAGACTTACCGAAATCCCCCTTAAGTATACCGATTACGTAATCTATGTACTGATATATCAATGGTCTATTTAGGCCTAATTTAGCTCTCATCTCCTCTATTAATTTAGGCGAGGCTTTCTCCCCTAACATAGCGATTACCGGATCTCCTGGCATCATTCTAAGTACGTAAAATACTACGGTTAAGAGAATGAATATCATTGGGATAGTTAGTAATATTCTAGATATGATAAACGCTCTTAACCCTGCCATATCATTACCCTTAGGGTAAAAATTAAATTAAATAAGATATATTTCAGTTTACCCCCTTCAAGCCTTATATACTAGCCAATACCTGAATAACATAGTAGCGTCGAGTACTACTCCCTTTACGTTCTTCTTAGTTACCATAACTAATTGGCCCTGGAATAACGGTATGAAAGGTACATCGTTAGCTAGTATACCCTGTAACTCTATGTAATAAATGGTCCTTAGGTCTCTCTTCAGCGTGGTCCTAGCCTTGAGAACTAATCCATCTACCGCCGTACTTTCGTAGTAGGAACCCATTCTATTACCTGCTGCCATAAAGGGAGCTATATAATCATCTGGATCTATGTAGTCTGGATACCAACCTAGTAAGAATACGGGCATTACTCCTCTCTCGATATAATCAGTATAAGTACCCCATTCTGCGCTCTTAATCATAACTTCTATTAGACCCGTCCTTTCCCATTGTTGTTTTAATAATTGCGCTAAATCTACCTCAGTATCACCATAATGAGTAGGAGTATACCAGAGCTCTATCTTTAACTTATTCTTCTCGCTATAGCCGGCCTCCTTAAGTAATTTCTTAGCCAGTTCTATATTAGGACCAGGACCGTAAGCATCCTTAAAGCAATCTACATGACTCCACATACCCGCAGGTATCATACTGTATAAGGGGGTAACGAGCCCTAAGAATATCTTCGAAGCTATTTCAGCTCTATCGATGGCAGCAGCTAAAGCCCTCCTAACTAATACGTTATCTAATGGATGGGACCTTACATTTATAACTACATACCTTATATAAGGACCTGGTACCTTAATTACGTTTAAGTTGGGGTTCTTCTCTAAATCTATTATATCAACGGGATTTAACGTCCTCCAAGCTATATCTATCTCGCCCTTCTCTATAGCCAGCCTTAAGGTGGTAGCGTCCTTATAGAACTTTATAATTACCTTCTTAGTCTTAGGCGGCTTACCATAGTAATTTGGATTAGCTTCTAATATTAAATATTCATCCCTCTTCCAATCTGCTATCTTGTAAGGACCTATGCTAACCGTAGAATCTACTACCTCATTTTCCGGGTAAGCCTTGGGGCTCACAGGCATATATGGGGGTAAGGTTAATATAGCAGGGAAGAAGGCTACCGGTTGCTTTAGTACTATCTTAAGGGTTAAGTCATCTACTACCTCTATTTTCTTAACGAAATCGGTTACGAACCACGAGACATCGTAACCTAACCTAGCTACCCTCTCTATTGACCACTTTACTACCTTAGCCGTTAAAGGAGTACCGTCAGTGAACTTTAACCCTGGTCTTAACTTAATTGTATATACTAGGCCGTCCTCGCTAACGCTATAGGATTCGGCTAGACCAGGTACTATCTTTAAGGTACCCGGTACGTACTTGAGTAATCCTTCATCTATATTATTGAATATTTCCCATGTGAAGAAATCGTAAGCGAAAGCGGGATCTAGTTTGGAGATCTTATCCGTGGTCCCTATTACTAATACGCTCTCCGAATGAGCAGGTACCGCTGGAATTACCAATATCGCTACTAGAGCTACTAATATTAGGCCGAATACCTTTTCTACCTTCATACCCTTCAACCCTGGGCTTGAAGGTATTTAGTCCAACTAATATTTAAATTTTTGCATAAGGATTAACTTAATTCTATTTTGTTAATGTAAAGCATTAACTAAAGAAAAAATTAATTTATCCTTTAAGAATATATAACCAAGGAGATTTCCATTAAACGAACATCCTTAAATATGGGTTATCGAAATTATAGGTGGCATAAGAAGGTGAACGCATGGGCAAGAGGAAAATAAGGGGGGTCGCTGCCTTTGCCTTAGATAAGGACCTTAACGTAGTACTATTGGATATGAAGTTAGTCGGATTGAAGTTCTCGAGGACCGCATTAATTTCGAAATATCCTAAGTATGAAGCTTATGAAAAGGCTTTAAGGGATGCAGAAGCCTTAATCGAAACTAACGTTAAAGGATTGGCCCATGTAGATGGAATATGTTACTTCCGTTCCAAACCTTTGATCTGTAGACTTTACTACTCTCCCAAGGGTAGTTACAAGAGAGTTAAAGCATTGATACTTTTATCCTTTAGCAGGAGGTTACTTAACGTCGTTATAGATAAACTAAGGGGTAATGGTTGGCGTCAAATAATGTTATTTGCAGTAGAGGAGACTAAGACTAGTAGTAAAACTACTAGATTTTAAAGTATAGGTACCTGCCTATAGATCCTCTCCTTGCTTATCTCGGCTAGCCCTAAGTACTTAACCCCTTCCTTAGTTATGGTAAATTCCAATAACGTGGGCCTTTCGTAAATAGAAGGCTGAATAGCATGCCTCTCTAAGTACATGAACCTTCTCCCATCCTTCATGAATAAACCTACCGCGTTCTTAGCTATGGTACTCAATTGAGGGAAGGGTAAGGGCATTAAGTAGAAAAACCCTTCCCTACTCCTAGCGGGTAACTTAATCTCGCTTATAAGTATTAAGGAAACGCCTCTATCCTGTCCCTCCCTAAGGAAGTCCGCTATTTCAAAGTATACCTCTGAGGAAAGCAATTCATATTTACGCCTTAGCTCCTCGGAAGTTGGAGCGTGTAATTCCTTCAGGAAAGGCCTACTCAAGCTATCTACCACTATTAAATCGAATTCATATTTAAGTGCGTAATCTAACATCTCAAGTACTTCCTTAAGTTCGTAAAGCCTTAATAGTTTAAAGCATCTAATTAGTGTAGATTTACCTATCCCCCTAGCCTCGCTCATTTCCTTTACCCTACTTACGAAGACTCCGCCCTCCGAATCCAAGTATAATACCTTAGATCCCCTCCTTACCTCCCCTAAAGATAGGGATAGTGCTAAGGTAGTCTTACCCACGAAAGCAGGGCCGAAGATTAAGGTTACCGTGTTCTTAACTAAGTTCAGGAAATTATCTACCTCTCCATCCCCAGTACTTAACGTCTCCTCAGTATCGGATTCTAAATCTACCTCCCCCTTAAGCCTTACCTCCACTTCTCCTTGCATTTACAAACCCCTAAAGAAACTAAAGTAAGCACCCCTTGAATAAACTATTTTAAAGCATATATTTATTTAGCGATAGGCAAGAGAAGATATATCCTTTCGGACTACGATGTAGCTAGCTCCTTTAAAGTGGGAGAATTACATGAAGGAAGAGATTTGGGGTCTAATAATTAGAAAACGTTATATAAAGTTGATACTGGAGGGGAAGAAAACTTGGGAACTAAGGAAGTCGAACACTAAAATAAGAGGAGTCATAGCATTAATTAGTAAAGGTAAACTTTATGGGTTCGTAAAGCTAGTGAACACTTTTAAAGCCAAGGTAGGGGAATTAGAAAATTACGAGGAAATGCATAGAGCTAGCAACATACTGAAGGAGTACGCAGGAAATAGGGACGAACTTTACGTATGGGTACTCTCCTCACCGCTAAGGTTACCTAAGCCTATTAAGATAAGTTACCCTAAGGGCGTAAGGATGTGGACTAAATTAAAGGTTAGGAAAATCCTAAGGAGAATAAAGGAGGAAGGTTTTAATAATATTTTACCGGTATTAATGTCTTTCATAAATGAAAACTAGTTCTTCCCGATCTATCATTAACGGTAGGTCAAATTAACTTGAAACGATTGTCGATTCCCTCCCTCCCGATAAGATTTTACCTTTCAAATAAGTCAAAAGTAGCGAAAAGGATTTATATATAAGCAGATAGGGCTGTGTAGATGAAGGAATGAATAACGTTAATTTAGATGAAATAGATAGGAGAATACTAAGGGTGCTTCAAGAGGACGCTAAAACGCCTTATTCTAAGATTTCCGAGGAGTTAGGGATAAGCGAAGCTACCGTACATTTAAGGATAAAAAGGTTAATGAAGATGGGAGTAATCAGAGGGTTTCAGGCTATAATCGATCCAGCTAAGGTAGGCAAGAGCATTACTGCGATAATAGCTATAAATAGCGAACCTAAGATGTACGAGAGGGTATTGGAAACGCTTAAGAAATTTGAGGATATCTACGAAATATATGACGTAACCGGAGACTATTACGCCATACTTAAGGTTAGAGTTAATAGCAGAGACGAACTAGCTAGAATTTTAGATAAAATAGGAGAGATAGATGGAGTGAAATCGACTAAGACCATGTACGTACTTAGGACGATAAAAGAGGAAAGTAAGATACACCTATAGTTATTTTAAAAATTCGTCTTGAAGAATTCGATAAAGAAGTTTTTTACTTCAGATATTCTATTGACTACCTTTACTGAACGACTTAACGACTTAAGCTCCCCTAAAACTCTCCTATCTAAAGCCCTCCTATCTAAGATTAAAGTTACAGCCCTATCCTTTTCACTTCTAACGGCTCTACCTATAGCTTGTTTAACTTTTACTAGCATAGGTACTAGAAATGCCTCCTCCCAAGCTCTCCTTTCATCTCTCAATTTACCCATTAATACCCTTTTTAAGCCCAGCGTCCTAGGACTAGGTTCGGGATAAGGTAGGCCAGCTATGATTACAGCCCTTATTAAGCTCTTACCACCTTTAACTAGTTCTACTCCCTCTACCATTTTACCCCCGGCTACTGCTAACAATACTACTTTAGAATCAACCTTGGATAGTACGGCCTTACTGACTTCCTCTATCTTAGTTCCTTCATGCTCCTTTATTAACTCGACCTCCTTTAAGTATCGAGAAAGCGAGGTAGCGAATTCATAAGAGGGCGCAACCACCAGTATTACTCCGTTTATAGGTAAAGCTTCGTAGGAGGAAATTACGTATTCCGCCATCCTCTTATAGATTTCCTCCCCCCTCTCGGAAAACTTACTAGTTACATCACTAGCTATGAGAATTTCCCTATTATCTCTCATGTACCTTACTTTTACCCTAAGTTCACCTACTTTATCTCCTACACCTACTAAATCTACCATGAACTCTTTAGGCGGCATAGTAGCGCTAATGAGTATCGAAGTCCTAACGCTACTGAAAACCTCGGACGCTTTAAAGCTAGGTAATATACATTGCAATACTAACTTAGGTCCGAATTCTGTAGGTAATGAAAGCAGAATATAATCCTCCCCGCTACTCTCCAGTAACTTAAGGAATTTCAACACTCTCTTAGTATAACATAAAGGACTGCCTTCTATTTCCCTCTTCCTCTTAGTTACTATTTTACTAGCCTCCTCTAAGGATCTTAAATCAGAGTATAGAGCTAGTAGCTCCGGCTTACTTAGTTCTCTATTCGCCCTTAACTTAACTAGATACCTTTCAATACGTAGTAAGGTATCTGCTACCGTATAGTAAAGTTCATGCATGTCCTTAAGGTATTTTCTAATCTCACCCCTAGCTTTCTTTACATACGCTAAAGGTAAGTCCCCACTATAGGCTTCGGAAAGGTAATCGTAAAGATTATGGGCCTCATCTATTATTAGTACTAGCTCATTTAACTTTAAGTTCAATGATGTAAGGAACGCGGATCTTACTACCTCGTTAAATATGTAAGGGTAGGAGCCGATTATTAAGTCTGCTCTCTCCCCCCATTTCCTTAAGGCTTCGTAAGGACAATAACCCCTCTCCTTAAGCTTCCTTATTACCTCTAAGGGACTCTTGAAATCCCTTAACAATGGTTTTAACTCCTCTTCATTTACAGCAGCAGTCCTAGAGAAGTACTTACATATGCCTTCGTTCCTTAAGAAACTACAATATTCGATGAACTCCTCGTAGTTCAATGACCTTACTTCATTTAAAGCGCACATATCCTTTTTACTCCTAAATACAGCTACCTTTACGTCTAAGCCTTTCTTCGCTATCTTCAACGCTTCCTTTAAAGGAGTTAAAGCTTGATTCTTAGTCCTAGCTAAGAAGAATACCTTTAAGCCCTCCTCCTTAGCGGCCTTCAACGAACCTAACAGGGTAGCTAAGGTTTTACCGGAACCAGTAGGCGCCTCTACAAGTAAGTTCCTGCCCTCCTTTATGACGTTATATACTTTAAGAGCTATGTCCTTTTGACCTTCCCTCCACGAGTCGTAAGGCAACAGTTTTCTCAGTTTTATTTCATCCATTATATCCTACTTTACTCAATATCCTAACGGTTTATTAAAAGGTATTGCAGGATATAACGACGGCATCTAAATTTCACTCAATTGATACTCCATATATCCTTTAGGTAGGTGAAGATAAAGTTTAGCGTGAGGAAATAGTTTAGCGTAACTATTTAATACCATTTCATTATCGTCATGTACTTCCTTCACTAATAAAGGATCCTCTAGGTACTTACTTACTAACGAGGGTTTAATTACCCATTCCGGATCCCTATTGGCGTCTTCCCTCATCAACAGCGCACTTATATGTCCGTAAACTCCTACCTCCTTTAATTGGACTACCGTTATTCGCCTTAATCTTTCCGGCCTACCCGTAACTAATACTACCTTCCCTAATTTAGCCCTAGATATTAATAGCTCTATCCCTATCCTCCTGGGCCTTACTTTACCAAGGGCCTCCATAAGAGGGCCGTAGTACCAATCCTCGAGGACTTCCCTAGCTGTATGATGATGATAGACACTATCTAGATTAATTAAGATTACCCCATCTATGTCGAATATGTAGATAGGACCGTGAATTAATCTGGCCATACTATATAATTTAGGGTAATGGTAATAATATAAAATCTAAAGCTAAATAAGTTCCGCTCCTTTAGTTTCAGGGAATAACCATACCATAGTTGAAGCTATTAAAGCGGAACAAGCCGCTATTATGAAGGCTAAGGTCCAACCGTATACTTCTGATAACCAAGCTACTATTATAGGACTTACGAAATTTATTGCCCTACCGGTATTAAATATGAAACCTAGAGCCGTATTTCTGACGTGAGTAGGGAAAAGTTCGCTAAGGAGCGCTCCGAATCCGCTCCAATAACCCGTAAAATAACCGAGTAATAAGCCCAACAATATAGCATAAGCGCCAACTAGAGGATAAAGAACGAAAAGCGTTATTATCGCTGCCTCTACCATCGTGAAGAAACTCCAAGAAACCCTCCTACCTATGTAGTCCTGGAGATAACCGTAACTCACGTAGCCTATCCAAGCTCCCACTTGAGTGCTTATTAGCCATTCTGCGCTCTTTACTATATTCATACCTCTTACTTCATAAAGGTAAGTGGGTATCCAACTCCAAAACATCCAGTAACTGAACATCGCAAAAATATTCATAATTAACGCTACTAAAGTCCTCTTACCTAACTTACCCTTCATTATTTCCAAAAGCGTCACCTTGACAACCTCCTTCCTTACGTCCTCCTTCCAAAGCGAAGACTCCGGTATCCCCAAGGTCAAAATAGCTATAGCTATTACAGCTATTAAAGCCAATAAAAAGCAACCTCTCCATCCAAATACTGGGTAAACGTACATTACCATAGCTATGGCCGTTAGTACCCCTAACGGCCATCCCGATTGCGCTATACCTACCGCCCTTCCCCTTAATTCTGGCTTGATAATTTCGCTTATTAGAGTCATACCGGTAGACCACTCCGCTCCCAACCCGAAACCTACTACGAATCTCCCTAAGAACATAGTTAAGTAATCCTTAGCTAAGGCGATACTTAAGGTACCTAGCCCATAAATTAAAAGTAGAGCTACGAGGATTTTACGCCTACCTATTTTATCGGCTAGCATACCTGAAGCTATCCCACCCACCATGGTGCCTAAGAGGCCAGAGGAGATCAACGTACCAAACCTTATTTTACCAAAGGAAAGGTCCTTCATTATGGCTACGGCTAACATAGGAAACAACATGAAATCGAAGGCTTCAAAGGACCAGCATAGCATTACCGTTAAAATAGTACGAAAAGCATTACTTAGGGTATAGTACTCCCTTCGCTTGCCCCCCATAACCTTCAATACGGTACTTATTCATTAAGGAGTTATAACGTTATCCCTCCTCCTTATCTACTTAATTTATATTTATTCGGAACCCAGGCTAAAAAGGCTCACTTATCTTTAATTAAATCCTTGAGGAACTCTCGACGACCCCTAATGGCTTTCATACATATGGCCTTAACCTCCTCTAAAGAGGGCACTACAGGCCCGTTCTTGAGGTTGCGATCGTAAGTTAAAGCTTCGAAAGCCATTCTATTGACCTCCTCCAATGATACCTTTAGATCAGATATGCTATCGGGTATATTTACTTCATCCTCTATACGAGCTATAACCATTATTAAATCCTTCCAATTCTCCCCTAAGCCAGCTCTCCTAGCTAGCTCCGATAATTTATCCCCTACTTCCCTAGAATAGTACTCTAGAACGTAAAGTAACATCATAGCGTTAGCTAAACCGTGTTGAACTCCGTGCTCAGTAGTAAGGTAATATCCTATCCCATGGACCATCGTAGTACCAGCATGATTTATAGCCACTCCTGCTAACATACTTGCGTAATGTAGATCGGCCCTCGCTTTCTTATCGCCCTTTACAGATTTACTTAACTCAGAGGTTATTATCCTTATAGCCTCCACCGCGAAAAGATCGGAGAGAGGAGAGGATTTCCTGCTTATGTAAGCCTCTATAGCGTGGGAGAGAGCGTCGAAGCCCGTCCAAGCCGAAAGTTCCGGGGGCATGTAATACGTTACTTGCGGATCCAGTAACGCTACCTTAGGTATTATAGGATCGCCTACTAAGACCGCCTTTTTACCCTTATAAGTTAAGACGGAGTACTTAGTAACTTCACTACCGGTACCTGAAGTAGTAGGTATAGCTATTACCGGTATTACCTCGTTCTCTACTACTTTAGGGCTGAGGAATTCCTCTACGTTCCTACCTAAGCTAGTAGCTACCGCTATACCCTTAGCAGCGTCCATGGGACTCCCTCCTCCAAAGGCTACTATAACCTCTGCTCCGATTTCCTTAGCTATTCTAGAGCCCCTGTTTACAGTTTCCACGGAGGGATTCGGCTCCACTTGGTTGAAGACCTCAACCTTAAGCCCATGAGATTCTAGACTTTCCTTAATTAAGTTAAGGTACCCGCTTCTCATAGCGAACCTCCTACCTGTTACGACTAAGGCCTTCGAGCCGAACTTAGATGCATAAGAACCTACTTCCCTGGTAATTCCCTCCTTAAATATCACCTTACCCGGTTGGAAGAAAACGAATTTCCTCATCGAATATGATATAATAAACGTTGTAAAAATAGTTTTACCCTTAAATGATCCATTACTTGCGGAAGTGGAAACTATGTTGAGAGTTATGACCTATTGGGTAGCTAAAAAATTCGAACTTGAAATTAATACGAAGATGTAGTAAAGTAAGTAACTTAAAATCCATAGTGCCATGCTCTAAGTCCTTAAACGAACTTAAACGCTTAACTAAACGGGCTGAAGTTATGATCGCCGGAACTTACGTTCATGACGAAGTAATATCCTCGGCGGAAGATCTTAAATTAATTCACTCCTTAGGGGTAGGAGTCGATAGGTATAATTTGAAGTTACTAAAGGGAAGGAGGATAACATTAACTAACTCTAAAGGGGCTAATTCCCCTTCAGTAGCTGAACACGTTTTCGCTTTAATATTAGCGTTAGCTAAAAAAAGTAACCTTTATGGATTCAAACCTTAAGAGAGGCCGCTGGATAGGTTACGATCCCCCTACTTATTCGATAGAATTAATAGGGAAAGTAATGGGTATAGTAGGTTTAGGTTCAATAGGGATTAAGGTAGCTAGGATAGCTAAGGCGCTGAGGATGAAAGTAGTGGCTATTAAAAGGAAACCAAATCCCCTATTAAGGGAGTTACTTGGTCTATTCTTCTTAGGAGGTCCTAAGGACCTAGATTACTTGCTTAAGGAGTCGGATTTCTTAGTATTAACTTTACCCTTAACTAAGGCTACAGGAGGGCTCATAGGGGAGAGAGAACTGAAACTCATGAAACCCTCTTCCTTCTTAATAAACGTCTCAAGAGGAGCTATAGTAGACGAAAGGGCTCTATATAAAGCTTTAAAGGAGAAGTGGATAGCTGGAGCGGGCATAGACGTTTGGTACGCTTATCCTCCAGATCCTAGGACACCCTCTCCTTTAAATATATAAGCTACCTAACGTAGTAGCCACGCCTCATAAAGCGGGTTGGACTAAGGAAGCTAGGTTAAGGGCTTTAGAATTAGCCAGTATGAACGTAGGTAGGTACGCTAGAAATGAACCTTTACTTAACGTAGTAGACCTTGATAGGGGATACTAAAATTTATATTCCTCTTGCTTCCCTTTTAATTAGCTTCAGGTGTCGATATTGAGTTCAGAAGTTAGAGAGAGGCCTAAGGAGGAATACCTCACGCATACCTTAGATGGTAATGAAATTAAGCTATTTGGGAAGTGGCCATTATCGAACGTAGAGATAAGGGATCCGGGACTTAAGGACTACATATGTTTGAAACCAGTATTCATACCACATACGGAGGGTAGGCATGAACATAGAAGATTCGCTAAATCCAAAGTACCTATAGTGGAGAGATTAGCTAACCAGTTAATGAGACCCGGTAGAAATTGTGGTAAAAAGATGTTAGCTATTAACATAGTTAGGAGGAGTTTTGAATTAATACATACGATAACCGGAGAGAACCCAGTACAAGTACTAGTTAGGGCTATTGAGAACGCAGCCCCTAGGGAGGAGACTACTAGAATAGCTTACGGCGGCATCCTATACCATGTAGCGGTAGACGTAGCTCCCCAGAGGAGGGTTGACTTAGCGTTAAGGTACATAGTCGAAGGGGCTAGATTAGCTGCTTTCAATAACCCTAAGCCCATAGAGGAGGCATTAGCTGAGGAAATCATTAACGCTTCGAAGGGTTCATCGGCTAGTTATGCTATAAGGAAGAAGGAGGAGATAGAGAGGATAGCGCTTTCAGCTAGGTAGAATATAATAACTTTTATCTATTTATCGAATTAAGACTACTTTGAATTCAGGTGTAATTATGGGAGAGGCCTTATGGGTAGAAAAATATAGGCCTAAGACCTTAGATGAAATTATAAACCAAGAGGAAATAGTTAAGAGGTTAAAACAATTTGTTAAAACCAGGGCCTTACCGCATTTACTTTTTGCAGGCCCCCCTGGTACCGGTAAGACTACCACGGCCTTAGCTTTAGCTAGGGAACTTTTTGGAGAGAACTGGAGGAATAACGCCCTAGAACTTAACGCTTCGGATGAAAGGGGTATACAAACCATTAGGGAGAGGGTTAAGGATTATGCTAGGACTATGGCTATAGGAGGGGTTCCATTTAAGTTAATAATATTGGACGAGGCAGATAACATGACAAGTGATGCGCAACAAGCCTTAAGGAGGACTATGGAACTCTATTCCCGTACAGCTAGGTTCTGCCTCATAGCTAATTATGTCTCTAGGATCATAGAACCCATCCAGTCTAGGTGCGCGGTGTTTAGGTTTCAGCCCTTAAGGAAGGAGGACGTATTAAGGAGGTTAGAGTTCATAGCTAAAAGTGAAGGAGTAGAAGTTACAGATGACGGTTATGAAGCTATATGGGAAGTAAGCGGAGGGGATTTAAGAAGAGCCATTAATACCTTACAGGCCGCTTCAGCTTTAGGGGGTAAGGTAAATTCTACGGCCGTCTATAGGGTAGTAGGGAGAGTAACGCCCGAGGAAATAGGTAAGCTATTACAAGTAGCTATGGACGGGAACTTCCTAAAGGCGAGGGAATTGTTAAGGAAGTTAATGGTAGATTATGGCCTATCCGGTGTGGACATTATTAAAAGCATCCATAGGGAACTTTTCAACCCTAAGGCCAATCTAAAATTGCCTGAGGAGGTGAAAGTGGAATTAGCCGATTTATTAGGCGAAATAAACTACAGAATGGTAGAAGGAGCGGACGAGGAAGTACAATTAAGCGCTTTCATAGCTAAAGTAGCGTTAATAGGTAGAAAGTTAAAAGGAGGGTGAGCAGTTGGCTACTTACCCTTGGACGGAGAAATATAGACCTAGGAGGGTGGCCGACGTAGTAGGTAATGAGGAAGCAAAATCCACTTTCATCTCTTGGCTTAAATCATGGTTTAATGACAAGCCTATTAAGAAGGCCGTACTTCTGTACGGACCGCCTGGAGTAGGTAAAACCACTTTAGTCCACGCCGCTGCTCATGAGTACGGTTTAGAGGTAATAGAGGCTAATGCTAGTGATGTAAGGACGTCCCAGGCTCTTAAGCGTAGCGTGCTAAGAGCGGCTACGGAAGGTTCACTAACGGGTTATAAAGGGAAGATAATCCTTATGGACGAAGTAGATGGAATAGAGCCATCGGCTGATAGAGGGGGCCTCAGAACGCTATTAGATTTAATAGAGGGGACTAGAGTGCCCGTCGTCTTGACTGCTAACGACCCATGGGATCCTAAGCTCAGGGAGTTAAGGTCTAAATGTCTGCTTATGGAATTTAAGCCTATACATCAACGCGATATAATAAAGGTATTAAAGAAGATATGCGATATGGAGGGAATTAAGGCCGATAGAGAAGTATTAAGGGAAATAGCGAGGAGAGCAGAGGGGGACCTCAGAGCAGCTATTAACGACCTTCAGGCGATAGCGGAAGGTAGGAGGAGCATAAGCTTGGAGGACCTAGGTCCTCTTTCTTCTAGAAGTAAACAATACAATATGTTCGAAATAGTTAGGAAGATCTTTTTCTCTAGGAGCGCCGAGCAAGCTAGGGCGATATTAGCTATACCATCGTTAGATTATGAGATGTTATTTCAATGGATAAACGAGAACATACCGTTACAATATCAAGGTTCGATAGAAGCTATAGCTGAAGCTTACGATGCATTATCGAAGGCCGATATATATTTTTCTAGAATCAAGAGAAACCAAGAGTGGTCGCTCTTGCCCTATGCACTTGAGCTAATGACTGCTGGAGTGGCTTTAGTTAAACATAAACCTAAGCTAAAATTCACTAAATACTCCTTCCCCCAGAGACTTAAATTACTCTCAATGAGTAAAGAGAAAAGAGAATTAAGGGAGAGGATGTGTTCCTTTATAGCTTCAAAATGTCACGTCTCAAGGGCGTTAGCTAATACTGAAATACTACCTTTCATAGGCTTGATATATAAATACAATAGGAGGGAGGGAGTTAAAATACTTAAATGGTTAGGGATAAGTGAAAGAAGTTTTAAAGAACTAATAGGCAGTTAAGTACCGGCTTTAAGCGCATTTAGTAACGCTTTAAACAATTCCCTAAGGTACTCTACTCTACCATTATCGGCTATCTTAAATATCCTTATCCTACCATACTTTCTCTCCTCAACTAGCCCTACCCTTTTTAAGGCTAATAGATGGGAAAGGGCGGTGGAGTAATTCAAATTAGCCCTCCTAGCTATTTCAGATGCGTTAAGCTCACCTGCCTCCATTAATACTCTAAGTACCCTTACCCTTCCCTTAGACGAAAGAGCTTCTTCCAGGAGGTCTGCTTTCCTATCCTCCTTCAAAGCTCTTTAACCTCCTTAAAATATTCTTCGAAACTTCCCTTTCTAGAACCTCTAAGGAGGCAGCAGGTATGTCTACTAGCGTAGTCTTACCCCTTTGACCTTTACCCGATAACCTAGCAGTTATTAAACCCATATTCTTCAGGTTCTGAGTATATTCCCAAACCTTAGTATGGCCTCTAGGCCTTTCATTTAACTCTTCGCAAAGTAACCTATAGACTTCCTCTACCTCCCCTAGGGTTACGTAATTTCTACCCTCGCCTCTTTTAAGTAACTTAATGATAGCTAAGAATAAGATAGCTTCATGTAATTTTAAGTTATCTAAACTTTCAATAGGGGATATAAACGTTATGTCGTTAAAGGCCTTTCTAACGTCATTAAGCTCTACTCTCTCCTTGCCTTTGCTTTCGGCATACTTACCGGCTCTCCATAGTATCTCTAAAGCCATCCTTGCATCTCCCGGCCCTTGCTTATCTACGCCTACTAGTTCTCCTATGTAATCCAGTATTACCTCGTCCACGGCTTCAACTCTCATAGCCTTCTCCTCGAATACTCTCTCACATAATATGTCCTTTATTTGTTTAGAAGTATAAGGATCGAATCTTATTACGTTATGGAGTAAGGAGCTCTTAGCGCTCCTATCCATTAAATATAGAGGAGTTAAATCCCTCATTATCAATATTAAACTTATTCTCTGTTTCGTTGAAACGTATTCGTCCGAAATCCTAGAAAGTACATAAAGTGCGTCACTACCATTAGTCTTAAGTAGGTAATCGGCTTCATCTAAAGTTAGTAACAGATACTCATCCCTATCCTCTAACATGTTCCATGTAATCCCTATTAATTCCTGGGAGGAGAACCCCCTAGGCGGTACCGGTAGCTTCAATTCCCTAGCCGTCTTTCTCATAACTAAAAATAACGTCCTATCTTTATGACAATTCACGTGGACATACCTAATTTTTATCCCTCTCTCCTCGCCCTCCCTCTCTACCTTCAAACCAAAGTACTTAGCTACTACCGTCTTACCCGTCCCTATAGGACCCGTCAATATTACCTTCTGTGATGCATTACCTGGGGAGTAGAGAAATGGTTTGAACATAGACGCTAGCAGTTCTAACTGATCTCCTCTATGCGGTAATTGAGTGGGTATGTAATCTAGTAGTAGCCTTTCTTCATGAATGAATATGGAGGACTCCCCCTCCCATATTTCAGACATTAACCTTCCCTACTTAAATAGGGGATAGCCTTTAAATTATACTTTTTCAATACTTCTCTTTCTGTAACCGGAGATATTTACGAAAGTATTCCCCCTATAAATAGATATCCCTACGTCATTCCCTATGACTTCTACCCTTATTACTAATTCTGGTTTTTTAAGATCTCCCCGTTTTCCTAGTTTCTCCTCCACTAGCTTAGCTAACTTAAGGGATAGGGCATTCTCATCGATCTCTTTATTACCTCTTACTTTAACTTTAATTAGGAATTTCCTCCACTCCAAGTTTATTCGTGAAAGTAATCTAACTAATTCCCCGCCCAAAGATGATTCATCAAGCGACGAGTAATAGTTAAAGGGTAGGACCTTATATAAATGGGCTATGGGCTTATTACGCAGTATATCTAAAAGTCTCTTAGGATTTAAGGAGGTCCTTAATATTAAGAGCCCGCTGAAGTCCGTCTTACTTACTTTAACCTCCTGATCATAAGGATAGAGGGCATCCATGAGGTCCATAGCTACTTTATCCTCTCTTCCAGCCCTAACCGTAACCATAGCTACTAACAACTCTACCTCCCGAAAATATTTTAGCTCCTAAGCATACTTATTACCCTAGTGATGACTCTAGCCCTTCTGAGCCGAAGAGGGATGATTGAGATCTTGAGTGCTGAGCTAACCCTTATGAGCTGCTTACAGAATCTATAGCCAAATATGAAAAGTGGCTACTTAAAAAGCATTAGATCACTTCTCGATCATAATATTCTCTCTTAATAGCTTTCGTAAGAGCCTCATAAGCTCGATTTCATTGCTTTTTAATCTCCAACTCGGTAAGTAACTCGTAATAGGTTCCTTTAACGAATTAAACTTAGAAGCGTGCCATATAGCTAGTAGGGAGAGTAACGATGGTGTTACATGCTGAGCCTATGGGAACTGAAGGCTTATAGGAGCTCCTCTATTATATTGATTGCCTCACTTAGATCCTTAGCGATGAGACGGTACTTATCCTTCATCACACTTCTCCTATCAAGTAGTACCGCGTGCGTGCCCATCCCTAAGGGGACCCTCAACGTCTAGCAGGGGATCGGGGGCCGCTACGATTACCTCATTGGACTGAACCTCTAATCGTTCGATTACCTTGGTGTACATCCTAGGATTGGACTTATCACATCCAGCTTCGAATCCTGTAATTATTAGATCTAGGTATCTCTTAATAGGCCTCAAGTACTTATAGAACATGAACTTAGGAGTGGTAGTAGCTACAGCTGTCTTTAAGCCTAAGTCCTTAACTCTAGGGACGGTATAGAGAGCAACGGGATAGAGCTCGTACTTAAATTCTTTAGACATCTTCATTAACTCCCTTAGTGTATCCTCATCGACTACTGCGCCTAATTTCTCAAGTACTTGTCTAAGAAAATCGCGCGGTCGTTATGCCCACGTCTTGGATAATTAACCAAATACCGTGAAGGCAAAACTGACGTGAAACCGTTATGGAGAAATATCGTATCCCTTACTAGTCAGGTGCTTCACTGCCATGAAGTAGGATACTCCCTTTATAGTATGAATAAGTGTGCCATGTAGATCGAATATTACAGCTTTTAGCATCGTGTTAGATTAGATACTATAGTTACTTTCCTTTAGAATAGGAACAACTTCAGGCCTCTAAACCTGTGAAGGTCTCTGGCAAAAGCCATTCCGATAAGATATGAAGAAATAAGATCTTACGTTCGCTTCAGGAAAACATTTAGCCAAATATGGAGCCTTAATTCGGCTCTATACCCCGTTAAGAATTACCATAAATACTGAATATTCTCCGCCATCAGGTCTTAATGGAGGACTCTTAATGATACCATTTCTTATTAATTTAGTAAGGGTTCTACCGAAGATTAAATGATATATTTGATTAAATGCTTCTTTAACGTGTACGCCGTTTCTTGCAGGTGAGGTCTTGCCATAGTATTCTACAATGGTATCCTCCTTGTCTTTGAGGCTGCCCACTATGCTCCTAAGTACGCATCCTGATAGTGATTTAACATTCTCGTAGTCCTTTAATGTAAACACCGGGATATTTATCCTCAACGTCCTCCCTTTATATAAGATTACATATCCTAACGCCAACAATAAAGCTAGCTCTGCAATTAAGTCGACCTCCTCCATATTTAATTCCTTAGACAAATCCCCGATGGTAAGATCGTTGTACAATAAAGCCTCTAATATGTTACCTATTTCAATCATCTTAGGCTTAACTTTATCAATACCTCTACTATCTTCATGCCATAACCACGTAAGGTCCGGGAGAGCTATCCTCATACCCCTTGGAGGTAGTTTACCGTGGGAACTAAACCAATATCCCCCGAAGACCTCATTGTGTCCCCACATCCATACCTGCCTTAAATCCATTAACCCTACCTCGAAACCGGCGAAAATGCATTCCCCTCCCGGCATTTTCCTGGACTTAACGAGTATGCCCTCCTTTGATAATATTTCAAGTCCCTCATAGTCTAACGTAATTGCCCCTATAATTACATACTTTAAATCAGCAAACTTAAGCCCCCTCCTAACGATACTTAAATCGTCAATAACCTTACGTAATTCCCCTTCGTAATTTTTAACGACTCTAACAATATCGTCGGATAACTTATCTATCAACGGTTGTAAGGTTTTTTGATCCTTTAACGAGAATATCGCGAATGAGGGCTTATAAAGACCATTTACTTCTATAACAAGGCCGCACCTGATGAGTTCGTTAAGGTGTTTAATTACCTCGTCCGTAGATATACCTAATTTTCTAGTAATGTCATTAATGCCAAGGGGCCTAGAGTTTATGAGAAGCAGTAATCTCTGCCTTAAAACGTTCGAGGTTAAAGTAAAGGGATTACATTTTTTGCCCGCAGTACCACACATGGCAAATTGTAAAAGCCCACGCATATTTTATTCACCATAGTCATTAAAGTTCTATAAAACGAATTAGTTAAATACATGCAGTTATGAAATTTAAAATTCTATCGAACATCAACAATAAAATATATAACAATTAATTTAACGGAGGACCTCTACTAGTTATGGGCCATTCCGTGAATATCATGTTAATCACCTTTTCTCACTTTCTCATATTAATTAATATGAGAAGAAGTATATGAATTTTTCTCATTTTAACTTATAAAAATAAAATGAGAAAATTTATATACCGTCTTAGCTAGTAAGTGAAGGGAATGACCATGGAAGCTAGGAATTACGAAGTGAAAGTTAAGGAGGAGAAGAAGGTAATTGAGATAACAGTTATTTCAACAAATCCCTCCTTTAGGCATATAAGGGATGCTCTAACCGAAGTTAAACCCTACATATCTAAGGGTTTTAGGGTAGTAGTAAGAGGTTATTTCAATAAACGTAACAGGGTACTAGAAGCCTTTTTATTTGCTCTATCCCTAGTAGGTAAGGGGGAGGTCATAGTTTTCAAAAATAAGGCTAGGTATGCGAGGAAGGAGAGGAAGGAGTTAAGAAATAAAGCTAGGGAGCTAAGAACTAAAGGGTATACCATTAAACAAATTTCTAGGGAACTTAAAATACCGTTAAAGACGATTTATAGGTGGGTAAAAAATTAGCGCCTTTAGTATATTAATATTCCACCCTTACCGGTTTACCCTCCTTATAAGATTTCCAGCATGCCTCCGCTATTTGTACTGCCCTTAACCCATCTAACCCCTTAACTAAGGGCTCTTTATCCTTTAGTACTGCCTTTACGAAGTGCCTATCCTCCTCTACGTAGGCGTCGTAAAATCGCTTAAAGAACCATTGGTAACCCCCGAACCTTAAACCGCTCTTAGTGCCTACCGAGAATAACGGATCACTTGCATTACCTATGAATACCGTACCATCGGTACCCAGTACCTCTGTTCTAAGGTCGTAACCGAAAGCGGATTTCCTACTACCATGTATATAACCTAATGCCCCGTTTTCAAAGGAGAAACCTATGGAAACTACGTCTAAATCCCCTTTCTCCTTAATTTCCTCATATATGTAGTTACCTCCCTTAACGTAAACTTCCCTTACTTCAGATTCCATAAGCCACCTAGCCATATCGAAGTCATGAGATAACATGTCCAAGAATATCCCCCCGCTCAGTTTAGGATCGGCGGCCCATCCGGGGGGAGGGGAAGGATCCCTAGCTATACCTATGAAAACTAAAGGCTTACCTATTTCACCTTTCCTTATACTCTCCTTAGCTTGGAAAAATGCATAATCAAATCTCCTCATGTAACCTACTTGTAATTTAATTCCCGCTTTATCAGCTTTATTTATTACTTCCTTCGCTTCCTCGGAAGTTACCGTTAACGGTTTCTCGCATAGGATATGCTTCCCTTCCTCCGCCGCCCTAATGGCCATTTCCGCGTGTTTAAAGGTAGACGTACATATAATTACGGCATCTAAGTCCTCTCTCTTTAAGAACTTCTCATAGTCTAAGTACCAATCTACCTTTAACCTCTCACCTACACCTTTAGCTAAATCCTCTACTATATCCACTACGGCTACTAATTCAGCCCCTTCTACTTTTGATTTAAATATCTCGGCGTGGAGCCTACCTATCCTACCTAACCCGACTACACCTACTTTAACCTTCCTTACCATAGCCTACACACCTTAAGGAAACTTCCTTAAGGTGAAGTAAAGGCATTAAATATATAAATTAACTTAAATACAAATTAATGACCTGTCATGTTTCGATGAGGAGGAAGGCTGAGCCCTGATCTATGATGAGGCGAACCCGAACCGATTAAGGTTTTATATAATCCTCTGGTTTAGGTATCTCTAACTTTAAACCCTTCCTCTTCCTTATCTCCATGATTAGATCCTTTAGCATGGATTCGGGTACGGGCGCCCAGCGACTAAATTGGGTACTCCAGAAAGCCTTACCCACGGTAGCGCTCCTCATCTCGTCCGCTAGGTTAAAAGTCTCAGAAACAGGTATCTCGCCTTGTATATGCATAAGCAGACCCGCCTGTTTCATATCTACAACTTTACCTCTATGCCTGGTTATGACATTTAAAGCTCCGCTTACCTGCTCTTGGGGTACTTTGATATCTATCCTAAGTATAGGTTCCAATAAAGTAGGCCTAGCTGAAAGGAATGCTGCGAATATAGCGTTCTTAGTAGCCGGCATGATTTGAGCTGGGCCTCTATGCGCGGGGTCTTCATGTACTATAGCGTCGTGAAGTATTACTTTTACCCCCCTTACAGGCTCCTGAGCTAAGGGACCAGCTGAAAGGCTCCATTTGAAGCCGCTTATGATGGTTTCCTTAATCTCCCTTAAATGCTGTACTCCCTTCGTTAAATCTACAAGTACGTTTAAGTTCTCATCTATAGCCCATACGCCCCTAGCTTCGTCGGAATCCCAACCAGCTTTCTCCCTTAAGATTTTAGCCCTCTCCCTCCAATCTTGATCGTCATAAACTTCGCCAGTCTGAAGTAGGTTAAGTGTAGTCTCATCCAATGGTTCGACGCTTAAATATAGCTTATTATGTTTATTAGGGGATTTTCCTTCGAAGGGACCCGCACTCTTCCTAACGGTTTCCCTATACCTCACTATAGGCGGAGAAGTAACTACCTCTATTTTACTCCTCTGCTTTAAATCCCATAGGGCTATTTCCAAGTGTAAGGTACCCATGCCGCTTATTAAGTACTCCCCCGTTTCCTCATTTATATTAACGTGGAGAGTAGGGTCTTCTATAGCCATCCTCCTTAAGGTCTCTACTAATTTAGGCAAGTCACTACTACGTTTGGGCTCTATAGCTATAGTTACTACGGGTTCGCTTATGTACCTCATCCTTTCGAAAGGCTTCATGGAGTCCTTATACTCCTTAGCTACTACCGTCTCGCCACTCCTAGCGCGTTCCAAGCCCAGAAGTGCCGTTATATTACCGGCACCTATAGCTTCAGCTTGCTCTCTATACGGCCCCATATATAGGCCCACCTGAAGTATCCTCTCAACGGCCCTAGCGTTCATTAAGTATACTTCATCACCATTTCTCACAGTGCCGCTAAATACCCTACCGGTTACTACCAAGCCGGCATGAGGATCTGCCACTACTTTGCTTATACCTATTACCAAGGGGCCGTCCGGATCACAATTTAACATAGCCTTGCCTATCTCGCCATTTAAATCACCATGCCATATTTTAGGTATCCTGTACTTTTGAGCTTCGATAGGGTTAGGTACATGCTCTATTACCATGTCTAAGATAGCGGAATAAAGCGGGAATTCCTTAGCTAAATCCTCTACATATCCCTTTTCATAAGCGTCCACGATATAACTGAATTTTACGCCTTTCTCCACGGCCTCCCTGATGGTAAATCCCCATTTATGTAAAGCCGCCCCAAAGGCTACCTGACCTTTAAACGGATCCACCCTCCATTTCTCCTTAAACCCAGGTTCCCCGTATATCTCTATGAGGCCGTTGAAATCCCTAATTATTTGTACGAACCTCTGCTGTATTTCCTGCGGAGTTAGCTTCAATTCCTTAATTAACCTATCTACCTTATTTATGTAAAGTAAGGGCCTAACCCTCTCCTCCAACGCCTGCCTAACTACTGTTTCTGTCTGAGTCATTACCCCCTCTACGGCATCAACTACTACTATGGCTCCGTCCATAACCCTTAACGACCTAGTAACGTGTCCGGTGAAATCTACGTGGCCTGGGGTATCTACTAAGTTAATTACGTAAGGTTTACCTCTCCATTCGTGGTAAAGCGATACGTTAGCTGCCTTAACCGTCATTTGCCTTAACTGCTCTATCTCAACGTAGTCTAATGCTAAGGCCTTGCCGGCGGTTTTAGGTGAGAGTAAGCCAGCGCCCATAAGTAAGTTATCGCTTAACGTAGTTTTACCATGGTCTACATGAGCTAAAGTACCTATATTCCTTATTTGTTCCCTATTCCTCATAATCCTTAAGATGTCTACTGTCTGCTTATACTTGACCATTATCTTATAACCCCCATATGAGACGAAGGGTTTACTTCCTTAGGCGTTCAATTAGGAAAGGAATATAAAAAGCTTTTTACGTATTGAACTCCATAGATTTCCACATAATTTTTATTTTTTATTTTTAATTACATCTAAATAATCTAAAGTAGTCCCTTCTTTAACTAACTTCTCGTAAAGCCTCCATATTCTTTTCTCCGTAACTAAACCCACGAAAAAGCCCCTCCTTGCTAGTTCATGTTTTACTACTGGAACGAACTCCTGAGGGGATAATGTAGCATAAGAGTTAAGCACATGTAATATTGCTTTTTCTATATCTTTATTTCTAGGATATGGTAACTTCATGAACTCCACCGAGAAGTACGTCATTAGGTACTAACCCATCGTCCTACTAATGGAAGTAAGCCCTCCTTAAGTTTCTTAACTCCTATCCCGGGGCCTAAAGCCTTCCTTAATCCGTTATTTAAAGTAACTGAACCTTCTTCGACTAATTTATCAGCTAATAGGATATCGGAATCCAGATCGGCTATCTCTATGTTCTTAACTCCTTGGGCTACGTGGGTAGCAGCCGCTATGCCTAACTCGCTTTCACCCATACATCCTATCATACATTTAATTCCAGAGGCCTCAGCTATGTAAGCTATCCTTAACGCTTCGCTTATCCCTCCGCACTTCATTAACTTTATGTTAATATAATCCGCTGCCTCCATTTCTATTACCTTTAAAACTTCTTTAGAATCATGAACGCTTTCATCTACCATTATCGGTACTAGCCCCTCCTTCCTTAATTTAGCTAGTCCCTTAAGATCGTTAGCCTTTAAAGGTTGTTCGCATAGTTCTACTTTTAATTCTGCGAGTTTAGGTAAGGCTCTTAAGGCTTCCTCTAAATCCCAACCTTCATTAACATCCACCCTTATCCTTATCTCATCCCCTACGGCCTCCCTAACGACTTCTACCCTCCTTATATCCTCAGGTAAGCCCCTACCTACCTTAACTTTAACTACGGAGAAACCCATTTCAACGGCTTTCTTAGCATCGTACGCCATTTCCTCAGGCGCCTTTAAACTTATGGTTAAGTCCGTCTCTATGAACTCCCTATATCCTCCCAGTAAGTTATAAAGAGGTTTACCTATCTCCTTACCTAAAAGATCCCATAAAGCAGTTTCTAAAGCAGCCTTTATAGAAGGATTCCCCTTTACTTTACCTAAGGCTTCCCTTACCCTTTCCATGTTAAGCGGACTCAACTTTATCACTTCAGGAGCTAGCTTACGGAGGGCTTCTAAGTTGCTCTCCACAGTTTCCCTATTCACCCTAAAGGAGGGACATGCCTCCCCAAAACCCTTTAGGCCGTTATCGTCTTCAACTACTATTATTATGTTCTTAGTGGAATAAGACGTTCCTGCTGAAATCGTAAACGGTTCTTTAAATTTAAGTTCGGCTACGAAAGCTTTTAATTCCTTAACCTTCATAAGTAGATTATTCTAAATATCTAGTAGAAATAATTTGCCTAAGTATATGGATGAGGAGTACGCTTTAGAAATATATAGGAGGTTAAAAACAGTATTTAACTATGAGTTAAAGAGGAAAATAACCTCGATAAGAAGGGATAGGGATCCATTCAGATTACTTATAGCTACCATACTTTCCCAAAACACGAATGATAGAAATAGCTCCAGGGCCTTCGAAAGATTAAGAAGGGAAGTAGGCATAGAGCCGTTGAAGCTAGCCAATGCTGATATAAGGAAGATAGAGGAAGCCATAAAAATAGGAGGTCTCTATAGAGTTAAAGCTAAAGTAATTAAGAAATTAGCTAAAACCGTGCTTAAAACGTACAGGGGGGATCTAAGCAAATTACTAACGGGATCGTTAGACGAAGCGAGGAGCAAATTAATGTCCTTACCGGGGGTGGGAGCTAAGACCGCAGATATAGTCCTACTCTTCGCTAAAGATTTACCTACTCTGCCCGTAGATACCCATGTGAATAGAGTATCTAAAAGGTTGGGATTAGCTCCTTTTAATGCAGATTACGAAGAGGTTAGGAGGAACTTAATGGATAAGTACCCGCAGTCCCTCTACTTAGAGGTCCATCTATTATTCATATTGTTAGGCAGGACCTATTGTAAAAGCAGAAACCCTTCCTGCCTTCATTGTCCGCTAAGGGATATATGTCCTTCTGCTAAATTATAACTTAGGTAAGGGAAAGTATAAAAGGAGGAGAAACTACTTCAGTTCACCTCCTTTACCTCATCCGTTCGGCCTTCCCTTTCATCATCGGATAGGATCGTTTAAAATAATTTAGTGAAGACCCCTTTATATTTAACGTACTTTAAGGTAATGGTGGACTTAAATTAGCGGTAGTTACTGTAACTTTAGGATACCTTAGTATTAACCTAAATGAAAAACGGGAGTAACCTTTAACTAAATCTATTAACAAGTTCATCTCCGTTCCCCTTAAATTTAAATTACTTAATGCCCCGAAAATAGGTGAAGTTATTGCAACCTTAAAGTTGAGAGTTGCATAAACCCTACCGTACCTCACCCCCTCTACGTTTAACGAACTTAAGTAAGATCCGCTCTTACTAACTTTATATAAGAACATGTTAACTAACTTAACATAATGAGGTAGATAGCTTATTAAGGCTGCTATGGATTCCCTAGTTAACCCCGTTAAAGGGTTATACCATACCCTAGCATAACCTTCTATCTCTATAGAGTTCCTAATAAAGGAATAGTTGGCTACTACCTCGACTAAACGGGGAGCATAAATACTTACGTGACCGTACATATTTCCTTTACCCCTAGCCTCTAAGTTACATTTTACCTTTTCAAAAGCTGAAAGTAAGGGTAAACTTACTAAGTAGGTGGGGTTAAAATACAGAAGGGAACTGAACTCCATGGAGGCAGTTTTACCATAATTGACTGCCTTTACCTCTATTAGTTCGTTCTCAAGAGTTAGGAAGTTAGCGAACTTAATCTCCTTAGTAAAGTTAATTCTAAACCTCACGTAATTATAGTTCTTCGAACCGCCTATCGTTAAAGAGTAAGAAAAGTTATGTAGTTGCGGACTAGCTAATGTAGGAGGTAAAGAAACGGCTATTACTAAGGGGAGGATTAACATAAATGCCTTAATGGCTTTCACCTAACCACCCTGTCGATATATTCTGTTAGATATCGGGTTCTTTAAACGTTTAGTTTTAAACCTAGGCGAATATCCGGAAGGAAAGCGTATATAGCTCAGCTACCTTCTTAAATTTACGGAAGTGGAAGCCCTTGGTACTCGTATGTCCCATGTGCTTAAGCCCTAAGGTAGTACTTTATCTAGGTGGTTATTGCGGTAAGATATATAAGTGCCTAGAATGCGGTTATGTAGGACCCCTTATTTTAGACGTAGATGAGAAGGACCTCTTAAGGATAAAGATAGAGGAGGAATTAAAGAAAGTTAAAGGGTCGAACGAAGGACCGTAGTCTCATTACTAGACTAAGCACTATCTACGAAAGGATGGAAGTTCTAGTCAAGGCTTATTTAAGGTAAAGTTTTTAAATGAGTGCATAGTTAACCTCTCCTTAAACCGGAGCGATGAAAAGTTTGGCCCTTAGTAAGCAAACTATAGCTAACTTAGCTAAATCGATGAGAGTACCTAAGGCTAAGGATTTTCCGTACTCTAAGCCCATATACCTAGCTACGTTAATGAGCGCCGTAAGTACCGGTATGGGAGGACCTTATATAGCAGTTTATGCAGCTAAATTGGGAGCTACGGTAGCTCAATTGGGTTTACTTCATTCACTCCTTAACCTATTTTCTAATTTCCTTCAACCCTTATGGGGTTTCTTATCAGATAGATTTCAGAAGAGGAAGAATATGATAATTGTTAGCTGGTCGTTAGCTTCCTTTACATGGTTAATTATGTTAATACCTAAGGATCCCTCACGTTACCTCCTCCTAGCCTCATTACAGGCCTTATTTAACTCCATAGCTTCACCAGCCTGGATAGGGTTAATAGGCTTATTAATACCGGTAAGCCATACGGGATTTATCATGGCTTACTTAAGCTTCCTAACTTCACTAGGTTCGTTAACCGCTACGTTAGTATCGGGTATCCTGCCTTCGATCCTGACCCTACAGGGTTTGAGGAGTTACTACCTAGCTTTTATTTTAGCCTTCCTTACAGGTGTGATATCCGCCGTTCTCATTTACCCTATAAGGGAGCCTAAAGCTAAGAGCAGTAAGGTGGACTTTAAGGCTAGCTTCCTAAGCGCCTTCAGTAACGATGCCTTCTCTACCTTCGTTAAGATAGCTTTAATCGACGGTTTCTTCCTCTCCTTACCGTGGCCCCTCTTCACGTTAGTTATAGCTAACGAATTAAGGTTAAGAATCCTAGAGGTAGCCTTACTATCAGTAGTTTCCGGTTCTTCTCTTACATTGATTCAGCAATTCCTAGGATGGTTAATAGATGAAAAGGGTAGGAAACCTTTTATCCTACTTAGTAAGGGGGCTTTAATATTCTTCCCACTACTCTACGCTTTCGTACCTAATTTCGATCTAATATTGGCGTTTACGGGATTACTTAACGCGTTAGTAGCTTTAGGTAGGCCAGCTACATTAGCTTACTTATTGGACATAACGCCACTAGATCAGCGAGGCATTTATTCATCAATATATAATATGTTGATGGGATTGGGCTTATTTTTCGGATCCCTCACCGGTGGATTTATGGTTAGCGCTTGTTCTAATTTCTTGGGAAGCTGGTTAGCCACTCGTTTCGGCTTTCTAATGGCTTCCTTAGGTAGATTAATAGTATTGATATTATACTTTAAGTACTTGAGGGAAGCTTAAGGGTAGGTACATGAAGAAAATATTAGTAGCTATAGATGGTTCCGAAGCGAGTAAAAGGGCCTTGGATAGGGCGTTAGAGCTTTCGAAGTACTTAGGGGCACTATTAGTTGTAATTCACGTAGTGCCTAGCGTGGAGATGGGTAGGTTACCTTCCCCTACTTCCTTAGCAACGGTATTAAGGGAGAACCCCCCTACCTTTCTGCCGATACCCCCTCAAGTAGCATTTAGGTTAACTAGGGAGGCCTTAACGGAGCTTGAGTACGCTAAAAATAAAGCGGAGGAAATAGGAGTTAAGGTAGATTTCGTAATACCGGAAGGCGATCCTGCTAAATCCGTAATAGAGGAGGCTAGAAAGGGTTACTACCTTTTAGTAATAGGGTACAGGAGGAAGTTACGCATACCAGGACTAGGTAGCGTAGCATCTAGGATAGTAAATAACGTGGAAATACCCGTTCTTATAGTAAAATAAGGTATTTGCCCTTAACTGTTTAAATAATAGTAAATAGGTAATTATTATGTTAAGATATACGTACCGTGAGAGCTATGCCTAAGAAAGGTTGGAAGTACATCGGCATCCACGAGGAGAAGTTCTGGAAGCTTATGGAGTTAAAAGTTAAGTTGAGAGCTAAGACTTGGAATGAACTCGTAGATAAATTATACGAACTAATAATGAAAGGTGGTTCAGGTGAAACCTCAAATAAGGGAAAGTAGTACTTAACTTGACTTTAACCTCGCCTTAATCCTCTTAATCGCTCCTTCTAAGAACTTTATATCTAATTCCTCTAAAGTTTCATTAGTAGGTAGTCCATGTTCATCCCAGCCTAGAGCGCTATAATACTCCTTTACTTGCCTCTTAAATTCGTCCTCTACAACCTTGCTCCCCTTAAACGGGCCGGTAGGTAACGGTTCGTAAAATTTAGGGGGATTTCTATCATGCAACCGTGGATCCCAATATAGATCTGGACCTCCCAGCAATAACATTACCCTTTGAATAGTTAATATCCTTCTGCCGTGGATCTTACCCCAAAGGGGTAAGTCAATTTCCCATCCCGTGATAGCCTTTAGGAACTCGAAAGGTAGGTCCTCAGCTCCCTCTGGAACATTAAAAGAGCATATTACAGCTGAATCATTAAATGCATTCCATAATTCGCCCCAACGTTTTAACGGCGGTAGTAAAGGAGCGGAGGTATGATCCCCTCCTTGAGTACTTAGAGCATAAGATATAAATTGGGTATAGTCCTTCCTACTCCTAATTCCATGGGCTCCTACTCCTATACCCTTAACATGTACAGCGTACTTACATAATTCTATACCCTTTAAATTACTTAATTCAAGGCAGGCCCTAGCTACACCCTCGGCTAGTATATCGCCGATACCGTCTCTCTCCGCTATTTTAACCATAAGCTTAGCGAAAGCCTCAACGTCTCCCCATTTCGGTTCCAGACCGTCTAAATCCTCCTTGCTAAGTAGCCCCTTTTCATAAAGTTCTGCTACGAAACCTAATAAATTACCGATTTGTATGCCGCATAGGCCTAAATCATCAGCTAAGCTAGATAGGTAGATGTTGGCCTTCGGATCAAAAATGCCCAGGTTAGTACCTAAGTAAGCCTGAAGTTCATAATCTGGTCCATCAGTTAGAGAATCCTTAAACTCACTAGTTCTCAGATAAGATATCTTCATACAGGTAGTAGGACAACCATAATCGCCCCAATATCTTTTAATCCAATAAACCTCAAAGGATCTAGGACTATAGGACCTCTCTTCATGCCACTCCTCCTGCCAATTTCTTACGGGCTCGCTACTACTCCTCCTCGCGGTTAAGTAACTACCGGTAGTAGTCCCCCAATGCCTTATGGAATGTTGTTTAAGTAGTACGTTCCACGCTTCCCTAATTAGATACCTTAGCCAACCTGGATACTTAACCTTAGGCATAGGCCCGTACCCCTTAACCGCTACCGCCTTTAACTTCTTAGCTCCCATTACGGCCCCGTAGCCCCCGTAGCCAGCTGCGTGGACTAACTTCGCCATTACGGTAGCCATTCTTACTTTCCTCTCCCCAGCTGGCCCTATATATATGAAAGCGGGATCCCCTCTAAGCCCCCAAGGACCCCGCGTTGAATCCCTCCTTAATTCCTCCTTTAGCTTAAGGAAGACCTCTCTACCTCTTAAGCCCCATAAGTGTTTAGCCTCCCTTATTTCTATGATATCCTCCTTAACCATAAGGTAAACAGGGTCCTTAGAACTACCTTTAATGACTATACCGTCGTAACCGGCAGCTTTTAATTCTATAGCTACCTCACTTGAAAGTACGGATCCCACCATTCCGTTACTCTGCGGGGATTTACCGGATATACATAATTTCACGCCAGGATAATAGCCTGTAAGCGGGCCAGTTAGCATTAAAAGTAAGTTCTCCGATCCTAATGGATCTACTTCCTCCCACTTATCCCCTAACTCGTTCCATAATATATACGCAGCTAATCCTCTACCCCCTATGTACTTATTAAGTACTTCGTAATCTAACTCCTTTACCCTTACCTTCTCCCTACTTAAATCCACTTCTATTATCTTACCATTATATCCGTAAAACTCCATTAATTTCTACCTCCGTAATACGCCTCGTAGAGGCCTTTAGCTAGTTCACTAGGTTTAACTGCGTATACTTCATAAAGGTCCCTGTCCTTAGCTGGTATAGTTCTTAGCGCTCCATAACCAGCTAAGTTACATACCTTAACACATTCTGGATCGCCACCGCAGAGATCACAGATTATAACCTTCCTCTTAGAAGGATGTAGCCTAGGAACGCCTCCAGGACACGCCTTAAAGCAATCACCGCAACCTGTGCATTTATCTTCATCGACTAATACCGCCCCGGTCTTGGGATCTACCTTAAGGGCGTTTACCTTACAAGATTTTATACAAGGGTAAGTAGGGCATTGCGAACATAAATGCGGTATATCTATGCCAGGAAAGGGTTCGAAAACCTTAATCCTACTAGCTTCAGGCCATATCGCGCCTTCATGAGTTAAACTACACGCTACCTCGCATAACTTACAACCGGAACACTTGTGGGGATCCCTTAAAATCCATATATCACCCATTTAATCCACCTTACTAAACTTAAAAATTACTTCTTCTATAAAGATATACATGCTTCGCTTCCTTAAGTTAGCGTTACCTAAGGACATAAAAGAATCAATTAATTCGGGTAATTTAAGTAAAGCCGAGGAGGTACTGAAGGACAACTTAATTAAGGTAGCAGGTTTAGGAGCAGATTACGTAGAGAGGTTAACCTTCGAACTTGAGAGGATAAGGAGGTTAAGGATGGATTACTGTCTGGATGTAGAGGAGGCCTTTAAGAAGTTTAAGGAGGTATTTCCCGAGGCGAATAGGGAGGTTTTCACTAGATTGATGAAGGACAGAGCCTTCGACATGAAAATAATAGACGGCAATTTAAAGTTCTTCAGAGAATACGCCTTTAATTTCTCCAAGATGAATAAAGAATGGCGAAGGAAAGCTAAGGAGCCGGAAATTAGAAAGAGAGCTAGAGAAGTACTCCTTAAACGCCAGGACGAAATTATTAAGACGGCTATTCGTGAGAGCGGACATATATCGCCTATTAAGTTTAGGATATTACATAAATTATCCTTAAAACCCGGGGTAGTGCCTTCAGGGGAGGAAGTAAGAGTATGGATACCAATACCAAGAGTTTGCAATTTACATCCATCTGTTAGAATATTAAGGAGTAGCCATAAGGTTTATCTATCTCATGAGCAATATCCACAAAGAACCACATATTTAGAAGGAAAAGTAAAGGATGAAAAACCGACCGAGTTCTGGGTAGAGTATGAGTATATAGTTAGAGCTTTTTACCTCCCTATAAACCCGCTAAAGGTTAAGGAGTACGATACATCAAGTTCATTATACTTAACATATACCGCAGAGAAACCTCCTAATATTTCGTTTACTCCCTACCTTGAGGAATTAACCAACCGGATAGTAAGTTGCGAGGACAATCCGTACCTAAAGGCGAAGAGAATTTATAATTGGATAATAACCCACGTTACTTACAATTTGTCCTACGATTATTCTCTATATGATAACATACCTGAATTCGTAGCTAGGGAAAGGAGGGGGGACTGCGGCATGCAAGCCTTACTTTTCATAACTTTATGTAGAATAGCGGGCATACCGGCTAGATGGCAATCAGGATGGTATATGAACCCCGTAAAGCCTAGCATGCATGATTGGGCCCAATTTTACGTAGAGCCCTACGGTTGGTTATACGCCGACCTTTCCTTCGGGGGCTCTATGCCCCAAGAGAGAAAGGAATTCTATTTCGGTAATATAGAGGGTTTTAGAATGGCAGCCAACGAAGATATTTCTGTACAATACGATCCTCCTAAGAGGTTTCTACGTTCCGACCCTATAGATAGCCAACGAGGGGAAGTAGAATGGAAGTACGGTAACCTCTATTACGATAAGTGGAACTACGAGGTAAAGGTGATTAAATATGAGAAACTATAGGCTACCCTTTAAGCCCCTATATTTTCCCTTAATATTTAACTTATAGCCGCAGTAAGGGCATCTATTATCCTCCTTAAGTTTCCAGTCGATTATATCGAAGCCAAGCCTTTTTATTACCAATTTCCCACATTTAGGGCAGTAAGTATTCTCCATAGGATGGCCCCATACATTACCTATGTATACGTAATTTAAACCTTCATCCTTAGCTATTTTAGCTAACCTCTCGAGGATTTCGACGGGTGTAGGAGGTAAAGAAGCCATTCTATAATGAGGGTAGAATCTTAGTAAATGGAATGGGGTTTCAGGGCCTAAATTATCTACTATCCAGCGAGCTAGCTTCCTTAGGTCCTCTTCTTTATCCCCATATTTCGGTACTATTAAGTTAGTTACCTCGAGGAAGAAACCCCTCGCTTTCATTTCGTTTAAAGTATCGAAGATAGGATTAGGATCCGGTACCCCCATATATTTCCTATAGAAGTGAGCGTTCGCCGAACCTTTAAAGTCCACAGTAGCCGCATCCATGAGAGGGGCTAATTCATGAACCGCTTCAGGACTTAAATAACCGTTAGTAACCATAGTATTGAACAATCCCTCCCTTTTAGCTAATTTAGCTACTTCATACATATACTCGTAAAACACTGTAGGTTCGTTATAAGTATAAGATATTCCGGATGCCCCCCTACTTAATGCTAATTCGATTACCTCTTCGGGTTCTACGTACTGCCCATAAAGTCCTTTCTCGAGCCTACTTTGACTTATCTCCCAATTCTGACAGAACATACAGAAGAAATTACACCCCACCGTGGATATAGACAATACGTAACTACCCGGCTCAAAATGCATTAAGGGTTTCTTCTCTATCGGATCCAAGTTCATAGCTGTAAGTAAGCCATAAACGAGGGTATACAATTTACCCCCCAAATTTCTCCTCACTCCGCAAATCCCGTAAGAGCCTGGAGGTATGAGGCACTTCCTATGGCATAACTTACACCTTACGTAATTAGGCTTACGGGCTACCTCCTCCCATAATTTAGCTTCTTTTACGTATTTCCTACCTAATAGATTAATTCTCTCCATGTCTAACTTCCTTCATATTTAGACTTAAGGGAACTACTCGTTTAAAAATATAAAAGTTTTTAAGGTATAGACCTTAGTAAAATCCCTATTCAACTATTATGTTATCAGGTGAGAAACCCATCTCTACAAGTATTTCCTTTACCTTTTCCCTATGATCCCCTTGAAGCTCTATTTTACTATTCTTAGCCGTCCCACCACAAGCCAGCCTAGATTTTAACTTAGCCGCTAATTCCTTTAAATTAATATATTTCTCATCTATACCCTCTATGATGGTTACATCCTTCCTTCTTTTCCTTCGCTCCAATCTTATCCTTACGAGCTGCTGTTCCTTCCAGAGCTCCTCCTCAGATAGTAATTCCTTCGGTAATCCTAGTATACTCGAAATGTCGCTCATTTTACCCCTACACTCACACCTCTTAAATTGCTTGTCAATAATAAGTAGTTGAAAGACGTTTATTAATTTTAGGTTTAAGGAGATTAAGTCCTACTTTAATTAAGGCCTTAGGAGGTAAGAACTTATGACGTAAACTTTTTATTTGTACTTAACTGAAGGATTTAGGTGCTAAAAGTGAGTAGGACGAAGGTAGTAGGTGTTGCGGGTAGATATGGAGCGAGATATGGGGCAACTTTAAGGAAGAGGGTTAAACTAATAGAGGAAAGGCGAAGAGCGCCTCATAGGTGTCCTAGATGTAGAACGCCCGGTAGGTTAGTGAGGTTAAGCGTAGGGGTTTGGCAGTGCAGGAAATGCGGTTACACCTTCGCAGGCGGGGCTTGGGTACCTAGGACTGAAATGGGTAAGACCTTCGCTAGGGAGGAGGAGAAAGCCTTAAAGGCTATGAAGTAAAGCTATCCGTTAAAGGATGCAGGTTTCAATGATAATCGTTACCTCTACTAGGAGCCCTAATCCTAGGATTAGGGCTTTTTGTAACGATTTAGCTGCTTCCCTACCCGGCGGTTTAAGGATTAATAGAGGAAAAAAGAGCTTAAAGGAATTAGCGCTTAAGGCCTATCAATTAAAAGCTTCAACGGTCATAATAGTAGGAGCTAGCAAAGGGGGTAACCCAGGTAGGATGACCTTCTTAAAGGTATACAAGGGCAAGTATTTCTTTTACCCTATGATCTTAAGCTTAGTTGGCGTTAAGTTAACTAGGGAAATGGAGGAATGTTCGAGGCCTAATAAAGTTAAGGGAGCTATCGTTACCACGCTTAACATTTATAGCGAGGAAGTTAAGGAGTTCGCCAATAACTTAGCCGATGCTATGGAATTATATTATGTGGAAATCGACGCCTTCAGCGAAATATCAAAGTTTAGATCCCCGTTTAACGTAGTAATATTCGTAGAGGAAGCTTACGGTAGGGTTAAATCGGTAATAAAGTTTTTTAACCCCTTGAACTTAAAACCCTCTGGTCCTAAATTAATGGTAGATAAAGTAGTTTATAGGGCGATAAGCATTGAAAGATAGAATGTGTAAAGCCATAATAAGGATCGCTTTCAATAATGACTTATCTAAGTTAATTTACAAAGCTATATCCCCCGAGGTAAGGGATAGGATCTCCAAGAGGATAGAGGTAAATGCACGCGATGAAGATAAATCTTTGATTATAGAAGTTCAGGCCGAGGATATTACTTCCTTAAGGGCGGCCGTAAATAGCTACCTAAGGATATTAGCAGCGCTCATAAGGACTTTAGGGGAATTACATGCTGAACGTTATAAAGTTAAATGTTAATTAACTAACCTTGGGAAGGGCCGGTAGTAATTTCCTTATTTCCTTCGAGATCCTAAATGCCAATTCCGATGCATTGATAACCTCTTCACAGGTTAAGTAACCGGCCTCCCCTTTTTGAATAGCGGAGATTTTTCCGTCCTCCGTGATGGCGAAGGTTATCCTACTATCCATGATTAATTCCTCCTCATAATTCGGATCTACTATTAAGTTATCGCCTATTTTACCTATAGTTATGAAGACGGGCCTATCCTTCATAGGTAAGGGTTCCTCCTCCTCCACTATCTTAATGCTATCTCCTTCCACTGAAACTCTCTTCTTCTTAGCAGTTAGTAAGGCCGATACTGCTGCTAAAGCGCAAGCATCCATTAGGTTCCCATCGTGGTTTAAGGCGTAAATATCTACGTAAACTATCCAACATCTTTTACCCGGTATTATGGAGAGTTTACTTAAGTCTAGGGCATTCGAACTCCTAATACCTCTATCTACTACCCTTGCTATTTCTACATCTTCTTCTCCAGGGGGGCCTGGTTCGAAAACCGGGGAGGCTATCGGTATAAGTTCGGTATTCACTATTATAACTCCCTTATCGGGTGCATCGGGGAAAGGTGAACCTAGGGAAAGCTTTACCCCTGCTACTACCATAGTCTTACCTATCCTTACTAACGCCGATCCCTCCGCCTTCTCTATGAAGTTAGTCTCTATCGATATTTCCCTTACCTGATCGAGCTTTCTACCATCTAGTCTTTCCCCTCTTTTAAGCATAGCTTCAATGCTTTTCCTCTTTATAGTAGGTATTATTTTCTCACTCCTCAAGGCTTCTCGCCCCTTTAATTAAACGCGCATAACGCTTCCTCAAAGCTTCCCTTTGCACCTTATAAACCTCCATGATTCCCTTCTTAGCTAACTCTAATCCCTCCTTAAATTCTCTCGGCGTAAATAGACCATCTGCTTGAAGTAATGTTACGGCGTTTAATACGGGCATCATGGCTACTGGCATATCGCCCTCCCCATATTGATCCTCTAAGTGATTTAAGTCTAATACTAACCTTCCCTCTACCTTACCTACGGCTACCGCGGCTACGAGATCCCTTAACGGTATACCTGCATCCGCTAAAGCTACAGACGCCGCCGTTATACTGGCGCATCTAGTACCTCCATCAGCTTGTAGTACCTCTATGAAGATATCTATGGCGGTTCTGGGGTATTCGTTAACGAAAATTGAGGGCTCTAAGGCCTCCCTTATTACTTTAGATAATTCTATCTCCCTTCTACTCGGCGCGGGATTTTTCCTCTCCTCTACCGAGAAAGGCGTCATGTGATACCTAGTCCTTATTAGCGCCCTATTAGGTAGTGATAAATGTTTGGGATGCAGCTCCCGCGGCCCGTAAACTGCTACTATTACCTTATTACCTCCCTGCTCTAGGTAGGCAGAGCCGTCGGCGTTATCAAGTATCCCTACCTCTATCTTTAGAGGCCTTAATTCATCGAATTTCCTACCATCTAGCCTTAAGCCCTCAGGGGTTAATAAGGAAGGTTTCTCCATTGCCCACTATCCCCTACTCACCCTCTACTACTTACCCCTACTTAAGGATTTAATTAGCTTAATGGCTTCTATTTCCTGGGATACATCCTTACCCATTATTACCATCCTACCATTCTCGCCTATAACTAAGTTACAACCGTAACGTTCGTTAATTAACTTTACTAAATCCTTTTTATACTTAATTAGCTCCTTTAAATAGGAAGGAGTTAATTCTAGGAGAGAACCCCTAGTTACTTTACCGAGCTTTGATTCCTTAAGCGTTAATAGGGGATCCCTAGTTAGGTCAAAAGCTATTACCCTAGCTACTATTAGATCGCCGACATTTAGATGTTCCGTTAAGTCGACCCTAGATACATCTATGGGCCTAGGGAAGAGTTCCGAAAGGGGGAGCACGGCAGTGTAAGGGGAATTTATATCGATTAACCAATGTCCTATACCTATATCTATTACTTTACCTATAACTAAGTCGCCTTCCTTAGGTATGTAAACGCCTTTAATAGGTACTACCTCTATTACCTTCTTACCACTTACTTCACTAAGCTCAACTATCCCTATTCTCTTAGCGTAAACTTTCCTATTTACCTTATATAAACCATAACCCATAAAGTAATGACCGGTACTAACTAAATCCCCTGGTAAGACTAGCTTCCTCCTGAACTTGGGACCCAAAATACTTACCCCTTTAAACGTACTCCCTCGATATTACCTTTACCTCGCCGCTTCCCCTGGTTAAGCTATTGACCTTCTCTATTAAGGCCTCTTGTAACCCGGCAGGTATCTCTAATTCCATACTTAAACTACCGTCAGATAAGTAATTGCTCATTAGTACCTTTCCCAACTTACTAAGAACCCCATAAGCCTTACCTACGTATTGAGGAGGTATTTTTAAGGCTACCCTTAGCCTAGCTATTTTCAAAGGTAATACTACCCGTAATTTCTTAATTACTTCAGGTATCTGTACCTCTACGGGTTTAAAGGGATCTATAGGTGGCTTAGCTTGATCTAAAGCTAACTCTATCCTAGTAGGGGGATGAGGTAGGCCCGTCCTAGGGTCTATAGCGTTTCTAGAAAGGAATTCGATAATTTGCCTTTTAACAGCTTCAATTAATTCCTTCCTCTGCTTGCTGGTTAATTGAAGTTCGCCTTCTCTAACTATCTTCGCTATAGCTTCATGGACATCTTTAACGCCTAAAGCCTTCCTGACCTCATCTAACGATGCCTTCAACCCCCTCCTCACGTCGTAATATATTATATCCCCTACGGCTACTTCCCTTATATCTACTTTCTCCCCTCTCTTTAGGGCCCAAGCTTTATCTGCGTAAACCAATACTTCGAATTTCTTACCATGGTAAAAATATCTAGCTATTACCTCTTTATCTTTACTACCCATTTACCTCACCTTACTTGATTTTAGATATAAAATCTCCCTTCTCTTCCATAGTTAATTTCCTAAATTTCCTACTCCTTACGTCCACGATAGCTATTTCCACGCTTTCAGGAGTTAACTCTCCGCTCATAACCACTTTCAACGATGAAAGAGCGAGTATTACGGATTCTTCTAACCTTATGCCAGGCTTATATCCCTTTTCTAATACCCTAATAGCATCGGAGGCCCCAGAGCCTATAGCATGTGCGTAATATTTTACATAAGCACCACTAGGTTCCGTCCCTACTAGCTGCGCTCCTTGACTATCTATGCCGGCTATTAACAGGGCTACTCCGAACGGCCTTACTCCACCATGCTGGGTATACGCCTGTAATATATCACAGACCCTCTTAGCTAATAGCTCTACCCCTATTGGCTCATCATAAAGTATCCTATGTATCTGCGCGTATTCCCTAGCCTTATCTATCAATATCCTAGCATCGGCGAAGAAACCCGAAAATGTTACTCCTATATGTTCGTCTACCTTGAGTATCTTCTCCGTACTTTCCGTTAACGGTGAGATACTTCTCCTTTCCGCTACCAATACTACGCCCTCTTTACCTTTCACGCCTATAGCGTTCCAACCCTTCCTAACGGCCTCCATAGCGTACTCTACTTGGTAAAGCCTCCCGTCAGGACTGAAGATAGTTATAGCCCTATCGTATCCCATACTAGGAGGAGTAAACAACTAGTACACCCCACTTTACTTACCTGTAACTCAATGTTAAGGATCTACATGTAACATATATTTTTGTTGGAATAGGTAAATGAGTTAAATGGCGCCCCGGCCGGGATTTGAACCCGGGTTCTGGCGGGTGACAGCCGCCCATACTAGACCGGGCTATACTACCGGGGCTATTAATCTATAGTTTTCTACTATTTTATGAATTTTTCTATGGGATTAACGTAATAAGAAAGCCTTATAAGGGTTCTTAAAACAAATAAGAACGGGGGCCGCGGTTAAGCCCCGGGGGGCTAGGCCTCCCCTGTAACCGCAAACGGTCTCTATGGCGGGGGGCGTTAACCCCGATGGGCGACCCTCCTCTTCATACGCGTAGACTAACCTCTACCGTCATGAACTTCGGTCCCATGGGGTCTCCGGAGGGCGGGATCCCTCCTGTAGAGGAGGGTTACCGTCCTTACCGCCTGAAACGGGTTAGGCCCGGGAGAGGGATAACCCCGAAGGAGCAGCCCTAAGGGCGGACGGGGACGTTCATGGGGGAGCCGGAGGGAACGGTAAGTTAGTTTACGCGTATGAATGAGGGTCCACCATCGGGGGACGCGCGGCCCCCACTACTCCGTCAACTTCCTTAAAGTTTTAAGCATGGAATAACCTAGATCCATTTTAGCTGACGATATTTCATTTAATGTTCTCCAGCACGCGATATCTAAATCGTCTAATGGACCAAACCTAACTACTTTTCTTCCTGGTAAATTAGAGACCTTAAAATAGCTTATCAACTCACTTAATTTAACTTTAATTAATGGAGCTATTAACGGGGGTTTAAGTAAGTTACGTAACGGGGATAAGTTACCGGTTACTAAAGCCCTTAAGGCTATACACGAGTACTCATCTAGAGTTATATCAAGTATGGATTTGAAATACCCTTCCGCCTTCCTATAGCGTTCCAGTATGGCCCTCCTGAAGAGGTAGTACGCTGTTAATGACTTAAGGGGGGGATTCTTCACGGAGGGAACCACTACCTTAAACCCCATTCCCTCTACGAAGGATATATCCTCTTTCGAAATTTCTATCAATGGATCGGTAAGTACCGCTAAATCCACTTGGGGATATTCCTTCTCAACCCTCCATAGGGCATAAGTAAGCACCTTACCCCTAACTGATCCGTCATATATTATCATTAATTTATCTACCGGCCTTATCCCTCCTCTCCTTAACTCTAGCTTTAACTTACGCTCTAAGCGCTTTACCCGTCTCGACATAATAGGATCCTTACCCTTAGCGGAGGAGCTGTTGCTGTCCTTAAGGTATTTTAGCTTTCTCGAAAGCTTCCCTAGGCTTACCTAAAGGTATTGTAGCGTCTATACCCATTTTAGAGGTCAATAACCTCTCTTGGTCTGAAGAAGGATCTAAACTGGATCCTCTTATCGACTTAATGACTATCAAATCCTCCGCCGGTTGAAATCTAGTAGCTAATGCCCATTCCACTTCAGTAGGATCGTCTAAGTTTATATCGGAATCTACCACTATTACCATCTTAAGTGAAGGATGCGCAGCGAAAGCCGCTATAATGGCATTTTTAGGATCCCCTTCACTCATTTTATCCAACGAAATTAAGCAGTGAAACCATTTGCAACCACCGGGAGTAAGCTTTACTGCCCTGACTCCAGGTACTATTTCGCTTACTCTCCTCCATATTAACGCCTCCCTATAGAAACTCATTAAGGTCCTATGCTCTTTACCGGCGGGTAAGAGCGCATAATATAGGGCATCCTCCTTACCATATATTGCGTCTACCTCTACGACGGGTTGCATCCTAATCCTATCGTAAGTACCTGTAATATCAACGAAGGGGCCCTCCCTTTCATATACTTCCCTTAATATCCTGCCCTTAATTACTACTTCAGTTTCCCTAGGGACTATTAGACCGTCCTCAAACTCGTAGCCCTCTATACCATCTCCCGCAATTGAGTTAGCTACCTCTAGTTCGAAAATACCCAAAGGAGGAGAAGCCGCCGAAGCTAAATAGATTAGCGGATGGCACCCTATGGCTATAGCTATCGGTAGGTCCTCGCCTCTTTTCCAAGATTCCCTCATAATATAGTATAAATGCCTAGGTACTACCCTTATAGTTAAACGAGTAGGGCTCAATACCATCATCCTATGTATTGAGGCATTAAATAGGCCCGTTCTTTTATCGCCCGCTATTATTATACCGGTGGTTATGTAAGGTCCTCCGTCTTTCTCGTAATAAGTTAATATGGGTAACTCACTTAAGTCCCTAAATTTAACTTCCTGGAAGGGGGCATCGCTTTTCAATTTTAACTTAACTGGATTCTCACAAGCCTTAAGTAAAGAGAGATAAGCTGTCTTTAAGTCCTTGGCCCCTAAAGCCCTTAATACATCACTACTATCCGGGATGATATTAGATATTATAGGCATATCCCGCCCCTTAGGTTTAGTAAACTTAAGTACGGGACCCCCGTCGTAAAGCTTGAGATACCTAGCTACTTCATACTTAAGAGATAACTCCTCTTCTACTTCTAAGTATCCTTTATCCCTTCCCCGCTCCCTTAAATAACGTCTTAAATTCAACCTCATACGTTCCTACCCAATAATTCGACGGCTTTCCTTAACTCCTTATCAGATATTCTAGGAGCTATGATCTTAGGAGGGGATATCTCGTGCCCGGGCTCTACTGTTAAGTTACCGGCCTCCTCCCATTTTGCCTCCTCTACTTTACCGTTTAATTTTAGTTGAGTCCATAAACTCTCCGAAATATTAGGAGTAAAGGGGTAAAGTAATATAGATAGGCTCTTAAGTAGTTGTATTAGCAGATATAACGAAGTAGGGCTGTATTCGCTATTCTTCCAAGGTTCCCTTAAGTTCATATACTTATTGCCTATCCTAGCTAGGCTTAGAATTTCCTCTAATGCCCTTTTAAAATCAAAAGATTCTATTAAGTTACCTACCTTTATAGGCGCCACCTTAATGGCATTTACTAAATTCTCTTCGGGATCCCCTTTTGCACTAGGTTCAGGAACCCTTCCAGAGAACTTTTTATGTACTAAGGAAACTACCCTATACGATAAGTTACCTATGGTATCACAAAGCCCCGAATTAACTAAGTTCTTGAAATCCTTTAAATTAAAATCCGTATCCTCCAACGAATGAGGGGTTATGAGGGTTAGATAAAACCTTAAGTAATCAGGCTTGAAGAACTTAACGCCTTCCCCTATTGTAATGTACCAACCCCTACTCTTGGAAAACTTCCTCCCCTCTAAGGTTAAGAACCCCCTAACTGATATCATCGAGGGCAACGAAAAGCCTAACTTAGTACCTATTAGCATAGCAGGCCAAAATATAAAGTGATGGTAAATTATGTCCTTACCTATAAAGTGTACTATTTCAGCGTTACCTTTCCAGAACTTCTCCCAATCCTCCCCATGTTCTTTAGCCCATTTTACCGTAGCAGCGATGTACCCTATAGGGGCATCGAACCATACGTACACATACTTACCCTTTTCAAAGGGTATCTCTATCCCCCAATAGTTCTCCCTCGTTATATCCCAATCCCTAATCCCTGCTTTAAACCAAGTTAGTACGTAATTAACCACTTCACGTTGAAGCCTTTTATTGTTCTTAAGCCATTCCTCCACCTTATGGGCAAGTTTACTTAATTTAAATTTATAATGGACTACCTCTTTTACCTCGGGTTTCCTACCGCATATCGCACACCTGGGGTTCTTTAACTCCCACACTTCATACGTTCTACCGCATACCTCACAATAATCACCATACTGGTCCTCAGCTCCACAGTAAGGGCAAGTCCCCCTTACATACCTATCAGATAGGTACATTTTATCGTAAGGACAGTAGAGCACTTTTACCTTAGACTTGTAGAGATATCCGTTTTCGAGTAACTTACGGAGAAATAACTTAGTTAGCTCTTCATTCTCCTTACTATGCGTTTTATAGAATTCGTCGAAGGATATCCCTACCCTCCTTAAATCTTCATGATGCTTCCTATGCCAATACTCGATGTACTTTAGGAGGGGCTTACCGCTCTTCTTAGCTCCTATCTCTATAGGAGTTCCATGCTGATCGGATCCGCAGACGTAAATTACCTTACTCCCCTTTAACCTATGATATCTAGTATAGATGTCGGCTGGTAGGTAGGTACTTTTAAGATGACCTAAATGGAGCTCTCCATTAGCATAAGGTAAAGCCGCTGTGACTAAGATATGTTTAACTTCCCCATCGCTCTTCATAACATGCCTTAAGATTGCTTGCCTGCTAATTAAGCATTTTCTAGATTAAGCGTAGCCCCTAAGGTCTATAGGAGTGGCCTTAGCTATCTTAATTGGCTTAATATCGCCTAAGCCATACTTCCCCCCTAGTAGAATTACCTTTTTATAATTATAGAGCCTAGCGATCCCTTTATCCCTTACCTCCTCTACTACTCCTATCCTGGACGTACCTACTAATTTCTTGTTCCTAGAGAACGCTATTTCGCTAACTAGCTTAGATAGTAGCTTACTCCTCTTCTTCTTTTCAACTTCAGGTACTTGAGGGGCCAAGGAAGCTTCAGTAAAGGGCCTAGGGGTATACCTAGCTACATGTACTTTATCAGGCTCTAAGCACCTTAAGGCGTTAATAGTCTCCTCGAATTCTTCATTCTCCTCCCCAGGGAACCCCACTATGATGTCGGTTACGAAGTTCAATTCCTTAAACTTCCTCCTAAATTCCTTAACTATTTCGTAGAATGTAGAAAACGTATAACGCCTACCCATTAACTTAAGTACTCTATCGCTGCCCGATTGAAGGGGCAAATGCAAGTACTTAAACACCCTATTATCCCCGTAAATTTCTATAATTCCATCTAAAAATTCCTTAAGTAGGCTAGGCTCCATCATACCTAACCTTAAGAAGTAACCCCCCTCCACCTTACTTAATATTTCTTCAAGTAAGTTAACTAAGTTAGTACCCCTATCCCTACCATAGGACGCTAAATCCTGGGCAGTTAGTACTACTATTTTAGCCCCCCTAGTTACGGCTTCCTTAACGTTCCTCACTATAGCTTCCGGCGGATAACTCCTAACCCCTCCCCTTACTATGGGTCCTACGCAAAAAGTGCACCTACCTAAACAGCCGGTAGCTATAGGTACTATGTGAACTACCGGCGAGGGGGAGCGACAAGGGAGTATATTCCTTTCAGTAGGCTTTAAGATCGCATCTACTATTCTACCCTCAGCCCTTATTACCTCCCCTATCCTCTCCAAGCTCTGCGGGCCTATTATATGCGCTTCGGGAGCTTTAAGGCTTATAGTATAGGGCCTTAAGTTAGCCAAGCAGCCGGTGATAACTAACTTAAAGCCGTATCTGCTCCTTAAGCCCTCTAATTCTTCTATTCTCTTAAATATCTTCTCCTCAGTCTCCCTCCTAACTGCACAGGTGTTTATTATTATTAAATTAGCCTCCTCGATACTACTAACTATTTCAACTCCTTCCCTCTCAAGTAGGTCCTCTATGATTAAACTTTCCGCCTTATTTAGCCAGCAACCGTAAGTCTCTATGTACGCCTTCACTATTCTAGGATAGCTGCCCCATTGGGATTTAAACCTTTCTAACGATACAAAGGCATCTACTTGCGGTAAATTACGTAGGATCTTTTGAACTTAAATAATTTGGCGGGCCCGCCGGGATTCGAACCCGGGACCTGCGGCTTAGAAGGCCGCCGCGCTGTCCTAGCTGCGCTACGGGCCCGCCCCTCCTAGAAATTAAATAAAAGCATTTTTATAAAAGGTTTAGAAGTATGATCCTAAGGTCGTCGGTAGCGTATTCTATAGTATCGGCTATTTCCTCCAGCATTTCAGCTACCTCTCTAATTAGTATCATATCCCTAGGCTGAAGCGATAACTCTAATATCTTAAAGTTAGCTTTCCTATAAAGTTCATCCACTTTCTTCTCCTCAGCTTCCGCTTTATGGCAATATTCCAACGCCCTATTTACATCGATTAACGTCAGATTAAGCGCTCTCCTAAAGTTATCGAAAACCCCTAATACTCCTTCAGCTAATCCGATAATTGAAGAGAACGCTTCATCGGGTAAGGCCTCCCTATCGTTATGTATCTGCTCTAACCTATACATGATGCCTACCGCCTTATCTACTATGCTCGTCATCTTAGAAGTTAACCTTAACCACTCCTCCTTATATAATAAGGCAGGAGCCGCCCTAGATATATAATCTAAGATCTTTCTTTTAGCCTCCTCTACCTCCCTCTTTAAGGAATTAATCTCGTTTAAAGCATCCTTAAATTCCTTAAGTTGATTGAAGTTAGCTATGTTAGTATATAAGGATTTCAGCATTTCATTAACAGTAGTACTCTCATCTAATAACATATCCAAGATCTTCTGTTGAGCTAACGAAGCCCTAGCTGGTTGCTCTAGATCCCTACTCCTTAAAGCCACCTATTCCACCTAATAATGAGACCCTTACTACATTTATTTACTTTGCCCTATCTTAAGGTGTTCTAAGGTTAAGTAATCATCTCGCGTAATTAACGGTGTCCTTAACTCCTTATTAATTAAGATTCCAGTGGCGCTCTACAAGTCGCTATGGTTTTATCTGCTATACCCTTAGCTCTTAACTCATCAGCATTACACCAAACTTCGTTTTCGGGGACCTCCTCTAAGGTTATCACCTTAAACCTATACTTCTTCCCCCCTACTTTCACTATTTCTACTATATCCTTTATGCCTAGGTACTCTACCGCTTTAGGATTCATCTTAGCGTAGCCTTCCTGTACATCATCCTTACGTCTAATTCTTAACCTCTTCTCCTTAGGCATAATCGATCACCTACAGAGCCTAGCCTGTTCTTCATCGTACCGTAAGTACTCAGCGCTCCAGGATCGTCATCACTACTGTCCGAAGGTATTTAAGGCTTCGGGATATAAAAGTTTAACCGCTTTTTAATTTAAGTACCTATCCTCTTGGATTTCTTAGGTTTCCTCTTAACTTTAGAGCCGCAATAGGGACATTTCTCTATCCACGTCTTAAATGTCCTCCCGCAAGATGGACAATATATGAGCCAATCTACCGCTACTCTTATCCCCCTCTTACTTATCGCTTTAAATTTTACGCCTAAGTGACTAGCTACATTCATAACAGAATAATCATCAGTTAGTATGATGGGTTCTAATTCCTCTTCCCTTAAATGAAGGGCTAGAGCTAATACGCTTATATCGGTGGCTGATAACTTTAACTCCCCTTTATCTTCGGCTAAGTTACGCACTTTACTTATTGCCTTAGCTGGGGGGTCCCTTACCTTCAATATCCCTCTCTTTATACCTATACTTATCGATAGTTTCTTCAAATGATTCCTCAACTCATTTATCACTAGATTAGTAGTGTAAAGAGGTACCTCCCCTTCAAGCGCCAAATTTAGGTTAAGAAAAGCCGATGTATCGAGTACGTAAACCTTAACCATGCCAATATAGCCTCCTCTGCAACCTCTCGTAAAAGTTATCCCGCAACTTTACGAACTTAGCTAATTTACCGCCTGATACTACAACAACGCCACCGTTGGAGTACTCCCCTATCATCCTACCATCGCCTATAATGATGTATTCCCCCTTAGTTAAAATTACCTCTAGTTCGCGCCAGGAGGGAATTACAACAGGTCTGTACGATACCGTGAAAGGAGATATGGGGAGGAGAACTAAAGCCCTAAGGCGAGGGTCTAATACGGGTCCCCCTAAGGATAGGGAATAGGCCGTAGATCCAGTACTAGACGCCACTAATATCCCATCGCAAAGTCCATGATAGATATCGTAGAGATCTCCCTTCAGTTTAACTCTCAAGTTCACCGCTCTACTTGGATCGGCACTTTTAATTACTACTTCATTAAGTAAATACTCTTCCCTCCTCGGCAAACTAACCTTAAGACCTTCCCTTTCCTCTATCGTGAAATTTCCTTTAGTTATAGCTTTTATAGCGAGAGGTACCTCCTCAACGTTCACTTCCATAAGGAAGCCTAAGGAGCTTTCTAATCTTATCCCTAATATAGGTTTATCCCACGCCTCCGGGCACTCATGGAGAACCCTTAATAGAGTACCATCTCCTCCTATCATTAATATGACGTCGCTAAATTTCACTACTTCGCATGTCTTTAATCCCTTTAACCCTAGTTTACGCGCTAATTCCTCGTTAACTAAACAATTTAAGCCTTCATTCTTTGAATGTTTGATAATTAAACTTACGACTTCTAAAACCTCAGGTTTACTTACATAGCCTAGGATCCCTATTCTCACTTCAACCTCCTTCCACTAAATTAAGGCTATCTTATTTAAATTGCATTAACCATAAGTAAGTGATAGTCTTGGAGTATCCCGATAATTTTATATTATGGCTTCATTTTAAGTAAGTTACGTACGGTGAGCGAATGCCTGGTCCTTCGACATCACAAGTATTAATGGAGTCGTTAGGTTCTACGGTTCTAGTAAAATTAAGGGGGAACAGGGAAATAAGAGGAATACTTAAAAGCTTCGATCAGCACTTAAATTTAGTCTTAGATAATGCAGAGGAAGTTAAGAGCGATAAAACGCGAAAGCTGGGGATAATCATAGTAAGGGGCGATAACGTAATATTGGTAAGTCCCGTAACTAAGTGAGGGAGTAGCTAGTGGTTAAGGGAACTACATCCTTCGGTAGACATAGTAGGGGTAAGACGCATATAAGATGTAGAAGATGCGGCAGACATAGCTATAACATCCGGAAGCATTATTGTGCCGCTTGCGGTTTCGGAAGGTCTAAGAAGTTAAGGAAGTATTCTTGGCAGAATAAGAAGGTTAACAGGGTGAGGGTAGTATAACATCAGGATCTTCACTATTATTAACTCGAAAGTCGTTCTCGAAGGATATACTTATATTTAACAGCCTCTTAACTAGAAAGCCTAGGAGCTGTATTTAGGTGTTAATCGATGGGAGGTAGGGATAGGGAGCTTCCCTTAGCTCCCATAGATAGGTTAATCCACAAAGCCGGTGCAGAGAGAGTTAGCGAGGAGGCTTCACAAGCCTTAAGAGACATATTAGAGAGATTAGGTGAGGAAATAGCTAGGGAGGCCATAGAATTAGCTAAGCATGCGGGCAGGAAAACGGTAACTAGGGGGGATATAGAGTACGCGGCTAGGCGGATAACTAGGGTTTACATGATAACTAGTTAGGGTAGGTACCATGGGTAAAGTAAGGCCTAGCTATATCAAAAATACCGCTAGAAGGCTACTTGAACTTTACCCCGATAAATTCACTACGGATTTTAACCAAAATAAGAAGTTAATTAGTGAACTAACCAACATTACTTCTAAACGAGTAAGGAATAGGGTAGCCGGTTACATAACTAGGCTAGTTAAGCTAAGGCAAAGGGAGGAAGCGCAACAATAGAAATGGAAAACTTAAAATAAGCGCCCAGGTTAAATGCTTCAATTCGGGGTAGATATACTTGAGGAAAAGTAAGGAGAAAGGTAAATCTCAGTCGACGAGGCCTGTAAGGGAGGGCCCCCCTGCTTGGGTTAAGTATAGGCCCGAGGAGGTGGAGAACTTAGTAGTAGAACTAGGTAGGAAGGGATACCCCCCTTCCATGATAGGTATTATACTGAGGGATCAGTACGGAATACCTCTAGTTAAGCAGATAACGGGCAAGAAGATTACGCAAATATTAAGGGAAAAAGGATTAGCTCCTGAGATACCGGAAGATCTAGCTAATCTTATAAAGAGGGCCATAAAGATAAGAAGACATCTAGAGGAACATCCTAAGGATTATCATTCTAAGAGAGGGTTACAGTTAATAGAAGCTAAAATCCATAGATTATCGAAGTACTACAAAAGAAGGGGAGTACTACCGCCTGACTGGAAGTACGAGCCTGGTAAAATAAGTATTTTCGCTTAGGGTTATTTAGGGGTAGGGAGTTGCAGGATAACGTAACTAATTTCCTAAATCATCTCAGCAAGGTAACATCTAGGATAAGAAAGGAATTAGTAGATGGGAGTATAGCTATAGTTTCGCATTACGACGCTGATGGCCTCTCCTCAGCGTCTATACTAGCTAAGGCTTTTGAATCTCACGACTTAACCTACCATTTAAGGATAGTAGACCAACTAGATCATGAGGTAGTAACGGAGTTATCATCTTTAGGTTACGACATAATGATATTCTCTGATATGGGTTCTGGTCAAGTAGACTTAGTGGAGAGGTGTGCACGTAGGGGAACTAAAGTGATCATTTTAGATCATCATTTACCTTTACGGTTTCCTTCCAATAACACCGTAATAGACCTTAACCCGCATCATTATGGTATAGATGGAGGAGTTGAAGTGAGTTCTTCTACCCTCTCATACCTCTTCGTTAAAAGTTTAGGTTTAGGTTCGCCTTATCTTACGACGTTAGCTATTGTAGGTGCATTAGGGGATAGGCAGGACGTAGCTAAGATGAGATCCCTTACTGGCTTAAATAAATTAGTGCTAGAAGAGGGGATAAGCTCCGGAGTTATATCGGTAGAAATAGGATTAAGGTTATTCGGGCTAAGAAGTCGTCCTTTAGTTAAGTGTTTAGAGTACAGCATGGATCCCTTTTTACCGGGTCTAACGGGACGTGAATCCGCGGTAATACTTTTCCTTAAAAGGATAGGAATAGAACCGGTCGAGGACGGCAGGTTAAGAACATATTCCTCCCTAACTCAAGAGGAGAGGAGAAAGCTAGCCACTGAATTAGTTAAGTACTTAATAAATATAGGTTACTCAGCGCGACAGGCGGAGGAAATTTTCGGTACCCTTTACTTCTTAGCTAACGAGGATCCTTCTACTCCCCTATATGAGGGGAGGGAGTACGCCACCTTACTTAACGCATGCGGAAGGCTAAATAGGCATGAAATAGCTATAGCTTTAGGCTTAGGTTTAAGAGGTAAGTACCTTCAGGAAGCTTTAAGGATACTCAATGAGTATAAGAGGATTATAGGGAATTTCTTAGCTAAGCTACAGAAGGGAGGGAACTACGTGAAGGAATATGACGGCGGTAAGTTAACGGTAATTGACTGCAGGGAGGAGGTCCCCACTAGGGCTATAGGCGCCTTAGCGTCGATCTTGGCTTCCTCTAAATTCTTAAAGGCTAAAGGGCCCATCATAGTAGTGGGAGGAGGCGAGAGGATAAAGGTTTCCGCTAGGTTACCATTAAGTTTTAAAGGAGAGGTAAACTTAGGTATCCTCTTGACCGAGGCGGCTAAGAGCGTAGGAGGGGTAGGGGGAGGACACACTAAAGCGGCAGGAGCCATTGTGAAGAGGAATAAACTAACCGCGTTTTTAAGGAAACTATTGGAGCTATTACCCAATTCTTAGAGTCAGTGAAACGGGTATGGATAAGTTAAGGTTCAAAACTAAAGTTAGTATATGGATTAAGTTAAGGGATGAAAGTAGGGCTCAGGCCTTAAAAGAGGCCCTTATACCTGATGATGTAGCTTTACCGCAAGGGATGAGTATATCATACGCTAATTTAGATAGGGAATTAGTAATAGAGTTAACTTCGGAGGGCGATCTTTTCGAGCTTAAAAATACTATCAATGATATACTCTTATCATTAAGACCTGCCCTAGAGTTGGTCAATAAGTACTTTAATTTATAGGTATTTCCTTATCCAAATCTTGAGGCGAAGGTTTTATAAAAGCCCTTAGCCATCTAAGTGAATGAGCCCTATGTCTAGGCTTTCAAAGGTAGCTAGAAGTAAGTGGGCCTTAAAGAAATGGTATACGATTTACGCTTCAAGCGCATTCGGATTCGCTGAGTTGGGTACAGTACCGGCTAATAACGATGATAGCCTAACATCTAGAGTAATGGAGGTTAGCTTATACGATATCACTAAGGATATTTCCCAATTACCTATTAAACTCAAGTTTCAAGTAGTAGAAGTAGAAAATAGTAAAGCTTTCACCCAATTTAAAGGTTTTGAATTATCTAGGGATTACTTAAGAAGCCTAATTAGGAGAGGTACCTCTAGGGTAGAGAGTATCTGTGACGTAAGAACTAAGGATGGCGTTTCCTTAAGGGTTTTCGTCTTAGCCATAACTATGCATAGAGTAAAAACATCACAGAAGAAAGCTATAAGGAAGATAGCAAAGGAAATAGTAGAGGAGAAGGCGTTGCAGTTAGCCTTTGACGATTTCATTCAGGAAGCCGTACTAGGTAAGATCGCCTCTGAAGTATTCGCTAAGGCTAGGAAGATCTACCCCTTAAGGAAAGTAGAAATATCTAAAATAAAGGTATTAACTAAAACTAGCGAAATACCACTTAAGAAGCCGGCGAAGACGGTAAAAAAGGAGTAATGGAAATAAAGGAAAAAGGTATTATAGTTAAGGACGTTAGGAAAGTTAAACTAAAAGTATGTATTTGCTACCCTAATGAATATAAAATAGGATTGAGTAACTTAGCTCTCCATATAATTTATTACGCCCTTAACAATATAGACTGGGTTTCATGCGAAAGGTTCTTTTATGGCTTTAAACCACCTGTCACGCTAGAAAACCACTTACCGCTTAGGAAGTTAGACGCTATACTCTTTACGTTACAGTATGAATTGGACTTACCCTATGTCTTGAGGATATTAATTGATGCTGGTATTCCGCTTTACTCTAGCGAGAGAGGAAGGGAGGACCCTATAATTATAGGCGGCGGACCATTAGTTATGCAAAATCCCCTTCCCTTCGAGGATTTCTTCGACGTACTTTTCATAGGTGAGATAGAGGAGGTAGCTAACGATCTAATGGAAGCTCTACTGGAAGCTAAGAAAAGGGAACGGGATTTAACTTATTTCTTAAACGTTAAAGGAATATATTTACCCAGTTTGGAAATGAATAAAGTAGAAAGAGTTTACGTAAATAATTTAGACAAGATATTCTATCCTTATAATCAAATAATTTCCTTAAAGGAAAAAACTGTCTTCGATAACTCCTTTCTTCTCGAAATAGGTAGGGGTTGCGGGTGGGGTTGCCGTTTCTGCATGGCAGGATACGCCTATAGGCCACCTAGATTTAGAAGTCTTAATAAAATAGAGGAAATACTAGAGTCAGGGAGGATAAGGGAGAAGTACGGAAAAGTTACCTTAATCTCGTTTGCAGCTGCCGATCATCCCAAATTTAAGGAGATATTAAACCTCTTAAGAGATAAGGGATTTAAATACTCGGTACCTTCGCTTAGGGTAGATAAAGTAGACGTGGAATTAATAGACCTACTTAAAGAGGGGGGCTTAAAAACTCTTACAGTAGCTCCTGAAGTTGCTAGTGAGGAATTAAGTAAGCGGATTAATAAAGGTATAGAGCCCGAAGACGTGGTAAACTTAGCTTTAGAGGCCTTTAATAGGGGATTTAAGAATTTAAAGCTTTACTTCATGATAGGGTTACCACAAGAGGGGGATGAAGACGTGATAGCTATAGCGAGGTTACTAGAGAGGGTGCTGAAAATAGGGTTCTCTAGCGTTAGAGTTACGATTACACCCTTTACGCCTAAGCCCCATACCCCCTTACAGTGGGTAGGCCAGGAACCTTTGGAAGTACTTAGGAGGAAGATTAAGTTGTTGATCAAACATGTTAAGCATAAGGAGAGGATATGGTTAAGAATTTACGATCCCAAGAAAGCAAGGATAGAAGCGTTAATAGCTAAGGGTGATAATAGGCTTTCGAAACCTTTAGTGAGAGTAGCTTTAAGAGGGGAATATAGCGTAGCTTCCTGGCATAAGGCCCTAGGGGATTGCTCGATAAACTTAATCGAGGTAGTTAATAAACCACTACCACAGGACTCAGAGCTACCCTGGGATAAAGTAGATATAGGGGTAACTAAAGCTTACCTGTTAGCAGAGTATAGGAAATATTTAAATGGCATAACTACTCCTTCCTGTTACGATAAATGTACTTACTGCGGGGTATGTAGAGCGGAATCTCGTTAATTATAAGCATCCATTAAACCTATAGCACCATGAAGAATGATGAGGGTATGTTAGAGGTATTTGGTGGACCGGGGGGGATTTGAACCCCCGACCTCCCGCACGCCAAGCGGGCGCTCTTCCGCTGAGCTACCGGCCCCTGTTATTTATCTTCGACTTAAAGCCTAAATAAACATTTCGCTATAAGAGCTATAATTTAAATATCGTCGTACTGAATCTTACTAACGATGAGCGCTTTAACAACAGTCGAAAAGGCGCTATTATTGGAATTAACAGAGGCCATCTGCGGTATTAAAGCTAGGGAAGCTATGAAAATCATAATACTAAAGGGGGAGGCTACTGATGAGGAAATAGCTAAGGAGGTAGGACTTCAGGTAAATGAAGTAAGGACGTTACTGCATAAATTATTCGATGCTAGATTGCTAAAGTACAGGAGGGTTAGAGATGAAAAAATAGGTTGGTATACCTATTACTGGAGGGTAACAGATGAAAGTATAGAGGACGTCTTAAGGGAACGTAAGGAGCGCGTCATATCGAGGCTTAAGGCTAGATTAGAGTACGAAAAGAGTAATACTTTTTATATATGTATAAATAGGGATATTCCTAGACTTACCTTCGATGAAGCCTTTAACAATATGTTCAGATGTCCAGTTTGCGGAAGTATATTAGAACCTTATGATAACAAGGAAATTATAGCCCTCTTAGAGGAGCTGATACATAAGTTAGAGAAGTTGTAGATATCATTTAAGGGAGTAAATTACCTTCTTACCTTTACTTTGAGGTACTATCCTTAACTTAGCTCCCTTAAACTCTTTAAGTAACTCCCTACCGGCGTAAAGCCTATCTAGAAACAATGCTAAAGCTGCTACTTCACTATGAGGTTGGTTACCTATAGCTACATTAAAATCGGCCAATTCGAAGAGTCTCCCTGGTACCTTCTCGGCGCCCACTACTATAAGTAAATCAGCTCCCGTTTCCTTTATCCTCTTTAATACATCGCTACTAGCTATGTTCTCACCATACATAGTTAAATGTATTACCACCCCTCCTCTCTCTTTCCATTCCCTAATAACCTCTCTCCAATCGCTTTCATAACGTATATCAAAATCTCCGCCCCATAGATCCACTACCTTCCTTAAGCTACGTAATAAGTTTTCGTCCTTACCTCCGGAATATATTATACCGTGAGCACCAAAAGCCCTAGCTACTAAACCTACGTGTGTACTTATCCTTTTATCTCTCTGAGGTCTATGTCCTAACCTTAGTACGTAAATCCTCCTCGAGCTCAATGAAACGACCCCCTAATTCATCTACTATACCCTTCATTACCGGTGCCCACGCTCCTTTAGCTCCCACCTTTAGCTCTAGCATTCCATCCTTGATACCTACGGAGTGTATGTACGAGTTCTCATAGATTTCCCCTATCAACCCGTTTAGGCGATTATCTTCAAGGGGGATTAAGAGCTTATAGCTTCTATACTCCGGGAGTACCTTAAGTAGATATAACTTAAGTTCATCCAAGTTAATTAACCTCTCAGCAGATATAGCTACTACATATCCGTCGAAGTATCCTTTAACTAAATCCGTCCTCTCCTTTAATTCCTCGTCAGTTATTTTGTCTATTTTATTTAAGACGATGAGTTTATTAACATAAGTAGCTCCTATCTCATCTAAGGTATCTAAACTAGTAACTAATTTCCTCTCCACTTCCCCTAAGGGTTCGCTAGCGTCTACGAGGATTAAGGCTATATCGGCCATACAAATCTCCTCTAAAGTGGTATAGAAAGCTTCTAGAAGCAACGGAGGTAGTGAATCGATGAACCCTATGGTATCAGATATTAGGAATGGATGTCCTAGTATCCTCACCCTCCTAGTAGTAGTGGATAATGTAGCGAAAGGCTTACCATCTACGTAACCCTCCTCCTTGCTCAGAACGTTAAAAAGAGTAGTTTTACCGGATCCTGTATAGCCGGTTAAAGTTACCTGGTAGACTCCAGTTAAAGCCCTTTTATCGTACTTATACTCCTTAGCCCTCCTTATGTTCTCTAATTCCCTCACTATCCTAGCTATCCTCCTCTTTATCCTCTTCTCATGGTATCTTAACGAATACTCGCCACCCGAAAGAAAACCCGGGAACTCGTTAATCTTAGCGAAATGGATGTAATCCTTAAGTAGGGATAGCTCCTTCCTTAAGCTAGCTAACTCTATTTGCAGTTTAGCCTCTTTAGTCCCTGCCCTTTTGATAAATATCTCCAGTATTAACTGGAATCTATCTATGACTTCCACTCCTAACTCCTTCATTAAGTTATGGAGTTGAACGGGTTTTAGTTCGTTAAAGAAGATTACCTTTCTTACTTTCAATTTTCTTACTAATATGGCTAGTTCTCTAACTTTTCCCTTGCCTATTTCATATTTAGAATCTGGTTTCCTAACTTGTACTACCTTAGCTACCGGAATGTAACCCGCTACTTCAGCTAGGGAAGCTAATTCGTCTAAGTAGTTCCTTTCATGAGGTAACTTCCTCTGAACTAAAATTACCCTTTCCACACTTACTCCTCCTTAAAATTTACTATGTCCCCTAGCGTAAGTTCCAACCTACCTCTATTGTCCTCTAAAGGTTCTTCGTTTACCTCCTCTATTAACTTAATTTTTAATACCTTTTCGAGTCTTCTAGCTAAATCTAAAGGAGGAGTAAAGGTACCGTTCTCGATTCTCCTAATCGTGGATTCCCTCTCACCGATTAGCCTAGCTAATAATTCCCTAGTATAACCTAATTCCTCCCTAGCCCTCCTAACCCTCTCGGCATAATCTTCAACTACCTCTACCTCAGTCGTGCTCCTTGGGATATATTTCTTAACGGTAGTCTTCTTAACGCTCCTCCCTAGCTCTATTACCCTAACTATTTTACCATGCCTCTCCGCACAAGCCTTACAAGCTATGTACTCCGCTCTCCCCATTCTTATTAAGTAAGCCTTACTAACTATATTCCTACCGCAAATTTCACAAGTAGGCATAAGGTTCCTACATTAATCATTTAAACGCTCGTATTTAACTTTAATTCCGATAGGAGATATAGATGATGGACGAAGTAAGAGAGGAGGAATTAACGAAGTTAAGAGCTATAGCGGATTACCAGTTCGGGAGAGGAGCAGGGCAGGCTCTCTTTGAGGAGGGAATTAAAGTAGTAAGGTCCCCTAGGACGGGCAGAATTAGGGGGGTATACTATAAGGGTAAGCTAATAGCTACCATAAGAGCTAATGACGGGTTAATAGCTTTAACTATACATGGAGCTAAGCGTTTAATGAAGGTATTTAAACCGCCTAAATTAAGAGTAGTGGTATCAAAGGTAGCATCTAAGGACATAGCTAAGGGTAGGAGCGTATTCGCTAAACATGTAGTTAATGTGGATCCAGAAATAAGGGCAGGCGAGGAAGTAATAGTGGTAAACGAAGAGGATAGGTTATTAGCGGTAGGGAAGGCATTACTTTCAGCGAAGGAAATGATGGCCTTTAAGAGGGGAGTAGCGGTTAAGGTAAGGAAAGGTATCAATGAGGAGGAACATGGTGATTAAGTGTAGCAATGCTTATTAAGGGGAGGTTAGAGTAGTATATGTACCTTATAGGATGATGAAACTGACCTGCTCGTAACGGTGAAGAAAAAGCACCTCCGCTGATCCTAAAATTTAAAATGTTGAAATAGCTCCCTTAAGGCTTTAGCCCTATGTGAATATTCGTTCTTCTCTAATACTTCCATCTCCGCAAAAGTCCTATTATTACTTCCTTCAGGAATAAATATAGGGTCGAAGCCAAAACCACGTGAACCTCTTTCATCTAGAGATATTTTCCCCCTACATACTCCCTCTACCACCGTTATCCTCCCATGGCCGTCATAATAACCTACGCACGATTTAAAGTAAGCCCATCTAGGAGGAGGTATGTCCTCTAGTAGCTTAAGTATTCCTTTACAACCTAGGGTCTTATACGCGAAGGAGCTATAAGCGCCTGGAAAGCCGTTAAGGGCCTCTATGAATAACCCGGCATCCTCCACCAAAAACGCTTTATCCCCTAATTCATTAATTAAGTTCGCTAAGGAAAATAGTACTACCTTACGTAGATCAATAGATTGTATTTCAAGCTTAGGATGGGGGTAAAACCTAAGTGAAATGCCGTATTCCTTAGCTACATAACTTGCTTCAAGGAACTTATACTTATTACCGGTTACGAAAAGGATTTCAAGCCCTCTCCTTAACGTACCTACCCCTCCTTCTTATCTCCTTTACTTTCTTTAAAACGTTAAAAAGTATCTCCCTACCTAAGGCGTTAGAATATCCCTTTAGGAACATTTTAAAGGCCTTTTTGGATAACGAGTAATGCGTGCTCTCCAAGGACCTCAATAGTATATGAAGGTCTATAGCTCTCTCCTCCGTATCGTAACTGAAAGATCCTAACCCGTAATCTATTAGGAAGGGAATTCCCTCCTTTAGTATTACATTAGAAGTAGTTAAATCACCGTGAACTATACCATTAGCGTGAAGTATACCTACGGCATAACCTAGTTTACTTAGTATAGCCCTTAATTCCTTAGTTCTCAACTTACTCATTACCTCTCTTAACTTAGGTCCCTCTATATACTCCATCACTATACAATAGTTATCTAAATCCACATCGTAAAGGGTTGGTGACGGAACGCCCAACCTCCTAGCTTCGTACATTAATCTAGCCTCTAAGATCGTTCTTTCCCTTCTTAAATCCTCGTCCAAAACTTTATGCCTATAGCTCTTACGTATCCTGATCTTCTTTACCGCCTTTAACCCTAACCACGTACATAATATTAATACAGCCTCGGCTCCTACGCCTATTACTCTTCCCTCCTCCAAGGTACTTCTACCTCTTCTATACGCCATCTAGGTCTTATGCCGCCATCCTTTACCTTAATCATGATACCATGTTTAAGGGCTAACGCCCCCGTATAAGCTATCATCGCTCCATTATCCCCAGCGTATTCCGCTCTTACAGCTTTAAACTTAGCACCATGCTCTTTAGCCATCAACTTCAACTTCTCACTAAGTAATTTGCTCCTAGCAACCCCTCCAGTAAGTAAAACTTCACGCTTAGAGGTATGTACTAATGCCCTTTCAGTAACCTCTACTAACATACAGTAAGCTGTTTCGAGTAAGCTGAAACATATATCCTCTAATCTCCTCCCTTCATTTACCTTCCTTAAGGCAGCCGTAAGTAGGCCCGAACACGAGATGTCCTGCCCCTTAACGGTATAGGGTAATTTTACAAATTCCTTCCAAGAAAGTGCTTTCCCCTCTACTTCCGGTACTCCCGGAAAACCTAAACCTACTTTTCTCGCAAAGACATCTATACAATTACCTAGTGCTATATCTAAAGTCTCACCGAATACCCTATACCTACCTTCGTTAAAAGCCGCTATTAGCGTATTGCCGCCGGAAACATAAACTACTAAAGGGTCCTTAAAGCCCGTATCTAACCTACCTATCTCTATATGCGCTACAGCGTGATTTACCGGTATTAAAGGTTTATTTAGCATAAGGGAGAGAGCTCTAGCTAAAGTCGCTCCTACCCTTAGGCAAGGTCCTAAGCCAGGACCTAAAGCTACAGCTATCCCATCTAGTTCCTCTAAGTTTACGTGCGCTACTTCCAATGCCTTAAGAACTACTTGAGAAGCTACCTTAGAGTGGTGCTCCGCGGCCTCCCTAGGATGGATACCCCCCTTCGAGGGGACGTAAGTGGAATTGATATTAGAAAGTATTAATCCCTTAGAGGAGGCTATTCCTACCCCGAAGGTATGGGCTGTTGATTCTATTCCTAGTACTAATACGTCATCGTAATGCCTCATCTTGGTCTAGAGGCTTTCCTTTCCTTATATATAAATTCGGTATAACCACACTTACCGCAATGCCATCTCTCCACGGGCTTTAAATGATGAGCCATAATGGATCCACACCGAGGGCACTTTCTATTCTTAAGTTTTATGGTACCGGTTTTATAATCGTACTCGTATAGCTTATGTACGGACGCCATTTTCACTCCTCACCTTTCTTAGGGTTATGTCTTTCGATTATATATTTGGGTTCTATGAGTTTAGCTCTTTCCTCGCTCCCATAAATAGCTACCTCTACTAAGCTCCTAGAAATTCCGTAAAGCGTCCTTACGCGCCATATGTAAACCCTCTCTAAAGGTACTTCGTATAACTTTGCTAAAAACCTCCTTAATTCCTCCCTTGCTGGGGTACCTTTTAAGTCGTGGTAAATTAAGACCTTAATTTCTTTCCTACCTATTAACTTATTATCCCGTTCCTCTATTAATTTGAAATTCAACTGGTTACCAGTTCCCTCCATATTCCCCCTGCCTTGCGTACTTCCTAGATCCATTATCCCTACCTACCTATATTTTTAGCCCTTTTAATTTAAGTAAAATCACTTAGTTAAACTTAAATAGGCCTTCATAGAAAATCTAACGGACCTATTAAATAATGATTTTTCAAAGAATTTAACGCGGTGAGGTTAACGTATGGTAAGCGTATTAAACGAGATTAAGCCCTTGAGTCCTGGCCAGGAATTATTAATGAAATCGCTAAAGAGTAAAAATTATGACATAATAGGCGTCTTCGGGCCTACGGGTACTGGTAAGAGTTTAATATCTTGTGCTTACGGTATAGGTTCGGTACTGGATGGGGTATACAAAAGGTTCATACTTACGCGACCTATAGTGGATATAGCTACTGGGAGAGAGTATACTTCACTGGAGTTGGGCGATCTTTACTACAAATTGTCCTTCTCCTATTTGGAGGATATATTCGGTGGCTTGATAGGATTAAAGGAACTTAAGAGGTTATGGGATGAGGGTAAGTTAGTAATAGCAGACCCGCATTTCTTAAGAGGTAGGACTTTCGACGAATCCATACTATTGTTTGATGATGTACAATCGGCTAAGCCGGAGACGGTATCAGAACTAATAATGAGGATGGGTAGGGGATCCAAGTTAATCATAGCAGGGGATCCTATATTCCAGAGCCTAGAAGTTAGCGGAAGGGATCCTGCTAGCGTAATTAGAGAGGTACTACTAGGGGAGGAGAGAGCCCTAGTAGTAGACCTAGGTATAGCTGACGTAGTTAGACCCGGTGCTAGGAGGGGGATAAAGTTGGCTTTAGGCATGAGGATGATTAGAAGGGAGCTAAGTCAGGAGGAGAGGAGAATAACTGAAGTAGCTAAACTAAAAGCACCGGATGCCGAATTAGTAACGGTTCTAGAATTTAGAAAGGAGAAAGAAGAGTTCGGGATAGAGGCTACAGGCTTCCCCGATGCACTAATAGTAGTTAAAGAGGGATATTTAGGCAGGTTAGTAGGGAGGGGGGGTGAACGGATAGGGACTATGGAAAGGGAATTAGGGTTAAGACTTAGAGCCGTAGAGCTTACCTTAGATCTTAAGAAGATCGTAACTGCCTTGCATCCAGTAGGGTGGATAGGTAAGCATATCATTAATGTGGATTTCGCGGGTCCGCAATTACAAGTAACGGTTAGGGGGAGCGAAGTAGGAGCCTTCTTAGGACAAAGGGGCAAGTATGTAAGGTTCCTGGACGCTCTCTTTAAGAGGTTAATGGGAGTCGGAGTAAGGGTAGTGAGGACATAAATTGCTCTCATAAAGGCGCTCTTACCCTTACTTTCCATTAAAATTGTAATAACTTTTAAATAAACGAGGAGGTAGGGATAAACTGACGATCAACCTTGGTTAGGGTAGTGGAAATTACGGGGGATGGGGTAGAAAAGTTAAGTGAAATAGCCCCTTTAGTAGCTAAAGGTAAGTTAATAATATATCCTACGGATACGGTATATGGATTGGGTACTTCTCCTTATTTGAGGGATTCAGTGCTTAAGGTATTTAAGCTAAAGAAGCGCGAATTAGGTAAGCCCCTGCCGATATTAACTTCCAGCATAGATAAAGCTAAGGAATTAGTGGAATTTAACGAACTAGCAGAGGAACTAGCTGTTAGGTTCTGGCCAGGTCCCTTAACCTTAGTTCTACCGCTTAAAGCGAAGAATTTACCAAGTTATGTACATGGAGGTACTAGTAAGTTAGGAGTTAGGATACCAAATCACGAAATAGCTTTAACCTTAATAAAACTCATAGGTGGATATTTAATAGGTACTAGCGCTAATATTTCCAACTATCCCCCACCTACTTCGGCGGAAGAGGCCCTTAATTACTTCGCTAACGTCAACGATGATTTAATACTCATAGATGGCGGTCCTACTCCTTTAAAAACCCCTTCTACGGTCGTGGATTTAACAGTTCGTCCACCTAGGCTATTAAGAATAGGAGCCTTAAAATCCTATGAGGTATTAAAGGTGGTAAGTAATGCCTTTAGGAGAATATAGGAAGAAATTAGGTAAGTACTTAACATTAGATAAGGAGTATTTAAACTTAATTTTTGAGGGTAAGAAGGTAACTACCATACGTAGAGGGTTAATAGTGCCTAGTACGGAAATAGTTTACCTAAAATGCGATGGTAAGATGTTCGGCGAGCTTAAAATCCTTTCCACTAAGTACGTAAGGGCTAGGGATCTAACCGATAAGGATGCCAAATTAGACGGATTTAAAGATAAGCGAGAGTTAATGGAAAAGTTACTCAAATATTACCCGGATTTAAAACCAGAAGAGTGGATGACTATAATAAAGTTTAAATTATTGAGGAAAATGAATGGCATCACGGACGAAGACTTAGCGCGTCTAGCCTTAGCTTATGGACTATTTAAGGATGAAAGAGAGAGGAGAATATTGTCGGCAGTAGCTAGAGGGGTACCTAAGGAAACCATGAAGGAGGTAATGGGTTTTGAGGAAAGAGAAGTAATTAAAGTTATGAAAGGGATTTTAAAGAAGTTAAAGGAAAAGGGCGTAATTTAACCCTTTATCATTCTAACAGCTTCCTCCAACTCCACTTCTCTCTGCTCCCTAGTCTTAAGGTCTTTAAGTACTATCTTACCTGTTTCGTACTCCTTCCTACCTATTATTATAGCGTACCTCATATTCAGCTTATCAGCGTATTCAAGAGCCCTTCTTAAATTCCTATGATTTACGTCTACTACCGCCTTAATGCCTTTACTTCTCAATTCCTCGGCTATGCTTACGCTAGCCTTCCTTAAATTCTCCTCCGTAGGTACTACTATTACGTCCTTCGATGCTTCAGCATTTTGTAACAAACCCTCACCCTTTAATGCCATAACTACCCGTTCAACACCTACGGACATGCCCGTAGCCGGTATATTAGGGCCTCCGCATACCTCTATTAGCTTATCGTACCTACCTCCTCCAGCTAAGGAGAGGTTGCGTACCTCTGCAGTACCTTCATAAAGGAATTCGAAAACTAACCCAGTGTAATAACCTATCCCCCTTACTATACTAAAATCTACTATTAAGACATCCCTAGGTAATCCATACCAATCTAACAATATGGATATTAACTCATTAATACCCTTTAAACCCTCATATGCTTGCTCATACCCCTTCAACGCCTCCATACCCTTATTTACCGTCTTAAATGGGTCCTCCTCTACCCTTATGAAATCCAGTACTTCCTCCACTTCGCCTACGTTAAGGCCTAATTTACGAAGCTCCAAGCCCACGCGCTCCCTGCCCTGCTTATATAGCTTATCTAATGCCCTGAAGAACTCGTCCTTCCTTTCGCTTAAACCATATTTTACAGCTAAGGCATCAGCTATTCTCCTATCATTAATCCTCACCGTGAGATTACTTAGGCCTAGCTCCCTGAAGAACCTATAAGTTAAGGCGATTACTTCGGCATCTGCATCTATGTGAGATGAACCTATTAACTCCACTCCAGCTTGCCAGAACTCCCTCAACCTACCCCTTTGAGGTTCCTCGTATCTCCATACAGGAGCTAAATAGTAAAACCTCATGGGCTTAGGTAACTCTGGAGAGGAAGCTACTATCCTAGCTATTGAAGTAGTGACGTCAAACCTTAACCCCAATAAACGCCCACCTTTATCTTTGAACCAATATATCTGCTCTTTTATTTCTGGGCCGGCTTTAGCCTCCAGCAGTTCTAACCTCTCGAAAGCAGGGGTTATCACCTCACTGTATCCATACAGCTCGAAGATCTCCCTTGCCTTCTCTAGTACCCTTCTAATCTCGTAGGACTCAGGAGGCAAATAATCCCTAGTACCCCTAGGCCTACTGTACTTCAACCCCTACTCACCTCTAACCTCACTCCTTCATAACTTACCTTCAACTCCTTAACCCAATTAGTATAAGGCCTTACGGCTTCCATAACTCTATTCAACGCCTCCTTAGGTACTAAGGCTATAACGCAACCTCCCCCACCGGCTCCTGTCAACTTAGCACCAAATGCACCGACTTCTCTAAATCTGTATACTAACCTCTCTAGCTGCAAGCTAGAAACCCCTAAGGTGGAGAGAAGACCTTGGTTAACGTTCATTAACTCCCCTACGGCATGGAAGTTCCCTTCTTTTAAGGCCTTCGCTACCTCTAAAGCTAGCCTACCGGCAGCATGGTATAGAGGATCAAACACTCTAGGATACTTATCGCTTAATGTCTTAGCCCTAATTACTAGCTCCTTGGTGTCCTTAAACGTACCGGAGTAAGCGGCTACGAGACCTACCGAAGAGGTATCTGCGTTTAACCTAATAAACCCCTCCCCCCTCCTAAATACTATTATACCTCCATAGGTGGATACTGTATTATCTATCCCGCTAGGAGTTCCATGTACTACTTCCTCGGCCTTGTAAGCTATCTCATTAACTTCTTCCCTATTCAGCTTCAAACCTAGATATTCGGAAAGGGCCTTAATTAAGGCTACCGAAAGTGCGGCGGATGAACCCATTCCATAACGAGGAGGTATCTCTGAGTTTATCACTATATCTAACGGCGGTATATCCCCATCCTTAGTTAACGATTTTAAAATAGTAGCTACTACTTTACCTATTTTGCTTTTCGTATTTCCTAAATTATACAAGGATAAAGTTACTTTATTTTTTAAGTAATTAGATTTTATAGTTATATTTTCCCTACCTTCTTTAACTGTTACATAAACTCTAAGGTTGACAGCTAAAGCTACTGCTGGTTCTCCCTTTACTACAAAATGCTCTCCCGCTAAGATTACCTTTCCAGGCGCTGAAGCCGTTACACTATTCACTTTTCGAGCCCCTTTTACTAACATCGAAGGATCAATATAAACCTAAGGAATTATCCCTTTAACTGCGTGACCTTAAGTTCAAAACGAACCTACTAGTTTCCCTAAGTTTCACTTAAATCTTTATTAAATAGGGCTTCGTTGTAAATTGTTGTGAAGGTTATGTACAGTTTACGTTACTTTAGGTTACTCTTCGTAACTACTTTAGCGATCGCTTTATTGATATCTTCAACCCTTTACTCCTCATCCCTATCATCGATAGGCATAAAAATTATAGATTACAGAGCTCCGCGAGTAGCTGAAGTGAATAGAGTAATAAAGATTGCTATAAGTTTAGCCTATAGCTTCCCCTACCCTACTAGAGTTTACATAGGAGTATGGGATCCCGATTCCCATGAATGGTTAGATTACCGAGACGAATACCTAGTAGGCAATGGGTTTAGGGAATATAATCTTAAAATACAGGTACCCAGCTACGAATGTTTATGGCAACCTACTGTTTATGCCTTCCATTTGAACGGTTATACCTGGGTACTTAGCGATAAGGTAACTTTAACGATTAAGGTAGTTAGTTTTATTCCTAAGCATATAGAGGAATACGCATACTTAAGTAAATCCAGCCCAGAAGCTATAACGACCTTCGATCTTTACCGAAGTACGGATAGCGATGGTAATGGTAAAAGAGATGCTTTCGTTTACATCACCGTACCACCAAATACTGGTAAGTTGGATATCCTCATGACAGTAGAACCTAACGATGACGTTGATTTACGTTTGTACGATCCCTACGGTAGGTTAGCAGGAGTATCTCAATCTGGCATGGGAGAAGCCGAGAGGATAGAAGTAATTAACCCCGTAGAGGGCGTATGGAAGTTAGTAGTGGAGGAGTTCCATATAACCGGCCCTACGGCCTGGGTTAGAGTTACCGCAAGAGGCATTTTCGAGGTGATTAAGGTAAGCATACTTGGAGTTACGTTCTACCCCGCAAGGGTGACCCCAGGTAGCTTAATTAAGGTAAGCGTTACTATAAGGAACGAAGGTACTGTAACCTTAGCTGGAGGCCTAGGTCCTAAACCCGGTTTTACTTACTCCTACTATGATGACTACTTAGGTGTAGGTTACCCTTCGGTTAAGGGGTACTTAAGGTTAGGAGTAGATTTCGACAAAAGACCTCACAGTGTAGACCATCCATATAGATGGGGATTAAGTAGGGATTTAAGGCCTGGAGAAGAAGCCACTATAATAGGCTATATCCAAGCACCTCCATCGCCCGGTAGGTACATGTATTGGGTAGGTATAGTGATAGAGGGTGTAAAGTGGATAGCTGATAAGGTAGGTATAACTACTATTTACGTTACCTTACCGGTTAGGTATGAACGTACGGGCTTTAGCGGAACTAAAATATCAATGGACGGTATGAGTGCGGACGTTTACGCCCCGGCTAAGGGTGGTTGGTACTCTATACGATTAGATAGGAAAACCATGAAATATGAGCTAAGAGATGTGAACAAGGGGAATCTAAGAACTGTTACATTCTTTGGTAATAGGATATATGTAGAGGGTTACCCTATAGCATGGAGCCCAAGTAGTAAGGTGATAATATATACTAAATCTAAATTTACTGTTGATAGAATAGTAGCCAGAGTGATGACACACAATGCTGGAGGGTACAATAGATATGGTACCAGAATTAGCCTTGGAATATTACTAAGTGATGGTTCATTGATAAGTTTGGCCAGTGTAAAAGTTATGCCTGACCGCTGGTATACGCTTAGGGCTAAGGTACCAGGCAAGTACTCTAACTATCATATAGCTATATGGATGACTCAAGCCTCTCCGAATAGGTATTATATTTCTCCTTACGAATTTAGGATAAGTGAGCTTAAGTACTATAAGCCTTCGGCCGTGCCGATAATAGATTACGATCGTATAGTAGCTGTTAAGAATTACGGGGATAAGGCCGTTAAGGTTAGAGCGTCTTACGTAGCAGGCAGCGGTTTATCCTCGCTAACTTTACTATTTAATGGATATGAGGAAATTAAGCTAACCAGCGGAATGTGGGAGAAGAAGGTGGGAAATTGGTTAATCTTACCCCCCGGTAGTGAGTACTCTATAAGCGTAAAGGGAGTTGATGATTCTAAGCCAGGATATAGTTACGAATTTAAAATAGAAGTTATGGATGGGGCCGGCAAAATAATAGAGGTACTTAAGTTAAGATTACATTCCTAGCCGACTAATTTCTTAAACTTTTTCTTTATCTCCTCGTATAACCTTAAATCCTCTGGTCCTATACTAGGTGATACCTTCTTAATTGCCTTGAGGAAGTGCTCTCTTCTCACCTTAGTGGGTTTACCAGCTTCCCTTAAAGCGGTCATGGCAGCTTCCCTACATAAAGCAGCTAAATCAGCTCCGCTATACCCTTCCGTCATTTTAGCTATTTCCTCTAAGTTTACGTCTTCGGCTAACGGCATTTTACGGGTATGTACTTTCAATATCTCCAACCTAGCTTTCTCATCTGGAGGCGGTACGTAGATAATCCTATCGAACCTACCAGGCCTTAGAAGGGCCGGATCCAAGATATCCGGCCTATTAGTAGCACCGATTACTATCACGTTCCTTAAAAGAGTAATTCCATCCATCTCCGTTAATAGCTGGTTAACTATTCTATCCGTTACCCCGCTATCGGTCCTAAACCCTCTCCTGGGGGTTATGGAATCTATTTCATCAAAAAATATTATACACGGAGCTGCCTGCCTAGCTTTCCTGAAGATCTCCCTAATGGCTTTCTCGGATTCCCCTACCCATTTACTGAGGATTTCTGGTCCCCTTACGCTTATGAAGTTAGCTTCACTCTCGGTAGCTACCGCTTTAGCTAGTAAGGTCTTACCGGTACCAGGAGGCCCGTAAAGTAATATGCCCCTAGGCGGCTCTATACCCATTTTCTCGAAATAACCCGGATACTTTAACGGCCATTCCACGGCCTCCCTAAGTTCCTGCTTTACCTCCCCTAACCCTCCTATATCCTCCCAGTGAACTTCGGGTACCTCTACATATACTTCCCTCAACGCAGATGGCTGAATATCCTTCAACGCCTCCATGAAGTCCTGTTTAGTAACCTTCAAACTTTCTAATACCTCGGTAGGTATCTCCTCCCTTTCTAAATCTATTTTAGGTAAGAACCTCCTTAGAGCGTGCATGGCAGCTTCCCTACATAAAGCAGCTAAATCAGCTCCCGTAAAGCCATGGGTTATTTCAGCTATTTCATCTAAATTTACGTCGTCCGCTAGGGGCATATTCCTAGTATGAACTTGGAGAATCTCCCTCCTAGCGGTTTTATCCGGTACCGGTATAGCTATTTCCCTATCGAACCTACCAGGCCTCCTTAGAGCGGGGTCTAGTGCATCGGGCCTATTAGTAGCACCGATTACTACTACTTGTCCCCTAGACTTAAGCCCGTCCATTAAAGCTAGCAATTGCGCTACCACTCTACGCTCTACTTCCCCCGTTACCTCCTCCCTCTTGGGAGCTATGGCATCTATTTCGTCTATGAAAATGATGGCCGGAGCGTTTTCTTCTGCCTCCCTGAATACCTCCCTTAACCTAGCTTCCGATTCCCCGTAGAACTTACTCATTATTTCAGGTCCGTTAATAGCTATAAAGTGGGCTCCGCTTTCATTTGCTACCGCTTTAGCTAGTAAGGTCTTACCGGTACCAGGAGGCCCGTAAAGTAGTAATCCCTTAGGAGGCTCTATACCGAGCCTCCTAAATAGCTCTGGATGTTTTAAAGGCAATTCAACCATTTCCCTTATCTTCTGCTTAGCTTCATGTAAATCACCTATATCCTCATAGGTAACGGCTGGTATAGCTAATTCGATTTTAGCTGGTTGAGACCTTAACTTAATCTCCGTCGATTCTACTACCTGCACTAGGGGGCTAGGTCTAGTGTTTATCACTACTAATCTTAATGCCATACCTAATACCGGTATAACTAGAGTATCTCCTTTAGCTACAGCCCTACCTATAAGTTGTCTCTTGACGTAATCGACGAAATCTTCCCCGAACCTTATCTCCTCCTCTGCGGGAGCTAAGGTAATCAAGGTAGCTGGTCTTACATTAGCCTTCCTAACTTCTACTAGATCCCCTAACGATACTCCAGCATTTTGCCTTAATAATCCATCCATCCTCACTATGCCCCTACCCTCATCCTCTACATAGGCCGGCCAAGCTATAGCTACCGTACTCTTTTTGCCCCTTATCTCAACTATATCCCCGGGTGAAATCCCTAGCTTTCTCATAGTTCCCTTATCTAGCCTAACGATACCCCTACCCACGTCCCGTTGTTTGGCTTCAGCTACTCTTAATTCCACCATCATAACCACTTTAACATGAAGTATTTACCGATTACACCTAAATAGCTATTTCTACTAAATCCCCATCTCCCAGAGGGGATTTCAATCCTAATTTCTGGGGGTTAAACTTAAACCTATTGCTCCAAACTTTAACGTACTTAACTTCCCCTAGTATCCTATTACCGAGTACCTTCTCTATTAGATCTAAAACAATGGAACCTTCGTTTAAAGTTACCGGTATAGGAGTAGAACCAGGGGTCTTGACGTAGACCAATATAAGGTTTAAAGCTTTCATAATAGCTCTGCATAGCTCCCTCTTTAAATTCTCACGAGGAATTTGAGGGGAAAACGGATACGCCTTTAACCTCAACTCCCTACATGCCCCTTCTAACTTATTAAAGTTATCCCTACTCACATCATATTTCGTAGCTAATACTAATGCGGGTTTATGTTGATAGCCTAATATTGCGTTAACCACGTCCTCAGCACTAGCTTCGCCTGAGACCTTAACTATAACGTCGCTAATACCTAGGTCATTTAGTAAGTTCCCTAATTTCTTACATTCCATGGGATCTAGCCCTAATATGGTAATACCGCATCCCCTCCTCCTTTCCACTCGTACTTCGAACTTTTTAGGGCTAAGTAGTATTCCGGCGTCACTTAATTCACTCATTATAACTTTTAATTGGTAAAGAGGATCGTAAGAAAGATCTATTACTAGTATTATTACGTCAGCGTTCTTAGCTAAGGTAAGTACCTGAAGCCCCCACATAGCTCCCTTAGATGCCCCCTCTATTAGTGCCGGAGCCTCCACTAGCTGTATGCTTAAATCACCGTATTGAAGCATCCCAGGTATAGGCAGTTTAGTCTCGAAAGGCCTCTCCGCAATGCTGGGGTTAGCATTAGTTAAGTACTTTAATAGAGTACTTTTACCGCTATTAGTTAGCCCTACTAATACTGCTTGAGCCATTCCACTCTTCCTTATAAAGAACTTAGGTCCTCTTTTACCTCTTTTACGCTTCCTTTCCTCTATTTCCCTCCTTAACACCGCTATCTTATGCCTTATTTGGGCTCTTAGTTTAGCAGTACCTTTATGTTTAGGTACTGAAGACAGGAAATCCTTTAATGCTTCTAGTTTCTCCTGAGGCGTTCGAGCCTCCATTACCCTAAGCCATTTAGCTTTAGCTTCCGCAGGTAGGTTAGCTGGCAACTTCCCTCCCTATACGTTAAGTACAAAAGATCCTTTATAATTACTATTAAGGAAACAAGGGGGTGATACTCTGAACCGAAAGTACTGTTCATTCTACCTGCCTACTAGTCATGGACACAGATGCGTATTAATTGGAGTAGAGGAATGGAGATTACGTAAGGTGAAATTACTGACCTATTGTAATAATGGTGGTAAAGGCTGCCCTGTCCTAAGCGCTTATTATAGGAATTCCTCTAACGGCTTACCGGAACTTAAGGAGGTCAGGCCCCTAAATCCCAGAAAGTATATGGCGCCGGGGGTGGGATTCGAACCCACGCGCTCCAAAGGAGCACCGGGTCTCCCATCTGAGCCCTAATAAACGGATCAATCTCGAGCCCGGCGCCTTAGTCCGCTCGGCCACCCCGGCTCGGGAGTAATATAATTGTTGGTGACTTTTAAATTTAGCTCATTAACCTCTATAGGATCTATTTTAGCCAATTCATTTAAGTGGGCATATTAGCTAGTGCATCTACTGGAGGAGAAGTAATCGTGGACATACTGGATAGGCTATTCGAGAATTATGCTAAAAATGTAAGGATATTCAAGAAAAGGGAAATACTCTTACCTGAATACGTACCTGAGGAATTGCCGCATAGGGAGGAGCAAATTTTACAATTAGCTAAGATTATAGCCCCAGTACTAAGAGGTTCTAAGCCCCCCAATGTGTTCATTTACGGTCTTACCGGTACAGGTAAAACAGCAGTTACTAAGTACGTACTTAGGAGATTACTCCTAAAGGTAAAAAGTGGCGTCCTCACGGCTTATATCAATTGTAGGAAGAGTAGTACCAATTACAGAGTTTTAGCGGAATTAGCCTCTGCCGTAGGTAGGCCTGTCCCATTTACCGGGCTTTCAACTACTGAAGTACTAAAGAGATTTACATATACCCTAGAAAATAGGGGAGGTATACTACTCATAGTACTTGACGAAATAGATTGGCTGGTTAAGAGGAGTGGCGACTCAGTACTGTATTTCCTTACAAGAATTAACGAGGAATTGAGTAGATCTAAGGTAGCCATTATAGGTGTAACTAATGATCTTAAATTCATGGAGTACTTAGATCCTAGAGTTAAGAGTAGTTTAGGGGAGGAGGAGTTAGTCTTTCCGCCTTATAATAATAGGGAGTTAGAGGACATACTTAGGAGGAGGAGCGAGGAAGCATTTTACCCTGGGGTATTGGAGGAAGGAGTTATACCACTTTGCGCAGCTATAGCTGCCAAGCAAAATGGGGATTGCAGATTAGCTTTAGATCTATTACTTAAGGCAGCCGACCTAGCAGAAAGGGAAGGGGCGAGCAAAGTTAGTGAAGAACATGTAAGGATGGCTCAAAGGGAAGTAGAACGTAATCTAATAGTAGATACCGTTAAGTCCATGCCCCTTCACGTTAAGTTAACTTTACTAGCTATCCTCTCACTGGAAAAGAATCGCGTAAAGAACATAACTACTGGGGAAATATATGAGAAGTACAGAAATCTTTGTAACCGTATAGGGGTAAGTGCAGTTTCCCAGAGGAGGATTAGCGATATAATTAATGAACTAGATATGTTAGGGATAATTAATGCTAGGGTAGTAAGCTTAGGCAGATATGGTAGGACTAAAGTTATTAAAATAGTAACTAGCGAGGAGAGTATTTTGGAAGGACTAAGAAGGGATATTAACTTGAGTTCTCTACTAAGTAAGTAATACTCATGCTACGCTTAGGAGCATTAATACGTTACATCACAGCTAATTAATTCTAATAGGGATGTCCGTATGCGTAAATTAGCTGTGATACTCATAGCCGTTTTGACGCTAATTCCCTATACTTACTGTATATCCAATTTAAAAGAAGCAACTTATAAGTATGGAATTCCCATATATAGGTTTACAATAGCTAAAGTTTCTGGCGTTAAGGTAAACTATATAGAAGGATTAAAGATGACTTTAAGCATTTATTTTTACATTACATAAATTATAGAATAAAAATTGTGAATTACAGTTTCTGCTTTAACTCAACATCTTACATCACCGTATTTAGATGCATAGTATTGAATTGCGTACGTAAAACACTTAAGACCTATACGGCGGACTTTTCGTGGCTACTATGGCCATTAGGTTTAGACTTTATAAATAACGGCTTTAACGAAACTAAAAACGGACTTTACTGGGGCAGCGTAGTGGAGGGTATACCCACTAAGGTAGCAGTTAAATTACCTCCTCAAGAGGAGCCGTATAAGGCCTGGGGTACCGTTTACGGCCATTGTCACGCACACGTATGGTGGAGCGAACATAGCTAGGATGGTTTCGTTTAAGTGATCGCTAAGGGGAAATTAAAACAAAGTTTTTATAGGATTACCTCGCAGTTAATAGAAATGTCGCTTCATAAATTAAGGATATTAGGGCACATTCCTGTAGTATGGATCTTATGGTCCACTTCCTTCTTAATAGTATTTACGGTTTCCCTTTGTAGTCCCTCTATACCTTATATAATTAGGAAGTTCATAGGGGAGGAATTAGTAGTAGCTACGGTACTGGGATACCTTAACTCAACTTACAATTTAGCTCGTACTTTAGGTAATGTAGTGGGTGGAGTTTTAACGGATAGATTAGGAGTAGCAAGGGTAATAATGCTATCCGTTATACCCTTCCCTCTTTCCTATCTCCTTTACTTAATATCTAACAATTGGTACTATATCCTAATCGGGGAATCGATAGCTGGGATCCTCCTTGGCCTCTCATTCCCTCCTTTTAACGTTGCGATAGCTAATTTAATCCCTAAATCCTCCAGAGGGATAGGCTACGGATTATTTAACCTTTCCTGGATACTAAGCCAAATACTTGCGCCGCTAATAGGAGGTTACCTTTCAGATAATGTAAGTTTAAAATATCCTTTCCTCTTATCCTTGGTAATCTCCTTAATTCCTTACCCGTTAATGCTTTATATAGCTAAATCCTTATCCGTAGATAAGGAAGGGAGCAGGATAAGCCTAGGGGGATTGGATGTTAAGAGAGATCTTCTAGATTTCTGCGCTATAAACTTTCTAAATGGGTTAAGTAATGGTATGACCATACCGTTAATTACCATGTTCGTAATGTATGAGTTAAGCGCTTCAGTAAGCGATATGGGCCTAATATTCTCGCTTAGTTGGGGATTAGCTACAGCTATAGCCCAAGTAGTAGGTGGTAAGCTAGCTGATAGAACAGATAGAAGGAGGCTAATAATGGTTTGCGTACTTCTATCTATTCCTCCCTACTTGCTTATACCATTCTTCCCTGACCTACTTTACTTCATGGTTTTAATGTCCCTAGTTAGCCTCATAGGTAATATGGCCTCACCGGCTTATTCAGCTTGGCTAGTTGATAAATTAGGGGGGAGTAAACTAGGTAAGGGTTTCGGCTTAACTTCAGCTGCCTTTGGTATAGGTTCCATTTTAGGTCCAGCACTTGGAGGGGCCTTATGGTATTTATTTAAGTTATGGACGCTATTACCTTTCCTTATTGCCTCATTACCCTTCCTTGGCACCCTTATATTTGTTTTACATGTAAGGTAATATTTAAATTAGTAACTTTATAATTGAAAAGAGCGATAATCTATGAAAAAGTTAAAGGTTAGATGTCCCTTCTGTGGTTAGGGTAAAGCTTACGAGATCCCCGAGGAGATTTGTAACATTAAAGACGTGTTAAATAGACAGGAAATATGGAATGAAATATCTTCTAACTTAAAGGAGCATTTAGGTTATTGTAAGGCCGATCGAGAATTTTCCGATGAAGACGTTAAAGAGATTATGGAGAGGTACGGTCGTATAGAATAAGTTAAAACTAATATCTAAGTTCATAGCTTTGATAACCTTTAAGTCGAACCGAGATTTTATCCTAATGAATCACTTACAGGATCCCC
>Ga0190313_1000020_pt1 | contig 124046 bp, 141 predicted proteins | sample 4870071011_MG_FD_169989 | JGI IMG/M metagenome (GOLD analysis project Ga0190313, IMG submission 169989) | Hydrothermal vent sediment bacterial communities from Southern Trench, Guaymas Basin, Mexico - 4870-07-10-11_MG | ecosystem: Environmental > Aquatic > Marine > Hydrothermal vents >...
TAAATGTTAAGGAAGCAATTGCAGATTTAACCAACATCTTTGAAGACCTAATTACTAAGTTAAACAGTTACCACATAGAGCATATCCCCCTAGAGAAGCAGGTAGTAATGCAACTTTATACTATACGGTTAACCTTAAAGCATCTTCATAAGTAGTGGCTGAACATGTATAACTTTCTTATGTTTATGAGTGGGGCAGAAACATTTGTGAGGGTGTTTTGGGGTTGTTTAATTTATAAGGGATAACTAGTTATGAATGTTTTGATGACCCTGAGTTTCCGAGAACCGCTCCTGAAGGGCGGTGAGGGGGTTGGCGGGGACCGTGATGAACCTCGGGGTGGTTACCTTAAATGACCCTAAAACACCCTAAACAACCACTCCAAGGTGAACGGTTTCAGAGGATAATATTGAGGTGTACGATTATCCTCTGCTATTATAGGATGACCACTATGATCTCAACACATTCTCTTTCATTCTTAAAGCCCGTGCTATGATGTCGATAATCCTAGCCATACCCCCTACTCTATACGTAATTACGCTATAAAGCACGATAAGCTTAGTAGAAACCCTATTAAGGGTTAACTTAAGGCCATTAATTTCGATATACATGGCTATATGAATAGCTGTTTAGGTTCTATAAAGAGTTCTTGAGTGAAGAAGAGTAGAAACCATGTAGTTATTTGGCATGGTGGCGAGGATCTCCTGTTTAGGGAATAGAAACAGTATGTATGGAGGTAAGTCAAACCGTATGAAAGAACTTCTAAATTGATAACCAGTACGTATAGCTATAGAAGCAATTACTTTATAGCTAATATGTAAGTCTAACACCTAGAACGACTCGGTATGGTTCGTTAAGGCTTAGCTTTATAAGCTCTTAGTGAATGAGTTTATCAAACTGTGTTCTAACAGATTTATACGGGGTTGCAATAGCCATGGCTAAAGCTATTCGTGCTAGGTACGAGAAAGGTGTTTTGAAGCCTCTTGAGAAGCTAGATCTTGAAGAAGGAGAAGAGGTTATCATTAGGGTCGAGAAAAGAGTGGTGCATGGCCTTGTAGAGCTCGTAGAGAGGCTTAGGAAGGAGGTTCCCAAGGTTGATAACCCGATAGAGGTTCTTGAGGAGATGAGGAAGTGATTGTTATTGATGTAAGTATTTTGATAGATGCGATATTTAGTAGGGATCTCGAGAGATATGAGAAAGCAGTTAACTTCCTCAAACGCGTAGAAGATTTGCCACTCTATGCACCGAGGATAATCAACATAGAGCTTATAGCTGTAGCACGTAGACTCGGTTACAAAGCAGAACGTGAAAAATTACTTCGTTTAACAAGAAAATTCAATCTATTGAAGGAAGAGGAGATCTTCAACCTAGCTCTGTACGTAGCTGATAGGATTCATCCCAGAGCTATCGATGCTTACTACATAGCTACCGCAATACTAACCAAGAGTATCATAGTAGCTAATGATAGACTACTTGTCAACAACTCTAGACAAGCCGGAATAGAGGCTTACCATTTAATAGAAGAACACAACATAGTTATGAAGAGAGTAGAAGATCTAAAGAAATATCAAGGATTATAAAACCTTCTAAAGATACCTGTAGGCACTCTGTAACTGATAAACTATCGTAAGGTCCATCTGTGCAAGATGTAAGGAAAATACAGCCATAGAGATCGAGAGCATGAGAACGTAAGAAAGCTAAGATTTCTGACTAGTCCTGATCTTATACATAAGAGCTTCTTGATGAACTAATGCTTGAAGCAGAAACACAGATATCGTGAAGACCTAAACTTTTGAATTTACCCAAATATCCTTGTCGAGATCTTTATGGATGAGACCATCTAACGTAGCTATGCCTCATAGTATAAGCCATACGGCTTCTTAACCATCGCTCTAGCTTTAAAGATGCATACACGTGCCAAAATAGCGGTGTAACGCCCGTTTACGTTCCGTGAGGGGTTCTTAGGTGGGAAGGGGGTTGTTTTATTAGTGGTGCGGCGGCCGGGATTTGAACCCGGGATCTCCGGCTTGGGGGACCAGAACAATATGCAAGAAAACGTATCAAGTCATATGAAAGGACTTCCGAACTGTTAGTCAATACGTATGGCTATAAACGCTATTACTTGATGGTTAATATGAAAGGAGATGGCACAGATCTTTTAACAAGGCGTCTAGCTTCTTGAATGTATAGTACGTAGCAGATATATTATTCTCCTACGAACTATTTCATGTAGGAGTGACTATTTCATGAGTTGGTCATCGAGTATTCAAGAGAGAATTAGGAAGAGGCTTGTAGCTAAGGTATACGTAGATAGCGTTATCGACTACATATCGCGTAGATTCGATATACCTAGAGATAAAGTTTCTATTGCATTCGAACCTACGATAGCTAGTGCTGTAAGCCCTGATCTAGTTATCGTGTATGACAATAACATGGTTTATTGTAGAGTTCAAGACTAAGCCTAACCCTATGCACGATCTCAAACAGGTAATGATGTTCAAACGTGTTGTTGATGAGCATGTGAAACCGCAATATTCAATCCCGATACTAGCGTACGTATACTCAGCTCCACCACAGAACATACTTACCGTAGCCAAAGGGCTTAAACCCTTGGTTATCCTTCATCTAATTCATGGAACATACAGAGTACTCTACGAATCTATCCAGCAAAGCTAACGGGGTAGGTTATTGAGTGAAGAGTGCTCGGTATATCTAGTGGATACCAACATAATTATAAGTACTGTGATAAAGGGAGAAGTACCTCGAAAATGCCTTGAGACTCGTTCTGCGCGCTACTTAATTCCAGAACCAGTGATAGAGGAGCTTTTGGAGTTGCCCATCACCGAGGATTTCCAGGACATTGTAGTTAGGATAGAGAGGAGTCTAAGCAAGGGAAAGACCCCTATTGAAGAGCTTTTATCTAGAGAGATAAGGCTTGTAGCTATCCTTCTAAGATCCAACATAAAATACATAGATGTGAATCTAGATACAAATTCTCTAATAAGGGCAGAAGAGATTGTTGGACATAGAGACCCCGATGATATACCTATAGTAGCGATAGCTCTACACCTAGCCAAGACACTCAGAAACGAGAGGATCTGTATATAGACAGACGATCAAGACATTCTAAACGAGCTTCCAAAGAAAGAGAAGGAAGTGAAAAGCGGTTCCTAAACCTTATTGCTGTAGATAGCATTAATTACAAGACTGGTAGTACTCAATATTCTTAAGCCAGCGTGTATCAGCTATGAACTGCCTACGTAGTGGTTAATGCTCTAGCTACAAACTGAGCTCATAGTGCACGAGAACACGCCTATAATAACTACCTGCACCTTCACTTAGCGTTTACATGGGAGAAGTTCTGCTACTTAAAGTACTTACAACATGCTTCAGCATTAGAATCTTCTTTCAGCTCCTTCGTTGACTCGCTTAGAGTTACCGCTCTATACCATTAAAGTGCAATGCGTAATCTTGATCTTTAGGTGCCAGCTCGACCATAGCTTTACTCTCTTTGCGTACTTCATCATAGGTAATAAATATTTTGATCACAAGCTTCTTGAACTTTGTATGCGGTGCTGGTGAAGGTACTAGTACAGCTTTAGGTTTAGCCTCTGTACCGTACTCCGAGAATACGCGTAGAACATAGTATCGATCCCCTATCTATACATATCCATAAGCACTACTTTGTTGATACCGCTCGCAAATATGTCGGTTACATGTTGGTAAGCATCACCGTCAAGTCCCTTACCAAATTGTTTAGGCACAGCCCAAGGCAAAGGTTCTTTCACGATTCTGAAGTTACTTGATTTCGGTACTAGTTAGTCCCAAGACTTAGGCACCTCAAGACTTTCAGAACCTAGTAGAATAGGCACTTGGATCCACTCTTTAGATGGTAACAGTTCTCCAGCAGATTTGTAATCCTTTCACCATCCTTATATAACGTTATCGTTAGGTATGCCGCAGCGTTTCTAGCAACTTGCTCATCCTTATTTTCAACAATTAAATGCAACCTGACACTCTTTTCAAAATGTTGGAATTCTATCTGAGCTACCCGTAACACAGGCTTCTTCCTATGTTTAAACAATTCTTCAGAAATACACCAAATGCTGTGCCTACAATACTAATAATGGCTCCAACAACTATCTATGTAATATCTGCACCTCCTTCCATAATCCTAGCCTCTGCAACATACATAGGGATAATAATTTTGAAGAACTTTGCTTCTCGTGGATCATAGATGTGCGCCACACTTACAAAGATTCCTTGCTTAACAAACACTATGTAGTCTCCATCTGCTACTAGCTCAACCGCTACTAAACCCTCATCATTGGTGCTACCTAAGTAGACCAGTGTTCGATAAAGACCTCTGCTAGTAAGTTTGAAAATTAGCACCTTAGCTTCTTTAGCTGGTCTCTCATCACCTCTCCTAGCTGTAGGATCAATTATGGCCTCTATCGTGACTAGAGAGGTGTTAAAGCCGTGTTCAGCAGTAATATCCATACCTGTATTCATTTCGATAAGCTTAGCAATAGCGTTAAAGCATTCAGGTTTATTCTTCGCTAGGTAACCGTGTTGTATAGAGAGCGTCTATAACGTACCACTTACCTCCTATCATTACTTCGGGAACAGCGTGATCAATCCTCTTAACCTCTACTATACGAGCTGAAAATCCTAGGTCACTCAGAACTTTAGTTATGCCTAGTGCAAAGTCAAAGCAAGCACCTGTCCTAGCAATTGCTGCTAATTTTGAAATCTCGTCTATGTCAACAAAGGATAATCCTAATAAGTTCTGGGACTTAATTATAGACGCCCCATATGTTGCATTGAATTCGTACACCATAGATCTAATGAAGTTCCGTATGCAACCCAGGGAATCATTTCTATAACAATTAGCTAAGTAACCCCCTGACCTCAATATCAACACTACAACGCTCCTTCATGAGAACTCTTCAAATAAGGTGTCAGACTTTAAAATACTTAGGCTAAGACAGCAATTCTTAACTCCTTATCGCTGGGATGTCTATTTGGTTTATGTTATTGTATTTCTTCCGCTTTTTCTATGGTTACTTTAGTTGTTATTCTCACTAGTTTAACGTTGTTGAGTGTTTTTACAGCATGTTGTAGTTTTCTTGTGAAGTCTTCCGCTATGATTACTCCTCTTGACGTTTTACCTTCTTTTTTCTCTATTTCCGACATATATGCTAGCAACTGTGTTAATGTAGCGTCGTCTGCTTTTCCGCTCTTTACCTCTATGACTACCGGCGTTCCATTTTTATCGTATGCTAGTATGTCTATTCTACCTACGCCAGGCACTTCTACTTGTTTACCAGCAAACCTTAAGCCTTCCTCAATTACTTCTAGGTTCTCAGCTAAGGCATCCTCTATGAGTCTTTCTGGTACCTTCATGAGCATGTGGCTTAGATAATGCTTCCGTAGAACCTCTCTCTGAGCATGTATAGGGGAAGTGGTATGTCTGGAAACTTGGATAGACGTTACTGGTATTTGTGGTAGTTTTACTAGATGTTCTTTAAGCCTTTTAAGCCTACGTGATGCTTCTAATGGATCAGCCCACAAGCTCTTTTTCACTTTCTCAGTAACGTCTAGGAACGAGTCCACGTACTCTACGGCCTTGTCTAGTAGGGCTAAGGCTCTGTTCAATTCGATGTACTTGTACGCCGCACTACCAAGCATTTTTACCCCAATGTCATCCGGTAAACTTATTGGCATGGGACTAGGCATTGGAGTTGAGTAGTCTTTTCTTGCCCTCAGAACGAGGTATGTAGCGGTTTCAAGGGGTTCAAGGTCTTCTCCTGTAAGCTTTTTCCTCGTCGTTTCAAGTATCTCATCCTTATATCTGTCTGGTACATGGTTCCAGAGTACTCCTACATCAACTGGTTTATCAAGTATCTCTGCATAACCGTAAATACCGACAAGAAACCAGCCACCACGTATCTGTCTCGAAATAAAGAATATCACACCCCCATTACGAAACCTTCTAGGTCTTCTCGCATGAACGGGTGGAGCATAACCATAATAGTATTTATCACTGAATCCCTCATAGAAGTTCCACCACTCATGCCCAAAACCATACCTTACAACATAGCCGAAGCCCGAGGACTCACCACGAAACCATGCCTGGTACATTGCATGATCCCAGCCACGGTAACCATTAGAACTCCACGTAACCTTCCACACGAGGCAACAACTAGACATACACGACCACACCAAGTTACATAGTGATAGAATAGAATAATAAAGAATAGTGTAAAAAACACTAAATACACTCAAAATCAAGCAATAAAGAATAATACATAATTATCAGAAATATCAGAAACTGCACGAATGAAGCACCGCGCCTCTAATTTTCTTAGTTAGTTATTACTTTAAATAATGTGCCCTGGGAAAGACCAGGAAAGACGGCGGAAGATACCGAGAGAATGTTTAGTTAAAGATAACGTGATTCTATTAGCTAAGATAACTTAAGTCAGAGATTATAGCCTGATATCTATCCTATCTTGCTCATAGGGTCAATCTCCTCAGGAGGTTATTCTTCATTGTATACAAGCAGAAACTGTTATCTTGAATCATGATAGCTATATTGCAGAGAGTAATCTACTCAACATATTGTCTATTAAGAGAATTAAAAACCGGTACTACCTTCATCACCGCCATCGTTACGTAGTTCCTCTTGACAGGATTATGGAGGAATGGAGAATGTGTGGTGCGGCGGCCGGGATTTGAACCCGGGATCTCCGGCTTTCCACGGCCCTTCAGGCTTGGGGGGCCGGCGTCCTAGACCAGGCTAGACGACCGCCGCCATCTACTGTAGTTCTTTGTAGGGCTTATAGTTTTTACCTCCTTAGTTATGCTTAAGGTTTATTAGTTTACTCATATTCTGATGTTAGGAGTGGTGATTAGTGAGGTTAGGTAAGCTTGACGTGATCATACTAGTGTTTATCTATGTGGTTTCACTGCTATCCTTATATTCACTCATAGTTTCCGTGCAGAACCCTATGTTACTCACATACGATAGGTTAAGTAACTTTACTAGGGCGGCAGCGCTCCTCCTAGTTATTTTCGGTATAGCTTACGTCGCGTTACCTAAGGAAATCCTCGGGTACTTACTCGATATCTCATCATTAATCATCATACCCCTACACTACGTACACTTAGTAACAACGCCTAGACTAACCTCAATAGTACCCATACCCCTCTTCGACATACTTAAAGGAACTACTAGATTAGGTAGTGAGTTCAGCATAATAACGCTAGACTTCGCCCAACTAGGCATACTAATACTCATATTAAGGCATAGAACCTACATAACCAACCTACTAAGGAAGGTCATTAAGAAGTATTAGTTCTTTAAGAGTACCTCTTAACTTAACCCCACGTTAGTAAAAGTTAATAAGGGTAGGTGTTAGTGAGTTTAGTGATGCCGCGGTAGTATAGCCCGGTCAAGTATGCGGGCCTCTCGAGCTAGGGATAAACCTGCTGGGGTAAGCCCGTGACCCGGGTTCAAATCCCGGCCGCGGCACCATTAAATTTTCTTTAGCATGACCTTAACCTCGTCATTAACATCTATTAACGCATAATAGCCTATGAGTAAGGGTCCTGGGTTAACTATGACTGTCTCACCTAACCTATCATACCCCCTAGCCTCATGGATATGCCCACAAATAACTAACTTAGGGCTTAACTCCTCAATAAATTCCCTAATCACCTTAGAACCTACGTGAACACCTGAGAAAGCTACATCAACCTTAGTGTCTTTAGGTGGGTTATGGAAAACAGCTATTAGCGCCTTATAACTTTCAACAACCGATAACTTATCCTTAATGGAATCTATCAATTTCTTAAAGTCATCCTCAGTAAGTTCAAAGTACGTATAGAAGGGAGATATTAACCCACCACCAAACCCAACGATAATTACGTCATCTACTTTTAATGCATCACCATGGAGTATGAAGATATTGCCTTTAGGTGGCTTATAATGAATTAATGATGGGCTATCCATGTTGCCAGCAACGACAGCAACAACCTTATCACCTACGTGCTTAGCTATTATCGAGAATGCTTTATCAAACCCTAAAGGATTATGGTACGGGGCTAAATCGCCAGCAACAATAAGTAAGTCGTAACTAATGCTTCTCAAGACCTTATCCAACTTACCGAAAGCTCCGTGAATGTCTGAGATAGCTAATATTCTCAAATCAACTCACCCACTACTTAAACTCATATATACCTAAAATCCTTTCGCATCCCTCTATGACCCTTGAAACAACTACCCAAGTATCTAAGGGTTTAGGGAATATTGAGAATGCCTCAACAGTTAATGACTTAACTTCATTACTGAAATCCCCATGTGGGAACCCACCAATAACTATAGGTAACCCCCTCTCAACACATAACCTACATATATCCTCAGGCTTAACGAGCCTGCCCTTTTCACTAAGTAATATAGCCCCATCAAAACCTAACTCACGTAGTAGGTTCCTAAAGCTTAATGGCTTAACATACATTAACGGCTTATCAGCATCCGGGGGTACCTTGCCTTCAATGAGTAACTGCTCTATAAGGCCTACAAACCTATTGTAGTTCCTAGGTATTCTTGTTGCTGGATTAACGAATATAACGTAATCATTAAGTGTATGTATATAAACCCTAAGCTTTCCTACTATGTTTAAGGGGCTTGATAAAGCATTAAGTAACGATATGTGAACTATATCTGGCCTACCCCTCTTCTCCCTCATGCTTAGGTTACGCATAGCGAAGTAATGCAACGATATATCAAGCAGCATCTCGCCCGGTCTCTTCTTCCTTTTTCTAGCATGCTTAAGAATAACTGGGTGATTCCATATCTCCCTAGGTACGAGCTCTATAGAGGACTCAGCAAGTATTAAATTAATTACCGTGCTCATTACCTAAAATAGTTAGGTGAGGAGGGTTTAAAAGTAGGAAGGGACGTTTAAGGGAAATAACGTTAGAAAGGGTAAGGAAGCTCTATAGGTTAGCCATTAAGGCAGTTAAGGACGGAGATATTGAGAGCTCTAAGAACTACATAAGCCTAGCATATAGGCTGGTAGAAAAGGCCAATATAAGGAACCCTAAATGGCTGAAAAGGAGGGTTTGTAAAAGATGTCACATACCTTTAGTGCCTGGCTTAACGTCTAGAGTCAGATTAAGGCCTGGCAGAAAGTACGTTACTGTGGTAGTTACGTGCTTGGTTTGTGGTTGGGTACATAGGTACCCACAAAGGAAGCGAACCTAACAATTTATAATCTCTAAATCTTAAAAGGGAGTAGTTATAGATTTCAGAAAGGTGGGGTAGTAAGTAATGGTTACAGTAAAGGAAGTACCGGCTGATAAGTTCATTGAATGCCTAGCTAATTATCTCAAGAACAACGTACCTCAGATTAGGATTCCTAAATGGGCTCTTTTCGTTAAGACAGGTAGTCATAAGGAGAGATTACCTGATAACCCTGACTGGTGGTTTTATAGGGCTGCAAGTATATTAAGGAAGCTATACATTAGTGGTGAGCCCATAGGTATAGAGACCTTCAGAACTATCTATGGTGGGTTAAAGAGAGAGGGTGTTAGACCACCCCACTTTAGGAAGGCTTCGGGAAGTATCATTAGGAAGATACTACAGCAGTTAGAGGAGGCTGGCTTAGTGATGAAGGTACCTAAGAAGGGTAGGACGTTAACACCTAGGGGTAGATCCTTACTTGATGCTATAGCCTTCGAGGTGTTTAAGGACCTAGTTAAGGAAATGCCTGAAATGGCTAAATATGGTCCTAAGAGTATTGAATTAAGGAGGAGGTGAGAATGGGGTACGACTACGTAAGTGATGAAGAGCTTGAGATGATTAAGAGGCGTAAGGTGGCTGAGCTACTTAGGAGAGTTGAGGAGGAACGTAGGAAAAGAGAAGAGGAGATGGCTAGGGAGGCTCAAAGGCAGGGTATTCTTAGGATGATACTATCACCTAAGGCTAGGGAGAGGTTAAGTAATTTAAAGCTAGTTAAGCCTGAGTTGGCTAGGGCTGTTGAGGATCAGTTAATAGCTCTCGCGCTCTCAGGAAAGTTAAATCACGTAATTAGTGACGAGGAACTTAAAGCTATTTTAGCCTCAATCTATGAAAGAAGCCGTAGGGAAATTAGGATTAGGATTAGGGAGAAGTGAAGGTGTTTTTGGATGGCACGCAATAAACACGTGGCACGTAAGTTAAGGCTAGCTAGGGCCAATAAGTCCAATAGAGCCATACCTGTGTGGGTAGTCGCTAAGACACTAAGGAAGGTAACTTTCAGACCTAAGTTAAGGCATTGGAGGAGGAGTAAGCTAAAGAACATTTAAGACCTAGGTGGTCGGTGTGAAGGAAGGTATATACGTAATTAATCTAAAGAGAATTTACTGGGCCGGTAGGAGCCGTAGAGGTGTGAGGGCCCTTAAATTCATAAGGAAATACATCGCTAGACATACTAAGGCTGAGAGAGTAATATTAGATAATTCAATCAATGAGTATATCCATAAGTATGGCATGGAGAAACCGCCAAGAAGAATAATGGTCAAGGTAACTAAGATAGACGATAAGACCGTTAAGGCTTCATTAGCCATTCCGATAAGGTAAGGGGAGTTATGCCTTTAGAGAAGATATCTATTTTCGGAAACCCGAACATAGGTGTTTATGTCTTCGTTAATAATGAGATAGCTTTAGTGCCTAAAGGTCTTGATTTAGCCGTGATTAGGAAGATTGAGGAGACATTAGGTGTTAGGGCTATAGATGTCAGTATCGCAGGGACAACCCTTGTAGGTGTTATGGTAGCTGGTAATGACCACGGCATACTGCTACCTAGAACAGTAACTGACGAGGAGTTAAGGAAAATAAAAAGCGAGTTCAGGGGCATTGTTACAGTACTTCAATCACACTTTACAGCCTTAGGTAATGTTATATTGGCTAATAATAGGGGTGCTTTAGTTCACCCAGAAATGGAGGAATCTTTAATTAAGGTCATTAAGGAAACGTTAGGTATTGAGGAAATAGTTAAGGGGACCATAGCTAAAGTACCTACCCCTGGATCAGTCGGTGTAGTTACGGACTTAGGCGGTATAGTACATTCAGATGCGACTGAGGAAGAGCTCAAGAACCTATCAGAGAATGTTTTCAAAGTACCCCTCGATACTGGTAGTGTTAATTTCGGGATAGCATTTATAAGAACAGGTTTAGTAGCTAATAACAAAGGGGCCCTCGTAGGAGAACTAACTACGGGCCCTGAAATACTCAGGATAATTAGGGCGCTAAGGCTTAAGGTGTGAGCCATGACTGAGGTCAAGACATATCGTGTAGTTGGTTTAGCTGTATTTAGTCCTGATAAACTCAGGAAGATACAGAAGTTCGTTATTGACGTGAGGGCGGTGAAAAAGGAAGACGCCATAGAGAGGGTATACTCAGAGCTTGGTAGTAGACATAAACTTAAGAGATCACACATAAAGATATTGAGTGTAATTGAGATCTCATCTGAGGAGTCGAAGTCTAAGTTGATAAGGCAGTTAGCAACATTAACACGGTGGGTTAAGTGAGTCAGCAACCTCAGCAACAAATAACTCCTGAGGAAGCACGTAGAGGTATGCAGGCGTTAGTATATAGGATGTCTGAACTTGAGAACTACATCAATAACCTAAACGCCTCATTATCAGCTTTACTTAACGAGGTTGAGGAAATAAGGATAGCTAGGTCAGCCGTTGAGGCTATCAAAGATCGTAAGGATATCTCAGTATTAATAACTCTAGATAGGAGGGGTCACGTATTTATTGAGGGTAATATAGGTAGCGGTAACGCGTTAATAACCCACATAGGGTCTGACTATTACGCATTGCTATCCCCAGACAAGACCCTGCAGATACTTGACGAGAAAGAAGACGACTTAAGGAGAGCAATAACCCTTTTACGTAACGAGTTAGTTAAAGCAACGAAGCTATATGAGGATATGAGGAAAACACTTGCAACATTAGCCAGTATAGCTCAAGGTAAGCGAACTGAGAGGTCTTAGAGTTGTTTCAAGAAGCTAAGTGATGTATTTAAGTCACTCACATTAAGCTTAGCTGACGTTCTTAAGTATAAGGAGTTAAGTGAGGATGATTTAGAGGACATACTTAGTCAGTTAGAGTTAGAGCTTATAGAGGCTGATGTGGCTTATGATGTTATTGAGGTACTTAAGGAAAGGCTTAAGAAGGAGTTACTAGGGTTTAAAGTTAGTAGGTTTGGCGATTTAAGACAGGCAGTATTTGAGAGGATAAAGGAGATAATCTACAATATCCTTAGAGAAGGCGTTTATGATAAGGACTTCATAGAGCTGATCAGGGTCTCGAAAAAACCTTTTGTCATAGTGTTTTTAGGAGTTAATGGGGTAGGTAAAACAACCACTATAGCCAAGATAGCTTACCTGCTAAGAAAACATAGGTTTTCTGTTGTTACTGTAGCCGCAGATACGTTCAGGGCAGGTGCTCAGGAACAGTTAAGGATTCATGCTATGAGGTTGGGTATACCCATAATTAGTGGGAAGTACGGTGCTGACCCAGCGGCGGTCGCTTTAGACGGTGTTAATTACGCTAGGGCAAATAGGTTAGATACAGTACTCATAGACACCGCAGGTAGGATGCATACAGATGTAGATTTGGTTAATGAGTTAAGGAAGATAGTGAGGGTTGTTAACCCGAATATGAAGGTATTGATCTTAGACGCTTTAACAGGTAATGATGCATTGGAACAGACTAAGTTCTTCGATAAGGCTGTAGGTGTTGATGCTGTTGTTTTAACAAAGGTTGATGCTGATGTTAAGGGCGGGCCTGTTCTAACCACCATCGTTGGTGTTGGTAAGCCAATACTCTTTCTAGGTGTTGGGCAGAGGTACGATGATTTAGAACCTTATGTCCCAAGTAAGGTACTGAGTAAGATACTCGGATAATTACGCACTAATTGACCTTCATTAATGTTTTAGTTCTTAAATTTTTGGTTAGTTTAATTAAGAGTAACTTACTCACAGAAGAATTTTATCATTGATTATTTAACGGCTATGGTCAATAACTATAGAGAACAATGATTACTGATGATGCTTGATTATGGTAAGTAACATGGAAATTACTAAAGGATTTACAACGGTGTGTGAAGCGGTTAGGGACAGAAAATAACTTGATAGTTGAAGGGAAAGTTTGCATAAGTTGATAGTTATGTTATTTTGATTGAGAATGTTTGAGCGTCTGTTGAGACCTAAGGAGGCTTGTAAGATTCTTAGTATTAGCTATGTTTCTCTTCGTAGGTGGATTAAGGAGGGGAAGATAAGAGCGGTACAAACACTTGGTGGTAAATACCGTATACCAGAGAGCGAAGTAAAGAGACCCCTAAGTGGGTAGAATCAAGAGAAGTAGGAGCAACCATCTATGCCCGTGTCTCTAGTAATGACCAGAAAAGCGATTTGTAGAGACAAATACGCTATCATACCCAGTACTGCTTAGCTAAGGGTAGGGGCGTTAGATTGTAACTTTCTAAATCTTTTTATATCATTTTGTTCAAGCAATACGTTTATAATATGACGTGTCAATAATCCTCATGAATATGTGGGCGATGGGAGCATCGCTCCAAGCCCCACAGGGCTATACGTAGATGTGATCCACATGCTATTCGGGTCGAATGCCACCCATGACCCCACAGGAACCTCAAAGCCCCTGTGAGCAAGGTGGAACTCCCTAGGTGCGATCATGAACTTATTAAAATAATTGGAATGAACACCTAGGAAGAAACTGTAATTACCGCCTTATATATGGCTTCACGGCTATTTAAAGGGTGGTGAGTAGTCGTTATCTGAGATGCCTTTGAAGTATATGTTGCGCGTCATCAAAGGATGTTGAATAAGGTTGAAGAGTCTTTGGTTAAGGGACCTTAACTACATGCTTATGTTAGTTAAAAGTATTTAAGGATGTATTTAGATAACACCATAGCATTCGGTGAAGCTAGTGAACTTAAGAAGCATATTTGAAGGTATGAGGAGGGTAGTGATACTGGCTAGGAAGCCTGAGCCTGAGGACTATAAGTTATTACTTAAGATTACGTGGGTAGGATTCTTACTCGTTGGTGCGATAGCGTTCGTAATTCAGTTGGTTATGTACCTGGTCTATGGTGGTGTCTAATGAGCAAGGAATCTAAGAAAAGTGAGGTTAGCAGTAAAGCACCTCTAAGTAGATTCTTCATGGTTAGAACCACAGCTAGGCAGGAAGTTAATGTAGCCTTAATGATAGAGCTGAATACTAAAGGTTTAAACGCTAATGTTTATTCCATAGTTGTACCTCCAGGAATTAAGAGCTACGTTATCCTTGAGGTACCAGCACTCCATGTAGTGTATAAAGTCATTAAGGACATAAAACACATTAAAGGCACCGTAATGGGTAGCCTAAACACCAAGCAGATGGAGGAGATGCTCATACCTAAATCACCACTAGAAGGATTAAAACCTGGTGATTGCGTTGAGATTGCAGCTGGACCATTTAGGGGTCTTAAGGCTAAAGTTATTGCTGTTGATTTAGCTAAAGGAGAGGTTACGCTTAATATCCTAGAAGCCTCATACCGTTTACAGGTTACTGTACCAGGTGAGTATATAAGGGGTAAGGTACCATGTTAGAGGGTATTGAGCTCAAGACAATAATCACTGGAGGCAAGGTGAACCCATCACAACTCCCACCCTCACTATCTAAGTACGGCTTAGATACTAATGAGATAGCCAAGAAAATATCTGAGATGACTAAGGAGTATGAAGGTATGAGGGTAAAGGTAACCATAATTGTCGACCAGAAAACAAAGAATTATGAAATAAGGATTAAACCACCAACAATAACTGAGATCCTACTCAAGTTAGTAGGTGCTTCACAACCTTCTGGCGACCCGATAAATAAAAAGATAGGTGACTTAAGCCTTGAGGACATTATTAAGGCAGCCTTACTTAAGAGACCTGACTTAACTGCAAAGACCATTAAAGCTGCCGTAAAGACCGTTTTAGGGAGTGCTAGAAGCATAGGGATAACGGTTAATGGGAAAGACCCTAAGGAAGTCATTAAAGAAATTAATGAAGGCCTTCATGATGAATTACTTAAAAAGTATGAGGAGGAATGGGTTAAGAGGTGAGTACTATGAACATACCCAAGGAAAATATAAAGAGGGCTATTGAGGAGGCCTTAAGGTTAAGTAAGAAACGTAGGTTTAAGCAGAGTGTTGAATTGATAGTTACGTTCAGTGACATAATTAACCCTAAGTCCCCTGAAGCTAAGTTTAGGGACGTTGTTGTTTTACCTAAAGGGATAGGTAAGAGAAAGGTGGTTTGCTTAGTAGCTGATGGTGATATGCTACTTAAGGCACGTAACTTAGATTTCGACATGATCATATCTAAGGAGGACTTAAGCAAGATAAGTCGCAAGGATGCTAAGAAAATAGCTAGTAAGTGTGATTGGGTACTCATTAAGGCGGACTTAATGCCCATCGCAGGTAGGATCTTAGGTCCCGCATTAGGTCCTAGAGGTAAGATACCGATAGCAATCTCACCTACAGCTAACTTGGAATCTATATTGAATACCTATAGGTCAGCCACATTCTTAAGGAATAAGGAACAGGCTTTCATTGCTGGCCGTATAGGTACTGAGGACATGAATATTGATGACCTAGTTGAGAACGCTATTACGGTACTATCATTTATTGAGGGTAAGATAAAGAGACCTATAGAAACAGCTTGTAGGGTTTATGTTAAAACAACTATGGGACCTCCAGTTGAGGTGAGGGTTAGGTGAGGGCTAAGTTAAGGAATGAACTTCAAGAATATATAGAGAGGTATACTAAAAACATTCAGGAGTTAATTACTGTTAAGCGAAGAAGAGGCATTCCTCAATGGAAGATTGATGAGGTTAAGAGATTAAAGGAACTTATTAAGAAATATAGAACTATAGGTTTAATCAATATTGAGGGAGTACCTACTAAGCAGTTTAAGGAACTTAGGGGGTTAGTCAGTGATAAGGTCTACATAAAAGTGACTAAGAATAACCTACTTGAGATAGCCCTTCGCGAAGTAAGTCTACCTAATGTTGATGAGTTCGTAAAGTACCTTAGAGGACCTACAGCTGTAGCATTCACTAACCTTAATGCCTTTGAACTTAAGTTACTCCTCGATAAGACTAAGGTTAAAAGGGAAGCTAGGCCAGGAGATAAAGTCACTTCCAGAATAGTTGTTCCTGCTGGAAACACAGGAATTCCTCCAGGGCCCATGATCAGCGTTTTCGGTAAGTTAAAGATACCTACCCAGGTTAGGGAGGGTACTATATGGATAGCTAAAGATACTACGGTAGCGAAAGAGGGCGACATTATTTCGCCCGACCTGGCATCACTACTTCAGAAGTTAGGTATTGAGCCTATAGAGGTTAAGTTAGAGCTTAAGGCCGCTTACGATGAGGGCTTAGTACTACCTGTCGAGAAATTACGAGTAGACCTTGACTCAGTAAGGAATGAGGTTACTTCAGCGGTTAAGTGCGCTCTCGGACTAGCCTCTGAGATAGTTATTCCTGAGAAACCTATAGTGGAGTTAGCGTTAACTAAGGCATTTATGAGGGCCACCGAATTAGCTGCTACGGCTGGTTTCATAACTAAGGAAACCGCACAAATAGTGCTTAATAAGGCATTAAGCCAGGCTAATGCGTTGGCTACCATATTGTCATCCAAAGTCCCTGAATTAGGTATAAAGGTTGAGGCAGTAGCGGCAGCTCCGCCAAAGGCTGAGGAGAAGAAAGAGGAGGGAAAGGAAGAAGAGAAGAAGGAAGAAGAAAAAGAGGCCTTAAGTGAGGAGGAATTAGGTTCTGGCTTAGCGGCTCTCTTCGGCTAATTAAACTTAAGCTTAAATAATTTATTGATACATTAACTTTTAGGTAATATTGATGGGTACGGAAGGCGTATTTAGGTTAAGGACATTAATTGATAGGGGATTTAAGAGATATAGATGCAAGTCATGTGGTGCTTACTTCTGGTCACTAATACCGCGTGATTACTGTAATGACTCACCGTGTGTTGATTATACGTTCTTCAACATAAAGACTTATAGCGGGTTAACATTTAAGGACATACGTGATCGCTTCTTATATTTCTTTAAGAGACATGGTCATGAGATCATAGAGCCAGCACCCACTGTAGCTAGGTGGAGGGAGGATCTATACTTAACTATAGCCAGCATAGTGGTGTTCCAACCCCATGTAACCTCAGGGCTTGTACCACCACCAGCTAATCCCTTAGTCATTGCTCAGCCATGCATTAGGTTAGAAGATATTGACGCTATAGGCTATACCTTTGGGAGGCACCTCACTAACTTCATAATGGGCGGTCATCACGCATTTAACTACCCGAATAAGAAGGTTTATTGGACTGAAGAGACAGTAGCTTACGCCAAGGAATTCTTTGTTAAGGAGATAGGGGTTCCTGAGGATGAGCTAACGTTTAAGGAGTCCTGGTGGGAAGGCGGCGGTAATGCTGGCCCATGCTTTGAAGTCGCTGTAGGTGGGTTAGAAGTAGCCACATTAGTCTTCATGATGTATGAGGTTAAGGATAGTGACTACGTCGAGATACCCCTCAAGATTGTCGATACAGGTTACGGTATAGAGAGAATTACGTGGTTAGTAAATAAGACCCCAACGGCTTTCCACGCTATATATGGGGACTTAGTTAGTAAGTACCATAAGCTACTAGGCATTGATGAGCCCATGCCTGAAGTCCTTAAGGTGGGCTCAATATACGTGGGTAAGGTTAATGTTAAGGATGAAAGAAGTATTGAGGACCACGTGTGCAGGATAGCTAAGGCGTTAGACCTACCAGTCAAGGATGTTAAGGAACAACTCGACGGTAGTATAAAAATCTACACATTACTTGACCATATGAAGACAGCTCTACTCCTACTTAGTGACGGTGTCGTTCCCTCAAATAGTGGTGAAGGCTACTTAGTTAGGTTGGTGCTAAGGAGGATATTCAGACTCCTCAAACTACTGGGTAAGAACTCTCTTGAGATACTTAATGAGTTAGCTAAGCTCCAAATAAACCACTTTTACCAAATATACCCGCAACTCCTTAAGAGGAGGGACTACGTATATGAGGTACTTAAGAATGAGTACATGAAATTTAGTGAGACCTTAAGTAGGGGTACATCAATAGCGTTAAAGTACATTAAGCGTGGAAAACTCGATCTTAATGCCTTAATAGAGCTTTACGACAGTCATGGAATACCACCGGAGTTTGTTTCGGAGATAGCCTCTAAGTATGGGCTAAAGATGGTTGTGCCTAGAGACTTCTACTCACTAGTAGCTAAGAGGCATAGTAGAGCCCCAATAAAGAAAGTTGAGGCAATTAAGTTACCTCAAGAGATTATTGAATGGGCTAAGGAATTCCCTGAGACTAAGAGGTTATTCCATAAAGATCCCTACATTAAAGTGTTTAATGCTAAGGTCTTAGGTATTAAGGGTAAGTACTTAATCCTTGACCAAACAGCTTTCTATCCTGAGGGTGGTGGTCAGAGGTGTGATACCGGCGTTATTAGAATAGGCAGTACTGAGGTTAAGGTCATTAATGTTCAGTCAGTTAATGGCGTTATTGTCCATGAGCTAGAAAGTGGGGTTATGTTATCCCAAGGTGATGTAGTTACTGGAGTTATTGATTGGGATTGTAGGTACACTAAGATGAGGCACCACACGGCTACCCACGTAATTTTAGGTGCTGCTAGGAGAGTACTAGGTGATCACATATGGCAAGCAGGGGCTGAAAAGACTACTGAAAAGGGTAGGTTAGATATAACGCACTATAAGCTACCAACACCTGAGGAGGTTAGGAAAATCGAGGAGTTAGCTAATAAGGTGGTTAATGAGGGTAGACAAGTAAATACCTACTTCCTACCTAGGTATGAAGCTGAGAAGAAATATGGACTAACGATATATCAAGGAGGTGCGCCTTTAGTACCGACGTTAAGGATTGTTGAGATACCTGGCTGGGATGTTGAGGCATGCTTCGGTACTCATCTAAGGAATACTTCAGAGCTTGGTGGGATTAAGATAATCAACGTTGAGAAGATTGCTGATGGGGTCGTTAGGCTTGAGTACATAGCTGGTACCCAATTAGTTAATTACTTAAGTAACTTAGAGAACTCATTAAGGAATATAGCTAGGAAATTAGGTGGTGATGTAGCGCTAATCGAGAGAAGAGTGGATACGTTTATTGAGGAAAGGAAGAGGCTTAAGGACCTAATATCTAGTTATAGAGCCTTATGGACCGAGTTAATGCTCAGTAAAGTAAAGAGGGAAGGTATTAAGGTAGGAGACCTAATGTTCTTCATATTTGAGGACCGTATAAGAGATAGCGAGGGTGTTAGGGAGTTCATGATAAAGGTATGTAGGTCTATGCCTAGGATAGTGTTGGTTAGGGTTGAATACGTGGGTAAGTCAACACTCATTGAGGTTGCGCTAAGTAAAGAAAGTACATCATTAGTAGATGCTGTGGAGCTTATTGGAAAATTACGTAGTACCTACGGAGGTAAAGGAGGCGGTAAGAAAGACCATGCATTCCTTAGGGTGCCTAAGGAGTTAAGTCTAGATAAGTTAAGGAGTGAGTTAATCACCTACTTAAAGTCAAAGGCTAGTAGTGGATAGTTTTGATTGAACGTAGAGTTATTGAGGCTGCGAAAGACTATAAGTACCTACTTAACCGTGGATATAACGCTGAGTTATCGCTAAATTTAGTTAGTAATAGATACTCATTAAGTAAGTATGAGAAGCTCTTACTATATAGGTGTATTCATAGTGATGAAATAGCTAAGGACATACGATCTAAGCTAGTACCACCTACTGAAGTTAAGGGGAACGTGCTAATTATTGATGGGTTTAATGTGTTGATGACCGTAACTTCTATGCTTGAAGGTGATACCCTATTCCTATGTGATGATGGGTTGATCAGGGATTTACGTAGTTTGAGGTCTAGAGGGCTACTTATTGAGAGCCCGATATTGAGGGAGTCACTAAATCTGGTTAATAACGTAGTAAACGAGTTAAGCCCTTCCAAGGTGGTCTTCATACTAGATAAACAAGTTAGTTGGAGTGCGGTGCTTTCAAGAATGGTTAATGAAGTAACTGGTTTTGACGTCTTATTGAGCGGTAGGGCTGATAAGGAAGTAATTATTCGCTCAACTGAGGGTGTGATATCATCTAGCGATGTAGTTATTTTGATGAAAGCACCGAAAATATATGATGTTGCAGGGCACGTAATTAGGGTTAAGGGATATAGTAAAATTATTGACATCTTAAAATATTTAAAAGAGGGGATATAGTAATTTAGTTGAGAGGGCCCGTGGCCTAGCCAGGATAGGGCGCCGGCCTTCTAAAGGTAGCGCAGGACTAAACACCGAGGAAGCCGGTGGTCCGGGGTTCAAATCCCCGCGGGCCCGCCATAACGACTGGGTTCCTAAACCCTAATTACCTCAGCCCTTAAGTCATAAAAGGTATAGTCTTTAATCCTTACCCAGACCCACTTACCTATTAGCTCATCATTATCTATATTCAGCACCACGCTCTTATAGTTAAATAATTTACCGATAAGCCCTTTACCCCTAAACCCCCTCTTAACCACTAGAACCTTACTTATAGACCCTAAGTACTCCTTGTTTATCTGACTACCTAACTCTTCAATTAACTTAGTTAAGTAAATACTTCTTTCCTTCTTAATATGTTCAGGTACTTGAGGTAGCGCTGCTGATAGGGTCCTAGGTCTAATACTATATTGGGCTATGTGTACTCTGTCTATCATTAACTCCTTAAGTATGTTAACTGTATTCATGAACGCCTCCTCATCCTCTCCGGGATGTCCTACAATTAAGTCCGTAGCTATGACTACGTTAGGTACCTTCCTCTTAATCTCCTTAACCAGGTACCTAAAGTCATCGACTGTGTAGTCCCTATTCATTACCTTAAGTACCTTATTATCACCGCTTTGAAGGGGTATATGGACGAATTTAAAGACCTTAGGGTACTTAAGTACCTCTATGAACTCATCTAGCTGGTTAAGTATACCTTTAGGATTCGCCATCCCCACCCTGATCATAAAGTCACCTTCAATATTGGCTACCTCCATAACCAACCTACTTAAGTTCCACTTAGGGTTTAAGTCAACACCATAGACCCCGGTATCTTGGGCAGTTAGGTCTATCTCTTTAGCGCCTGCTTTGACTAACTTACTTACTGTCTTGATTATAAGCTCAGGTTTATAGCTCATCAACCTTCTCCTAGCAATCTTAGTTATACAGAATGAGCAGTTACCTAAGCATCCCTCAGCTATAGGTACATAAGCAATAATGCCCTCAAGACTTAACGGTAGTCTAGATGTGTCTCGCTCACCAAGTATTATGTATTTAGGTATACTAGACTCTACTACCTCACATACCCTATGGAGGTTTTGGGGAGATATTAATGAGGCATTAGGTACTAACCTCTTAAGGGTGAATGGTTGGGTCCTAACCATACAGCCAGCAATGATTATTTTCCTCCTAGAACCATATAGCTTACTAAGTGTCTTTATCCTTTTAATAACTCTTAACTCAGTATCCTTTCTAACTGTGCAGGTATTTACTATGATCACGTCAGCGTCGTCAGGATTACCTACTACTTCATGACCCCTAGCCTTAAGTAAGCTAGACATGAGGTTACTATCAGCCCTATTTAAGGTGCATCCATAAGTCTCTATGTATATCCTCATATCCTTCTTTATCATTAATCAATTTAGGTATAATTAGCTTAAATAGTTTCTCAGACAACAATTTAGTTAGGAAGGTGTATATGGATATGGGTAGTAACTACGTACTAAACTATGACTACCTACTAAGTAGGCTATATAAGAAACTACCAGTAAGAACAAGACAAACAACAGAATTCATACTACCAGAACTACAGATAACATATATAGGTGTCCATACACACATCAAGAATTTTAAGGAAATATGTGATAGGCTTAGGAGAGAGCCTAAGGTAATGATGAAGTACTTACTTAAGGAATTAGCTACACCGGGAACCTTAGATCCTCACGGCACCCTAATTATACACTCAAGGTTCTCGCCCCAGACTATCCTTAATTTATTGAGAAGATTCTTAGTGATGTATGTAAAGTGCAGTACGTGTGGTTCTTACGACACCATATTGATCAGGCAGGGTAAGATATGGATAGTTAGGTGCCTAGCCTGCGGTGCTGAGACACCTGTTAAGCCTATATAGTGAGGGTTAGGGTTTGGTGATTAAGGTATACATGAAGGTCTACGATACTGGCTACGGGTTGCTCGTAAGTATATGTGATAAGGAGGTGTTTGGTAAAGAGTTTAAGGAGGGTGAGGTGGTACTTAAGGTTAGTGAGCCCTTCTATGGGGGTGATGAAGTACCTATAGAGACAGCCCTAGAGTACTTGAGGAACGCATCAATAGCTAATATAGTCGGGAAGAACATAGTTAACGCAGCCATTGAAGCAGGACTCATTCATAAGGACGCCATACTCACCGTTAAGGGGGTCCCGCATGCCCAGTTGGTAAGGATTGAATATGGGTGGTGATATGGGTAGAAAATTCTGTGTTAAATGTGGTGTTGAGGAGGATGAAGAACATCCGATAATTGAGAATTTATGCATTAACTGTTATCTAGAGCTTAAAGGGCTGGCTAAAGTACCTAAGGAACTAACCATTACTAGATGCCCTAAATGCGGTAGCCTTAGAGTTAGTGGTAAGTGGGTCGAAAGCTCTGGTTCTTTAGAGGATGACGTGTCCTTTTTACTAAGGAACTACTTAACTGTAGAGCCTACTAGTAATGTATTCAGAGGCTATGAGGTTAAGCCTCTAGAGTTTATTTACGATAGAGGTAAGCTAAAGGTACTAGTAGAAGTTAGTGCTGAGTATAGGGGTAAGTTATTGAGCAAGACATACATCGTTAATGTAAATATCAAGAAAACTTTATGCCCTCGCTGCTTCGCCTTATCTAGCGGTAGTTATGAGGCTATCGTTCAGCTCAGAACTAACGTTAAGGTAAGTAGTGAGTTCGTGAAGTTCGCTTACAAAACGCTTAGTGAGCTCCCACCTGAAGTTACTTCAGCAATAACTGAGGTTGAGGATCTAAGGGAGGGTATTAACGTGAAGCTAATAAATCAGTCAATAGCTAGGAGATTAGCTATGCATTATCAAAGAAGGTATTGCGCTAAGATCATTGAGTCACGTAAGAGAATAGGTTTTGACAGAAGCGGAAGAAGTAAGTATAGGTTAACAATATCTGTAAGAATACCTAGTATCGTGTATAAGAGATTAATGCTATTTAATGAAAAACCTGTTGCTCTTAAGGAGATCATGAAGTCTAAGGTGTGTTTCCTTGACTTAGAGACTGGAAAGGTATTTAGGTTGGGTATTAATAGGCTATGGCGTAACATAGATAGGTTTAGAGATATAGATGAAGGTATGATTAAGAGGTTAAAGGTAATTAGCTTAAGGGGAGGAAGGGCCTATTTAATGGATGTCGAGAACCCTACAAAGACATATACAGCTACATATAATCCAGAGGTTATACAGGAATTAAGGGTAGGTTCTGAGATTAGGGCTGTGGTCGTGAATGGGAAAGCTTATTTAATTCCAAAGATATTATTAATGTAACTGGGTGATTGATTGGCAAAGAGGAAGAAGAGAAAGAAGAAGAGAAGGATTGAGGAAGGGGAGAAGGAGCTTATATTACCTACTGAAGGTCAGGTCCTATGTGTCGTTTCTGAGATCATAGGGGCTGACCACGTTAAGGCTATATGTACGGATGGTGTCACTAGGGTCTGCAGGATACCTGGTAAGATGAGGAAGCGCGTATGGATTAAGCTTGGTGATGTTATTTTAGTAGGTATATGGGACTTCCAACCAAATAAAGGTGACGTATTGCATAAGTATGATAAGAGTAACGCACAGAAGCTCATAAAGATGGGTCATTTACCTAAGGAGCTTCTTGAGGGTGTACTTATATAGCTAAGGAAGATATTGAGAGATTAATAGATAGGTACCAACGTATTAGGGGCAAGGTAAGACGTTTTATTGATGAAGATCTCTTTGAGACAGTAGAGGAGGTTTTCGATTATAAGACTGTACTGACTATTTACGATCTCATAAATTCTAGGTGTTTAGCTCAGATTAAGGGCGTTGTTAGTGCTGGTAAAGAGTCTAGGGTTTATTGGGGTAAGGGGCTTGGAGGTGAGGACTTAGCTATCAAAATATATCTCACATCAACGGCTGAGTTTAGGAAGAGCATTCTAAAGTACATCGTCGGTGATCCTAGGTTTGAAGGTATTAAGTTATCATCGACTAAGAAGTTAATGAGTATTTGGGCTAGGAAGGAATTCAGTAATCTTAAGAGAATGTGGGAAAGTGGTGTTAGGGTACCTAAGCCTTACTGCGTAAAGAATAACGTGTTGGTTATGGAGTTCATAGGTAAGGACGGTGTTAGGGCACCCTTACTCAAGGAGGTTAAGTTAACCGATCCTGATGAGATAAGAAATATATTTATGAAAATAATGAAGAATGTTAGGTTGATGTATAAGAAGGCTATGTTAGTACATGCTGATTTAAGTGAGTATAATGTGATGCTTTATGGCGATGACGTAGTTATTATAGACGTGAGTCAAGCAGTCCATTTAAACCATCCACAAGCATTTGCATTCTTAGTTAGGGACCTTAGTAACGTCAGGAATTTCTTTATGAAATTAGGGCTTGCTACACCAAGCTTAAATGATTTAATTAACTACGTTATCGGAGAAGATGAAAGCCTAGAGTTAGAGTATTAGGTACTTTAAACATACTCGTATCTTCATAACTTATAGGTTTCTAAATGATACTGGCTGAAGTATCTTGCTATGTTTACCCTATTTCTTTCTGGGTGGTGTTCTAGGTCTATAGCCCAATGGTTCGAGGGACTCTACGTTATCTTTTAGGTCATCTTTAAGTTCTTCAGGGCTTGTGTCGAGCAATCCTTTCTCATGGGCGTATTCAAGTATAGTGTTTAGGTCTATATCCGATATGTCTTTTATGAAGTCTATATCTATTCCCTTACTCTTAATCCATTGTATGAAGTCTTCGAGTAAACCACCGTCGATTATTAAGTCTAATAGTTCTTGCTTAAGTTTAGGAGAAGTAGGATCCATATTCTTAAAGCCCCAATATATATTATGCAACTAAAGTTAATAAGTACTGAATTACATGACTACGTTAACTAACCTTAAGAGTAAAGCTTAATAGAGCGGTATTTACTTTAGGTGCTAGATACGGTATGGGGTGTTCTTAAATGAGTGATAAGGGCATGCCTGAGAGGAGGGTAATTACTGGCTTAACTAAGTTCTATCTTAAGGTTCCATTGGAGAGAATTGGCGTCCTTATAGGTAGTGGTGGGAAGGTCATTAAGGAATTGATGAATAGGACAAACACCATAATAACTGTCGACAGCGCTAACGGCACAGTAATTATTGAACCTTCATCAAGCAGCACATCACCTTTAAACCTACTTAAAGCTCAAGATTTCATTAAGGCTATCTCCATAGGTTTCAGCCCTGAAAGGGCTTGGAGAGTGCTAGATGAGGAACAAGTACTAATAGTACTTGATTTAAAGCAGTACATAGGTTCTTCACAATCACATTTAACTAGGATCAAGGGTAGGATCATAGGTGAGGAAGGTAAGGCTAGAAAGAATATTGAGCAAATGACAGGTACTTACATAAGTATCTACGAGGATTATGTCGGTATTATAGGTGACTACGAATCAGCTAACGTGGCTAAGGAAGCTATTGAGATGCTCATCCAAGGTAGACAGCACTCAACTGTTTATAGATACATAGATAGAGCAATGCGTGAAATTAAGAGAAGGTCAATGACGCAGTTATGGAGAAGGTTTTAGGAGCCCTCGACCGCTTATGTGGTGGGCCCGGGGGGATTTGAACCCCCGACCTACGGGTCTCTCCGCTCCAGTATTATATCATCCCCCTAAGGGGTCTCCAGACCCGTAGATACTGGAGCCCGCCGCTCTACCTGGCTGAGCTACGGGCCCACTATAGGTCATCGTTTCTGGTTCTTCATTAAAGACCTAATCACTGAGGTTAATATTTTTATTCAGTCATGAGCTAATTACGGAGTTTAATTTAAGGTTAAGGGCTATCAGCGCTTTGGCCCCACATCACGGTTCAGTTCTGAAGTACTTTTAAAGCCCTCATCACTAGTTTATAATAGTGTGTAGGTGCATATAAAGCTATGTCCTCAAAGGACGGTAAGGAGGCAGGGAGGTGGAGAGGTAGTAGGGTTTACTACTTAGGTAGGCATTTAATGGTTAAAGGTAATTATGTTAACGCGATTCTTGAGAGTAAGAAAGTAGCTACTATAAGGTTAGGTATTGTTAAGCCTAAGTACGACGAGTTAATAGTCCATGGCGGTGGCAGACCCGTAGCTAAGGTTGCCATAGAGAGTGTTGAGTATAAGAAGGTAAGGGAACTAACTGATGAGGACGCTAAACTTGATGGTTTTAAAACTAAGGATGAGTTAATTGAGGAGTTAAGGAGACTTTATGGATATATAAGCCCGGATGACTACGTGACCATAATAAAGTTTAAGGTTATACGGAAATTAACCGACTTACAGCCTGTAGACCATTACTTAGGTCTTCAGGTAGGTGATGTTGCTAGGTTAGGCCTTAGGTACCTCTCTAAAGAGTTAAGTAATGAGGATAAGGAAATTCTTATTGATCTAACCAGAACCAATAGCATTAGGAAGACCGCGATTAACATATTTGGGGATTTGAATAAGAGAAGAATAGTTAGGCGTTTATTAAGGAAAGTCCTTAATGAATTAGTGAGGAGAGGTATTATTTCAGTAAGTGAAGAGGGAGGTAAGGAGTAATTGACTAAGTGGTACCTTAGGTGTAGGACATGTAAAAATACATGGACCTTAAAAGTTAGCTACAGCCTTAAAGATATGACTAAACTCTACCACTACTGCCCTTACTGCAAGAAAAACACTTTTCATGACATACTTTATTATGAGAATAATGTAAGAACCACCAACTGATTTCATGTTGGTCCTTCAGCTGCTCTGACCTCTCTTAAGTAAGGTAGTGAAGGTCTTTGACTTACTCTATGTGGTAGTGTTAAGTCGACCCTTGGGTAACCCTCTAACTCCTTATTAATCATCTTAATGAACTCCTCCAACCTCATCGACTTCTGCATACCCTTACCTCTAAACCTAACGTTTATAGTGCCTGTCTTTACCTCCCTATCACCAATGACTACTATGTAAGGTACCCACTCAATACCCGCCTCCCTAATTCTCTTACCTAAGCTTAAGTCTCTATCATCAATATCGGCACGTATGTTATTCCTTAACAGCTCCTCAAGAACTTTCATTGAATATTCCATGTGGCCCTTCTTTACGGGGATAATCCTTACCTGAATAGGTGCTAACCATAGGGGTATAGTTGGGCACTTACCCTCCCTTTCCATGAGCGCTGCAGTATCGAATACCGCATAAAGGTATCTCTCTATAGAACCTATGAGTGCAGTATGAATAATTACCGGGTATCTCTCATCACCTTTCTCATCCAAGTACTTAATGCCGAATCTCTTAGCATTACCTATATCTATCTGGAACGTAGCTATTTCCCTAGGGCGTTTTAACTCATCAATAATATTATACTCAACATTAAGTACCCAGTAGTAAATGTCGTCAGGATAGAGCGTTATTAGTGCCGGCCTACCTTCACGCCTTATGAGCTCAACTATGAAGTCGAAGTAATCCTTGAAGAATCTATGGGTTACATTATATATGGAGACATAGCTCCTCCCAAGCTTTCTTATCTCGTTAAAGATCACTTCCTGTACCTTATAAATCACTTTAAGGGCTTCGTTAAGGTCCTTAGTAAATATGTGTAGGTCAGGCATGTGGAATTTACGCATCCTAAACAGTAGGACTATCTCACCTTTCTGCTCATACCTATAGCTATCGGCTATCTCAAGGAGCCCGAAAGGTAGGTCTTTATAGCTTAATACCCAGTCCTTGACTAACGCAAATTGCTGATGACATGCTGCGTACCTTAGGACGAATCTATCTCCATCCATATCTATCTCATATAGCCTATCGCCGAATAACTCAGCATGCTCTCTTACGGGCTTTAACTTAAGGTTAAACATGTTAGTCCCACGTACCCTAAAAACCGGTATGCCCAACGACTTAGCTAATTTCCAAGAGTACTCAGCTACCGCATCCATCAGTATAGTTGCGTGTGGTTCGTAACGCATATGACCACTATCAGACATAGGCTCCCATTCAAAGCCAAACTTACGTATGTAGTCACTAGCCCTACCCTTACCTCCCTTAAGCTCCTTCTTTAAAGCCTCTTTCTCTATAAGTATATTTAGCTCCTCATCCTTACTTATCTTAAGGAACTCCTCAGGCTTGAATACCTTACCTTCAGGAGTTACTACTAAAAACTCCTTAGTTATCTGAACCCTCCTAACCAACTCACCAGGCTTAAACTCACGTGAAAGCTCTGAAAGTGGGTGTCCGTAGCACTTTATCATGAAACTCTTATACCAGCCGAATGGTGCTCTATAGACATTGATCCCATTATCCTTAAGTATTTTCTCTAAATGCTTAAGCACCTTCAAAGCTACATGGGGTGGTGCTAAGTTAGGTGATAGGTGTGCGTAAGGGTATAGCACGACTACGTCTGCTTTAAGCTTAGGTAGTAACTCCTTAACGTCTTCAAGGAACTCATTAGAGATTTTGTCTAGACCCTTATCATCACCCTCCTCAACAGTCACGAAAATAACTAGGGCGTTCCTAAAGCTAGCCCCTCGTCTTTCCTCACTTACTTCCTCAGCATCATCAATAGCCTTCTGCAATGCTTTAAAACAAAACTCCTCAGCATGTATGTTTAGGGTTCTCACAGTAAACACCTAAACTAACACTTAAAATACTAGAGTAAATTTAGGAATTTAAATATTCAGTGAGATAAGAATTATGAGGGAATTGTAATGGTGGAGAAGGAAAAGATAAAACCCAAGCGTCTGGAGGATCTAGGTATAAGCCCTAGCTTACTCCATAAGCTAAAGGAGGCTGGGTTTAAGACTATAGAGTCCTTAGCCATAGCCAACGTTAATGAATTATCAAGTATCGTTGGCATACCCATAACGACAGCCCAGAGACTAATAAACCAGGCACGTGATGCTTTAGACCTAAGAATAAAGACCGCTTACGAGGTTAAGATGGAGAGGGCCACCGTAAAGAAGATAACCACTGGCAGTAGGAACCTTGATAACTTACTAGGCGGTGGTATAGAGACTAAGCAAATAACTGAGTTCTTTGGTGAGTATGGTACTGGTAAGACCCAGATCTGCCATCAGTTAGTAGTTAACGTTCAGTTACCACCTGAGAAGGGAGGTTTATCTGCTAAAGCAATATACATAGATGCTGAAGGCACATTTAGGTGGGAGAGAATTGAGGCTATGGCTAAAGGTGCTGGGTTAGACCCTGATGAAGCAATGAAAAACATATATTACATAAGAGCAATTAATAGTGATCACCAGATATCTATAGTTAATGACATAATGGACCTAATACCTAAGGAGAACGTTAAGGTAGTCATAGTCGATTCAGTGACTGGCCACTTCAGAGCTGAGTATCCAGGCAGGGAGAATTTAGCTGTTAGGCAACAGAAACTCAATAAGCACCTACACCAGTTACAGAGGATTGCTGAGGTATATGATGTAGCTGTTGTAGTGACTAATCAAGTAATGGCTAGGCCTGACGTATTCTATGGGGACCCAACACAAGCGGTAGGTGGCCACGTACTTGCTCATGCTCCAGGAATTAGGGTTCAGTTAAGGAGGAGTAGAGGCAATAAGAGGATAGCTAGGGTTGTTGATGCTCCGCACCTACCTGAGGGTGAGGCAGTCTTTGCAATAACTGAAGTAGGTATTAGGGATCCTGAAGAGTAGCTGTAGCTAAGGGGCTTAGCTAGGTATTTAAGGTGAGTAGTGAGTTAGTTACACCTCTTTCTCTCAATAACCTAGTTGCAATTACGCTATCCTTAATCACGTTATCGATAGCCACATTTAAGGACATTAAGTCTAGAGAAATAGATCTTTGGGTATGGTTAATACCTACACCGGCCATACTCATAAACCTATATATATTAGTAATCTCTAAGTTAAGCATGAGTTTTAGATTGATTACAGTATTGCTCTCCCTATTACCAGCCTTAATAACGTTCTTTTTAGCGTTGCTTAATTTAATGGGTGGTGCCGACTTCTTGGCATTCTTGGTATTAGGTTTAGCCAATGTGAACTTGCTATTCTTTAAAACTATACCAATAGCGTTACTTGTATTCGTTATTACCGCCATACTTATGATTGTTTACCCGCTTAGATACTTCTTCTCAAATATCTTTAGATGGAGGAATGAGTTAAGTAAGCTGAACATACCTACATTAAAGAAAGTGGCTATGGCCTTCATAGGTAGGCCCGTTAAGGTAAAGGAGTACTTCAATATGAAGTTCCACTACCCGCTCACGCTGTATGAGGTAGTTAATGATAGGTTAATGTGTAATGTTAGACTTAATTTTAAGATTGATGAGGAGCCTGAGGAACATATTAGGAAACTTAAGGAGTTAATTAATAATGGCTTCATAAATGAGGAGACAATCATATGGGTTACTTACGGCATACCTACAATCCCCATAATCCTAGTTAGCTACGTAATTTCGTTAATTCTGATACCCCTAATCCCTATTTAAGTACCTTAATCCTTAAAGTAATACGTGGTGAAGGTGGTGAAGGTACTATGGGCTCCTTGGAGAATGAGCTACATAAGGAGTATTGGTAAGGTACGTAAGTGTATATTCTGTGACTTAAGACCTGAAGATGATGAGGAGAACTTAGTTATTTATAGGGGTAAACACTGCTTTATCATAATGAATAAATACCCATATAATACCGCTCACGTAATGGTAGCTCCCTATAGGCACGTACCCACACTATACATGCTTAATAATGATGAGCTGATGGAGTTAATGAAGTTAATAAACTTAGCCATTAAGGCTATAGAGAATGAGTACAGACCTGATGGTTTCAATATAGGTGTCAACTTAGGTAAAATTGCTGGCGCTGGTGTAGAGTCCCATGTACATGTACATATAGTGCCTAGATGGGTTGGTGATACTAACTTCATGCCAGTGATAGGCAGAATTAAAGTAATTCCTGAAGATTTAAGGATAACCTATAAGAGGCTTAAGAACTCCATAAAGAAAGTGCTTAGCAAGTAAGTGTTAAAGTAAGCATTATAACCTCTCATAATAATCTTGAATAATGGGAAACCCCCGGACGCCTCGGTAAAACCGAGTTGGGATGATGGGGGTAGCCGGCGGGGTCACCCACCCTTTCCTTATATGACCTTCAATCCCATATTCTGTGCTATGTTCTTGAATCTTAGTGAGTCATCAACCATATACACATTGTTAAACATCACGTAGTACTCACTAACATTATCAGAGTACTTAGCCAGTATGCTGGCTAGCCTACTTAGGTCTTCATCCGTGTACTTATACTTGTAATTAACCTCACGAGGACCTAAACCGTGAAGTCTCGTATACATGACCTTACTTACTATTACAGGCTCCTCCCTTAGTAAGTCAGTTACGTGGATTACCCCTACTTCGCTAATGAGACGTTCAAGAATGTCCCTATGCACTTTCCACGAGCCCCTAGGCTCCCAACCTAACAATAAGCCATCCCTATTTACAGATTTAAAGAAGTTGTACGCTGACTCATAGTTTTCCTTACTGTAGCCGAAACTGGGTGGTGTTTGAAATATAGCTACCTTAGCATTAATTACCTTAGCAATCTCCCTCATTTTCTCCCAAATCTCAAAGTTCTCTTTAGTAGGTTTCAATGAACCTAGCCTACTTAATGTCCCCTTATCGACACTGAGCTTAGCTCTCTTCCACGTAGGGCTCTTAGGTGAATGTGTCAATACCTGCCATACCTTAAAGGTAAATACGAAATCCGGAGGTGCTTCATTACGTAACATCTCTAAAGTACTTAATGAGGGTGGTCTATAGAAGGTTTTCTGAAGCTCAACTACCTTAAATAATTGAAAGTACTTACGTCTAGATACGTTAAAACCACAGCAACCAGTAAGTATGATCACGTCGAATACCCTAAATCCATATTGGTTTAGAGGAAATAACCTTTCTCAATAACGTGTTCACGTTCGATGAACCAACTACGCAACCTCCTGAAGTACATAAGATATCTAACGATTCATTAAGTACCTTACTAAGTGATTCACGCCATTGAGCTTCATCGGAGTTCCATGACTTTGATAATGGGCCTAGTAAATCACCTACGAAACCTGCCTTTAGCCCTTTTAACTCGATTATTACGCTTAGGGATCCTGGAGTATGTCCCGGTGTATGTATCACCTTTACCTTGGGGGAAACCTCATTAAATACGTACTCAACATCTCTAATAACAAGCGTTACTGGTATAGCCGTAAACTCCCTAACCCCCTCAATATCGATACATGCCTTATCAGCCTTCATCAACCTCATAGCATCCTCTTCATGAGCGGCTACAGGAATTCTAAAGTAATCCCTAAGTAACTTACTACCACCTGAATTACTTATGTGGCAGTGCGTTAAGATAACGTACGTTATCTTATTGGGCTTCACACTTATTTCTAGTATGTTATTAACCATGTTAATGAAGCCGTATCCAGAACCACTATCAATTAATAAGTACTTACTTTCTTCAGTAATGACTAGGTAGGCCGCTGAATCATAAATATGTGTCAAGTCATGGTCACAAACAACATATACGTTTGGGACGATGGTCTTAATGGGCATGTTCAGACCGTATATAACTACATCATCAAATCAATCCGTGGTCCGTTCATCATCATAATGAATTTAGTTAACAAGGTATTTAAGGTTCCCTAAGGTTTAAGGGATTAAGTATTCAAGGAAGACCTTACTAGGTATTTCCTTGCTTAAATCACTATCGACTAGAACTATGCACGCTATACCTACCGTATTGCTCTCTAACACACTACGCCCTAACTCCTTAAGGGTAAAGTTAAACTTATGCCTCGTGAGTAGGTCGAAAACCATGAGTAAATTATCACTCTTCTTAATGAATGATTTAGGGTTAAACCTATAAAATTCACTCCTCTCACCAACAACTATGAGTGTTGAGTTAAGCTTCAACGATAGTATGGTAGCTAAGGATACGGAGAGCCCTGTAGGTGCTACAACCTTAGTAATCCCCATACCAGCATATCTATTCGTTAAATAGCTTGATATTAAAGTTAGGAACTTAGGGTTAGAGAAAAGGGTTGTTATTTGTGGTTCATGCCTTGACGTTAAGTTAATGAACCTATTTATTGTTTGCTTGATAAACTTTTTACCCATCAGTATCTTCCATAACCTTTCTGCATTATCTATGCTAGGTATTATAGAGCCTTGAACATATCTACAAAGAACGGATGATGGTATTCCAGTGATGTTCTCTAATTCCTTATAAGAGTAAACTTCCTTTAGCGAGTTAAGAATCTCCACTACATTCAACCTTAAACTTAGTGATATGTACTTACCGAAGCTTGAAAGCATGTGATCACCTCAGTAATGCGGAAAACACCGCATCAACTACGGCTCCGAGTGCCTTCATCATCGTTGTCAAGTTCCTCCACTTAATACTTTACGGAACATCAAATATTAATTATGGTTATGTGTTATGTAAGCTTTATAATTTTACTTAACGTATAAGCACACGGATGAATGGGATTTTAAGCGCTGATTAGTGATGAAAAACCCACGCGATGACCTCAACTGCCCTCTAACTTACTTAGTTTCTCCTCAATTAGTCTCCTAGTTATTAATGGGTCAGCCCTACCTCTGGTCTTCTTCATTACTTGTCCCACGAGGAACTCTATAGCCCTTCTATTAATTAAGGCATCCTGAACCGCCTTCGGGTATTCGTTAAATACCTCATCAACGACTCTCTTAATGAACCCTACATCACTTATTTTAATAAGACCTAACTCCTTAACTATGTCTTTAGGGCTCTTCCTGGATTTAAACATTTCAGGAAGGACTTTCTTCATTATCTTAGTGCTTATGACACCCTCATTAAGTAGGTCAACAAGTTCTTTAATATATACGGGCTTAATGACTCTTAAGGCGTCACTTAGGCTTAGATTTAATTCATTAACGTACCTGATGAAGTCATTAATTAATATGGAGACGGTCTTCTTAACATTAGCTCCTAAGCGCACTACATCCTCAAAGTAATCAGCTAACTTCTTATTCATGACCAAAACCCTAGCCTCATACCGTGTTAGTCCATACTCACTAACGAATCTCTCAATACGTTCATCAGGTAATTCAGGCATTTCAGCATTTACTTTCTCTATTAAGTCCTTAGGTATAGGTATGGGTGGTAAGTCAGGGTCCGGGAAGTACCTATAGTCTTCCTCAAACTCCTTAACTCTCATAGACACGGTGACCTTCCTAACTGAATCCCAGTGCCTAGTCTCCCTCCTTACAATCTCACCACGCATTAACGCATGTTTTTGCCTAAGTATCTCGTAAGCTAAGGCTCTTTCAACCTCCTTAGGTGAACCAATATTTTTTATTTCAACCCTGCTCCCTCCCGGTATTGATACGTTAGCGTCAACTCTTAAAGCGCCCTCTAAATCGCAGTTACATACGTCTAAGTGTTCCAGGATTGACTTAAGCTTCTCAATGAATAACCTAGCCTCCTTAGGCGTCCTAAGGTCAGGCTCGGTAACTATCTCTAATAACCCAATACCTGCTCTGTTATAGTCTATTAACGTATAGGTACTGGTAAGCAATGAACCTGTAGGATAGACGATCCTTCCCGGGTCTTCTTCAATGTTTATTCGCCTAATCCTAACTCTCTTCTGCCTACCCTCAACCTCCATAGTTAAGAACCCTGAGTATGCTATAGGTATACCACCAACACCTTCATACTGTGATATTTGGTAATTCTTGGTCATGTCTGGGTAGAAGTAATGCTTCCTTGAGAATATGAGTACGTTACTTATCTTGCAGTTAAGTGCTAACGCAACTTTAATAGCCTTAATCACAGCCTCCTTATTAACTACAGGTAAAGCCCCTGGAAGCCCTAAACATACAGGACATACATTTGTGTTTGGTGGCTTACCCCTATAATCCGAGGGACATGAGCAGAAAAGCTTGGTCCTTAAGGTATTTAATTGAACATGGACCTCAAGCCCTATTATAGCTTCTTCACTCATGGCTAGACACCCTTAGGAACTAAATCCCTAAACCCTAGGACCTCCTCTAAGGACTTAGAGAATGACAATAACTTAGGTTCCGTAAGTGGTGGAGACATTATTTGAAGACCTACTGGTAGGTCATTACTAAATCCACAAGTTATGCTTACTGCGGGTATACCGGCTAAGTTAGCTAGGACAGTCTCAACATCAATTACGTAGAGCTTGAGTGGGTCCTCAATCCTCTCACCTATCTTAAACGGTAATACAGGCATTGTGGGACTTATGATGAAATCAAACTCCTTAAGCACCTTCATTAGCGAGTCCCTAATAAGTCTCCTAACCCTTAATGCTTTAAGGTAGAACTGTTCGTTATACCCGGCACTAAGCACGAAGGAACCTAAAAGTACCCTTCTCTTAACCTCAATACCGAACCCTTTAGTCCTAACCTCCATATAGACATCATACCAAGACCTACCACTTACTGGTATGTGAAGACCGTACCTTAACCCATCAAACCTAGCTAGGTTAGAGCTTGCTTCAGCCATAGCTATTATGTAATATGCCGGCAGTGAATACTTAACTATAGGTAGGCTAACCTCATTCACCACGCACCCTTCAGAAATTAACTTATTAACAGCCTCATAGAATACCTTAAGAACCTCCTCATCAGCACCATAAACCATTTCCTTTATGATTGCTAACTTAACGCCTTCAAGACTATATTCACTATCCATGACCTCGTTGAAGAGCCCATCTAAAGATATGCCTAATGTCGTGCTATCTCTGGGGTCGTCGCCGCCTATAATCTCAAGTAGTAATGCAGCGTCAAGTACGTTTCTAGCTATAGGGCCTATCTGCTCTAAGCTATTAGCGTAAGCAACTAACCCATACCTACTTACTAATCCATAGGTTGGCTTTATACCTACTGTACCTGTGAATGAGGCTGGGCACCTAATAGAACCACCGGTATCACTGCCTAAGGCAATCGTTGATTCAGCAGTTGAAACAGCTACAGCGCTGCCACCTGATGAACCTCCAGGCACTAATTCAGTATTCCACGGGTTTCTTGTAGGACCGAAAGCACTATTCTCCGTTGTTGAACCCATAGCGAATTCATCCATATTGGTCTTACCTACGACTATGGCACCCTCCTTAATTAATCTCTCAATAACCGTGGCATTATATGGTGGTATGTAATCATGTAGTATTCTTGAGGCGCAAGTAGTTCTCAAACCCCTGGTGGATATGTTGTCTTTAACAGCAACTAAAATACCTGGCAATCTCACACGTTCGCCCCTCTTCAACCTAGACATGACTTTCTCAACATCCTTTACCACATCATCATAACTCCTTAAGGTTATGAAGGCATTTAACTTAGGCTCAACCTCCTTAATGCGTTCGTAGGTCTTAGCCACATAGTCAAGCATTAAATCGGGGTTTTCTTTGAACTCCTCAACAAGCTCGTAAGCAGGCTTGTAGAGAATGTTAAACATGCTCACACCGTCTTAGGGCCTTTAACGAATCCCTCCTCATGCTCCTTAATATTCATTAACACTTCCTTTAAGTCAAGTACTTGTGATTCAATGTCATTCCTTAACTTACCCCCATGCTCAATAACATGAAATAAGGGATCAATACCTTCAAGCTTTAACTTACGAATTTCCTCAAAGAACTCAAGTATTCTCATTAAATCCTTAAGGAGCCTTCCCCTCTCATTAGATTCTATCTTAATTAGTGCAAGCCTCGATATCTTATCCATCCACTTATCTAAATCGCTACGTAAAGACATGAGTAATGCCCCTAAGACACTTCTTAAACATACTAACAAATAGGGCTTTAATAAACTTAATTTACTCATAAACCCTAGATGTTATTAGGTCTGAAATGCGCATTGAGGAATTCATAGATAGTTTAAGTGGGTTGCTAAGGGAGGGTGATGAACATATAGTCTTCCTAAGTTGCGAAGAAGCTAGGTACTATGGTTATAGATTCATATGGTACACGATTTTAAATGGTAGGGAGGCATTAAGTGGTTTAACTGCTTGGCTAGTAACTGATTATAATATCGTTAAGAATGAAATAGACGCATTATTTTTAGTCATTAAGTTAGGGCTAGAGATGTTGAAGGGGATTAGCATTAATGAACTAAGTAAATGCAAAGCATTAAAGGATTCCCGAATATTTACTAATGGTAAGTTCATAGTTGTGATTGATGAAATACCTAAGGGAGCATCATTAGAGAGATACATTAAGTGGAAACTTCATGATTTACTGAAGTTCCTTAACTTAAGCGCTGAAGAGCTCACCCTAACGGTAAGCGAATATTCATTTTCTTCAATAATAACTTAGTGTGAGTTATGTTGATGTGAATATTTATATCCCCTCAACCCTTTTAGTGAATGTAGGTGTAGTAATTGAAGTCGCAATGGGATTTCTCTGTTTTTCTTAATGAGATCAGCGAAAAATGGCTTAAGGAATGGGAAAAGGAGAGAGTTTACGAGGTTGATCCAGACCCTAAGAAACCTAAGTACTTCGCTACGGCGGCGTTCATGTATGTTAACTCCCCTATGCATATAGGTCATGCTAGAACATACCTGATCCCGGACATTATCATTAGATACCTTAAGATGAAGGGCGTCAATGCCTTATACCCGATGGGGTTTCATTATACGGGTACACCGATAATAGCTATGGCTGAAGCCTTAGCTAGCGGTGATGAGAAGCTTATTGATCTCTTCTTAAACATTTACGACGTACCTAAAGAAAAGTTAAGTGAGTTTAAGGAACCATTAAAACTGGCTAGGTACTTCCATGAGTTCTCTAAGAAGGTCATGAAGAAGTACGGTCTAGCTATAGATTGGCGTAGGGAGTTTTCAACCATAGACCCTGAGTTCCAAGCATTTATTGTATGGCAATTCACTAAGTTAAAGGAGATGGGCTTCGTTGAACAAGGAACCCACCCTGTCGGTTGGTGCCCCCACCATAAAATGCCTGTAGGGATGCATGACACTAAGGATGACGTAGAACCTGAGATTGGTGAGTTTACACTAATATACTTTAAGTTAGTTGGAGGCTTCAAAGGATTCTCAGATGTTTACTTACCTGCAGCCACTTTAAGGCCCGAAACCGTTTATGGAGTAACCAATATGTGGTTAAATCCCGATACTGAATATAGCATTATTGAGTTTGATGGCAAGAAGTTCGTAGTTAGTTCTGACGCTGCCTATAGACTCACATTCCAGAAGAAGATTAAGGAGTTAGTTAAGTTCCTTGGTAGGGAATTAATAGGTAGGAAGGTAATTAATCCGGTTACTGGTGCTAAAGTATATATATTACCTGCACCCTTCGTAGATCCTAAAGTAGGTTCTGGAGTTGTTATGAGCGTACCCGCCCATGCCCCGTATGACTATGCAGCCATTAAGGACTTAATTAAGGACGGTAAGGAGTTAAGTAGGTTAGGTATAAGTCCTGATGAGTTAAGGCCGATACCGCTAATAAGGCTTGAGGGGTATAGTGAAGTACCTGCTAGGGATGCATGCATTAAACATGGTGTTGCTTCCCAGCTGGATAAAAGTAAGCTCGATAAGGCTACTGAAGAGATATACTCCAAGGAGTTTAAGTTTGGTATTATGAGAGGGGATCTTAGTAAGTTAGTAGTTAATGAGGTTATTGAAGGAGTTAGGGAATACACCTCAAAGGAGATCGCAGATAAGCCAGTAAACATTGTTAGGGACTTAGTTAAGGAGTTCTTAATTAAGCATGGCTATGGGGGCACTATGTACGACATAATGAATAAGCCCGTCTATTGTAGGTGCGGTACTGAAGTTGTTGTTAAGGTGCTTGAGAATCAGTGGTTCCTTAACTACGGTAATGAGAGATGGAAGGAGTTAGCGAGAAAGGCATTAAATAAGATGAAGATAATACCTGAGGAGTACAGAAGTGAGTTTAAGGCAGTTATTGAGTGGCTCCAGCGTAGGGCATGCGCTAGGAGTAGGGGCTTAGGTACTCCACTACCTTGGGAGAAGGGATGGATTATAGAGAGTTTAAGTGACTCAACTATATACATGGCATTCTATACCGTCATCCATAAGATAAGGCGCTACAGCATTAAGCCCGGGCAACTTACCGTAAAGTTCTGGGATTACGTAATCTTAGGTCAGGGAGATTCTAATGAGTTAAGTAAGGAACTCAACATACCTGCTAATGTACTGGAGGAATTAAGGGAGGAGTTTAATTACTGGTACCCACTTGACGCTAGGCATAGCGCTAAAGACTTAGTACCTAACCACTTAACATTCTTCATATTCAATCATGCAGCGATTATGCCTGAGGAGAAGTGGCCTAGGAGTATAGTCATTAACGGTTGGGTACTCGTTGAGGGTGAGAAGATGAGTAAGTCTAGAGGAAATATACTACCTTTACATAGGGCTATAAAAATCTATGGTGCTGACTGTGTTAGGGCTACATTAGCTTTAACTGCTGAGTTTGATCAGGACTTAGACCTTAGGAGTAAGAACTTAATAACAGTACTTGAGCACTTAAGGAAGATCTACGAGTTAATAAATGCTATAATTAGGACAGGTAAGAGGCGTGGCAAGAAGAACCTTTACGATAGATGGGTACTTTCAGTACTCCAACGCAGAATAAGCACCATATCTAAAGCACTAGACAACACAAGGATTAGGGAGGCAGCTGTTAACATTATGTACATCATGTATCAAGACCTACAGAAGTACTTAGAGTTAGTTAATGGTGTTCCTCACGAGGACATAATTAAGTACTTAAGTAGTTGGGTAAGACTTATGGCGCCAATAACACCGTTCCTGGCTGAGGAGTTATGGCATCTAATAGGTGGTGAAGGACTCGTTGTTAAGTCCTCTTGGCCTAAAGTAGATGAGTCATTAATCGATAGAGAGGCTGAGGTGTTTATGACTTACGCCGACTTACTAATCAGTGATGTCAGAGAGGTGTTAGCGGTCTCTAAAGTAAGGCCAAGCAAGATTGTGATCTATGTTGATGATGTCAATTACTGTATAGTTAGGGATGCCGCTAAGTACATACGTAGTGGTAAGTCACTAAGGGAGTTCTTAAGTTACGTAGGTAAGACCTATGGAGGAAGAGTTGTTAGTAAGGCTAAGAAGGTATATGATCTAGTAATGTCTATGCCGGTGTACATTAGAGAAGACCTAGAGGTTATCGAGTCTATTGATGAAAAAGAGGTAGTGGCTGAGTTAAGGGACTACATAGCTAAGTCAATAGGTTACCCAGACGTTAGTATAGAAGTATATAGCGCTTTCGATGAGAAAGCACCTGACTACGGCGGTAAGAAGAAATATGCAGCACCCTTCAAGCCAGGCATATTCATAACTGGTAAGTAATGTAATCAATACCATTATTCTGGGAAATTCTGAGAAATAAAGAAAAGAATATTTAGGGTTGCACGTCAGCCCACGGTAATTTCCACATCTTCTTATTCAGGTGGGGGCAAGCGTCTTCATCCGTATTAATGCTTAGTGGCTACCACACACATCATTAATCAGTTCCTTCTTTTTCAGCACCGTATTTTGAAATGACTCTAAATTTATATAGTTTAACGCTATATCTCCAGATACCTAACCACATAGTAATGAACACCAAGGTCACTACAAGCGATAGTGTAATCTTAACATAAGCACCCGTGTCTAGGTTAAGTATGTAGGTAAGCGCGTGTTTAGTAAGTATGATGAAGAATAGTAGGACTAGCCAATTAATGAATATTAAAACAAACATCTTAGCTACTGATTTAAGTATAGTCAATAACCTAACCAAGGCATACGTCCCTACATGCGGTGTATGATTACCTTACCCGGTATGGTAAAGCACCTACCACTTGAATGCATGAGTATTTTTGCTCTATAGAGATTCCAGCCATATCTAGGGTCAAATAGGTTCTTACGTACATACACTTCAAGGACCTTAGCAATATAGAGATTAACACCGTTTATCTCTAGACTCCTAATGACCTTACACCCTAAGTAAGCTAAGCACCCATCTATATAGGGCGCATCGATGGTTCTTGACTTAATAAGTTTCAAACCTAGCTTCCCTACCTTATCAATCTCCTTACCACTAACAGTACCTGCAACCCATACGTCACTTACCTTACTCTCGTCCACGACGTTAATGGTGAAAACACCACTTTTACTAATTAACTCAGATGTTAGGGTATCCTTATTAATAGCTAAAGCCACAACTGGGGGATCATCATTTACCGGAGAAACCCAAGCTATTGAAGCAACGTTGGTTCTCCCATCACATGAAGACACTATTAGATATACAGGTCTTGGATGAAGTACCTTATAGTAATCCTCAACATCAATACTTACTAGGGAACTCATTAAACCCCCTCTAAATCTTTACCTTAACGTATTTAAACTTCTTAAGAGAGGTTATCTATTGATGAAGTATACCCCTGGATCTGATAAGTGATGAGAAGGCATTTGTCGGATGCTTAATACAGTCACTTATTCGTCAGTAGGTACGTACTTAAAGCTATATCGTAAATAGTTTAGTGGTTAAGTCTGGGGGGTATGCAGTGATAGATAAGCTAATTAACGATATTAAAGGACTGGTTAAGAATTTCAGGAAAGCATATCAATTCCTTAAAGACGTAAAAAAGATTTATGAGGACGAGTTTAAGGGCAACGATGGAATAGTGATGCTACCTAAAGAGGGTAGGTACCTAATCGTAGGAGATCTTCATGGTGATTTCAATTCCTTAACACTAATACTTGAACAAGTAGATTTAAAGAATTTCATAGATAGCGGTGGTAAGGTAATCTTCCTAGGTGACTATATAGATAGAGGCCCCATGCAGCCCCATGTCATATTAACAGTCTTTATGCTTAAGACCCTCTATCCGGAGTCAATAATCACTCTTAGAGGTAATCACGAACCACCTAAATGGCTTATGCCGTACCCACATGACTTCCCCGACGTGCTTAAAATGGTTTATGGCGCAACTGAAGGGACTGTGCTTTACTCAAGCTTCTTCGAGATATTTCAGAAAATGCCTTATGCCGCCTTAATAAGGGAGAATGCGTTATTAGTGCATGGCGGCCCACCTACGGTGAACATCGAGAAGTCTAAGGACTTAATAACGTATATTAACGTAGTTAAGTCACCTTACTCAAAGAAAATCCTTGAGGAGATTCTATGGAATGATCCCATAGAGGCTGATGTTATTGCGTATCCCTCACCTAGAGGTGCTGGATTTCTCTTCGGTAGAAGGACTACTAGGCTAGCACTCAACATACTTAAGGTTAACATGATTATTAGAGCGCATGAACCCGTGGATGGTATTAGGTTCTCACATAACGGTAGGGTAGTGACGGTATTCTCAATGAAGGGCTACTACTTCAATAGGTACGGGGCTTATATAGATTTAAATACTGGAGACCCCTTATGGCTTAGTAAGTTTGAATCAATGGTGCACTATTACTAGTACTTATTTACTAGCCCTCTTAAAGCACTACATAAGCTACAAAAATCATTAGGCTCTACCTTACCACTACTACGTAACTTCTTAGCAAGCTCATTGAGTAAGGCTCGGGCTAACTTATCATTAAGAATCTTTGATACTAGCTCTTTCTCGCCCCTCCTTCCACGTAGATAATTAGTTATTGTGGCAGGAGTTACACCTAGTAGTCTAGAAACCATGTAGGAACTTACTCCATACTCGTTAACTAATATGTAGGTTAAGGCAGCACGTATCGCTGGAAGTAATCTCTTAACATATACCTCACAGGGCAATCTCTGCAATACACGCACCTAGTTTCTCTTAATTTCAATAAAAGATATTAAGCTTTAACTCAGTTAAAGTGTGAGGGCTTCCGTCATGTCTGAGGAAATGTTTAACGTACAGTTTAGCGAAGCCGAACGTGAGGCTCTTCGTGAGGCCTTATCCGATATGAAGAACCCCGTTAACATATCGGTATTTGTTAGTGATGCTTGCAGATTCTGTGAAGCAACTATTTACTTAGTTAATGTCTTACGTGATGAGAGTCCTGAAATTAATGGTAGGAAACTAATAAATGTCGAGATATACTACAATAGGAGGGATGACGATATATTTGAGGCATATAAAATAGATAGAACCCCCACCATAACCTTAGTAGATGGTCATGTAAGGTACGTAGGCATACCTGCTGGTGAGGAGATTAAGGGCCTTGTTGAGACCATAATAAGAATTAGTCGTGACGAGTCGGGGCTTAGGGATGAGATTATTAAGGCTTTAGCTGAAGTTGATGTACCTATAAGGATAGAAACTATAGTGACTCCCAGTTGTCCTTACTGTCCATACGCTGCATTATTAGCTAACATGTTTGCGTACGAGAATTGGAAGTCCGGGCGTAGAACTATAGTTAGTGAAGTTATTGAGGCTTATGAGAATGTTGATATAGCAGAGAAATATGGGGTCATGACCGTACCTACGATAGCTATTAATGGTGAAGTAGAGTTCATAGGTGTACCCTACGATGATGACCTACTGAGTAGGGTTATGGATAAGGTAAAGAGAATTAAAGAAGCTCAACGCATTAAGAAAGGTAAGGAGATGCTTAAGAGATACGTAAAAGAGTACTTAAGGCGTCTTGAGGAGGAGTAAGCTACTCTATATTACAGGTAACACACCCACCAGCATAAGTTTCCTCAGCCATTAAGTACTCCTTACCGTTAACCCTAAATCTCTTGAGTGCGATTCTCTCTTCACCCCTACGTTCCTCAGTACTTGCTCTTTGAGCTTCAGGCGCCATCTTTATCCCGAAGTAAATTACTTGCTGAGCCTTGGACTTATCTCTATAAACCGTAATGCCTTTGCAACCCAGCCTCCATGCAAGTATGTAAACGTTATATACGGTCTCTGGCGGTTCATCAGCCCTTAAGTTAACAGTCTTTGAGACCCCTTGATCAACCCATTGCTGCCAAACGGCTTGATGCATAACGTGCCATATGGGGTCCACGTCATGGGCAGTCTTATAAACTATTCTTAACCTCCTTGGTAAGAATGGGTTATGAACTATGCTTCCAGTCTCTGCTATGGCCTTAATGACTTCCGGATCATCAAGTTCATATTTTCTTAAGTCCTTTAGGAATAACCTATCAATCTCGATGAATGTACCTACACTAACACGCCTAACGAACGCTAACGCGAATATGGGTTCTATGGAGCTTGAGGCACCTGATATTATTGATATGGTTCCTGTAGGAGCTATACTTGTAACCGCTGCATTCCTAAGACCAAACCTCATTACTAAATCATCAACATATGACCAGTCGATCTTGGGTCTCTCATTAACTAATCTTTTAGTGTACTTAGTGATCTCACCCTCTATCTGGGCTATGTCAAGGAGCTCCTCTAACCTACGAGCGGATCTCCATGTTGGTCTATAATACCTAGGATTCCATGCTGGGAAGGGTCCTCTTTCCTTAGCCAGTTCTATGCTAGCTAGTACAGCATTATACTCTATCCACTCAGCTAGTGCATAACCCAGATATAAGGCGTCTATGGAGTCGTAAGGTATACCAAGCTTAATTAGCATGTGAGCCCAGCCCATAACTCCAAGACCTATCTTCCTCGTTCTCTTAGTCGCCTTCTCGATACTAGGTATTGGGTACCTGTTAGCCTCAATGACGTTATCTAAGAACCTAATGGCTAATTTAACATCCTCAGCAAGACCCTTCCAATCAATATGTTTGCGTCCGTCCTCATCCACATAGACGTATTTAGCTAGGTTGATACTGCCTAAATTACATGACTCCCATTCTAACGCTGGTACCTCACCACAGTTATGGCTAAATATACCATTAGTTAAGTACATGGAAAGCCCAGGAACCGTTATGTCATAAACAATTTCCTTGCCGAGGTACTTAACCTCCTTAACGGTCTTGTAGCCTTTCTCACTATATGACCAAACCCTATCACCAACCTTAAGCTTAGAAACCTCCTTCCAAACTTTCCTTGCTGAATGAGCGTCCGTGCCCTCAATTATTACCGCAACCTTATGGTCTGGTGTAGCTTTAAGTGAGGTGCCGTCATCGAACTTAATGACGTAAACATCCCTCGTACCTACCTCCCACACTATACCCTTCACATTAATTAAGTGAACGAGAACCCCTGACTTAGTTATGGACGGCATTGGTATGGAAACTATTACCGGATAACCCATTAACTTACTGCCGCAACCACCATCGCACTCAGCTATAGACTCATTGTTATTCTTACTTAACTCGTAAAGCTTACCTATAGGTACCCATCCATTAGGTGTTAAGACTAAAGTGTCCCCAGTAACGCATGGGTTAGTTGCCTTTATCTTACCTAAGTACCACACTGGGTGCCTTTCATTTATTGTGTCAATAAACAGTAGTCCAGGATCACCGCTATCCCAAGCATTCCTAACTATCTTATCAAGAAGTTGTGAGGCATCTACCTCCTTAATAATACCTCTCTCAGCTTCAGCTATGGCGAATGCTTCATCAAGAGTTATTATTAAGGACTTATCTAGCTCAATAGAACCACCATGCTCTTCTAGCTCATCAATAATTACCTCTTGAACCCACTCATCCTTCAATGCATGTCTAGCCTTATTAATGGCGTAATGCCTTGAGTCAGGTGGTGCCTTAGTATCTAACTTAGTTCTTCTCGGGTTTACTAAAGGCCAAGTATCCCCTTCCAGGGCTCTTCTCATGAATTCGTCATAGACGCCGACCGATATGTTAAAGTTCTGAAGCATAACATCCTTCAACTTACCTGACTTAGCATCAATGAACTTTTCGACGTCGGCATGCCATATATGTAATACACCCATATTAGCACCGCGTCTCTTACCTCCCTGCTTAATTATCTCAGTAACAGCATCAAACAGCTTCATGAATGATAGAGGGCCTGAAGCCACACCTGAAGTACTCGCTACTACATCCCCCTCAGGTCTTAACTCTGAGAAGTCATAGCCACAGCCACCACCGTACTTAAATATGAGGGCAGCTGCCCTAGCTATGTCCATGATACCCTCTTCCTCAGGTGTTGTCATTGAGTCTCTAACAGGTAGTACGAAACACGCTGATAGAGTGCCTTCTAAACCTGCATTCATAAGTGTTGGTGAGTTAGGCATGAATTTAAGCTCAGAGAGTATCTTATAGAACTCCTGCTCTAACTCCTTAACCTCCATTCCACCCTTACCGAACTTAAACTCCGCTTCAGCTATGGCCTTAGCAACCCTTCTAAATAGCATTTGGGGTGTTTCGATGTACCTAAGGGTCTCAGGATCTTTTAGTAAATACCTTGACTCAAGTATCTTAATGGCGTTGAAGGTTAGTCTTAAGTCGTTGGGGTCGAAATCAACCCATTTCCCTTTACCTAACGCCTGATTATATATTCTAGCAAGTGCGAATCTCTTAGCTATCTCCTCCCACTTCCAATTCTCTATGAGCTTATTTATGAAGACCCTCTCAACAGTATCAGCTATTTCCTTAGCGTAGACTACCTCCCTACCTTTAATAGAGTTAAGTACCTCATTTAGTACGTCATCTGACTCATCTATGAACTCCTCATCAACTTCCTCAATAGCCTTAAGTATTGATTTCCTTAGCTTATTAATGTCAAAATACTCCCTCCTACCGTCTCTCTTAATGACTATGATACCCTTATATACCTCAACCTCACGCTCAATAGCTACTTGAATAGCACTACTACCCACTATCTTCCCCGTAATCATTACTATTACTTCAAAGTTAATAATTAAACATTCCGCCAAATGAGTTAACGTCGATACAGCAATCACTAGAGCTTTTCTTCAGAGTTAGAGCTTAGTAATACAGTCGTTTGTAATACTATAAAAGGGTTTACACCTATAAACACTGCTCTAGTCTTAAGTAATATTTTCAAGGATCATAAAGTAATATACCTTAAGTTCATGTAGTATTTATGGTGCCTGAATGCCTGCTAAGCGCAGTAGGAGAAGGAGGCGTAGAAAGGAGGCGGATATTGATGGCTGGCTAGATAAATACGGTGGTGAATTAGCTCAATACATAGGTCTAGACCTATTAGGCTTAAACGATAAGGAGATTAAGGAGGTGTTAAGGAAGCCTGTTGAGCTAGTTTATGGTTCGCCTTATTCCAGACCTAATGCTGAGACCATAGCTAAGAGATTTAAGAGATATTATGAGAATTTAAGCCCGCTAATAGCCTCAGCAATACTTGAGGTACGTAAGGAATTAACTCGTGATCAGCTCGAATTCGTGGTCAATAACATCGGCAAAGCTATACTTGCTTATGCACCACGTATATATAAGGAGATAATTAAGCACGAGGCTCATGGCCTACTCGGCGTTGCTAGGAGGTTATGGGTGAATCACTGGATGATGACTAAAACAAAAACACCACCTGCTGAATGTCCAAACTGTGGTTTTAATGCATTAATGCCTGACTTAACATGCCTTGTATGCGGTGCCTCAGTATCTGAGCGTAAGCTTAAGGCTCATTTAAAGCTTGAGGAACAGATTAAGGAACTCGTGAAGACGTTAAGCAATAACGAGTTAAGAGAGCTCTACAATAAGGGTTATGTACTCATTAACGGTCTAGGTATTAAGCCCCCAACCGAATTTAGAGAGAGGATAGATATAGAGGTACACTTAAGTAGTCACGAAAAATCACTAATTAAGGAGGAGATGAAGCGTAGGGGTATGCTATGATAAGGATAACGAGTATGGACAAGATGAATGAATTCGTTAGTAGTAATAAGTTAGCGCTGATAGGGTTCGTAGATAGCTCAAAGGAGGCTGATAGGGTAATTATTAGGGTACTAAATTACCTAGAGGGTAGGGTCGGAACACACATATCCTTCGCACTATGCGATGTTAAGGAAGCTAAGGAAGTGGCTAAGGTATTAGCACTGACTAAGACCCCCTACATAAAACTATATCTAAATGGAGAGTCTATATTTGAGCAGGAGGGCTCATTTAATAGCTTTGAAAGGGATGTTTATGTATTGAGGGTAAGTATTAAGGAGGTGTTAAGAAGCAAGGGTATATGGCTTAAATTCTAAGTGATGCGGTACGAAGGAACTCTAATGCTTTATCGAAGGAGTAAAGTAACTCACTATTCTCAAGCCCTAACCTAGTAATTAACTCATCAATTAATCTTAGTGCTTTTAAATCACTAAATTCTATATTGGGCACTTCCAGGTCATTAAGTAGCTCCCTATACTTAATGATTAATGCACGCACATCAGTCCTAATTACGTAATATAGAGGCTGTATGAAGTTGGCACTATCTAGTTTAATTAATGGTTTAGTGTATGTTGATGCCTTAATCTTATCACCACGTGTTAAGAAGTAAAGGAATATTCTCAATATGTCATTCCTTGTTGTTGGTAGCACTATGGCGTTAGGGTTAAGTTCTTCGGTAATCTGTATTAAGTTCCTAATTAGGGCGTCAAGGTAATCACTGAATGAGCAACCCCTAATCCAAGGTTCCATTAAGCCATCATAGTCAACTATTACGTCAGTAGGCTTAGCTCTTAACTTAAGTATCTCTAAGGTTCGGCGCGGTAGCTTAAAGAGCGGTAACACCATCACCTTACTTAAGTACTTTCTCTCTATTATTGAGATTAGTACTGCAGTTATCAATGATTCGTAAGGCATATCAGGAATTAATGGAATTATTATGGTACTCCTAGGTTGTAACAGATTAAATCTGCCTATGGCACGCTTAATCTGCTTTATAACACTACGTTCAAGGCATAACTTACATAGTAACTCACCTGATTGACGCCTATAGTAAAAAGCCTGCCTCCTCTTACAAGAGGTACATTTAGGTACCTCCATTATTAGACCTCAAGCCTATCAAGGCGTTCCTCCTGCTCAAGCATCTTCAACTTCTCTGCTAACTCAGCGTAGTTAGTCTCGTTTAAGCCTTCCTCAAGAATACCTAGTAATTCAACTAGGTATGGGTTAAGCATGTCAGGACCCTCAATTATCGCCTTCCTCAAGTATGAAGCAACCTTAGATATCTCGGATGTTTTGACTGCCTTAGCTCTCCATAAGTAAGTGACTAATCCTACGAAATGCATTACTAATCTATTACCTTCATCTAAGTTCTCCTCAATAAGTCTTGAATAAGCGCTAAGCACCTCACATGCAAGTTCTTTTAAGTCCATAGTAACCACCAAATCAATATACCAACCGCGGTATTATATTGGTTAATGGGTTGTACCGCTTAAGTCGTTCTTATATACTTGGTGATTTTGATAAAAGCTTATATAGAAGTGCTGCTAAGAACTCCTAACGGGGTTGGTGATATAATATGGCATTATACGGGATACCCGTACTAATATTGAAGGAAGGAACAACAAGAACTCACGGTAGGGAAGCCCTTAGAAACAACATACTAGCCGCACGTGCGTTGGGTGAGGTTCTAAAGACTAGCTTAGGTCCTAGAGGACTCGATAAAATGCTCGTCGATAGCTTTGGTGATGTCACAGTAACTAATGACGGTGCCGCCATAGTTAAGGAGATGGAGGTTCAGCACCCAGCCGCTAAACTACTAGTCGAGACTGCTAAAGCCGTAGATGCTGAGGTAGGTGATGGAACAACAAGCGCTGTTGTGTTGGCTAGTGCTCTATTAGAGAAGGCTGAGTCACTACTAGACCAGAACATACACCCAACTATAATTATTGAGGGCTATAAGAAGGCTATGAATAAGGCCTTAGAAATTCTTGATGAGATAAGTATGAAGGTAAGTATAGGCGATCTTGAGAAGCCTGAGGAAGTAGAGAAGATAAAGCCTGAGTTAAAGAAGGTACTATTCTCAACGCTAGCCAGTAAGTACGTAGCCACACCAGATATTCTTGAGAAGTTAATGAATATGGTCATTGACGCCGTTTTAAGTGTTGCTGAAAAGAGACCTGAAGGCGGTTATGGAGTAAGGCTAGGTAACGTTAAGATAGAGAAGAAGAAGGGCGCTAGCCTTGCTGAGAGCGTACTCATTAAGGGTATAGTACTTGATAAGGAGGTTGTCCATCCAGGTATGCCTAGAAGGGTTGAGAAAGCTAGGATAGCCTTAATCGATACACCATTAGAGATTGAAAAACCCGATATAACCGCTAAGATCAACATAACAAGTCCTGAGCAGATTAAGGCTTTCTTAGACGAGGAGACACGCATACTTAGGGACATGGTTGATAAGATCGCTAAGACAGGCGCTAATGTAGTCATATGCCAGAAAGGTATCGATGATGTAGCCCAGCATTTCTTAGCTAAGAGAGGTATCTTAGCTGTAAGGAGGGTTAAGAGGTCTGATATGGAGAAACTTGAGAGAGCCACCGGAGGCAGGATAGTGACCAGCATAAGAGACCTCACCGAGAAAGACTTGGGTTATGCTGAACTCGTTGAGGAGAGGAGGGTCGGTAATGATAAGATGGTATTCATTGAGGGCTGTAAGAACCCGAAGGCGGTAACGATACTCTTAAGAGGAGCTAATGATATGCTACTCGACGAGACTGAGAGGAGCATCAATGACGCCTTACATGCCTTAAGAAACATACTAAGGGAGCCTAAGGTAGTCGCCGGTGGTGGTGCTGTAGAGATAGAGTTAGCTCTAAGGCTAAGGAAGTATGCTGAAAGTGTTGGCGGTAAGGAGCAACTAGCTATCCAAGCGTTTGCTGACGCCCTTGAAGAGATACCATCAGTCCTAGCATCAACTGCCGGTATGGACGTGTTAGACACCATAATGCAGTTAAGGAAGTTACACGCTGAGGGTAAGATTAATGCCGGTATAGACGTACTTAACAGCAAGGTAGCTGAGGACATGACGTTAATCAATGTTATAGAACCAACTATAGTTAAGAAGCAAATAGTAAAGAGCGCTACTGAGGCTGCATCAGCCATATTAAAGATTGACGACCTAATTGCTGCTTCACCTATGAAGAAGGAGAAAGAAAAGGGTAAGGGAGGAGAGGAGGGATTCGGTAAGTACGGTTTTGAGTAAACAAGGTTAATGAGAATCTGGAAACCTTTATAAACTACTATTTTTATCTATTTGGGGTGTTTTAGTAGGGTTGCAGGAGAGAAAAGAAGATTTTATAGTTAAGATAGGCCCACCTAAGCTAACCAGATATGAGAGAACTAGGGTTATTAGTGCTAGAGCCCTTCAATTAGCTCTTGGCGCTCCTCCATTAATAGATGTGGATAGCTTACCTAAGGATACCGTACTGATAGCTAAGGTAGAGTTAGAGAAAGGTGTCTTACCGATAACTATTAAGAGAGTTAAGCCTAACGGTGAATACCAATTAATACCTATTAAAGCCCTATTAGAGCTTGAACGTAAATATTACAGAGTAACTCATTAGTTATGTGTGAGTATTTTGAGTTCATTGAATATTGATATGATTCGTAACGTAATAAGTAAGTACTTCTTAGTTAAGGACATGTCTTCATTCGTAGATTATGTTGAGGTCGTAGTAGTACCTAAGGGTGGTTTACGTAAGTGCTTTAATGAACTATATGCGGAACTTACTAGCAAATTCGTTTACCCAATGCTGTTTAGATCCGGTGATGAGTATAGGATACGTATCCAGGCAGGTAAGGTAAGTAGGAGAAGAGTAAGACTTCAGATAATACTCTTTATAGCCACGGTAGTCACTACGGTGATAACAGCATACTTTTGGGTCACACAATACTTCTCATTCCTCTCAAGCAATTTAGGGGTCACATACAGTATGCTTGATATAATACTCTCGATAATACTATTCGTTTTCGGTGTGTTGGTTCCCTTAGGTCTTCATGAATTAGGTCACTGGTTAATCTCTAGGAGGGTACGTGTACCTGTCTCCCTACCTTACTTCATACCAGCACCGCCGGTTATCTCATTAGGTACTTTCGGTGCTGTAATAAATATGAGGTTCTTACCACCAACGCTTGATGAGTTAGCGCTAATAGGTGTTTCGGGTCCCTTATTTGGTATTATATTTTCGTCTGTTACTTCAGCCTTAGGCTTATACCTATCACAGCCTGTCGAAGTCGGGGTACTTGAGGAGTTAGCTAAGGCTGGTAAGGTTGAGTTAATAAACTTCTCAACACCACTCTTTACACTGATCTTCAGGGCCATGTGGGGTGATACACCAGTACTGCTTCATCCAATAGCTCAAGTGGGGTTACTCTTATTCATAATACACTTCCTTAACTTATTACCGATAGGGCAACTTGATGGCGGTCACGTAGTTAGGAGTGTGACTAGTATGAAGGTGCATTATCTTATAGGGATTTCGGTAGCTATATTAGGTATATTGTCAGTATTCATAATTAGGTCATTTATTACTCAATTAATCTCTATATTCTCATTACTAGCGCTACTGCTGAGCGGATTTAGACCTCATTTAGGTTGCGCTAACCAAGTAACTAAGCCTTCACCTAAAGCCTACATAGCTTTAGCACTCTATTTGATACTACTAGCATTAACATTCCCAATAGTTGAGTGATTAGGGAATTAGGTCATGCTATCGTTAAGGGACTATATATTAGTTATTGCTGAGAAGCCTAAAGCAGCCCAGAAAATATCTAAGGCATTAGCTAGAGGTAAAGCTCTAAGGCTAAACCATAAAGGCATACCTTACTGGGTAATTAAGCGTGGTGGACAGACATACGTTATTGCACCATCAGCAGGTCATTTATTTACGTTATCAACTAATAGAGGTTCGTACCCCGTATTTGAGTATAGGTGGGTCCCTAGATGGTTTGAAGAAAAGAACGCCAAACACCTAATCAAGTTTTCCGAATTGCTTTATAAATTATGCAAGCATGCTAAGATGTTTATCAATGCTTGTGATTATGACATAGAAGGCTCCGTTATTGGTTACTTAATAATTAAGTTCTTTGGTGATGAGAAAAGAGCCTTTAGGGTTAAATTCTCCTCACTTGTTGAGGATGAGTTAATTAATGCCTTCAGAAACCTAAGGCCTCTGGATTGGGACCTTATTGAAGCTGGTTTATGTAGACATGAACTTGACTGGATTTGGGGTATTAACGTTAGTAGGGCATTATCTGACGTCTTTAGGCGCTACTTAAGAAGGTATACAGTACTGAGTGCTGGTAGAGTTCAATCACCAACACTTATAGAGGCGTATAAGAGGGAGGTTAATATAAGGACTTTTGTCCCCCTACCTCAATTCACAATTACTGTGTACGTGAATGTAAGGGGTAATAAGTATAAGTTAGAGAATGAGTTTAGTGCCTTCAACACCTTAGGAGAGACCAAGGAGTTAGCTAAGCTCATAAAGTCTCAGACTTACCTAGTCGTCCAGAATGTAATCTTTAAAGAAATTAAGAGAAACCCCCCACCCCCCTTTAACCTTAGTGATCTACAGCATGAAGCTTACCGGGTATACAGGTTCAGCCCCTACAGAACCCAGAAACTTGCCGAGGACTTGTATCTAGAGACCCTAATTAGCTACCCAAGAACAAATAGTCAAAAACTACCACCTACGTTAAACCACCATAAGATACTAAGTAGGCTTAGAATGCTTAAGGAGTATACCAGACTAGTTAATAACCTATTAAGAGAAACTAAAGGTTATTTAAAACCTGTAGAGGGTGCTAAGGAAGACCCAGCTCATCCAGCTATATATCCGACAGGGAATGCCCCTACGGGTAAGTTAAGTAAGGAGCATATCAAGGTATATGACCTTATCGTGAGAAGATATTTAGCAGCATTCTCGAAGAGCGCAATATTTCACCAGCTATCCATTAAGTTTAAAGGTCCTAAAGGACTCGTCTTTAGCCTAAGCGGCATGAGCATTGTTGATAAAGGGTGGCTGAGATATTATCCATTCTATGAGTTTGAGGAGAAAGTGGTGCCTTACTTAAGAGTAGGAGAGAAGGTTAGAGTTATCGATGTTAAGGTTAGGGTTACATACACTAAACCACCTCAGCGATATACTAAGGCATCATTACTTAAATGGATGGAGGACGCCGGTATAGGTACGGAAGCGACTAGGGCACAAATCATGGAAACACTATTCAGTAGGGGGTACCTTGAGGTTGTTGGTGGTAAGGTTAGGGTTACTGATCTAGGTTTAGCGGTTGCTGAGGTGCTGATTAAGTACTTCAATGAGTTAACAAGTACGGAATTAACTAGGAAGTTTGAGGAGTTGCTTAATCAAATACAGTTGAGGAAGTTAAGGAAGGAGGTTGTTGTTAATAAAGCTATCGAGGTTTTAAGGAAGAGATTATTAGAGTTTAAGGACTCTATAGATGACGCAGTTGATTACGTCAAGAAATTCCACGTACATGCAGGAGGTAAGGATTTAAGAGAGTACTTAAGTAGGTGTGTAATTTGTGGTAGGTTGGCCGAGGACGAATACTTAAGGCTATGTACTTACCATATGAAAGCTTTAGAGAATCTAGTTAAGGGCTTCAATGAGTGGAGATTAAGGTACTGTATCACTTGGGGTGAGTATTTAAGTAAGCTATCCAAGCTGGGGAATACTGGCTCATGGGTGAAGGAAGTCATAGATTACGTGATGAAGAAGGGACTTAACTTTAACGACTTAATTGGGTTATTCAGACTCTAAGTTATAGGGCTTACCTTCATGAACTATCTTTTCAGGTAGCTCATCACGGTATTTCTTAAGGAAGTTTAGGTCCTCACTTCTACTTCTATAATTATCTGGTAGCATCCTAGGTATTTCGTCGATTATCGGGTACCACCTACCACAGTTAGGGCAGTAAAGGACCCCAGTAACGACCTCATACTTCAAGCACTCAATACATTCATGCTCTTTTAATTCCTTAACGTACTTACCTTTAAATCCGCAGTAGAGGTCACAAGCAGGTATCTCCACCTTAACGTCTCTCTCATAGCGCTTTCTTTCTATGACATAAAGCTCTAATGGGAAGTGCTTACATATAGGGCATGCCAGTATGTTAAGTAACCTATATTTCACGTTAGCCACCCTCCTTAATTAACTTCATTAACTCACTTAATACTTTCTCAGCAATCCCCTTAGTCCTACCTTCAACTATAACCCTCAGTAAGGGCTCAGTACCGCTGGGCCTTACTAAGAACCAGTAGTCCTTCTCAAAAACCTTAACGCCATCTATATCTATGTACTTATGCTTTGAGTAAACCTCCTTAACCTTCTCAACCATCCTAAACGCTCTCTCCCTATCCATGGGGACTTTAGTCTTTATTAAGTAGTATTTAGGTATTGTACTTAGCGCTTTACTTAAGGTAGTTTTCTCCTTAGCTAGGTACTCAAGCATTAATGCAATAGTCATAGCCCCATCCCTCACATACTGGTGTTTGGGGTACATGAAACCACCGTTCTCTTCGAACCCGCATAAAGCACCTACTCTCTTCATTAACCTAGCTATACCTATACTACCTACCTTAGTCCATATAACCTCAACGCCCAAGGGCTTAAGCACCTCCTCAACAACTACACTGCTTGATACAGCAGTAACAACTCTTTTAGGTGAGTCTCTATCACGTTCAACTAAATACCGAGCTAGTAACGTAGCACTATAGTCTCCGGGAATGAAATTACCTAATTCATCAATAAATACGACCCTATCAGCGTCACCATCATGAGCCAATCCTAGGTCAGCACCTACGGCAGTAACCACCTTATATAAGTCACTTAGGGACTCCCTATTAGGCTCGGGGGTCCTATAAGGTTCGTGACTCATGTCGCCATTGATTGTTAAAACCTTAACGCTCAACTCCCTAAGTAGCTTAGGTGTAGTTAATGAAGAGACGTTATTAGCTAAGTCAGCAACAACCTTGAAACCTCTTTTAGATATTAAGTCCTTATCTACTAATTTAAGGACGCCCCTAACATAGAAGTCGTTAACGTCATGAACGCTATATACCTGGTTAAGTACGTATCTCCACTTAACCCTCTTAAACCTTAAGCTAAAGTAGTAATCCTCAATAACCTTCTCAACCTCCCTTGAGGCTTCAATACCGTCATCCATAATGACCTTAATACCGTTGTATTGTGGTGGGTTATGGCTTGCGGTAATCATTACTCCACCATCAAACCCTTTCTCTTTAATGTAGTACTGGAGTGCTGGCGTGGGTGTGAACCCTGCATAGTAAACCCTAATACCACAGCTAAGCAGTCCCGAGATAACAGCGTTAGAAAGAGATAATGACCCGGCTCTAAAATCGTTACCTACTATAATTCGTGAGCCACTACCGAAGTAAGACCCTATAGCTAAACCAAGCTTCAATGCTACTTCAGGGGTTAAATCAACATTAAAAACACCCCTAACACCGTCAGTACCGAAAAGCCTACTCATAATCCGCAACCAATGAAAAATAAGCACAAAGGACTATATAGGTTAAAGCATCATATGATAATCAACTTTAATCCCCTCAGATACTTAAAGCTTAGGAGGTCGGAGTGATACTAAAGTTAATACCTGCACTACTCCTAGCGATACTCGTGTTTTATATAGCTATATCAGTAATGGTGATTTTTGAAAAGTTAGTTAGTGGGTATGTTAATGAATACCTAGTTAAGATAATAAAGAAAACCTCAGTGCCTTTATCAGTGGTCGTATTTCTCTCATTACTTATTTACCTTTTATTAAGCAGGTGAGTTATTGATGAAGGTAGGTTATACTATATGGTATCCAGACCTTAAAAACATGAGTAAGTTATATGGGTGGTTAAGCTATATTGGTCTAGATTATATAGAGTTAAGCCTAGACTACCCTCTCTACACACGTTTTAGAGAGCGCTTAAGGAGGTTAAAGACCCTCATAACAGACTTAGGTATTAACATAGCCATACATGCGCCCTGGAGGGATATTAAGTTAGCAACACCCATTGAAGACTTAAGGAAAGCTTCAGTTAAGCACTTAACTAAGTCATTATCAAGGTTAGATTTCTTAGAACCTACCTACATACTCATTCATCTGGCAACTGAACAGAGTTTATTTGACGGAGTTAGTGATAAATGTGTTGAGGCAAGTATCAAGAGTCTAAATGAATTGATTAAGGTAACTGATGAGTTAGGTACCGACTTGGTCATTGAGACCACACACCATAATTGTTGCACAAGGATCCATCACCTTAACCAAATAATTTCTGAAGTTCCTGAGGTAGGCTTATGTGTAGACATACCTCACTTACTAAGTAATAGGTTAAAGGACCTCAAACCACCAATAAATGACCAAGCAGTTCATGAAGAGCTTAACAATATACTTAAGGGACTTAGTGTCAAGGCGTTAAGTAAGGTTATTGTTCTTCACGTACATGGGTTTAAGTTCGTTAGCCCTAGAACCGTAATACCCCACTTGACCTTAACTGAAGATATGTTAAGGCATGTTAAACAGATTATAAAGAGGTTAAGGGGAAGCTTAAGATACGTGCTATTAGAGACTTATAGAACACTTAATGGTAAGAGAGTAAATAGGAGAGTACTTAAGGATCAAATAGGAAAAGTTAAAGAACTAGTTAAGGAGACCGAGCAATGCTCGTTTTAGGCATAGATGAGGCTGGTAGAGGACCTGTAATCGGTGATATGTTCATTGTGGGGTTAGTTGTTGATGAAGGATCATTATCCCATTTAAGGTCTTTAGGAGTTAAGGATAGTAAGTCACTTACTCCTAAGGCTAGGGAGGACTTACTAACTGATATAGTAGCGTATGCTAGATTCATCGTAGTCACTAGGGTGACCCCTGATGAAATAGATAGGGTTAGTCTTAACGCGTTATTTAGGGATAGGGTGAAGAGGTTATTAGTTATGGTTAAGAATAAGGTTGGTTGCGTAGATAGGGTAGTTATCGATTTAGCAGGTTCCGAAGGTGATTTAAGGAGTTTCTTAAGCAGGTTATGCCCTAATACATCGTTAATAGCCGAATATAAGGCCGATGCAAAATATGTTGAGGTAAGTGCAGCGAGTATAGTGGCTAAAGTATTAAGGGATAAACACATTAAGCGTTTAAGCGCTATATATGGAGATCTAGGTAGCGGCTACCCATCAGACCCTAAAACAATTAAGTGGTTAAGGGAGTGGTATAGAAGGCATGGCTCTTTGCCGCCTATAGTTAGGAAGAAGTGGGTTACGGTTCGTAAGGTCTTAAGACTTAGACAGAGGTCTTTAGATGAGTTCTTGAGGTAACATATGGTTAAGTTCTTAAGTTACGTAATGGAGTTTATGTAGAGGGAGTAAGTAGTTTGGTTACTAACTTACCAGCTGAAGCTAGGAGTAAGTGGCTTAAGTATACTGAGGCTAAGACCCCTGAAGAGAAGCTTAAGGCACTTCAGGAATTCCTATCGGCAGTACCTAAACATAAGGGTACAGAGAACCTTGTTTACTGGGCTAAGAAGAGAATGGCTGAGTTGAGGGAGGAGATCGAGGAGAGGAGGAGAAGGCGTGCTGGTAGGGGTGGGCCCTCATACTTTATTGAGAAAGAGGGTGCTGCACAAATAATTATGGTGGGACTAACCAAGTGTGGTAAGAGCTCATTACTTTCGAGACTAACTAACGCTAAGGTAGAGATAGGTGATGTACCGTACTTAACTAGATTTCCCGTTCCGGGTATGCTTAGTTATGAAGATATACAGTTCCAAGTAGTTGAGGCACCTTCATTAATACCCAATACCGAGAGTTCATGGAATACGAAGGTCTTGGGACTAGTAAGGAATGCTGATGGACTCATAATAATTGCTGACCTAAGTAATAAACCCCTAACCCAATTAAGAACCGTGATTTTAGAGCTTATGAAGTCAGGTATACATATAGTTAAGCCTAAAGGTAGGGTAGTTATTGAGCGTACTAAGGCGGTTCAAGGCATTAGAGTAATCACTTACGGCAAACTAATTAACTGTACCATAGATGACGTAAGGAAATTACTTGAGTCTTACCGGATATATAACGCCATAGTTAGGGTCTATGGCGAAGTAACCCTCGACGATGTTGAGAAATCGGTATTTGAGAACGTGCTCTATAAACCAACGCTCATATTACTCAATAAGGCTGATAAAGTAAACCATACCATAATTAAGGACGTACTTAGTAAGGTGACTACGGCACTTAAGAAGGTGCCTGTCATAGTTACCTCAGCTAGGACTGGCTTAGGACTTGATTATATAGCGCCAACACTATTCAAGATGCTTGAGATTATTAGGGTGTATACAAAGGAACCTAACTCAAAACCCTCACCTAAACCCCTAATACTCAAGAAAGGAGCTACAGTATTTGATGTCGCTAAGATAATTAATGAGGACTTTATAAAGTACTTCAAGTATGCTAAGGTCTGGGGACCCTCAGTTAAGTACCAAGGAATGCGTGTAGGTCTTGATCATGAGTTAATGGATAAAGACATAGTTGAGATACATACAACTATTAGAGCGCTTTAAACCTCTCGTACCAAGCCTCGTAGATCTTAACAGCCTCTCTCTTAATGCTTGGTTTACGTATCTTAATTATTTCCTCAAAATCCTCCATCGTTATTGGTCTAGGTTCACCAACACCACCATACTTATCAAATAACTCTTTAATAGTCCTCATATGAGCTGCCATGATTATATCCTTAATATCACTAGCTGAGTAGCCATCAAGCTTTTCAGCTAATTCGTTAAGGTCTACATCATTAGCTAATTTTAAACCCTTAGTATACAGTTTAAGAAGCTCTAGCCTGGCCCTCTTATCAGGTAGGGGTATGTATATTCGCTTTTGAAACCTCCTTATGAACGCTTCATCAAGTCTCCATGGCTTATTAGTTGCCCCTATAACGTATATATGGTACTTTGAATCCTTATCCTGAAGCCCGTCCATTTCCTTCAAGAATTGATTCCTTACACGAACCTCACCACCAACTTCGGTGGAGAACACACCTAGTAAGGAGTCTATCTCATCGATAAATATGATTACAGGTGTACCATTTTCAGCATGCTTCCTAGCTACCTTAAATATCTTAGCAACATTCTTTTCAGCGTCACCTAGCCACTTCGACATCACGTTAGCTGCATCAACATACATAAATATGCCGTCAACCTCGTTAGCCACAGCAGCGGCTAAATACGTCTTACCACAGCCTGGGGGCCCGAAGAGGAGTATACCTCGAGGCCATCCTAAGGGAAATAAATCAGGTCTCTTTATGGGGTATATTATGGCTTCCCTAATAGCCTCCTTAGCGTGCTCTAAATCAGCTACGTCCTTAAAACTCACATTAGGTTTCTTCTTAAGTATAAAATCCTCAATACTCTCCTCACTTTCTTCGTAAGAACCATCACCACCTACAGGAACTAACTTCCTATCCTTAAGCATTTTAAGATGCTTAATCCTTCTTGAATACTCCTTAATCCATTCTTCATAGACTTTCCTTAATCCTAAGTCAGGATATAACTCAATTATCTTCTTGAGAACGTTGATAGCGTTCCTATAACACTTAATTGCGTTATCATAGTCATTAGCCCTATCGTACTTAACTGCCTCGATAGCGTACTTCCTAGCTAAGCCTTCTAGATACTCAAGGGATGCTGACATCCCCTAACCCACCCAACCTCAGTCTATGACTAATGTAAAGGCCTAGCATTACGTCATGGAATTAAGAAAAAACTTGGGTTTTCTTAATTATTATTTGACCCTTCTTCTTGAGGTTCTCAATCGCTAACATGACGTCCTCCTTGCTAGCGCCCAGGCTCTTAGTCACTTCCTCAACATCTAAGAACCCGCCATGGCTTACTATGTAATCAATTAATTTCTTCTCAAGCTCATTTAGGTTAATTTTTTTCTTTGGGGTTACCTTAACCTTAATTACTTGATTACTTTGCTGTTTCTGTTGCTTCTTCTTTTCTACCCCCCTCTTCTCAACCTTAACCTTCTTTTCCTTCTCCTTTATATTGCTTAGTAAGTCCTTAGGTACCTCAGGTAATAGCTCCCTAACCCTTAACTCAGCTAGTGCCTTAACCTCATTAAGTATCTTCTTGGTCTCGCTACTAGCTACTTCAAACATAGGCTCTCTAGCTGGCGGTGTCTCTGTTGAACTCACTATGCTTCTAGCCTGCATTATGACGCTCTCAAGCTCTATAGCCACGTCAGGTACAACGTTCTTAATCTCGCCTTTTAGTGCCTCAAGGACCGGTAGTGTTATTCTTAGGGTGATCCCTACATCCTCAAGCTCCCTGATGGTGTCCAACCTAATGATTACTTGCTCCAACGCAAGTACAGCCGAGAGTAGGTTCTTAACTATCTTTCTTATCTCAGCAACTTCGTTAGCATATATTGTTGCCTTAGCAACATCGCCCTTACTCCACGCTTTCACCGCCTGATGGAATAACTCTGAATGCCTATCCCTTAACCTCCTAATGACCTCCTCAAGCCTTGTTTTCTGATCCTTAAGTCTTGTTATTATCTCAATTATTGATCTCTTTAACGGCTTTTTATTGAAGCCGAAGAAGAACTGAAATACCTTGTTAAAAAACCCGCTCGTTTGTGTTTCGAAGATGGCGCTCATTGCTATCACCTCCTATGTACTCTCTTTAGGCATTAACGACCTCAACGACTAAAGGAGCCTCCGGCGGCTGAGCTATCCCTGTCTGTGGTATCTTGGGTGTCTTAGCCTCCTTCTTAAATAGCTCTACAGGCTCACCTTCAAGTTTCTCAATTAGTTCTAGGTGCCTCTCAATGTCCTTCTTCTCGTCTATAGCTCTACTCCTTGCCTGCCTTAAGATATCTATTGAGGTCTTAAAGGCATGCTCGCTTATCTCCGCCGCGGTATAGCTAACGATTAAGTGAGTCATTGCCTTCTCCATGTGTAGCACCATGTCCTCTAACTCGTTTATTCTCTTCTTAAGTACTGTCCTAACTTCCTTGACCTTAGTCTTTAATCTCTTTAGCTGAGCATCAAGCTTATTCTTTAACTCATCATAAGCATGTACGGGTATTTGACCCTTCCTATATAGTTCTTCTAACGCTCTATACCTCTTTCTAGCCCTATCTAACTTCTGTTCAACCTCAATGGCCTCAGCCTTCCATCCAGGTATTATGACCACACCTTCAGGCGTTAGCTGTATCCTCTTAGCTGGTACTGTCCTAAAATCAGAGTCTGAAAAAGCTACTTCAACATCCGTTACGACCCCATCGATATCGCTATATACGCTAACTAAAGTACCTACTACTCTACCATACGGGTCCTTTATTTTATGACCTAAATACTTCTCGATCTGATCTAGTGTGATTATCATTCCTTATCACCATCCGTTTTAGAAACTACTGATGTTGATTATTTATAAAATCTTACCCGATTCAGAACTCCATGAATCTGATGGTCCACGTTCATGGGAGGGGGAATCAGAAGCGGCGTCTAATCATTTTTAACTCATCGCTTTTAACCTTCATCATCAGTTTAATTATACGTAGAAGGTTTTTTAAATTATTCATTAAGAACTCTTGACTTGGGTTTAGGCGATGGCATTAGAGGATGTAATTGGTGTCATTGAGGGAATAATCGGCGGGTTTAACATAAATACGTCATCGCTAGCGTCAACGCTGGCGATGGTTGGGTTAATCATACTCGGTATTTTAGCTGCTTCTTACTTAGTGATGGGTCTTATTAAGTTAGGAAAGACCATATGGAATATGAAAGTTAAGGAGTTCGTGTTAATGATGGTAATTTTAGGGGCCGTGTTCATAGCTATCGCTATGATAATACCCTAAACAATTTAGAGTTTTTTACCGAAGTAAGTAGATTCTTCACCTAACCAGTCCTCAATTCTAAGTAGCTCATTATATTTAACAGTCCTCTCACCTCTCGCTGGTGCGCCAGTCTTTATGAAGCCCGTGCTGAACCCTACAGCTAAGTGAGCTATTGAAACATCCTCGGACTCACCACTTCTATGACTTACTATAGCTATAAGACCTTCACCTCTGACTAATTTAATGACGTCCTCAACCTCTGAGACTGTGCCTACCTGATTTACCTTTATTATAACTCCATCGATAGCTCCTACATCGATAGCCTTCTTAACTCTCTCAATATTAGTTACCGTTAAGTCATCGCCAATGATCTTAGGCTTACCCTTAAGTAAGGATCTTAATTCCTTAAAGCCTTCAAAGTCCTCTTCATGAAGCGGGTCCTCAATACTAAATATTGGGTATCTTTCACAAAGCTCCTTATAGAACTTTATTAATTCATCCTTACCTAACTCTTTACAATCAATCCTGTACTTACCGCTTTTAGAATCATAGAACTGTGTAGCAGCGCAGTCTAGCGCTATGAGGATATCTTTGCCTGGTTCATATCCAGCTAACTTAATGGATTCAACTAATGCGTCTAAAGCTTCGGCAGTCTCTTTCATCGGTGGTGCGAAGCCTCCTTCATCACCTACGTTCACGGCTAAAGCACCATACTTGTTCTTTAGGTAGTTCTTAAGCTCTTTATAGACCTCAACAGCCATTCTTAATGCTTCAGAGAACTTATCGGCATTTATAGGCATTATCATGAACTCCTGTATGCTTAACTCATTCCCTGCATGTAAACCTCCATTAATTATGTTCATCATAGGCACTGGGAGAGTCCTAGCTGTGAATCCACCTAGGAATACAAAGAGGGGTAGCCCTAAAGTATCACTAGCCGCTTTAATGTTAGCTAATGAGGTTGCCGTTACTGCATTAACGCCTAACTTACTCTTATTTGGGGTACCATCAAGCTCTATTAACTTACGATCCACGTACCTGTAATTAACGGCGTTAAGCCCTATTAAGGCATTTGAGATCACTGTATTTACGTTTCTTATTGCTGTATAAACTCCACGTCCTTTATAGGCCTTTAAGTTTGTGTCACGTATCTCTACAGCCTCATACTTACCTTTAGAGGCCCCTGCAGGTGCTATAGCCTTACCAATACCCCCGCCCTCAGTGACTATAGTGACCTCAACAGCCGGGTCGCCTCTAGAGTCAAGTACTTGAAGACCTTTAACGTAAGCTATCTTAGCCTCCTCAAATAGGTAAGCCATATTTACTCACCATCAAATAACTTAATGTACTACTTATTAAAATCTAGGCTAGGTAATTAGGTCATGAATGCAAACAGTACTGATTCGGTAGTAATTGATATGATAGTAGTGAACTTATTCGCCTTAACAATAATTATAATTAACCACGTTTATCAAGTCTTTAGGAAGGGTAAGGTATTAAGGAACGTTGGGATGTTTACATTACTTTCATACCTACCAATACTTGCTTATGGCTTAACAATTAATACTAAGTATGTTCGTATCCTCGGCACATATTCAGCCATTTTCTTCTCATGCTTATATGTGCTAATGCTCATTTACTTAATCTATATACTACTTAAGCATGTAGATAGGAGCTACGTTAAGTTCTTAGTGTTTACGTTTTTAGTTTTACTAATTAACTCAATCACCATAGTCCTGTTAGGCTATTGAATGTGAAGGAAAGCATAAATAGACGTTGATGTATTAGGAAATACGGTTGCAATAGCTGTTGGAGTAGGTGATTATTATGGTCAAGAAAAGAGACATTTACGTATGCCCTAAGTGTGGCTATAGAGTTGAAAAACCTGAGAAGACTTGGCAGTTGATAGCACCAATACCCGACTCTAAAGGTAGGATAACAATAACAGTTATGGGCTCTTTCAAATGCCCTCAATGTGGGCGTAAATGGAGGGGTGTTATTAGTAAGATTAAGGCAGGAGCTGAGGGGGTTGAAATTGAGGGTGCTAAAGGTAAAAGGGCGTTAAAGCCTGGGAAGGAGAAGGAGGAGAGTCGCGGTACTATTATAGAGATTGATTTAGAGGAGCTTGAAGAAGGTGAGTAAGGTATTAAGGAGAGAGTAAGGTTGCAGGAAATTATTAAGGATATCCCACTTCTTGTATCACTGGCCATACTTATCACGTTTTTAGCCCTAAACTTCAGTGGTTACTTAATGTTAGCCGTTATTGAAGGCAAGAGCATGGAACCTTTACTGAAGTATGGTGATTTAGTGCTGGTGACTAGGGTATCACCTCAAGATATACACGTCAATGATGTAATAGTCTATAAGAGCTGTAGGCCAGGCAATATGATAATCCATAGAGTCATAAACGTGGTTGTACGTGATGGTAAGTATTACTTCGTGACTCAAGGGGATAATAACCCATTCCCCGATAGTGCCTTACCAGGGAATGAGTTTAGGGAAGGTTACCCATGCACATTAAAAAACGCTCCTGGAGTCCCTTCTGAAAGGGTTATAGGTAAAGTTATTGAGATTAACGGAAACCCAATAAAGATACCTTACGTAGGGCTAATAACGATATTATTCAAGAGCTTTCTAAAGATATTAGGCAGATAAGTACCCCACAAATAGCACCTCAAGATTTCATTACTACTTAAATATTCAGTAAGTCTTATGTTAATTGATGTGATAAGTATGTCCTACGTATCATCCTTCCTAAATAGTCTTGAAGACTGGGTAAAAATGCAGAGGAAAATGTTAGAGACATTCAAGCAGTTAAATGAAACCGCCATTAAGGGCGATAGGTTAGAACTGATCTTAGCTACTAGGGCAGCATTTCAACACATGATAAAGACTCTTAGGGCGTTTGATCAATGGTTACAGGACCCATTAATAATCAGTAATATGCCTAAGGAGTTCCTTGAAGACGTATGGAATACTACGTTTAAGCTACTTATTGACCTGATAGAGTTAGATATAAGACATACGTCGGCGTTTAAGGAGAGAGCTGAAAAACTTCTCAAGGAGGGTAAGTTAAGCCCGGTACTACTCATTAGGTCAGGAGAGGAAGGCGCACCTAGAAGGGGGTTAGCACCAACGGTTTAAATAAAAACATTAACATAGATTAATGATGAAGTATGTAAGGAGTTATGGTAATTACCTTCTCCTCCTTCTCCTAGACATGCTCCTAATAACTAAATCTATCTCGACATCGTATGAAACAACCTTGGGTTTTAATTCAGCAACTAAGTCGGTTATCTTCGATACTGAGTCTTCAGGTAGTGGGTTATTACTTAAGAATTCCTTACCTAAGGACGTTAGTCTTATCCTCCTATTTCTTGGGTTAACCTCCAGAAGCCCTACATAAAGTAAAGCCATGAGGTCCTCTTTAAGCTCCTTCGAGCTAGGTACATTAGCTATGGTTATGAACTTATACCCTATATCGAAGTCTTTCTCATTTTTCATAAGGTATATAAGGTGAGTGAGTGCTTTCTCAGATATTTCTCCATAAGCATTGATTATGTTGAGTAACTTTATTTTCCTCTCATCACGTTTCACGGTGTCCAAGGTTATGACATGCCTAGTAACTATCTTAAGCTCTTTAGTCTTCTGCTGTGATGACATTAAGCACCCCAAATTACATTATGCCTCAGTGATATTAAGCTTTTAAAATACCCTTAGTGACATAAGACTTAAGTAGAATAATTAATGCGTAAGTAATGGACATAACACATAAAGAAATTACGATGAGTTCTAGACCCGTGATTAAGTAGGTTATGTAAATGATTATTGCTTCACATAATATCACGGAATGAATCAGCCATAACTGATTAAACCTAAGTAAAGTATAAAGTAAGATCACTGATACTAAGGCTACTGAGACTATCAAAGGAATGAAGTGTGTGTACATAGTTATGTTAGGAAGTAGGGAAAGAGTCAGGTAAGCAATTAAGGATACCTTGATCGCTATGAATGGTGCTACATAGATATATGAAACTTCCCTTATAATTGATAAAATTCTCTCTAAGTAATTGCCTAAGTCCTTAAGAAGTTTTAATACTTTTTCTAAGTCATCAGGACCTAAAGGAGATATCATGTCTTTAAATTTCCTAAGCTCATTAATCGATTTACTTACGTCATTACATAGCACATTAAGTCTTGATTTAGTTACTGACGGGACAGTACCTATCGACTCGAGGAGGGCTAGGTCCCTACTTATTTGTCTTGAAATCTCTATATCCTCACTTAGCTCTTTCACCTTAAGTAAGGATACTAATATGTCTTCACACTCATTAACATTTATGCACATGCTAGTCACGTTCATGTAGGTATTACAGAGACCATTTTATGTTTTTAAGTACCACTACTACATCATAATTTACGGGGGTGGGCGATGGTTATAGAGATTAAGGAGGTCAAGCCCGCAAAGCCTGTAAGTAGGAGAATAAGTCTACATAGCCACATTAGGGGTTTAGGTTTAGATGATAAGGGTAGGGCTTTAAAGATAGCTGATGGGCTCGTAGGTCAGGAAGAAGCTAGAGAGGCTGCTGGTATCGTTGTTCAGATGATTAAGGAAGGTAAGATGGCTGGTAAAGGGATTCTTTTCGTAGGTCCTCCAGGCACTGGCAAGACAGCTCTAGCCGTAGCTATAGCTAGAGAGTTAGGTGAGGATACACCCTTCGTAGTCATGTCAGGTGCTGAGATCTACTCTACTGAGGTTAAGAAGACCGAGGTCATTATGAGGGGTGTTAGGAAGGCTATAGGTATTAGGGTTAGGGAGGTTAGGAAAGTCTATGAGGGCGTGGTAACTCAAATAAAATTCGCTTATGTAAGGCACCCGTTCAACCCCTACGTCAGGGTGCCTAGGGAAGCTAGGCTAACGTTAGCTACTAAGGATGACTCATTAACGATAACGGTAAGTGATGAAATAGCAACGCAATTAATTAGGTTAGGCGTCCGTAGGGGTGACCACATATGGATAGATGCTGAGACGGGGGTAGTGAATAAGGTAGGTAGAGTTAAGGGTATAGAGAAGGCTAAGTACTATGACATAGAACCAACTAGATACTCAGAAATGCCTACAGGTAGCGTAAAGAGGGAGAAGGAGATAGTTAGGGTCTTCACGCTCCATGACCTTGACGTATACTTCGCATCACAACGACTAGCATTGACTGAGTTATTCGGTATTGAGTTAGAGAAGGAGATAAGCTCAGATATTAGGAAGTCAGTTGATGAGCTAGTTAAGAAATGGATTAATGAAGGGAAGGGCGAGGTAGTTCCTGGAGTGTTATTCATCGATGATGCTCACCTACTAGACCTTGAGGCATTCGCCTTCTTAACTAGGATACTGGAGAGCGAGTTTGCACCAATATTAATACTGGCTACCAATAGAGGAATGACGAAGATCAGAGGTACTGATATTGAGTCACCTCACGGAATACCTCTAGATCTGCTCGATAGACTACTAATTATACCCACGAGACCATACACACGTGAGGAGATTAGGGATATAATAAAAATACGTGCTGATGAAGAGGAGGTATTACTGACTGATGAGGCTTTAGAAAGACTTACTGATTACGGTGTTGAGAGAAGCTTAAGATACGCAGTACAGTTACTAAGACCTGCAGCAATAGTCGCTTCTAGGAAAGGTAAGGTTAAGGTTGATAAAGAGGATGTTGAAGAAGCAGCTAAGCTATTTGCCGACCTTAAACAAAGCGTAGAGATGCTAAAGAAGTATGAGGAATTATTCTTAAAGTAACTTTCCAGAACACCCTTAATTAAAGAATGCATTTACTAATGATTGAGGTGACTATGAAGTAAGTAATTAATAGTAGACATGATAATAGAGCTTTGGCGTACGGAAGTACTCCGTAGCTGATGTTAGGTAAACCTACATAAGTACTCAATAAGTTTAGTGTAAGGCACGCTAATGACATAAGCAGTATAAAGGATAAGTTCTTAGTAATGTAGATGTTACCATCGGTCATGACCATCAATGTAAGAATGGCGTAAGTTAAGGAAGCTAGAAGAGTTGCTGGGAATGCGTAATCAATAGGTAACTCCGTTGTTGGTAATATGATCGTCGCTAAAAATGTAGTTATGAGAATTAGATAAGGCATTCTATTAGGTACTCTTACATTACTGGATAAAGCTATTATTGTGAGTGATGTTATGACTATATAGGTGGTTAAGTAATTGTTAGTAAGTAATGATGTTACTAGTATAGCTAAGACATAGTTAGTTGCAATGAGTATAATCAATATCCATCGATTATGCATTAACCTACGGATGGGGCTATTTAAGTTAATGTTAAGACCTATCCTTATAACTAAGTAAGCAGTCAATAGAGATAGTAACAATGCTGTGAAGCAGCCTAGTCCATTGGTTAAGAAAGTTAGGTATAGTGGGTTAATTAAGAGTATGATCCTAGATGAATTAGGGAGTCTCATTAAGTTACTCACCCTCGTCCTTATCTATGTAAGCACCTACTGAGGTAGCTAATGGTATGAGTGCCTGGGGTGCATCAGGCAGTATTAAGTCCTCATCACTTACTTCCTTACTATCTCTTGATAGTACTAACGTGATTATGATGTACTTATCACCTAATCTATATAGCTTAGCCTCCTTTATCCGCATACCCTCATTAGGGATGTTAAAGGTGTCTTGCCTCAATAATTCATTAATACTTGTTAAAGTAGGTCTTTCATCACATTTCTTTAAGCTTCTTAGATCGTAGGTAAGTATTGTTAGTAAAGCCAGTAATGCCGTAATCGCCACTAATAGCTCAAGCTCAATTACCAATCAAACATCCCGTTAAGTTAGGTAGTAGGTAAGTAACATATAAGGTCTACAGCCCAATATCAAGCCAGTGCCTTAAGGAATCCTACGTACATAGCTGACGGGTTTAATGGTTTACTACTAAACTCTGGATGAGCTTGAGTACCTACGAAGAACCTATGCTCCTTTAACTCCATTATCTCAATTATGCCGTCGTCGCTATAGCCACTAACCCTAAAGCCACAACCCTCTAGTCTATCTATGTACTCCTCATTAATTCCATACCTATGTCTATGCCTTTCATAAACGTAGTCACAACCATATATTTTATGAGCCAACGTACCCTTAACTATGTTTATCTTGTACGAACCAAGCCTTAACGTCCCGCCTAGGTACTTAATACCTACTTGAGACTTAAGCAACGTAATCACCGGGTAAGGGGTGTTAGGATCTAATTCAGCACTATTAGCACCTTTAAGACCTAAAACATTACGTGCGAATTCAATAACCATTAATTGAAGACCAAAGCATATGCCTAAGGTGGGCTTACCTAACTCTCTAGCCACCTTAATAGCCTCAATCTTACCCTCAGCACCTCTCTTACCAAAACCTGGCAGTATGAGAACTCCATCACCCCTCTCAATAACCTCCTTTATATTTACCTTTCCCTCCTCGATGAGTGATGACTCAACCCACCTAAAGTTAGGTTTAATACCTACAACAGCTGATGCGTGCCTTAATGCCTCTAGGATACTTAGGTAGCTATCCTTTATCTTGGTGTACTTACCAACCATGACGATATCTTTAGACTCCTCAATTGATTTTAACCTATTGATAAAATCTATCCATAGGTCTAAATCAGGTTTACTTCTTGTTGGTTTCAGCTCTAACTTCTTAATTATTAATCTATCTATGCCCTGAGAGAGCATTATTAAAGGTACTTCGTAAACTAAATCGACATCATAATTACTAATTACAGCTTCCTTCTCAACATTCGAATATAAGGCTATTTTATTAATGGCTTCCTCAGTTAATGGCTTAGGTGATCTAGCAATAACTATGTCCGGCTGAATACCAATCCTACGCAACTCTTGGACACTATGTTGTAATGGCTTAGTCTTTAACTCACCGGTTGTTGTTAGTAGAGGGACTAAAGCTACATGAATAAATAGGGTGTTTCTAGGGCCTTCCTCAAGCCTCATCTGCCTTACTGCCTCAAGGAATGGTAAACCCTCAATATCACCTACAGTACCACCTATCTCAACTATGGTTATATCAGCTCCTTGTTCTTTCGATAACTCCCTAATGTAGTTTTTAATTTCGTCAGTAATGTGGGGTATTATCTGGACTGTCTGACCTAAATAAACACCGCGTCTCTCCTTTCCAATTACTGAGAGATATACCTTACCAGTCGTTAAGTTGTTCTTCTTAGATAGGTTAATTCCTAAGAACCTCTCATAATGACCTATATCTAAATCAGTCTCACCCCCATCCTCAGTAACGAATACCTCACCATGCATGTAGGGGTTCATGGTTCCTGCATCAACGTTTATATATGGATCTATCTTTATTGCAGTGACATTAAAGCCGTATGAACGTAAGATTAAGCCTATTGATGCTACCGAAATCCCTTTACCAACACCGGATAGTACGCCACCGGTTACGAATATATACTTAGCCATAGCCTAACTTCACTCCACGTTTAAAGCTATATTTATTAGTCTTAAAATATCTGCTTGGTGGTCGGTATGGGTAGGCTATTAAGTGAGGCATTTAGAAAGTACTTACTTCAGGTCGCTATAGACGTTACAGATATAGATAAAGCATTAAAGATAGCTAGGGTTGTCTACGAGGCTGGAACCCACATAATTGAGGTAGGTACACCATTAATTAAATGTCATGGAGTTAACGCCATAAGAAAGGTAAGGGAAGTAGCTAAGGACGCTATAATCCTTGCTGATATGAAGACCATGGATGTGGGCGCTCTTGAGGTTAAGATGGCTATGGAGGCAGGCGCTGATGCGTCAACAGTACTTGCTGTTGCTGATGATGAAGTCATTATTGAGGCATTGAGAGAGGCTAGTAAATTTGATGGTGATGTAGTTATTGACTTAATATCGCATAAGAACCCTGTCAGTAGGTGTAAAGAACTAATGAAGTTAGGGGTTAATATAGTGAATTACCATGTAGGTATAGACGTTCAGTTAAGACGCGGTATTAGACTTACGGATTTACTGGATAAAGTCACTGAGGTTATTAAGGTATTTAACGGAATTGTCTCATTAAGCGGTGGTATAAGACCTGAAGACCTACCGCAATTAAGAAAGACCGGTGCGAAGATCTTCATAATAGGTTCAGCAATAACCAAGTCCCCAAACCCTTATGAGAAAGCGGTTAAGGCATTAAGCTACTTAAGGTAAGTTTAAATTAATCAATAAATCATTTAAGCATCCATAATATGTAGTATTTGTGGGTGTTTAAAGGTTAAGTTAGCGGTTATATATAGACAACTAGTCAGTAAGGACTTCAGGATATTGAGCTTACTTGATAGGATGCTACCACGTTATGAGTACGTACCTTTAGAACTTATCGAGAAGTACTCAGGACTTAACCCTAAGGAGACTGAGTTAAGGTTAGGTAAGCTCCATAGGCTTAAGCTAATCCGTAAGAACGTGGTTCCTTATCCAGGTTACCAATTAACCTACTTAGGTCTTGATTGCTTAGCATTGAAGAGCTTAGCTGATAGGGACATAATTAAGGCGTTAGGAGATAAGATAGGTGTGGGTAAGGAGAGCGATATTTACCTAGGTCTAGACCCAAGAGATGAGAGGGTCATAGTTAAGTTCTATAGGATAGGTAGGACTAGCTTCAGACAAACACAAAGGGTTAGGACGTATGTAAAGAAACCAACACAAAGTGCTTGGTTAATCCAGTCTAAATTATCAGCTGAAAGGGAGTATAAGGCGCTTATAGAACTATACAGCAAAAAGGCTTACGTACCAAAACCCGTAGGTTGGTCCAGACATGCAGTAGTTATTGAGTACTTAGAGGGTGTTGAGCTATTTAAAATCAAGTGGTTAGAAGATCCTGAAGGTGTTCTTAAGAAGATTATAGAGACTATTAAGATAGCGTATAATGACGCAGGTATAGTCCATGGAGACTTAAGCGAGTATAATATCATGGTTGTTGTTAGGGATGAGGAGGAAGTACCTCTAATAATTGATTGGCCCCAATACGTCTATAAATTACATCCATCCGCCGAAAACTTACTCATAAGAGATATAATTTACGTTGTTAAGTTCTTTAACAGGAGGTTTAAGTTAAGGGTGAATGTTAATAGGACCATTAAGTACGTTAAGGGTGAATTAAGTGAGTTCTGAGAATAACTCCGAGAGGTTAGTAGCTGGTATTGACTTAGTCAGCCAGTTCTCTGAGAGGTTAAGTAGGTATAGATACGCTATCGTTATGATGGAAGGCGATAAGGTTGTTTACGAAAATAGTGACGTCTCACTCCCTCAACTAATTAGGTTATTATGGGACTATAAACCAAGTAAGTTAGCCGTAGATAACGTTCTAGAGCTTGGGGGTTCTGAAAGTAAGGTGCTTAAGGTACTATCCCTCATACCACCGCAAACGGAGGTTGTTCAAGTAACTGTGGTTGATGGTGTATTCGTAGATATTAAAGAATTGGCTAGAAAGGAAGGTATTTTAGTGCCTCAAGGAAAGCCTTCACCTCTAAAGACTGCGTATTTGTGTGCAGTACTAGCCGCTAAGGGTATGGGTTCTAAGGTTAAGGTGTATGAGAAGAAGACTAAGATAATAGTGAGTAGAGGTAGAAGCCCGGGTGCTGGTGGTTCTAGATCCGGTAAGTATATAAGGAACATTAGAGGGCTCATATTAAGGGCTACTAAGGAGATTAAGGAGGCGTTAGATAAACGCAACATTGATTACGACCTATATGTTAGGAAGAGTAGGGGTGGCCTTGAAGGTAGTGTCTTCATTGTTTACGCGCCTAGAGATAAATTAGCAGGTATTGTTAAACCCAAGAAGGGCCATGACATAGTCGTGACTATTAAGCCCTTACTAAAGTCTAGGATAGAGATTGAGGGGTTAGGTGGACTACCAACAAGATTAAGTAAGTATGTGGTTGTGGGGCTAGATCCTGGAATGGAGACAGGCCTAGCCATTATTGATCTAGACTTTAACCCGCTACTAGTACTTAGTAAGAGGGGTCTTGATAGAGAAGAGATTATTAACTTAGTAATGAATTACGGAATCCCGGTAATGGTTGCTACAGACAAGAACCCAGTGCCGGACATGGTTAAGAAAATAGCTGCAACACTTAACGCCTCTCTATTTGTGCCCTCAGAGAGCTTAAGTATCGAGGAGAAGGAAGAACTTATTGAGTGGTTAAAGAGGCATGTGGATAATAACGTGACTGTATCAACAACCCATGAAAGAGACGCACTTGCAGCGGCTACTAAGGCACTTAAGAGTTATGAAGCTAAGTTCACTCACTTAGAGAGTAAGTTAGCTGAACTGAATATAAACATACCCATTAATGAGGTTAAGTACTTAGTCATTAAGGGTAAGTCAGTAAGTGAGGCATTAGAGGAGATAATAGCTAGGTCGCTAGACTCAGATAAGGGTGTGACTCTACCTTCAGAGCTGATTAAGCGTTTAGTAAGTAATGTTGAGTTTGATTTAAGGAATAGGATAAGGAGTCTTGAGGAAGAGCGTAAGGAATTAATAAGAGAGAATGAGCTACTTAAACAGAAGGTTAAGGAGCTCGAGTATAAGTTAATTGAATTAAGGAATGAATTAGAGCTTAGATCACGTGAGGAGTCGGCTAAGGTGAAGTCAGAGAGGGAGGTTCAAGCATTACTTAGTAGGTATAACGTGTTAGCCACGTATGCTAGGAAACTAGAAAGAAGTCTTGAAGAGTTTAAGGATGAAGTTAAGGTGCTTACTGAGGCCCTTAGAGGGGTTTTAAGTGGGGAGCTTAAGTTAGTAAGGAGAATTCAATTACTTAAGAAGGATCACTTAACTAGTTCAGTGTCTAAAGTTGGTCCCTTAAAGAAGGGTGAACTAATTTACGTAGTTAACCCAGTAATTACGGATGATGAAGCATTAAATACATTGAAGAGACTCGGAATAATTATCTTAACAAGTGACTTAAGTAAGGAACTTATCGATTGCTTCATGAGGAGGTCGATACCAGTAATAGATGTTAAGGATAATCTAGTTCTAGAGCTAGATGACTTAGTGTTACTAAGAAGCGAGGGCCTTGATAAACTCATTAAGAAAGCCCAAAGAGCTATTGAAGACTATAGAAAGAGAATGATGAAGGTAATGACTGAAGAGGACCTAATTAAGTTAGTGAATAATTATAGAGCTGAGCTAAGTTTAGGTCGATTAGAAAATACTTAACTCACCCTTCAATATCTTATCAGTTAGTCTAGTCACATTATCTAGCTCTTCATGAACTATACTTCTTATCTCACTAACCATATTCATTGTGAGCGGCGGCGTTTCAGGGATTACTTTAACATTAGCCATTAGGGGGTCATTTATCGGTCTGCCTATCTGACTAAGAAGCTCTACATAAACTTCCCTCACATTCCTTACCTCTCTATATATCTTCTCAGCAATAATCTTAGCTAATGCGTTATATATCTTACCCACATGACTTACCGGGTTCTTACCTGCAGTTGCTTCAAGACTCATGGGTCTCATAGGTGTTATTAAACCATTAACCCTATTACCTCTACCTGTAGCTCCATCGTCACCATGCTCAGCCGAAGTGCCTGTTACCGTTATGTAATAAATACCGTGTTCAGCACTGTCTGCAGTATTGATATATATCTTGATATCATAATCAGATGCTAACTTACATATGTAATCATGTACTTTATTCTTTAATTCTTCCTTAACTGAGAAGTAGTGGTCTGGGTCAGGGATTAGCTTAGAGATCATGGCAGCGGCTATAGTTAACTCAATAGTCTTACCTCTTCTTAGCCCCATAACTTTAATGTCCTCACCAACCTCAGGCAACACTTTTTTTAATTGTGGTGAATTAATGTACCTTTCAACAGAATAAACTATTCTTTCAAGCGTTGAGAGCGGCGCATAAGAAACACCAAAGCTTGTGTCATTAGCTCTTGGCACCTTATACTTCCTATATAACTCGAAAACACTCGTTAAATCAACACTGCCCTTACCTATCTTATAATCAACAATTACGTAGTTCTCAGGGTCCAAGAACCTGAAGTTCCTCCTTATCCAGTTCTTTACCGCCTCAATGATCAATGTACCTACGGGTACATGTATTATCTTACCATCTTTAACTACTTCAGTGGTTGCTCTACCTGATACTATTATGTATATTGGGTGAAGTACTTCACCACCACCAAAAACAGGGTTAGCCTGCCCACCAACTAGCAGTACCTTATCGAGATTATGGTGTAGGATGTAGCCGAAGTTATTTACGTAGTACCTGCATAAGGCCTTACTGGCTTCCTCGGCTGCAGAATCAGCAATAAAGTCTGGATGCCCTAACCCTTTTCTCTCAACTAGCTCAACCTCCATTTCCTCAATGGGTTGCCATTTAATCTCCTCCACAACTACGTTCTTCATTAATCGCACCAATCACTAGAAGGTATTAGTTGCTAAAAAGCTTTCCTATACCACACTATTAACTCTAATTACTCACAGTAATCAAGGCTTATATTTTTAAAGAAGGGTAAAGCACCTAAAGCCCTAACCCTTTAACATCGTAGTCTATAGTTATGAATAATATCTGACTACCCCTAATGAATACCCTACCATACCTCGCTACTGGCTTACTATTCTTTTCATCTATTTCAAAACAATCACTTAATACAAGATTCATTGTTGGATCACTTAATTCGAGCTTACCTATTAATTCATGCCCATCCTTTAACTTTACAAGTACAGTTTTGTTTTGTGCAAGTCTTAATGTTTTTAATGGGCTTTCAGGTTTTAACGACATCGCATCAGCCAACCTCTATACCTTTCTTTACATTTTAATTCCTTACTATATACTTTAAAGACTTGTTTGAATTTAAATTTTTATGAGATATATGCATTCCCTCCCATGTTCTATTGCTTCATATTCTAAGCAGACTGGGCACTTCTTATTTAATGACGTCCTTATATACGTGAGTAATAATAATCCCTTAAACCCCTGCTCCGATATGTAGGTTATGAGCTTCACTAGATCCTCGAAGTTACACAGTGCTGATATTGAAGTAACTATATTGAAGTAATTAACTCTTAACGGTGGGTTATTTATGTCAGCAACTATGAAGTCATACATAGTGCTTGATGTATTTTTAAGCTTTTGAAGGGCTTCATTGATCATATTGATACTCACGTCAATACCTACGTAATGAATCCCATAATTATGACCTAAAACATCAAGTAAATAGTTAAGTAGTAATGCCGTGCCACAGCCTAAGTCAGCTAGCTTAACATTTCTAATTCGTCTTAAATAATTCATTAACCCATTACTTAAAGCCGCCTTATACTTACTTAATTGCTCACCTCCATATACCCCATCATATATAGACGCTATCCTATCGTAAACTTTAGCTATCTCTCCTAAGTCACGAATACATACTACTTCCTTACCCCTACCACCTATCATATCATGTCAGTAGCTCTTAACTTTCTTAATAAGTGTAACCCACGTTAATTCTAGGGGTGAATATTGAGTGAACTGCTAATAGCGGTAGAGCATTTAGAACCATGCATATCCCCTTGGCTACTACTTGAGTATAGGCATGTATCTAAAATTTTCGGTAAGGATAAAGTGCTATTCACGAATGTTAAAAAGGATAATGAGGCTAAGTTACTTAGTGATTTAGGTAGGGTATTTAAGGAGAGCTTCACCGAGCTATTTAGTCAGGAGGAAATTCTTATTTTAGATCCTCAAGCACCTAAGGAGCTACGTAAGGAGGATCTTAATGATGTAAAAGCCGTCGTTATAGGGGGTATACTAGGCGATCACCCACCTAGGGGGAGAACTAAAGAGCTAATTACAACTAAAGTACCTAAAGCTAAGGCTAGGAACATAGGTAAGTACCAGTTCAGTATTGATGGGGCAGCATATGTAGTTAAGAAAATCATCGGAGGCATCCCCTTAGAACGCATAAATTACGTGATTAACTATGAGTTAAGGTTTAAAATCATGGACATAGAATACACGGTCATACTGCCCTTCGCTTACCCTATAGATAAGGGAAAAGCCGTGATTACCCCGGGACTTATTGATTTATTAAGATCTAGAATAGTTTACTACGAACATAACTTACTAAATGAAATTATAAAATGCGATCCATGAAGCAAATGAAGTAGCTACATAAGCCAGTACATCCCTACTCTTGGGTTTGGTACCAAACCTAGTTAAGCACACATAATTAGTTAATGGTAATGTAGGTATGTAAAGTAATAGTAAAGCAAGTATACATATCAGCGATAGCTGAGGGTCTTTAGGCACATTAAAGATTTTACTTATGATTGCGAGTATGAAACCGACAATAATACCGTATATGGTCCTAATCAGAACGGCTAAGTCACTACACTCCACGCCCTAACCCCTAAGGTGAATAAAGAATATGAAGTATAAAAAGTCATTAACATCGCTCGACGTTGCTGTGTTAGTTAAGGAGCTTAAGGAATGTGTAATTAACGCCTTAATCGATAATGTATACGTACTAAGTGAGGACATATATGTGTTTAAGTTGATCGTTAAAGGCGTAGGTGAAGCATACCTATATTTGGAACCTTCTATGAGAATTTCACTATCTAGGTATAAACCGAGGGTTAAGACATCACCATTGCTTGGGGGTAGGCAGACATACATTAGGAAACTCCTAAGGGATGGTAGGGTAATAGGTATTCAGCAAGTAGATTTCGATAGGATAGTTAAGTTTAAGGTAAGGTCACGTAAAGGTAAAGTCTATGAAATTGTCGTTGAGTTAATGCCTAGGGGTATTTTTGCTATAGTTGATGAGAGGGGGGTTTTAGTTTATGTTAGTAAAGAGATGAGAGTAAGGGATAGGGAGTTAAGGATTGGTAAGATGTACGTACCGCCACCCTCCATAAACGTATTTAAGCTAAGTCTTTCAGAATTTAAGGAGAGATTACTCACTAGTAAGGACATTGTTAGGGGTTTAATTAGGGGTGTTGGTTTACCACCAGAGGTTGCTGAAGAGGTTCTAAAGAGGTTAGGTTTAAATAAACATGAAAGCCCTAAGTCCTTGTCTGACAGTGCTATTAAGGAGCTATATTACCAATTAATTAAGTTCATAGATGACGTAATCAGGAACCCTAAACCCGTTATTGTTTATGTGGGTGATAAGCCTGCATTGGTACTTCCGTTTAAACCTACATGCTTAACTGATGAGTATGTCATTAAGGATCGTCCTTCATTTAATGAGGCTGTTGATGAGTACTTTAGGAGGGTCCTTACTGAGAGAGCTGTAGGGTCTAAAGTTAGTGAGTTAGAAGGTGAAATACGTAAGCTTGAGAAAACAATAGCTAAGCAGGATGAATTAATAAGTAAATTCCATACTGAGATAGAACGTATTAATAACTTGATAAACACCATATATAGCAATTATTTAGACCTAGAGAGGGTAATGAACTGTGTTAGGAATACTGTGAAGAGTTTAGGTTGGAATAAGGTGTTTACATGTGGTGATGTAGTTGATGTGAACGCTCATGAAGGCGCTTACAGCGTTCGCTTAGGTGACCACGTAATAAGACTTAATGTTAGGTTAACCCTTAAGGATTACGTAATAAGACTTCAGAAAAAGCTTAGCGATTTAAAGAGAAGGTTAGAAGGCGCTAAGGAACATAAGGAGGAGTTAGTGAGGCGTTTAAAAGAGCTTAAATCCAAGAGGATTGAGCTACTTGAGACAATACCTGCCCTAGTTGTTAAGAGAGAATGGTACCACAAGTACCACTGGCTTATCTCTAGTGATGGTTTCTTAGTTATCGGAGGTAGAAACGCTGAGCAGAACGAATCATTAATAAGGAAGTACTTAGGTGATAATGACGTATTTGTTCACGCAGATATTCAGGGAGGGTCTGTAGTCATTGTAAGGACTGAAGGTAAAGAACCCACCGAGAGAACCATTTATGAAGCCTCAGTACTTGCTGCATGCCATAGTAAAGCTTGGAAGGCAGGTTTAGGTGCTATAGACGTTTTCTGGGTATGGGGTAAGCAGGTAAGTAAGAAGGCACCATCAGGTGAATACCTACCTAAGGGTTCCTTCATGATCTATGGTAGGAAAAACTACATACGTAACGTACCTTTAAGGCTCGCCATAGGTGTTGAAGTTAAGGATTCATCGATATACGTGATTCAAGGACCTGAAGACTTAGTCTCTGAGAGATGCGATGTCTACGTAGTCATCATGCCTGGCGAGTTAAGGAAGGTTAATGTGGTTAAGGAAATAAGGAATCATTTCATTAAATATGACCATAGGCTAAGTGTGATCTCAGAAGAAGATATAAGCAGGGTTGTTCCTGGGAGTTCAAGGATATTGAAGAGGTATCCCTAGGTCCATAGGTATTTTGTAGATTTATTATCTTTGGTGCGTAAGTATACCTGGAGGTGGTCTTGTTTTTAAAGGTTGCCTCACTTGTTGATAAAACTTACCCTTATCTATCTCCCGATGACTTAGTGACTAGGGCTCGCGCAGTTATGCGCGATTTCGGTGTTAGGGTTCTTCCCGTAATTACTCGTGGTAAGTTAGTGGGTGTAGTTACCAGAGTTGGTGTCTTATCCATAACGTCAACGAGGTCGAATTACAGGGTCCTTGATATAGCTGAAGAACCTAGATTAACTCTCGATGTGATTGACGATGTTGTTGAATCAGTTAGGAAAATGATTAGGGCTGATGAATGGTACGTACCTGTACTTTCAGGCGGTAAGTACGTAGGTATGTTTGGTTTAGAGGACTTCATGAGGTACCTACTGACTTATGAAAGCCCTAAGCATGAGATACCCGTAAGTGAGATTATGACTAGGGAAGTAGAGACGGTGATGCCCGAAACCCACGTTAGTAGGTTATGGTTAAAGATGCTTAGACATAGATTTGCTGGGTTCCCAGTGGTTAATAAGCGTGGTAAGGTAGTCGGGTTTGTATCTCAGCATGATCTCATAAAGGCTGGGTTTACACGCATAGAGCTTGAATCAGAGTCAGCACCACGTAAAGGACCTAGAGTTAGAAACATAATGGTCACACCCCCGATAACCTTAACACCTAACGAGCCTATACGTACAGCTCTATACTTAATGGTTAGAAGGAATATAGGTAGGATACCAATAGTTGATGAGAAAAGGTATCTTAAAGGAATTATTGATAGAGAGGACGTGTGTAGGGTATTTATTTAATAGAGGTGATATGGGTGAAACCCGTAAATATTAGGAGAAGAATTGAAATGCATCGATGGTTAAGGAGTGATGGCAAACCGAACTTCTCAACCAGAATTCATAAACATGATAGTGAGTTAAAATACGCCGGCATTAAGGAGGTAATTAAATCATCACCCCATAACTCTGTACTAAGGGTTTCTGAATTAATGTACAGGAATAATATCAGGGCAGTACCAATAACAGATAGTGAAGACCGTATCTTAGGATTAGTTACCGCCATGGATCTAGTCAATTACTTTGGTGGTGGAGATTACTTCAATATAGTTAAGGTTAAGTATGGAGGCAATATCTATAAAGCACTTAATGAAAACATAGGTTCAATAATGAAGAAGGATCCGGCAACTATAAGTGTTGATAGGAAACTAACGGATCTACTTGAATTAATGGTGTTAAGCGGTTATGGTGTTATACCGATCGTTGATGATGAAAATAGGGTTGTAGGTATAGTTACTGAGAGAGATATAGTTAACTACTTATCAAGTAGGATTAGCTTAGGAGTTAAGATTAAGGATCTCATGACCAAAAATGTCATTACTATACGTGAAGATAAAAGCATTAAGGATGTACTTCAGTTAATGGTTTCCGCAGGTATTAGGAGGTTACCTATAGTTGATGAAAGAGATGTAGTTACTGGGATAGTCACTGCTAAGGATGTAGTTAATGTCGTAGGTAGCCATAAGATATTCTCCATGGCCAAAACAGGTAATATTGAGGAATTCTTAAATGCAAAAATAAGTGAAATAAGTACATCAAGGGTTGTCACTGTAAGTCCTAATGATGATTTAAGCACCGCTATAGGGTTAATGAGTACTTATAATGTCAGCGGCTTACTTGTTACTGAGAACGGTACCTTGGTCGGTATAATAACTGAGAGAGATGTCATTTACGCCTTAGTAACTAAGTAGGGGTGGTTTAAGGTGCCACCAAGGGTAAGTACTTATATGTCCTCACCAGTAATTACGGCTTCACCGTCAGACAACTTAGCCTACATAAGAAACCTAATGCTTAGACATAAGATAGGTAGGGTGGTCATAGTTGAAGACGGTCAAATAGTTGGGATTATCTCCAAAACAGACTTCGTAAGGATGCTCCAAATCAGGCGTAGGTACATCAGGCCCTTAGACACGGTTCTAGCTAGAGAAATAATGACATCACCAGTTCACGTAATAAGTTATGATAAGAGCATTAAATTAGCTGCCTACTCGATGCTTAGGCTCAAAATAAGTAGCCTGCCAGTCATAGATAGTAGTAAAAGGCTCGTTGGAATAATAACGAAGACAGACCTTGTTAGGGCTTATAGGGATAAGTATCATGGTAAGCTAAAGGTATCTGAGGTAATGATAACTAATCCACCAGTCGTTGAGAGGACCCACTCCATATTCTACATAATTGACTTAATGACCTCAAGCGATGTTAATAGAGTTATAGTTATCGAGGGTAATAAGCCTGTAGGCATTATAGCACCGAGCGATATAGCCTTCTATAACATTGAAGGTATGGTGTCTTCAAGAAAATATATTAAGAGAGGTGGCATATCGCCTAGAGGAATCTTTAGCTCCGTGAGGGTTTATGTAATTCCAATAGCTAATGACGTAATGACCCCAGACCCCTTAGTTATTCATCAAGATGAAGACTTAGCTAATGCTGCTGATACCATGATCAAGAACAATATAGGTACTCTGCCCGTGATTGATGATAAAGGTAGACTTGTAGGTTTAGTAACTAAGAGAGAGATAGTTAAGGCAATAAGGATGCTTTAAGGTGCTTACCTTGTTGATGGTCAGTTCATATGAGGTAGCGCTAAAGGACTTCCCAATAATAGATAAAGATGACACCTTATATGCGGCAACAAAGCTTATGGAGAAGTACGGGCTTGATAGAGTTGTTGTTACTGAGAAGGGTAAGGTTGTAGGCATATTGACTACTAAGGACATAATTAGGAAGTTAGGTCTAACAAGAACTTTAAGGGCAACAACATCGTTACTACACGTATCTAGCTTCATGACCTCAGACCCTATAGTACTACCGCCAAATGAGCCCTTAATCAGATCTTGTAGGATCATGCTTGAAAGACGCGTAAGTAGCATTCCACTAGTCAATAAGGAGAAAGAACCTATAGCCCTCTTAACCAAATGGGACCTACTGGATGTAGCAAGGAATGAGAAAGCACCATTAAGAAACGTAATGACTCCTAACCCCATCTACATCAAGGAAACTGACTCATTACTTAACATACGTAACTTAATGATAACTGAAGGCATATCATTCCTACCCGTAGTTAGCGTAGATAATAGATTAATTGGTATTGTTACTGTCGATGAGTTAGCTAAAGCATTCTTAGAGTTGCATGACTTATTACCAGCTAAGTTCAGGAAGGAGAGAATACATATGATTAGGGCATTAGACATAATGAACAGAACCATACCTATACTTCAGCAGAGTGATACCCTAGGTATGGCAGCAGCTTTAATGAAGGAAAAAGGTATTAGAGGGGTTATAGTCATGCGCGGTAACGAAATTGTTGGTGTTGTTACACTTACAGATATCGTTGCTTACCTAGTCTCCAAAGACATAGTTACGTAACGTATTTATATCCCCTAATAAGACCTCAACTTAAGGTAGGGCAATGTCGTCCGAAGTAATTACTGAGCGTAGTATAAGGTTTGTCGTAGATACGATGTTAGGTGATATAGCTAGGTGGCTTAGGGTCTTAGGCTATGATACTTTATATTCAAGGGATTTTGAAGATTGGAAGATACTTAAGATAGCTGAGAGAGATGATAGGATTATAATAACTAGGGATGTAGGACTCTTTAGAAGGGCGTTAAGAAGGGGGTTAAGGGTTGTCTTACTAGATATAGCTGAAGTACCTAAGGAACTAGCTAAGATAGCCTTAAGAACAGGTATAAGACTTCAGGTAGACTTCAGCAGAACTAGGTGCCCGCACTGTAATTCACCACTTAGGAAGGTCACGGACGTAGCCGAAATAGCCCCTTATGTACCTCCAACGATTAGATATAAGTATAAGGAGTTTTGGTTCTGCGATAAATGCAAGAAAGCTTACTGGGTTGGTAACCATTGGAAAACCATTAATAAGATCTTGGAGGAGAGTCAACAAATATTAGCTAAGATGAAGAAAAAGTCAACGAAGTAGGTGCTAAGATTGAGTGAGGTTCTTGACCCTAAAGAATTAAGTTATGAGGATGGTGTATTTCTCGTTAAGTTAGCACGTAAGGCCATACATGAGTATTTAGCCTATGGTAGGAGGATAAAACCTCCAGAAAATACCCCTAAGCACTTAGTGAAGAAAGGCGCTGCATTCGTTACCTTAGAAACATACTTAAACGGCAGATACGAGCTTAGGGGATGTATAGGGTTTATAAAGCCTATAGCTCCCTTAGTTGATACAGTCATTAACTCAGCTATAGCGGCTTCAACTGAGGATCCTAGATTCCCTCCAATGACTTTAAGTGAGTTAAGTGATGTAACTGTTGAAGTATCGGTGCTTTCAGTACCTGAGCTTATAAAGGCTAAGGGCTACGATATCATTAAGGAGGTAACTATAGGGTATCATGGACTTATAGTCCAGTTAGGTGTGTTTAGCGGTATTTTACTACCTGTTGTTCCTGTCGAGTATTGCTGGGATGTTGAGACATTCCTTGCTGAAACGTGCTTAAAGGCTGGGTTAAGTCCTGACTGTTGGTTAAGCCCTAAGGTGCAGGTATTTAGGTATTATGCAGCTACGTTCAAGGAGGTAAAACCCGAAGGTGATGTGGTGTTTAGGGATTTAATTAAGGAGTACAAGGAGAAATGTAGGTGGGTTACCTGAAATGATTCTCTCGGACTTTGACTTAAGGAGTTACATAAGCTCTGGAAGGCTTCATGTAGAACCCTTCGATAAAAACATAGTTAGGGAGAACGGCTTAGACCTTAGGTTGGGTGAGGAGTACTGCCTGATAAGGGAGACAGATGAGGTACTAGATATTGGGAAATGCGATAATATAGCAAAGTACTACTCATGTAGTAAGGCTGAAGATGGGTACATATATCTTAAGAGGAACTCCAGATACTTACTTCATACTATTGAGTACCTTAAAGTACCTCCGGAACTCATGGGTTTTGTGGAGCTTAGGTCTACATTCGCTAGGCTAGGTCTCTCTATACCCCCAACAATAATTGATGGAGGCTTTGAAGGTCAGTTAACTATTGAGTTAATAACGACTTCATTCCCTGTCCGTATAAGGGTAGGTACTAGGTTCTTGCATGTTGTTTTCGCTAAGGTAACAACACCCATTGAAAGACCGTATAGGGGTAAGTACTTAGGGCAAAGAGGGGTCACATTACCTAAGTTATGAGCGTTTTCTAAAGCCCTACGCCTTAAATATAAACTAATCATCACGTTTTTACTGGTGAATTAAAACTATGTACGACTTCAAGAACTTTACCGTAGCTTGGGAGGGTAAGGAATCAACTATAGGCACGAAGATTAAGAAGCTAATAAAGAAACCAGAACCAGCTAAGTACAAGATAGTTATGGCCAACTACAAGATTAGGTCAATGATTAGTAAGCTTGATGTATTTATTGAGAGGTTAAGAGAGAGGGATAGGGCGCTATTTGAGAAGGTTGTTGATGCGTTAATAACTAAGGACACTACCAGGGCGACTATGTACGCTAATGAGATTGCTGAGATTAGGAAAATGGTGAAGCAGTTAACGATAACTCAAGTAGCACTTGAGCAGATATCATTAAGACTAGAGACTGTTGAGATATTCGGTAACATAATGACAGCCTTAGTGCCTGTTATAGGTGTTGTTAAGGAGCTTAAGGGTATATTAAAGGGTGTTATGCCAACAATGAGCTTTGAGTTAGCTGAGGTTGAGGAGGTGCTTAGGGATGTAGTTATTGAGTCAGGTAGTGTTGTGGGGACTGGTGTCTCAGAGTTTTACACCTCACCTGAGGCTAGGAAGATACTTGAGGAGGCTAAAGTAATAGCCGAGCAGAGAATGAAGGAGAAGTTCCCAGAGCTACCGTCAATAACTACACCATCAGCTGAGGGTGCTAAGGCCCCAACTTAAACACACTTTAGTTTTTAAACGTGATTAGCTTTTAATGTAAGTTTTATCTTCATAGTTTTTCAATATATCTCCTTCTTAAGAATCTACTATACGGAAGTAAAAGCTTTTAAGCTAATTTCTTAAATTACGTTGTGAACTCTTTAGGCAGGGTGATGTTGATGAGTTCGGAAAGTGCTAGGGCTTTCACGGTTGTTGGTGAGGGTATCGTACTTGGTTATCGTAGAGGTATGTTAAGGCAGTATACTAACCAAGTGTACGTAAAGGTTACTTACTCTACTAAAGCAGTGGGTAACTTAGTTGGGTGTAAGGTCATTGTTAGGGATAAATACGGTAACGTCTATAGGGGAAAGATAGTTAAGGTTCATAGTTGGCGTAATAATGTAATTATATGCGTATTTAAGCCTAACCTCCCAGGTCAAGCTCTCGGACTTACTGCCCAGATAATTGCTTAAGTAACGATGTGTTCCTCAGTAATTCTCCTTAACTGCCTCCTATACATCTCTAGGATTTCATCTGTTGTCGTAGCGTCTTCAGGCTTCTTATCAGGTCTCCATCTTATGAATCTTGGGAACCTTATTGAGATACCTGCACCACTCTTGATGGCATTCTTACAGCACGTATGTAGCGGTGATAGCGTTAATTCGGCACCTATGATTTCAGCAACGAAGTAAGGCGTTATCCATACGTCAGGTTCTAACTCAGAGTCCACTCTTGGGTGTTTATGTCTAATTATATATGGCTGGAACATCGTGACCATCTTATTTAAGTCCTCATCGGTGAAGCCGCTGCCTACTTTACATACGGTCTTAAACGTGTCTGTCTTAGGATCGTAAGCAGCCATTAGTAAAGCACCGAACTTACCTGCTCTTCTACCCCTACCATAGAAAGCACCAACAACCACTAAGTCAACAGTGTCTATCATTTCGCTCTTATAGTCACGCTTATACTTAATCCATAACCAACCACGAGCACCTGCCTGATATATGGCTTGATCATGCACCGCCTTAACCATAACCCCCTCAGCACCTTCGTTTATCGCCTTAAGGAAGAACTTCTCTAGTTCTTCAGGGTTCGACGTGGAGATGTATTCGGCTATCCTGATATGTTCTGTCTCTTTAACTACATCATGTAAGTACTTCCTACGTACCAATATGGGTTTATCAGTTAAGTCCTCGCCATTGACGTAAAGCACATCAAAGAGAAATACCTTTACAGGTATTTCCTTAACGGCTTCATGAATATCGTGCTTTCTCTTACGGTGCATGAGTTCCTGGAACGGCCTCATCTCGCCTGTCTCCGGATCTACGGCCACGATCTCACCCTCAACTATGACTTCATTAGCAACCACGCTCTCCCTAACGTACTCAACTACATCCGGGTACTGATGAGTTATGTTCTCAAGTCTCCTAGAGAATATCCATACCTTATCACCCTTCTTATGTATCTGAGCCCTCTCACCATCGTACTTATATTCAACGAGCGCCTTACCCCCTGCTTTAGTGAGTATTTCATAGGGGTCGCTTAACCTTTCAGCGAGCATGGGCCTTATCGGTATGCCTACAACGGGCTTAATCTTCTTTAACTCCTCAATCCCTTTAGTGGCTAGTACCTTAGCTACGTTACCTAAGTCAGCACGTATGTTGTAGGCACGCTCAACGATTGGTCTATAAGCTTGTGAACCACCGAAAACAATTGCTAAAGCATCCATTATTGTTGCATCACCTATACCTAAACGTAACCTACCTTCAATAAATCTAACTATGTACTTAGCCTCCTCAGGCTCAGCATCAGTTAATAAGCCAGCTATTAACTTTATCTTGACATCCCTGCTTCCCTCACCAGTTGCTAAAGCAACCTTAGTTAACGTCTCATAAACTTTCTCAACAGTAAGTACCTTCTTAGTTGGCTGAGTCATGAAAGCCATTAAGCCGCCGCCAACACCTTTACGACGCTTAAGAACTTCAGCAGCCTTACCTAAATCACCCAACTGCTTATACAGCTTCTCAACCTCATACTCGGATGCATGCGTGGCTAACGATACGGCCTTAATAAGGAATTTCTCACCAACACCTAACTCAGGGTACTCAAGCCAGTCAGGCCATAACTTACCCTGAATTAAGTATATAACCTTATCAATGATCTCGGGCGAGGTCTTCCTAAATAGGCTAACTAAGTAGTACGTTAGCTGTGTCCTACTACTTGTTAGTTCTAGCTTCTTGAACACGTCAGCTAGTATTTTGAACTCCATACAGTACCCCATAATAACTATTCCATACAGAGATTATATTTAGGAGGTAAACCACATGGGTAGCACTCAAAGGCTTAAGAACTCTTATAAAACCTGGTAAGGTACTTTATAGTAGAGCCTATGATGACTACCCGGCAAGTAGGTATCGATGCCTGGTCAGTGTTACTCTGAGGTACTACTTCTCCCTAAGCTTATCGGCAATAAATCTCATAGCAGCCTGAAGTTCAGTAAGTAATACCTCATCGATATTTCCCTCAATAGATATCTCGGTTACATAGCCGGACCTATCTGTCTGTATTTCATAATTGTTAATGGTTCTTGACCTACTCTTTTTCTCCTCAAGAAACCTAAGTAGAAATGTATTGAAGACATGGTTACTCATCCTTATGCTTATGTTTGGGTTTATCCTAAGCTTATTCTTGGAGTAACTCAACGTAGCTATTACACTTCCTGATGAATCCCTAACAACCAGTGATTCCATTTCAGGTCTTGGTCTAGTAGCTGCGTACCTACCTTCGATAAGCGATAGTATTAGTTCATAAAACTCTATCTCCCTCCTAAGCTCCTCGATTTTCTCCTCAAGGAACTTCCTCAAGTCATCTAACTTACTACGATCCACCTCACCCCTACCGCTCAAGGACTAAGCACCTTTCATTAATCTTCTATAGCTCATGAGTATTAACCCTTTATGAAGTCAAGTAAGGAACCCCTCTTAGGGGTCTTTCTTTCCGCCTCCTTACTAATACCTTTAATCAACGTATCCACATACTTACCTATGAGTTTAAAGTCCCTCTCCAGTACTGACCTCAACCTAGGGTTATATAATGCTGAAGCTGGATGTAACGTAGGTATCATCGTTAATTTTATGCCCTCAATTACGCCCTCATAGGCTTTACCTCTCCTTCTCATAACGCTATCCCAACTTAACCCAGCAAGTGAAAATACGCGCTTACCTGCATGATTACCTAATGTTATAATTATTTTAGGTTTAAGCATGGCTATCTGCCTAAGTAGGTAAGGTGTGCATGCTTGAACCTCATCATCCTTAGGATCCCTGTTCCCAGGGGGTCTACACTTAACCACGTTAGTTATGTAAACATCTCTCTCCCTACTTAGCCCTATACTATTAAGTAGCTCAGTAAGCAACTTGCCTGCTGCACCAACGAAGGGTCTACCCTCCTCATCCTCCCTTCTGCCTGGGGCTTCACCAATTATCAGTATGTCTGCATTAAAACTACCCTCACCAGGGACGGGGTTCTTTCTGTTGGCGTGAAGTCTGCACTTCCTACAGTTAAGAATTTCCTCATAAAGCTTCCTCCACTCATCGGGGAATTTAGAACTCAATCCTTAAGCACCTAATCATTAATACTTATTAAAGCTATTTAACTTAAGTACTGTTAGTAAGGGAGAAGGCATGGGGCTTAAGAAAGGTAAGTACATCTATATAAAGTTAATTAGTGGTAAATACGTTAAGGTTAGGGTACTTAAGAGTAAGGCAGAGGACGTACCTGAGAGGTACGTAGTCGTTGGGCCCATAGTTAGGAAACCGCCACTAACGGCAAAGGTAATTAAGGAGGAGGAACTACCAGATAATGTGAGGGAGCACCTAAATAAGCAACTAATGATGATGCCGACGTAGACTGAGAAGTGATGTAGGGTTGATAGGCTGACTGTTTTAAAAGCTTATAAATAACTTAGTTTAGTGAGTAATGGTGTAGGGCCCGTAGCTCAGCCAGGTAGAGCGGCGGTGCCCCCGTTAGGGGGGCTGTCGAGGCTCTTAACCCGTAGGTCCCGGGTTCAAATCCCGGCGGGCCCGCCACACCCCCTAATAAGCTCCTAATCAGTTAATCACGGTATTACGATGGAGTTGGTCAACGGTGTTGAAGTCATAGCTCCATTACCAGTTCTCTACCTGAGGAAATACAGGGCATTAGTCTTTGCTGATACGCATTTAGGTTATGAAAGTGAAATGGCTTCTCAAGGGATATTCATACCTAGGTTCCAGAAGAAGAGGTTAATGTCAGTCTTAAAAAGATCCTTTGATTTAGTAGATGTAGACTGGGTTATTATTGCTGGGGACTTAAAGCATAAGTTTGATGGATTGAGTAGGCAGGAACGTAGTGAGGTTAGAGAAGTTCTTGAGTGGTTGCTGGGAAGGGTTAGTAGGGTTGACGTGGTTAGAGGTAATCATGATAATTATTTACCGTTGATAACTAAGAAGTTAGGGATTGAACTAGTTAATGAATTATTAATTGATGATATACTTATTGTTCATGGACATAAGAAACCTACTAAGGACTTAAGTAAGATTAGGTTAGTGATTATTGGTCATGAACATCCGAGCATAATGTTGAGGGAGAGATTAGGGGTAGTTACTAAATTACCTTGCTTCCTACTTGGTGAGTTCATGGCTACCGGTACTAAGTTAGTAGTCTTACCAGCTGTAGGTGCTTACCAGACGGGGAGCAAGGTAACTACATCACCAGAGACGTACCTATCACCAATTCTCAAGGAAATGGTTGATCTAGGTAGGCTTAAACCCTTTGTCTACGATGAGGGAATAGGTGTTCTTGAGTTCCCATACTTGAAGGATATTGAGGACATAATCTATATGTAGGAATGGTTGGTTAAACATGAGTGGTTAGTACTTAATAGCATTTATAAAGTGCTTTTTAAATAAACTTAACGGTGGTTAAAATACTTGAGTTAAGACCTATTGTTAGGATAGAGAACATAGTTGCTACAGTCAGTCTTGATCAAGAGTTAAACTTATCAGTTATTGAGAGAAACGTGCCTAATGTTGAGTATGACCCAGACCAATTCCCAGGGCTCATACTTAGGCTTGAAGCCCCCAAGATAACTGCCTTAATATTTAAATCAGGTAAAATGGTCGTTACAGGGGCTAAAAGTACTGCCGAAATTATTAGAGGCGTTAAGAGGATAATTAAGTTGCTCATAAAACATGGCACATTAATAGTCACTAGACCTAAGGTACAGATACAGAACATAGTTGCTTCAGCTAATTTAGGTGTCGAGGTTAATTTAGAGAAGGCAGCATTACTCCTACCGAATAGCATGTATGAACCAGAACAATTCCCTGGACTAATATTTAGAATGGACGAGCCCAAGGTAGTGTTCCTAATATTTAGCAGTGGTAAGATGGTCATTACAGGAGCTAAGAGTGAGGAAGAGGTTCATAGGGCTGTTGAGAAGGTCTACATAATACTGAAGGAACGTGACTGTATAAGAAGACCTACGAGGGTTCATGAGGAGTTCTTCTAGAATCAGTGTGAGACTAGGGTCTTCATCCCGTTAAGTCCTAGGCTGCCCACGTCATCATCACGTAAAAAGTAGTTAAGAAACTAAAAAACTTTCACTCAAGCTACCTAGGTTTATGAGCAATTACTCAGATAGTTATATGGGTAAGTAAATGGGTGCAGATGAATATACGCTACTCAAGACGAGAAGAAGGAAGGCCATTATCGTACTTATTATAGGTTTAGCGTTATTAATTACCTCAATGTACTTATCATTTAGAATGATAGTGGGTGCCCCATACCTTAAGGAACTAAGTCAAAGTGCCTCGGTTAATAATTACTTTTTCATAGCTATACCTAAAGAGGTACGTAACAATGCTTGGGTTAGTTCTAAGGTTGATGTCATACTCCATATCAAGTGTGATGGAAAATTAAGTAACGTATTGGTTTACGCAATTGATATCTATGAAAACGAAACCAAGGTAGGTGATATAATTAATGTAGAGCCTAATCGTACTTATTTAGTAATGAATAAGTCATTTGATACGAGTTTCTTTAGAAATTTAGTGGGTTTTGAGTTGAGGTTCCAGAAAGTAGGTGCTGAGGGGTTAAGTATAAATTACTACATGAGGATTAAAGGTCGCGTACAGCCCTATCCTCTCATATTTAACTACGTACTCCTATTCTTGACCCTCATAGGCTTTATAGCCGCTATAGTCGGGTTCGTCGAGCTCGTAAGAACTCACTCGAGAATAAAGTATTACTATGAAGTTTAGGGTTTTAATGTGCCTATGTATATATTGTCCTTATTTCTCACTATCTTTGCTGTGACTACTTCACCTACTTCTGGTCTTCCACCGACTATAGTTATAAGTCTTTTTCTTTTTAAGTCCCTACCAATGAACTCACCCCTTAACCAACCCTCAGAAAGAACTTCAACGTCAATAACGTCGCCAATCCTAAATAATATAGGTAAGCTCTTAACCTTAACAATACCGTAATCAGATGGTTTAAGTAGTAACTTAATACCATACTTCTTTTCTAGATCCTTAAGCCACCTATAGAACTCACGCCATGGGGCCTCTCTCACCCCCTTAGGGTTCCTGCCGTACTTATGTCTCACATACTTCTGTATACCTAATGGGGGTACTTTTTTACCACAACCTATTTCTAGACACCACCTAATGATTTCCTCGATGTCTTTATCATTAATGCCAGGCAACCACACAGGTGTTAAGTGAAGGTCTATGTTCGTTTCCTTAACTATGAGCTCACATAGCTCCTTTATCCTTGAGACATCGTACAGGTCTCTATTAACCCCTTGAAGGTACATAGCTAATTCGGGATTTAAAGTATCTATACTTAAATTAATTCTATCCAGACCAACCTCATCAAACTCTCTAATTAAGCCCTCATCAAGCAAGTACCCACGGGTCTCTAAAGTGACTTTATTAACTGTTGGTGATTCTTTCAACACCTGAATTAGATTTACTATATCGCCATAGGTTAGAGGGTCACCAACACCATCTATTAAGGCCTCAACAGGGATGCCTTTGTATTGAGCTACGGCATGAATCCATTCAATAAGCCAGTCAAGTTTTACTACAAATTCATTAGCCCTAAACTTACTTTTAGGTCCAGCATCAACACTGCAATATATGCAGTTCATATGGCATATAGTTGTGGGTCTTACTTGAAGTACGTTAGTACCTCTATCAATAACCCCGAAAGCTATATGTCCAATGAGGGGGTAATTCTCATCTATCTTTATAATGCCCATTAACCATCACTACTACATAACCTTTTTTCAAAAGATAGTAACTTATCCTTACTTACATAACCACGAATGATTAATGCTTTAGGATTCGATATGCCGATTACGTAAAGCCTTAGGGTTCTTATGTAGCCAGAACTATCACTCACTCTCCTAACTAAGTAAGGTACCCAGCCTGGTATTGGAAAGTCTAAAGTGATAATACGCGTACCCAGCATTAACTCATTTTCAAACTTAAGCGATAATGACCTATTCACTGAGGTATATAGGTACGTATATATGACTGATGCGTCCCTTAAGGTTACGTTAAAGAAATCCTCACACAAAACCTTAACCCTATCAGTGAGGCCTAACCTCTCAACTATCAGGTCACTAACCTTACATAATAACTCATTAAGTTCTATACATACCGCCTTAGCGCTGAAGTCCTTAGCAGCAACAATTACTACCCTACCATCACCACAGCCGAGATCGTAAATAACATCACCCTTATTTACCTTAGCTAGAGTTAATGCCTTATATACGATCTCTAAAGGTGTAGGTATCCATGGAACCTCTAATCGCTTTCTTCCCTTCATTCATAAATCCTAGATTAAAACATAGTTTATTAATTTATGTGTTCAAGGTTATAAGATTTATAAAGGAGTCTTCAGATAATAAGCTTTGGTGAGTGTGGGTGTTGTTAATTAGAAAGGCACTAGTTCCTATACTTGTGTTAATACTTGTAATATCACTATTCGCCTCAGTTACCGTTCAGGCAGCTGAAAGCGCCAGGTCTAAGGAAATAGTCATAAAGAGAATTATGGATGACGCTACGGCCATACAGGAGATAAGAGCAGGTAAGAGCGATGGAAGGCTCTTCAGAATACCTAGAGCCTTAGCATCAGAGCTTCAGGCAGAGGGCGCTGCTCAAATAGTTATCTCATGGACGGGTATGGTCGACATACTACTCAACCCAGTACCTAAGAGCGTAACTGGTAAGTTTAACCCATTCGAGTATAGGGAGGTAAGGTTCGCGCTTAACTACCTAATTGATAGGAGCTTCATAGTCAACGAGATCTATAAGGGTGCTGCTAAGGCAATAATTGCCCCTGTTGCTGACATCATGCCAGGCTATGTAGAGGTATTACCTGTACTAGGTAAGTATAGATTCACTTATGACTTCGTCAAGGCTTACCAGATGATTAGTGAGGCTATGAAGAAGGTAGGTGCTACTAAGACACCAGAAGGTTACTGGGTTGTTGATGGTGAGGTAGTAACTGTCAAGTTCATTATCAGAATCGAGGATGAGAGGAGGCAGATAGGTGACTTACTAGCTGATCAATTAGAGAAGGTTGGCTTTAAGGTTGAGAGGCTCTACAAAGACTTCATGGCCGCCATCACCTTAGTCTACATGACTGACCCCAAGGACCTAGAGTGGCACCTATACACTGAGGGCTGGGGCTTCACAGTAGACAGGTACAACGAGTATGACTTCATATGGTTCTACAGCTCCATATGGGGTGCCATGCCAGGCTGGGGTGAGCCAACGTACTGGAACTACGCACACCCAGAGATTGACGAAGCTGCTGAGAAGATAGATAAAGGTCTATACAGGACCAATGAGGAGAGGCTACAGCTATTCTGGACTTTAGCTGACCTAGGTATTTATGAGTCAGTTAGAGTATTCATCGCGGTAACTGGTGACACTTTCGCCTTCGCACCTAACTTGGAGGGTGTCTGTAACGGTCCTGCTATAATGGGACCGCTAAACATATTCACCTTCATGCTAGCTGGCGTGCCTGGTAAGGATACTCTGGTCTTTAGCAACAGGTACGTATATGCTTCAGGCTGGGCTTGGAATCCAATTGCTGGTCATAGGGACTACTACAGCAGACCAGTAAGGCAGTCAGTATTTGGTCTATGGGGCACTGGTCTCAACCCACTAACTGTAATGCCTGGATTCCAGTTCATGGCTAAGTACAAGATTGAGACCAATATTGCCGAGCCCACTATAACCGTACCCGAGGGCGTATGGACTTACGACCCGGAGGCTAAGACCTGGGTTGAGGTACCGGCAGGTAAGAAGGCATACACTAAGGTGATATTCAACTACCCATACATAGGTAAATTAAAGTTCCACGACATGACAGACTACTCATTAGCTGACATACTAGCAGGTATAGCGTTTGTGATTGACTGGGGTACTCCAGGTGACGACTACTCAGACCCCAGGCTAATAGGCTGGTACGCATCCTTCATAGCAAACTTTGTAGGTGTTAAGGTAATTAACTCAACGGCCATTGAGCTATACTCCAACCTAACTCACATAGATCCAGACTACCTAGCAGGTATGCTAGACGTATGGACATCAGTACCACTACACTTAAGGAGAGCTATGGAGATCTACGTAGGTGACATGAAGAAGGCTGCCTTTAGCGATGTAGCTTCCAGGGCTAAGGGCGTTGACTGGCTACACTTAATTAGCCCAATACACGCTAAGGAGATGATGGAAGCTCTGGAGGCTGAAGGTGAGAACTTCCCACAGTACATTAAGGACCTAATAGAGAAGTTCCATGTACTCACTAAGGAGGAGTACCTACAGAGAATACAGAACCTAAGGACATTCTACGACACATACGGTCATTTATACGTGAGCGCTGGCCCATTCTATCTAGAAAAGTATGACCCAACAACCGATACAGCATACCTAAAGAGGTTCTCAGACATATACCCAGACTATCCAATCGACTGGCATGACTACCAGTTCTTGGCTAGGACTGGTACTGCCCATGAGGTTGAGATGGAGCTACCTAAGTACTTCGGTATCGGTCCGAATGAGGTCACAGTAAAGGTAACTGAGTATGGTCAGCCACTAAACGAGGCTATGGTCTACGTACTACTCTATGACAGAGTCGGTAACTTACTAGGCGTATTCAGTGCTAAGAGAGTTGGTGATGGTATATTCAAGGCCCACATACCAATAAACGCTACTGGTACCTATAAGGTGATGGCTCTAGTATACAGCTTAAAGTTCTTTGAGCCAAGATCAACGCCGGTAGTTGAGAAGGCAGCACTACCATTCACGATAACTACAGCACCGCCAACCACGCCACCAACTACACCGCCAACTACACCACCAACCACGCCACCAACCACACCGCCAACATTCACAACACCAACAGTACCGCCAGTAACTGGTGTAGCTACGGTAACAGTAACTCAGTTCGTTGAGAGGACGCACACTGAGTACGCTACTGTAACAGTCACTAAGACCGTAGTAAAGCCATCAGTATCAGTAGTAAGTGCGCCACCGGTAACGACAACGTTAACTGAGGTAAGGTATGACTTAGTAGCTATCGCAGCGATCGTAGGTCTAATAATCGGTCTAATACCGTCCCTATTAAGAAGGAAGTAACCTAAATTACATATTTTTCTAAAATTTAAACAGTTCTTTCAACTTTAAGCACGCAAGTACCGTATATTAATATTTACTTCAGGCATAATAAAAACATAATAATTTATAAACTACTCATATATTTTATTTTCGGGTAAGTCGCATGGGCTATGCCAGATTCGTAGCCCTCAGGACCATAAACTTAATGATAGTACTTCTCATTGTCCTCATCATAATAATTGCTTTATTCGAAGGTGTTCTTAAGAGCGTTACAATATATGAAATAAAAACCAATGTTAGGCAGGAGATATTAGCCGAGAAGAAGCAGTACAAGATGAACCCGCCTTTTGAGGAAGTATGGAGCTACATTACTGAGATAAGAGATGAATATAGTAAAATGTACCCTAAGGCATGGCTCGACCTTAAGAGCTCGGTCTATAACTCGGTGTTTGATGAGACTAAAAATGAGACTTTAGCCAACTACATAACCCAACTAATAGAGAAGGACTTTGATGAGTTATCAGAAAAAGAAAAAGAGATATTAAGGACCTATTTAACTAAAGGTGATGTCCCGTGGAGCGTTAAGGTAGCTCATGAGACTACATTATTAATTATAGGTATGGGTCTTCATAGACCTTGGTACGCCAACATACCATTCTATCTAAAGAAGATATTCTTCCTTGAGTTAAGGTCTAACTTCCTGACATCGGAGATATGGAATCAGGGGTCAAGGAATGTACGTGACATAATAGCTGAGAAGATACCGTACTCCATACTATTATTTACTACGTCAACCGTCATAGCCTTAAGTATAGCGTTGCCTTTAGGTATTTTCGTAGCTAGTAGGGCCGGTAAGATAATCGATAATGCTGTGGCTCTATCAGCTATAATATCATCAAGTCTGCCGTGGTGGTGGTTCGCTATGATAATGATTTACGTATTCGCTTATCAGCTTAAGATACTTAGATCACCTGCTGACTTACCGTCGTGGAGTGACCCCTTAGACGTACTTCACTTCATGATTTTACCAGTAATGACTATAGTGATACTTACCGTGGGTACTGATACTTACGTAATTAGGAACATAGTTATAAGCACGCTTCAAGAGGACTTCGTAACTACTGCTAGGGCTAAAGGGCTTAAGGAAAGAGACGTTCTGCTTAAGCACGTACTTAGGGCTGCAGCACCGCCCATAGTAACTATTCTGATGTTAAGTATAGCTATGTCGTTCGTTAGTGGCGCGATAATTACTGAGGTAGTGTTTAATTGGAGAGGTCTTGGTAGGCTATACTACAATGCCATCTACGGTAAGGACGTACCAGTAATTCTTGGATTAACGTACATTTCTACATTTATCTACTTAGCAGTAAGGCTTATTTTAGACTTGATCTATGGATTCCTAGATCCACGTATTAAGGCAGGGTAAGGTGATATAAATGCCCAAACCACTCTCGAGGCTCTCGGAGTTCCTATATAGGCTTTCAGATGCTTGGTTAGAATTTAAGAGGGTTAAGTTCGGTATAGCAGCCCTAATACTCTTAGTGATTCTGATATCAGCATCCCTCTACGTATTAGTTGCTTGGGACTACCCTAAGGAGGTGGATAGATGGCTAAGAATCCAGTTATGGGTTGAGAATCCGAAGACCGTGCCGCCATGCTGGTTCCTATCAATGACAGGAACGCCCATAGCCGAGACAGCCGCATATTCATTCACACCAGGAAGACCTGAGATAAGTAATGAGAGTATTGAAGGTACAACATTCTATGAGGCATCGATAATACATAAAGCGGTAGTCCCTGCGGAAATTAAATCGCCTGGAATGCCGTCGGATGTCAGAATTAAGCTCATAATGAATACATTATCTGAGGAGGCTAAGAAACTTGAGGAGGAGGGGCTTATCTTCGGGTTTACTGAGAAGTATAGCTTAGTAATCATTAGGCCTGATAACTTAAACTTCACCTTAGTCCACGATGCCTCATTAAGCACATTAGGTAATCTAACGTACCCAGACACTATAGTCTATTATGAAAGGTTCGAACAGAAAATAGTTAAGATACAGAAGAGCGTTAGCTTAAAGAATATACCTAAAGAGCATCTGAAGGCCGTTGAGGAATTGGCCCAGATATATAAGGACTATAATGTCACTACTGACGTAATAGCTTCAGCACTAACTGAATTAATACTATCCGAACTTACTCCTGAAGCGCTCAAAGGTGAATATAAAGTTCTTCAAGGTAAGTACCTATTCATACTAACAGTTAATAGAACGCTAATCTACGATGCCGCCAACCCCGTACCTGAACTACGCTCGTTCATAAGTAAGGTAAAAGATGAAAACCCTGTCAGGGAATTTAAGATATATCTATTAGGTAATTGCTTTGGGTTCTTAGGAACCGATATCTTCGGTAGGGATGTATTTAAGGGAGTCCTACTTGGTGTTCCCTGGGCATTAATTATAGGTCTTTCAGTAGCTTTTCTGGCAATAATGATTGGGGCCATATATGCTGTTGTTGCAGGCTACGTAGGCGGCTACGTTGAGGAAGTAATGCTTAGGGTCGTTGACGTGATAAATAATCTACCGGCGTTACCTCTATTCATAGCCATACAGGCATTCATAGGTCTAAACATTTGGGGTATCATAGGGCTTATGGTCGCTCTATACTGGACAGGGCCCGTACTGACTATTAGAGCTATGGTACTACAGATAAAGGAGAGCACATATATTGAGGCAGCTAAGTCGATAGGCGCTGGGCCTCTAAGAATAATATTTAGGCATATACTACCTCAAGTACTGCCGTATGCGTTTGCCATCATGGCTCTTAGCGTACCTAGCGCGATACTTACCGAGGCTGGTCTAAGCTTCTTAGGTTTAGGTGACCCTAAAACGCCTACGTGGGGTAAGATGCTTCAAGAAACTAGAACACCTAACTGGGATGCCGCTGCTTCAGGTTGGTGGTGGTGGTTTATACCACCAGGCCTAGCGATAGCATTAGTGGGCACGACGTTCATTTTATTAGGTAGGGCTTTAGAGACTATCTACAACCCGAGGTTAAGGAAGGCTTAAGAGAGGTGGGGGTAAGTGCCTTTACTAGAGGTAAAGAACTTAAAGACCTACTTCTTCACTGTGCGTGGTATTGTTAGGGCTGTCGATAACGTATCGCTGTCCATAGGGGAAGGCGAGGTATTAGGGCTCGCTGGTGAGTCAGGCTGTGGTAAGTCAACGCTTGGCTACTCAATAATGCGTTTAGTACCTCCGCCTGGCAGGATAGTTGATGGTAAGATAATCTTCGACGGTAATGACATAACTAGGATGAGTGAGCATGAATTAAGATCTAAAGTTAGATGGAAAGGCATTAGTATGGTATTTCAGGGGGCAATGAACGCTCTAAACCCCGTCTATACTGTAGGACATCAAGTAGCTGAGCCTCTAATAGTCCATAAAGGGCTAACTAAGCATGAAGCCCTGGAGCACGTTAAGGAAGCTTTAAAAATGGTTGGTTTAAGTCCTGAGATCGTACGTAGGTACCCACATGAGCTTTCAGGAGGTATGAAGCAAAGAGTAGTTATTGCTATGGCAATAATACTTAGACCTAAGCTCATAATTGCTGATGAACCCACAACAGCTCTGGACGTGGTTATTCAAGCGCAGATAATGAATTTATTCAAGAAGTTGAAGAGGGAGTTAAAATCATCAATGATATTCATAACGCACGACCTAAGCCTGCTATCAGAATTATCTGATAAGATAGCCATTATGTATGCTGGTAAGATAGTTGAGATAGGCCCGTCAGAGAATGTCTATACAGATCCTAAACATCCATACACTCAGGGACTTCTAAGGAGTATACCTAGACTGCATGGTAAGGAGAAAATCACGTGGATACCGGGTGTACCACCAGACCTTAGGAGACCGCCACCAGGCTGTAGGTTCCACCCAAGGTGTCCATACGCCATGGATATATGTAAGAAGGAGGAACCACCATTTATTGAGATAGATCCAGGCAGATTCGTTGCTTGTTGGCTATGTGTTAAGAGGTGATATCCATGAATGAAGAGAGTGTTGATCTAACCGAAAAAGTATCCCCTAATACGGTACTAGTGCTTAAGAACGTTAAGAAGTACTTCCCAGTAAAGAGAGGAATTCTAGACGTACTATTGAGGAAACCTGTGCTATACGTTAAGGCCGTTGATGGCGTATCATTCTGTGTTGAGACTGGTGAAGTATTCTGCCTAGTTGGTGAGTCAGGTTGTGGTAAAACAACTACTGGTAGGCTCATAACGAGGCTCATTAAGTTAACGTCAGGTAGGATACTTTACAAGCCTAAGGAGGAGACCTTAGAGATAGCTAAGGCTCAAGGATTAAACATAGATGATAGGGGTTTCCTAGATATATCATTCGTTAAAGGACCTACAGATAAGGCATTAAGAAGAGACATACAGATGATATTCCAAGACCCTTACGGCTCTCTAGATCCTAGGCAGACCGTATATAGTGCCCTTGAAGAACCTCTACTTATTCATAAGATAGGGTCATCAAGGAATGAGAGATATGAGTTAGTTGTTAAGGCTTTAGAGGAGGTGAAGTTAGTACCTCCTGAGGAGTTCCTAGGTAGATTCCCGCACATGCTTAGTGGCGGGCAGAGGCAGAGGGTTAATATAGCTAGGGCATTAATACTTAGACCTAAGCTAATAGTTGCTGACGAGCCTGTATCGATGTTGGATGTATCCATTAGGGCTGAGATCCTCCAGTTAATGCTTGACCTTAAGGAAAGTAGAAGGTTAACGTACATTTTCATAACCCATGACTTAGCTGTAGCTAGCTATATATGTAATAAAATAGCCGTTATGTACCTAGGTAAGATAGTTGAGTTAGGCGAGACTAGGAAAGTCATAGATAATCCGTATCATCCATACACGAAAGCCTTAATCGCGGCGGTACCTGAGCCAGACCCATCAAATAGGTTCAGAATTAGGGAGGTACCGATAATAGGTGAAGTTCCTAGCGCTGTAGCTATACCTTCTGGTTGCAGATTCCATACTAGGTGTTTATATGCTATGGATATATGTAAGAGGAAGGAGCCACCATTCATTGAGGTAGAACCCGATCATTACGTTGCCTGCTGGCTTCATATGAAGAAATAAATTAGTTCTTAGTTTTTATTAAGCTAAAATCCATAAAAACCTATTCTCAACATTTTTTAGGTGTCATTTTGAGTGTAGAGGTTAAAGTAGGCATTATCGGGTGGGGTACTTATATCCCTAGATATAGGATTAAGGTTGATGACATAATTAAAGTCTGGGGATTTAACCCTGAGATGGGTAAGGCCCTTATCCTTTACGAAAAAGCCATTGGCGGGCCCGATGAAGACGCGGTCACTATGGGTTGGTATGCTGCTAAGAGCGCACTTACTCGATCACAAATAGATAAGGGCTTAATACGTGCCGTATTCTTCGGGACTGAATCAAAGCCTTATGCTGTTAAGCCCTCAGCAACTATAGTTGCTGATGCTTTAGGCATACCGCCAGAGAAGTTAAGTACTGATATGGAGTTCGCGTGTAGGGCAGCTAGTGAGGCATTAAGGATAAGCATAGGTCTAGTGGCTAGCGGTCTTATGAAATACACATTAGTCATAGGTTCAGATACTGCTCAAGGGGCCCCAGGGGATGTTTTAGAACTCTCAGCTAGTAGTGGTGCAGCGGCCTTTGTTGTTGGTCCCTCACAAGAAGCTGCAGCCGTTTTTGAGGGATCATTCTCATACATAACCGACACCACGGACTTCTGGAGAAGGGATGGGACCCCATACCCCATGCATGGTGAGATATTTACTGGTGAGCCCGCATATTTTAACCACATAATAAATGCTGTGAAGGGCCTTATGGAGAAATTAGGATTAAGACCCTCAGACTTTGATTACGCCATATTTCACCAACCGAATGGCAAATTCCCGATGCAGGTAGGTAAGAAGTTAGGTTTCCCAAAGGAGAAAATACTGCCAGGCTTGGTTACCCCCTACATAGGGAATACATATAATGCATCAGCACTTATAGGGTTAGCTAAGGTACTTGAGGAGGCCAAGCCTGGCTCAAGAATACTTGTAGCACCATTCGGTAGTGGTGCTGGTAGTGACGCGTATAGCTTAGTAGTTACTGATAAGGTCTTAAGTAAGGTTAAGTTAGCTAAGACAGTTTCTGATTTTATTAATGATAAGGTTTACGTAGATTACGGTCACTACGTTAAGTTTAGGAATAAGTTAAAGAGACTTATCCAATAGGTGGGTCATTATGCCTAAAGTATACATAGTTGGGGTTTCATTAACTAAAATCGATAGGCACTTTGATAAGTCTATTAAAGACTTAGTTAGTGAGGTCTATGACTCACTAATAGGTAATTTGAAGGAAGATTGTTTTGATGCTATCGTTGTTTCTAGCGCTTTATCTGGTGTTATCTATAACCAGCTGAACCTAGCATCTATAATAACTGATTATTTACAACTTAAGGATCTGTCAGTATACAACGTTGAGTTAGGTGAGGCTAGTGGAGCCTCAGCAATACATTTAGCACTTAGCTTAGTGAGGTCAGGCATACATAAGTCTGTTCTAGTTATTGGTGTTGATAAATTAAGTGAATATCCTACATGGAAAGCTAATAGGTTGTATAGCATGATTCTAGACTCAGAAATAGATTTCCATTACGGTATATCACCGGTTAATTACGCAGCATTACTAACGAAGCTATATATGAGGAAATATGAATACTCAAGAAACGACTTAACGTATTGGCCTGTCTTAATGCATCAGAATGCAACTAAGATACCTCATGCACAATTAAGGTTCCCAATAACACCTGAGAAGGCCCTATCAGGACTTACAATGTCTGAGCCCTTAACCATGTATGACACGTGGCCTATAGGTGATGGGGCCGCCGCCTTACTAATAGCTAATGAGGACGTTGCAAGAAAATACAGTGATGATCTCATAGAGCTAGCTGGTATAGGATCCTCAGGTAGCGATTTAGGTATACTCTCAAGAGATGACCCGCTGTTCTTTCTAAATACGTACAAGGCGTTTAGGAAAGCCCTATCGATGGCTAATATTGATGAGAGGAACATACGTACTTATGAAATCCATGATAACTATACGATATCGGCCATATTGACTTTAGAGGCCCTCAGACTCGCTGAAAAAGGTGGTGGCTGTAGGTTCGTTAAGGAATTAAGTAATGGTAACGTAGGTCTAAGTATCAACTTAAGTGGTGGTTTAAAGGCTAGAGGGCATCCATTAGGTGCTACTGGGGTCTATCAAGTGGCTGAGGTATATCTGCAATTAATAGGTAAGTTCCCAGTAGGGGTGGATGCTGAGGTTGGGTTGGCACACAATATGACCGGTCTTGATTTCACATCCTTCATAACTATTTTAAGGAGGTGATACCATGAGGCTCTCCATAAGTAAGCATTGGAGGAATAAGAAAATTCATTACCAGTTAGCGCTAGGGTACTGTAAGGTATGTGGTAAATACCACTTCCCACCTAAATACAGATGTCCCTACTGTGGTTCTAAGAGCGTAAGGTTAACAATTCCTAAAGGTAAAGGTACGTTAATTGAGTGGACAGTGAGTTATGTAAGGCTCGAGTATTTAGAACAAAAGCTACCGTTAATCGTGGGTTTAGTGAGGCTTGACGAAGGGCCTGTGGTTAGGGGTGTTCTAACCGATGTAGATCCTAAAGAGTTAAGAGAGGGTATGAGATTAGAAGCTGTGCTCAGACGTTTGGAAGAGGACGGTGTATCAGGACTAATATATTATGGAATTAAGTTTAAGCCATTAAGTAAGTAAATTAAAATAAGCTTTTATCCAGCTTAAAAAGTTAAAGTACGTAAATAAACTGTTTAAACTTTAAGCAGAACGAATTTAAAATACTTTGAATGTAATAGTGAATACAGGAGCTTAGTTTATGTTTGAAAAGTATTTTGCCTTAAGAACAAAGTTTATGAGGGCATCAGAAATTAGGGAGTTGCTAAAGGTTATTGAGAAAAGAAGAATCATTAGCTTAGCTGGCGGTTTCCCCGATCCTCACACATTCCCTATAGAAGATTTCTATGACATTACTGATGCGGTTTTAAAGGATTACGGTACCCACGCCCTTCAGTATTCAGTCACTAGGGGTGTTTCATACTTTAGACATAAATTAATTGACTTCGCGTATAAGATGAGGGGAATTAAGGTTAAGGACCTTGAGTATATACTTGTACTATCAGGTAGCCAGCAAGGTCTTGACATAATAGCTAGGACACTCATAAATCCTGGGGACTATGTAGTTGTTGAGTTGCCTACGTATCTAGCAGCATTGAATGCCTTTAACTTAAGTGCGCCTAACTACATAGGTATACCAATGGATGATTATGGCATGAGGGTTGATATTCTTGAGGATAGGTTAAGGGGGCTGTACTCAGAGGGTAAGAGGGTAAAGCTAGTTTATACAGTACCTATAGCTCATAACCCTGCTGGGGTTACGATGAGCTACGATAGGAGAAAGTACTTAATAGAGTTGGCATCGCAATACGACTTCCTAGTGGTTGAGGACGACCCTTACAGCTACCTAGTATTTGAGAATGTTGATGTGACACCTTTAAAGGCTCTTGATAAGGAGGATAGGGTCATATATTTAAGCACCTTCAGTAAGATATTAGCTCCAGGACTTAGGCTGGGGTGGTTAATAGCCCATCCAGAACTAACGGACATATTTGAGAGGTGCAAGCAATCACTTGACCTACATACACCTACATTTAGTCAGTACATAGCAGCTGAAGCCATTAAAAGAGGTATTGTTGATAAGGTAATAGCTAAGGCTAAAGCCATATATAAGAGGAAAAGAGACGCTATGCTAGATGCCTTAGTGGACTTCTTCCCGAAGAATGCTTGGTGGTCTAAGCCTATAGGCGGTATGTTCGTATTTGCTAGACTCCCATGGAACTTAGACACTAAAGCACTACTTCCGGAGGCTATAGAGAAAGGTGTAGCTTACGTCCCTGGACAGTCATTCTTCGTTGACGGTAGCGGTAAGAATACATTAAGACTAAACTTTAGCTATCCGTCAGTCAAGGAGATAAGGAGCGGTATTGAGATTCTAGGTAAGTTCTTCAGGGAGAAGGCTAAGGAACTTGGTCTTGCATAGTCAAGTAAGATCAACAATAACCCTTAAATTTTTTACCCTAATACACTCATTTAGGTCTTTAACTGCACAGACATATTTGCGTATAACTCGCACATTCTTATCAATAACCTCAGCTAATCTTTCAATTCCTAAGTGACTAATTGAGCCTAGATCAACCAACGTGAGTCTTCCCTTAATAAATGTTAAAGGCATTAACCTACTTATGAGCTGAGGAGGTATAGCTATAACTGACTTGCTACTAATGTACTTAATGGAGAGACGCGTTATTAATGGTGAATTCATTAAAGGAATCACTATATCGAACGACTTATCTAGATTGCTTAGCCTCTTTAACTCTACTGGCAAATCCCTTATCTCCCTAACAACTATGTCATCTACGTACGCAATCGTCAACTCACTTACGTATTTATGGATAAACCATGAAGTTAAGTAACTTATAAGTCCGGTACCTATGATCAAAACCTTCATGCCTTTCACTATCTTAAGTAGCTTATTAAGCCAGTATATCTCTGAGAGGAGTGTATATTGCGGTTTATCAAGTACTGTTTGAGGCACCGGTATTAAGTAATCCTTATGTATACATGCATAATTACATAGGATCCCGTCAACATCTAGACCTAGCGTCCCTTTAGGACCTTTAGGTTTAACTATGAATAACTTACTTATAATCCTACTATCTACGTTAACACCCTCAATAACCCTTATAAGCCCTTGAGAACCTAGAACCCTATCACTACTTAACATGTATGGATGAGTAATTAAGTACCTCTCTATAGGGCCTATAATAGCTCTTAAAACCTTAGCAAGTACGTAACTCTCACTTAATGGTGGCGGTGGATAAAGACCTTTAACATTTATAGCCCCATCACTAAACACTAAACAATTAACCCTCATGTGGACCCCCTCCATCCTCACTTCGATTTAATGATTTAACGCTGTATCTTTATCTAAATAACCGTTATCGCTTTATAAATACTTCCTTAGTGAGAAATACTTAGGGAGGGCATTAGTTGAGGAAGCCCTTACTAGCTGATGGCACTTTAGTAAAGGACTATACACCCCTATTCATGTATGTAGAGAGGTTAAGTAATTTAGGGGTAAGTAGTGATGAGGTTACACTGAAAAGTGAGGATCTAAGGTATTTAGAGGAATTAATTAGCCGTGGTTCGTTGCCTCTTAACGAAGTTATTGAGAGGTTAATTGAGTACTTCATGCCTAGACTCCGTAGTGATATAGCTAAGGAGGTTGTTAGTGAGTATTTAGGTTCTGAAGTGAGTACGGACTTCGGCACTAGATTCATGGCTAAGATACTTGCTTGCTGGCTTATAGAGGCTGGTAAGACCTTAGGAATAGTCAGTCTTAGGGGTGCTTCGATGCTTAAAGGTTAATCAATGCACTTACTTATTGCTAAGTAAGAGCTACTTAAGTACTTAGTGAGCCCTAGGTCTATAAAACTCCATGGTAATTCCGTATATGGATCTCTGTGCTTAAACACGTAGCTCACATCATAACTCAACTCCTTAACGGCTCTCCTCCACCCTGAAAGTCCGCCACCGTACTTAGCCCATAGAACTAGTAACTTACCTAACTCTCTATCACCAAGTGATATAGAAGTCTGAATAGTGGCCCATCTAGGATCGTAAGTATCCACATCAACTACATCCCTCGGTAATAAGTTAGTTAGTAACTTCATTTTATTACGTAAGGACTCGGTACGCTCCATAGGGTAGTACTGCATAGGTGTATTAGCTTTAGGTATAAAAGGATTTACAGTGACATGAATACGCTTCCCCTTTATACCTAACTCCTTAATAACCTCATTAATGAGTTTAGGTATAAGCATTACATCATTTAGTCCCTCGCCTGGTAATCCAATGATGAAGTATAGTTTCACATTAAGTCCCTTGCTAAGGATGCACTTAACTACCTCCTTAACTAGCTCATAACTGAACCTCTTCCTTATTAAACAACCAAGTCTATCTGATAAAGTTTCGGGGGCCACAGTTACGGTTTTCTGACCACCTGCTTTAATAAGCTCTATCTTCTCGTTGCTTAGAGTATCTAGACGTAGTGATGGAACATTAAAGGAGATACCGTTAGTTATTAAGTCCTCAAGTAACTTTACCGAGTACTTATAGTCAAAGAATGATAAACTATAAAAAACAACCCTATTAAGTGAGTTTTCTTTAAGACCTTCATAAATTATTTTCTTAACATTATCATAGCTCCTGAATCTATATGGGTAGAATACGTGTGTTTCTAGGCAGAATGGACATAGATGGGGGCATCCCCTACTAACCTCCATTAAGAAACCCTTACCGTAAACGGGCTTAACATCTGACTGGATCTGGATTATTGGGTAGAACTCTCTATCAAGATCTTCAACATAGTACTTAATCACCTCATCCTTAGGATACCATCCACTTAATACCTCACTTAATGACATCAAGTTCTCAAGCATCTCCTTAGGTCTGTCCTTATATGGTGCTAACTTGCTTAATTCTTTAAGTGATCTCTCGCCTTCGCCGATGATTACAGCATCAACGATATCTAAGATAGGTAGAGGGTTAGCGGTTACCGCAGGTCCTCCAGCAATTATTAAGGGCTTTCCTAAACCCCTGACTTCCCTCAAGGGCTCAATGCCATTAAGTATGAGGATCTTAATAAAGTCCTGGTACATGAGTTCAAACGGTAATGAAGCAAGTATTATGTCAAAGTTCTTAAGTAATGTTTTGGTTTCTAGGCTACGTTGCGGGTTGCTTAACGTAAATCTCTCCACATATATATCTGGATATTTATTTAGGAAGTAGTAAGTCATATGCACGAATAGGTTAGATAGAGATGCCTCATATGTAGATGGGAATAATAGAGCTATCCTTAACATATTCTTTCTAGGTTTTTTCACTACGACGTTACTCTCCTTAATCCTCAATTCAATACTCCGTAAGAGTGAGTGTTAAGTACATTAAATAGTTAGTACTTGCAGAGTTCATAGTAGCACCATCTCAGGCTGTAGCTCTTTTAAACAAATCCTTAACTATTTTCTCTTTAGGGATTGAGTATGGAGAGAAATTTATTCAATCTGGTAAGGTACTTAGTGCTGAAGGCACTATCAGGGAATTTCACTGCAATTAACGCCATATATGACTATATAGTTAGGAATGAGAGCCCGAGTACCATAGCCTACAGATACGGGATTAGTAAGCATCAAGTGAGGGGCTACGTACAGAGAATACTCGATAAGGTAAGTAATCAATATGCAGCTGCCTGGATATTAACGACCTTATACCCACACATAATAAACATTAAATCACCTATAGCTAAGTTAAATAGCGGTAGCTACTGCTCACTCTGTAACACACTGATAATAAAGCATACAGTAGAGGAACACCTTAGAAAGAAGCATAAAGACCTCATAAACCTATACACAGTCAAGTTACTAAACATACTTAAGAGCAGCAGATTAGAGAGATACGCATTAACTATGGGCTGAACTCTAAATACTTTTTAAGGTATTACCGTAATGTTTCTGTGATTAAATTCATTATATATTAATTAGCAAAAATACTTGAAATCCTAGGAATACCCGATTGGTATTATTTTAGACTAGGTAAATTTATTTGAGGTGGAAATTAATATTTAGTTGGTGAATTCTTATGCGTGTAAGTAAGGACCGTAATCTAAGGGGTTTTGGTGGCAGGATCGTCGAGGTAAATGCTGGTAATATGAGGATTATGTCAGTAAAGTTGGAAATTAGGGCATTACGTAAGATAGATGAGACCTGGAGGAAGTTTGGTTATAGAAGTAGAAGTGATTTTATTCGTGATGCACTAAGGTACTTTCTCAATAAACTCAAATCTGAGAAAACAACAGTACCAAGTACTGAAGGTGCTGCTTAAGTCATGGGGTTTACATGGCAACCTAAGTGGGTTAGAAAGAAGTTAAGTGAGTCAGGCATTGAAGTAGTTACATGCGTGGACGAAACAACAAACCTCATAGTATGTCCTATATGCGTTAATATAGACGAGTTATGCCCACCCAATAAACCTACATCAAAGCAAATCGAGGGTGTCTCATTATTCTTCAGTATTAAAGATTTAATTCAGCACATGTACACACATATTGAGGAGTCTTGGAGGGAGAAAATACTGCCTAAGGAACTTAAGGAAGGTGAGGAAGAAGAACATTAAGCTAATTCATATACTAATTTCTTAACCCTATCTACTAACTTCTCAATACTATAATCGCGCCACTCGGCAACCCTACCAACATTAATTACGCCATATTCACGTAACCCAAGTAACATTCCCTCCACATCCTTAGAAATCTTCATTAATAGCCCATACTTAATTAGGTACTCACGTAGGAAAGTAATCTTACTTACGTCAAGAAGTCTAAATCTCTTTAAATCGCTTAAAACTCTCTCACCAATACCTGAAGGTATCTTACCTATTGAGGAAAAGCTTGAGAATACATAGTTGAGAGTTAGCTCCTCTTTACAGCCTAATATATCTTTCAATGAGTAACTAACTACTGTGTGGAAAGATGCGGCACCCCCATGATACGTAACCTTAAATACACTCCCTTCGAGACTTCCTTCGGTCATGATTAATACTGTATATATAGGTATATAATTAAACTCGCCAACAGATGGTAAGGGTGTCGGTGCCCTAATGAACCTTAGAAATTGCGGTAAGGGTAATGTGTTCACTAAATATTTATATCTTAACTCAGAACCCAAGCTAGTAACCAAAGATTTCTTGCTTAAGTAAATCCTCCTAATACCTAAAGGCAGTATATTAATCGTTAATTCTTTCCTTAAGAAATTTATGAAGGCTGACCATGTAAACTTAGGTAAGTAGCCTTCCACACCATATCTTAAGAACCAATTTGTCTGAACTTCCTTACCTAAGGTTATTTTCCTATGTACACCTACCTCTTTAATTAACTTAACAGCAGGTTTGACATATTCATAGCTGGGTTGAAAGGACTTAAGCTTGAATATGAGTTCTTTATTAAGTATTGAAGGGTACTTATCCAGTATTAACTCACCGTACGTAAAACCATAAATACCGTCATGTCCTAGACCACCTATTATGATAGGTCTTAAGCCTTCATTCACCATATAATAAGCTATTAAGGTGCCCGTTAACCCGTGGCCTAATATGACAGTGTTAAACTCTATATCAGCCCCCCTAAAATGAGTTATTTAAAATAGCTAATAAGGTTAGTTAGAATGCATATACTTCGACTCCACCACCGCCAATCCCGTACCTTAATGAGGCGCCAGGCACTTCATAAGTCATTGCCTTCTTCTTCTTAGGTGCCTTAATGCAGTTATTCAATACCAAGTCAATAATTTCATCAACTGTGGGTACTCTGCCACTAACCACGCATTCACCATCAATAAGTACCTGAGGTAATGAGTCATTACTATGCCACATATTTATTGGGATCACATAGGCCTCAATGCCGTATTGCTTAAACAATATTTGTGATGCCTCCCAAGCGTTTCTTAAGGTGACCTCACTCTCATTGTCATTACTTAAAATCACATGTATCTCGACAGGCATTTAAAACACCTATTGACAACGTTACTTAAGGGAATATATTTAAGGCTTAAGCCCCTCCATTAACTAGTAGTTGCTGTGGTGTAACGCGTGATATATTTGTTCATGCAGTCACCATTAGGTCCTTCAGTAAGAGTTCATAAGGAAGTCATAGTATCGTTCGTAAGTACTGATGAAGCCTATAGAGAATTAAGTAAGTTAAAGGGCTTAATTAGGTATAGCTTATCAACTTATGAAAGTAGCAAGATAAGGGATCTAATGTTTTTAGCTAAGTTAGATCCTGACTTAATAGACGTGATTAAGAAATCAGGAAAGACGTTAACCGTAGTAACGATTAAGGTCTAAGAGCTTATTAATTCAATAACCAATACTTTCTTGGTGTCTGTATGCCTAAGAGAAGAAGAAAAACTATTTTCGACTTATTTAACGAATGGTTTAACGAGATCTTTGAGGACTTATTTGATTTTGAGAGGGAGATTGAGAGATTTTTAAGGGAGGCCCCCGAAGGGCGTGTAGAGGTTAAAGGACCTTACGTTTATGGTTTTAGGATATTCATAGGCCCTGACGGTAAACCTAGGATTGAGGAGTTTGGTAATGTACGTAGGGTTAGGGGTAGACCGCAGATAACTGAAGAGCGTGAACCCCTCGTAGATGTTCTTGAGGAGAAGGACCACGTAATAGTCATCGCTGAAATGCCTGGTGTTGAGAAGAATAAGATAAAGGTTAGGGCAACTGAGAGGAGGTTAATCATTGAGGGTAGCAACACTAATAGGAGGTACTATAAGGAGGTTGAATTACCAACAGACGTAAAGCCAGATACAGCTAAAGCTGCCTATAGAAACGGGGTCCTTGAAGTGAGAATAGAGAAGAGGAAGAAGGAGGGGAAAGGAATAGAAATTAAGGTTGAGTAGCCTTAGGTAACTCCTCAACAATAACCCTACCTTTTTCTTTATGGACTATAGCGCTCTTACCTTGAGGATCCTCTAATACTAACGTAAACTTTCTTTTACCTTCCATAGCCTCCTCAATCTCCCTCCTCCTACCTTCACATACCTCACCACATTCCGTGGGGAAAACATCAAGAACTCTCTCTAATACGCCATCAACAGTTGTTATATAACCATAAGCCATAGGACCTGGGTAGATCTCTATTCCTAACTCAGGTATCTTAACTATGGCTTTGGATGACTTAACCACTAATGCGTTAAGGTCGTCAGGTCCCTCCACGCGTAGTACGTACCTCTTAGGCTTACTGTAAGTAAGTAATTCAATATCGGTGTATCTATAACCGCAGGTTCCACACCTACCCACAGTTATCATCACCTCATTAACTAGCGGTATCTTATAGTAATACACCTCTAATGTTAATGACTTAGTACTACACACGGGGCACGTAGAGACCTCCCTACTCACTAACTTAGGTGCTCTATCCATGTTCATGTTAACCCTAAGATATAAAATGATCATCTCAGAATTTAAACGTAAGTCGCCGTATTAGGTAAGGATTCCAATGGTAAGTGAGGAGATAATTGGAATTATTGAGTCTATAGTAACGTCTTACGGGCTACCTCACATACTTTTTATATTTGTACTTAGTTTGGTGTCTAACTCAATACCTTTCATAGCAGTACCATACCTTTATGTACTTTTCGTTATTAGTTCAGTGAGTATGTACTCTTTAGACCAAGCTATAATCATAACTTTAGTTAGTGCCTTAGGTGCCGCACTAGGTAAGTTAGTTATTTACTTCCTAAGTAGGTCGTTTAGAATATTACTCTCTAAAGAGAGTAAGGAAAACATAGAGATTTTTAAGGAAGCTTTATCTAAAGGAATATTCTTTGCCGTACTAATATTCGCTATGACCCCCTTACCTGATGATGTTGTAAACATACCTACAGGTCTCGTAGGGTTTAACGTGCTTAAATACTTCATAGCAGTAATTATAGGTAAGACAGTACTGACTTTCTTCGTAGTAATTTTCGGTAGTTTAGGCGGTGTACTGAGTTTAGAGGCTGGTGAGATGAGTACTCCAATACTAATTACCTATATAGCAATAACAATAATACTCAGTATGGTTATCGTGAGGGTTAATTGGGTTAGGATAGTGCGTACCTACAACGAGAAAGGATTGATAAGCGCTATAACTGAGTTTATTAATCAAGTACCTAAAGCATTAACTACTAAAAAGAGGTAAGTACATCAAGTAAAGTACTATATGACTTATTAAACTCGTCATATGCTACCTTAAACTTATCATCACGGTATATTGGTGCTCCATTTACCATTATTAATGAAGGCTTAGCAACCCCCTGTAGTACACCCATTAATGGATCTCCGATACATGCATTTAATCTCCAGACAGTCACATCAGCAACCTCATCAACGTCAATGAACCCCTTACCAATACTTAAAGCTCTATAACCTTCAGTCAATAGCCTATACATATCATGCGGCGCTAACCACCTCTCATTAAATTTAAGGAACAATATCTCATCGATAATATTATATGTTGGTGCTACATCCACACCTAACCCTGTGTTTAAATACTTAACTATATGTCTTAGCTGGGGCTTACCGCTACGTAATAGGTAATTGCTCCTAGGGTTAGTGATTAAGGTTATGTTGGGGCTACTTAATGCCCTTATTTCATTTAGGGTTAACCAAACTCCATGCGCAATTATGGTCTTAACCTTGCCGATTCCTAACTCTAGTAGGTAATGTGCTGGTCTTTTACCATACTTACTCAGTGTGTACTTAATATCATCAACAACTTCACTAAGATGGGTGTGTATGTTGGTGCTGTACTTTAGTGCTAACTCAATGCACTTCTCATAAGCCTCTTTACTAGCTAACCTTACGGTACATGGGCATAGCCCAACAGTTATTAACTCATGCTTTCCATGCCACTCATTTAATAATCTTAGGTTTTCTTTTAATGACTCATCAATAGACTTATAAGCGCCTCCTTCCATTACTGGCGTACAAATATTGCCTCTAACTCCGTACTTAATTAACGCTTTAGCAACTTCAGAGCCGTTAGGATGCATGTCTATAACTAAAGTAACTCCGGAACTCACTAATTCTTTAAGAGCTATGAGTGCCGTATGGTAGCTTAGTTCAGGTCTTCTCCTCAACTCTAACTCCCATGGCCAGACATACCTTTTAACCCATGCATCAAGTTCTAACTTGTTAAGTAGTGTGGACCTTATAGGGTAAAGCCCTAAATGTGTATGTGAGCTTGCAAAACCATGGGTGATTACCGTATGTTTACCCACATAATTAAGTTTTTCATATCCTCTAGGGAGTTCTTTAGGTTCATAAGGCTTTATGTCTTCAATAACTCCATTAGAAATAACTAGGCACATACGTCTCTTAATTTCTGAGATACCCTTCACTAGGTAGTCACTACAAATTACGTAATTCAAAATTAATCACCGACGTATTTATAGATGAGGACTACAGTATATAGGTCTTTACCTGTTAATCCTTGTGCCGGCTCTATACTACCTATCTTACTGACCGCTATATAGGCGGGCTTAAATAGCTTCATCTCAGGCTTATTAATCGGTATGTAGTCACCATCATTTAATATATAGACATACCTACCACCTATATTCATTATTGATACGTCCTTAGCTATGACCTCAGTAAACACACCCTCAGGCCATAGTACATAAGCTCCATGTATCATCATCTTAAACAGTAGCGCCTCCCTCACTGTTGTTGAGTTCCAGTTAGGTGATATTGAAAGACCTAACCTAGCATAACTATAGCTACAGTTAGTTGCGTAAACGCCAACACCACACTTATATGTCTTAGTAATTAACTGGCCATGTAATCTAATAGTTAAGTCATGGTGTATGTTCTCCTCTAGGTCCTTCTCTATGAGCCTAGGGTCATCATTAGCTATCCTAATAATAGCTGAAATCGCCTTAGCTGGGTCAGCAGTATCTACCGGGTATATAATGACGTTATTACGCTCCCTAAAGACGTAATATACCCCATAAACCATTACGTAGAGCTTATCCTTAGGTATCTTTAACTTATTAATCAATATGTCAGCGGCAACATCTTCAGGCGACGTTAGTGCTTGAGCAAGCAACCTTATCTGCGTTAGGTTTAAGGTTGCACCATCAGCAACACTAGCCCTCTCACCTAGTACACTAATCCAGTATCCGTAGTCCCACCAAGCAACTACGACAGCATCTTGAGGGATATTCTCCTTAATCCACATAAGTGCGTCATACCATGCTGGTATATAATAGACATACGGGAGACCCGAGTTAAGTAGTGTTGGATATATCATTTGGTAAGTGACATAATGATTACCGTAGGTTACTGGAGGTATGCCTGCTGAGTAGACTATCGATATTGGTATGAATATAACTAGTAAGGCTATGGCTACTACCCTCCTAAACCATGAAGTACTGGTAGTGAAGTACTTCTTCTCAACCTTTCTGGCTGCCTTCATTAGTACTGCAATGAATATTCCAGCCATGAAGGCAGTTATTATCGTTAGGTATGACATAAAGTAAGCCATGTTTACCGTCGTATATATCGCTATAACCAGTAGTGCTATAGGGAATAAGGCTATAGTATTTTTCTTAAATATGACCTCATATATCAAGTAAGCAAGCGCTAATAATGCCATAATGAAAGCAGGTCCTATACTTATTATCAATCTACCTAGAGTGGTCATTTGGTATTCAGCAACTGTACTCACAATTACTGGTAGTTCATGCGTTAAACCCATGGCTGCCATGGCCTTACCTTTAAGAACTATAACCCTAGATATCAGCGCTAAGAAACCTCCTCCAGTGATAGCGCCTAAGGTAGCTATATAAGCAACTCTAGGCGAACTTACATACTTCTGATATACGTACGCTAAAGCCAGCAATACTAATGATGCCGGGAATAGTACGCCAGCACCGCGTATTAGGTAAAGTGGGCCATGATAAAATGGTAAGGACGCAGAGAAAGCCATCGCTGGGATGATCTCTAAAGCCCATAATAATATAGTCTCTTTAGTTACCTTGGTTAGTAAAGGCACTAATGCTATAGCTATCAAGGCTGCTGAGAACGCCAGATTGTAACCTGCCCATGCCCAAGTAGCTAAACCAAGAACTATACCTGCCAGTAATGCAGATACCCTCGAGTTCCTCTTGAATGCTCTTATATGTAACCATATGTAGAAAGTCAATACTGAAATACCTGTGGAGTACTTAACGGCAAATCCAGCTATTTGCCTATCAACGAATAGTAGTGCCAGTATTAGTGCTGACAGGCCCGCAGCTATAGGCTCCTCGCTAAACTCATAGGTTATTAGGTAAACGCCTATGAAGGATAAGGCAGCAAGCACTACAGGTAAGTAAACCATCCACGTATACAGGTCTATACCAGATAATGCGTGAGCTATAGGATATGTTAACGCGCCTATAAACTCAGTTAATGGAAGCTCCGTCCTGCTGAAGTCCCTACCATTAGGATACCAGAATATATGGGTTAGTTCGTTATCCCTCGTTAACTGCCAGAAGTACCCTAACCCATACTTAACTAACTTATCAGTAACCCAGTATGTTGCGTACGGGTCCATCTCGTAAAGTGTTGGTCCATGACCGTATCTTTCAGCTATGAACACAGGCTGGAGTCTTAGGTAAGTACCTACGGCTATGGCGATGATCAATAACGCTATAGATATAATGACTTTTAAATTAATCACCTTACTAACATTAACTTTACCTATTCTTAACCTCACCTTCTATCACCCCTACAGAGTACTTATCGTACTCATATAAAAATAAATTATTAAGAACGCCTGCATAAATTATTCCAGTATTCTCGGTGTGAGTAATGAGGAGAAACTTAGAGGATGTAGTCACGGACATTCTAGTTAAATACGGTGAGAGAGCGTTCGAAGTACTTAAGGTAGCCGTTGACATAGCGCTAGAGAATAGGTCCTTAGGAAAAAGACTTCCAGGAGATTTCGATTTTAGAACGCTAGCCTATAGATTACACTTAAATGGGATTAAATATAACCCAAGTAGGTTATTATCAATAATAGAGAAGGAGTACGGGATTATAGAGACTACATATAGAAGTAGCAACCAAAGGTGGTGGCGCTTTACTAACCTTCACGGCATTATGGAGATACTCAATAAGTACGAACTTACTGAAGAGGTTATTGATGATCCAGAGATATACCTAATAAGACTTCAACTCAAACTACTGAAATTAGGTGAGTTAAGCAAAGTGATTAATGAATTACTTAACAAGAGTAAGCTACTTAAGGAGGATGAGGAAAGAGTTAGGGAGTTAGTATTTAATGAGTTAGAAGCTGTTGTTAAAGTTCTTAAAAAGATGATGAAGTTTAAAGATAGGTTTGAAAGAGAGATAAATGAATGTTTGAATGTCCTTAAGCTCATGTCCAAATTAGTTAATAGGGTTGTTGGTAGTAAAGTAGGTGGCTACTTAATTAATGTTGAGGAAGTTATTGGTGAGTATGATGAATATGTTAAATAGGTATTTTAAAATGCAATGAAGTTAAGTATTAAAAGTTTAATAATTCCTTAATTCACTGATAGTAAGTGAGTGGGATGGACATAGCTATAGTAGGTCCTGGTGCTATAGGTAGTTTACTGATATATACTTTAAATAATGCTAGCATTGTGCCCGATGTTTATGTACGTGACGAAGGTAGGCTTAGGCATATACGTTGTGCTGGAGGATTAAAGATTGTTATTCGGGATGAGGAAGTAAATTTAAAAGCTAATCTCAAATTACCTTCAGATACGTCAAAAACCTATGATGTAGTGCTGGTGGCTGTAAAGGCGTATGATGTTGAAGAGGCGCTTAAGACTGTTTCAAAGGTGCTAAGAAGAGACGGTCTAGTACTCTCGTTCCAGAACGGTATAGGGCCTCTTGAGTTAATGGAAAGAATGTTTGGCTATAATAGAGCTGGTGCAGCAGTAATTACTTATGGGCTCTTTAGATATGAATATGTAACTTTTCTTCAAGGCTTTGGTGAGGTCTTAATTGGACAGAGATTTAGCGATATCCATGAGGATCTTCATAAATTAATGGATATTTTAAGTAATGGAGGACTCAAGGTTAGGTACGTTGATGATATAGATAAGTATAGATGGTATAAGCTATTGATAAACGCAGGCATTAATCCTATAACAGCCATTTTACAAGCACCTAATAAGGTAATCATTGAGTCACCGGAGGCTCGTATACTAGCTACTAAGACTGTTAGTGAAGGTCTTGAAGTAGTTAATAAGTTAGGTATTGATCTACCTGGTGACCCTATAGAGGGGTTGTTAGACGTCGCTAAGAAAACTGGTGAAAATTATTCATCAATGCTTCAAGACATAGTAAACAATAGAGAGACCGAAATCGATTACATAAATGGGGTTATAGTTAAGAAGGGTAGGGAGTTAGGTATTGAGACACCAATAAATACTTTACTTGTCAATATTATTAAGGGCTTAGTTAGATGGAGAAAATCACTGTTCCAGCAATAGTTAAGAAGAAAAACAAAGAAAAGATCGTTATGATCACCTCATATGACTACCTCATGACTAAGCTAGTAGATAAAGCAGGCGTTGACGGTATTTTAGTTGGAGATTCTGTTGGCATGGTTCTCTTAGGTTACGAAACCACATTACCCGTAACCATGGATGAAATAGCGCATCATCTCAAGGCAGTTGTTAGGGCTAAGCCCAGAGCATTAGTTATTGCTGATATGCCATTCCTAAGTTATGAGGTAAGTAAGTACGAGGCTTTAAGGAATGCAGGTAAGTTAATTAAGTTAGGTGCTGAAGCGGTCAAAATTGAGGGAGGTGTTGAGGTTATTGATAAGGTTGAGGTAATGGTTAAGCACGGCATACCTGTAATGGGTCATATAGGGTTAACACCTCAAAGGATGCTTAAGTTTGGTGGCTATAAGTTAATGGGTAAGAAGGCTGAGTTAGCTATTAAGCTAATTGAGGACGCTAAAGCGCTTGAGGACGCTGGCGCATTCTCCATAGTGATAGAGTTCACAGCAGCTGAAGTAGCTGCTGAAATAACAAGGAGATTAAAGATACCGACCATATGTATAGGTAGCGGTCCACACTGTGATGGTCAGATCATAGTACTTCATGACATATTAGGGCTTTCGGAAAACCCACCACCATTTGTTAAAAAATACGCTAATCTAGCTAATGAAGTTGTTAAAGCCGTAAGCATGTATGTTGAGGAGGTACGTAAGGGGTTATTCCCTACCGAGAAGCATATGAGGAGGATGAAGCCCCAGGAGTATAAGGTGTTTAAGGATTTACTCAGTAAGCTTAAGGTTTAGGTCTTAAAACTTAGTACCACCCCTTTGGATGCCAGCTCCATGAGTCTAGAAGCTATGTACTTAAGCGCTTCCCTAAGTACTTCATCATTATCGTAACTATCGACTATCACTCGTAATTCGTCCTTACTCACGCTCTTCATCTCCTTAGCTAACTCAATCATCTTAGGCACTGCCCTAACTACGTTATCGACAATAGTTATTGAGGCAGCTCTTGAAGTTCTTGATAATGGGTTTAGGTCTATAGCTATTACTGTCTTACCCATCTTTCTAAGGGCTTCAGTACGGTCACCATCCTCTAGAGGGACTAAGACCACATCAGCGATATATATGCCCCTAGGACTAACCCTTCTTCTCTCACTGAATAACTCAGGTATGGTTGCTGTAGCATCATCAACGCCTAAAACCTCATCAGCACCGCACCTCTCTAGGAGCTCCTTAATCTTTAACTCTCTCTCCTTAGTCCTATAGAACAGGTTAACCTCTAACTTAGCATTCAGTACTTTAGCTAATTTAACTATGCCGTCGGGTACTAAAGCAGCTACATTACCATTAACAGAAATAACTGGGTGCTTAGCTAGCAACATCGCGGCAATAGCCGCTCTCATAGCCTTAATAGCTGGAGGTATGGTCTTCTCACCGATTAAGTAATCAAAGCACTCACCCCTACCATGAGCTATTAAACCTTGGATAGCAGTTATACCGGACTTATACCCCTCAATGATCTTCTCCCTAAGCTTTAGCGATTCATACCTAGGGTGGGTTTTAGGTATATGGAATCCCATTAAACCACCATGTAAGTACTCCCAAAATACAGGTTAAAAACATAAGCATGTCCAAAATTCTTTAGTAAGGCATATGTGACATCATTAACTACCTGTTCCTCAGCTACAACAACAAGTAAGCTCTTCTTTATAAAGTATCCTAAAACACCGCTACTACTTAATAAGTCTCTCAACGACTCCTTAATCTTTAAGTCCTCCTCAAGGGTCATAAGCCCTGTCTCCAGACTAAAGTCGTGTGCTAGTCTTGAGAAAGTTTCTATAGAAGGGTCCTTCATGAACTCATTAAAGTATTTAAGTCCTAACTCAATACCCCTCCTACCCATCTCATTCAGCATGACCTTAGTATGTTTAGGTCTCTTCAAGTGGGCTGTAATTACCTTTATAGAACTACTTACAGGGATCTTGTCAACAACGCCATAACCAGGACCTCCCTCCTTAACCCTAACCACTAGTCCTCCTCCATGCATTTCAGCCATTAAATCACCATAGCCTGTCTGATTAACTATCTCAGATATGTGAGCTACTTTACCTGCTTCATTGAGCGAAACCTTGAAGCCTTTAGAGACCATTAAATCCTTGTTAAGGACCATGTTTATTGCTGCAGCCCCTAACGTTATTGCGGCACTAAGTCCATATCCGTAACCAATTTTTAAGTACTCTTTAGCCTTTACACGAACCGTAATAACTCTATCCTTAGGTAATTTAAGTATTTCTTCAAGAGCATAAGTAACCGTACTTAAGTTTACGGATTTATTACCCATAACTATGTAGTCCTTCTTAGAACCTAAGGGCTCAATAATTAATGGTGGTGCGAGCGTCACGCCAACACCTAGTGACCCAGATTTAAGTAAGTTATCCTTACGGACCACACACCAAATACCAGATATATGTGGAGGGACTATAACCCTCACTTCCTAATCAGGCCTCTTATCTCATCAACTATTACCCTAGCAATAACTTCCTTCCTCATCTTATTAACGTACCTTATGCGACCGTCCTTTCTAACTATGGCTACCTCATTAAATAAGCTAGCAAAACCTATATCCTTCCTACTAACGTCGTTAGCCACTATGAGGTCTACACCATACTTAAGTAATTTTTCCTTAGCTTTCTTAACGAGTAATTCCCTGGAACCGCCTACGGTCTCAGCAGCGAATCCAACAATAACTGCACTACCTAGTGACTTCCTCAACTCGGGGAGTATCTTAGGTGTAGGCTCTAACTCTACCAAGAATCCCTTAGAGGAATCTAACTTCCTCTTACTAACAACCTTAAATCTAAAGTCCGCTGGGGCTGCTGCCATAACCACTAAGTCGAGGTCACGCATCTCAGCAACTATGTTCTTCACCTCCCTCAACATATCTTCAGTAGTCTCTATAGCTACCTTAAGGATTCCACGGGGAGGCTCTACACCGCATAGAGGACCATGCACTAAAATTACTTCAGCACCTCTATAGGTTAATTCCTTAGCTATAGCTACACCCATCCTTCCAGTACTTGCGTTAGTTAAGAATCTCACAGGGTCCAAGAACTCCCTAGTAGGTCCTGCAGTAACTAGTGCCTTAATACCCTTGAAGTCTAAACCCCTAGCTAAGTACGTAGCAACACGCTCAACTATTTCTTCATTACTTGGTATCTTAGCCTTCCCTTGCTCAACTACAGGCTCAATGATATATACACCGTAGCTCTTTAACTTTCTAATCACTTCCTTAACTTGAGGTGATCTATACATAGGCTCATGCATTGTAGGCACCGCAATGACCTTCTTCCTTAACCCCATGAAGTTAAGCGTGAGTAATGTAACTGAGGTGTCTGCAATACCATTAGCTACCTTACTTAAGGTATTCGCTGTCGCAGGAATTATGAGTAAGGCATTGCACTCCCTTGATAAAGCTACGTGACCTACCTCACCCTTAAACTCAACGAATACCTCATTGCCTGATGCCCACCTAAACACCTCAGGAGAAACTAGCTTAGTAGCTTCCTTACTCATAACAACGTATACATTAGCGCCCCTCCTCATTAACCCACGTACTATATCAGGGACCCTATATATGGCTATACCTGAAGTTACTGCAACAACTATATTCATACCTGAAAGCTCATCACTAACACTACCAATGATACCCTTTGAAGGGTGCTTAAGCACTCTTAAACACACCTACTTAAACGTAACAATATCAATGTAATAAAATTTAATTTTGAACCCTCACTCAGTTAATGGGGTAGGTATTTGAAGTATATAGTTAGGAACGCTAAGGAAGGAGACCTGCTTACAATCATAAACATAAATCTCCAGACACTTCCTGAGCATTATCCTTACGAATTCTGGCTTGAGCATTTAAGAAAGTGGGGTAAGGCATTCTTTGTTGCTGAGGTGGATAACCTAGTCGTTGGTTACGTAATGGCCAGGGTTGAGTTAGGGTTCGGGCATTTATCTAAGAGACTAACACGTATGGGTCATATAATAAGCATAGCAGTACTGCCTAACTATAGACGTAAAGGTATAGGGAAGGCTTTAATGCTTGCATGCATAGATTCTTTAAAGAATCATTACAAAGCAAGTGAGGTATATCTTGAGGTTAGGGTCAGTAATGAGCCAGCAATAAAGCTTTATGAAGCTCTAGGTTTCAAGAAGGTTAAAATACTTGAAAGTTACTACCTAGACGGCGAGAATGCTTACTTAATGGCTAAGAAGCTATGAGGTAACCTACTAGCCCCTTAAAGAACTTAAGAAAATCGTCAGTAACGACTACGTGATCGCGGAATAAACATTCTTCACCCTTCCTTAGCACTTCAATAACCTTAGCATTACTGAACTTAGCTACTATAGGTAAGTAGGTTATGGGTTCTATAATATCTAAGCCGCATATTAATAAAACATCAGCCATAGAAATCTCCATAAGAACCTCACTCCAAACACTCTTACTAATGCCTTCACCCTTAAGCAGTACCTTAGGCCTAAGAAAATTACTGCATCTAAGACACTTAAACTTAGTGTTTAATGCCTCATTAAGATCTACCGTAGACCCGCATTTAACACATGTAAATCTACGTATATTACCTAAAACCTCAATAACTTTAC
>Ga0190313_1000021_pt1 | contig 117595 bp, 128 predicted proteins | sample 4870071011_MG_FD_169989 | JGI IMG/M metagenome (GOLD analysis project Ga0190313, IMG submission 169989) | Hydrothermal vent sediment bacterial communities from Southern Trench, Guaymas Basin, Mexico - 4870-07-10-11_MG | ecosystem: Environmental > Aquatic > Marine > Hydrothermal vents >...
AGGTCGCCAGGCACGGCATAAAACCTTAAGTCTATTATTGCTGGGTCTAAACAAACGTCACCACCAATTAATAAGATATCAGATTTACCTACCTCAGCAAGTAAGGTCCTTAATAGCCTTTCCGAACCTAAAACGTTAGTTAGGTATATGATCCTTGACGTTCACACCACCTAAGCAGGTCGTTAATCGATTTAAGTCCTGAACCAGTAAGTATCAGGACTATGTTATCACCTCTTCCCAAAACACCATCGTCTACCAGCTTGTTGAAAGCTGCATAGGCAGTGGCTGATGTTGGTTCAACTATAAAACCCATCTTTAATAAAGCCTTTAACGCTCTAAGAATTTCCTGATCAGTTACTATGATGACACCACCCCTACTCTCTCTCAAGGCATTAATGATTTCATTAAGTCTCGGCGGGTTCTTAACTCTTAACCCATCAGCTAATGTTGTCTCTTCATAATTGAGTTTTACGTTATGGAATCCCTCATATATAGGTGCTGGTGATTGTGCTTGAATAGCTATTAACTTAGGTAGGTCAATAACTACTCCACCCTCAATAGCTTCCTTAAAACCTTTATAACAGCCTAGTAAGTTCCCTCCACTTGATGTAGGTATTAGTACGTACGTCTCGTTACTTAACACTTTACCTAACTGTATAGCTAATTCATAAGCTAGCGTTTTTAATCCCTCAATAAAGTAAGGATTCCAAAGATGTCCCACATAAACCTCATTCTCACTTAACCCATTTAACGCTTTAACATTAGCCTCATACCTGTCCTTAGTTTCCACAACCTTGCCTCCTAAAGCTCTTATTAAATCTAGTTTACTTCTTAAGGAAGTTTTAGGTGCGTAAACCCTAACCGATAATCCAGCGACTACTCCGTAACACGTGATGGAGACCCCCGCATTACCTGATGAGTCCTCAACAACGCTTCTTAACCCTAAAGACAGTACTTTACTTATAGTTAAGGAAGCCCCTCTATCCTTGAAACTACCTGTAGGGTTTAGATAATCTAGCTTAAAGTAAACGTTAACCCCCCTCAATACCTTACGGACTATAGGGGTTAAGCCCTCACCTAGAGTGACCATATCACTTACTTGAGGTAACCACTTACTAAATACCCAAATACTACTTAACTTACTTACGGCTCTCCTTAATTCACTAATTGTTGGTGCTTTAAAATCCTCATAGGTAATTATTAACGGCTTACCACATTTGGGGCATCTCCAGTAATATCTATTACCTAATGACTCAAAACCACAGTACCTACACTTAAGTATCTCCTTCGGCAATTAACTTAACACCAGCAGCCTGTTTTTCAAATTTTCTCATTATCTCCTTACCTAAATAAGTACTTAGCTCATCAAGTAACATGTCTATGATGTCATCTGAATTACCTCTTAATGGTATAACTAAGTCATTTATGTATAGCCTGGCCTCACCGTTATTTACAGGTATAACTAAGAAATCAACCCGACTCTCCTTACTAACTTTACTAAGAAACGTAGTTAGGTCCTCTATAACTCTCTGTGAAACAGATGCATTCCTAGGGACTACAAGTACTAATGTTATATCCATAGAACACACCTACAAACCAGTTTTACGGTCGTGAAAACTTATAAGACTTACATATAATCACCATACGCACCCTTAACCCTAAATGGGGATAGGTTAGTATTATTTAATATATGTTTTAATAAAAGCGAAATTTAGATTTAGACAAACTGACCCCCCGGTTGAAGATTTTAATAGGTGGGAAACAATATAATATAGTGGGTGAGAGAGTGAAGCTCAAAGTGGTGTATGAAGACGAGGATATCGTGGTAATGCAGGCACCTGATGATAAGGAGTTAGAGAAGCTCATACTTGAAACAATAAAAGAGAAAGGAAGACCACTCTCATGGAGAGAATTAAGACAAATATTTAGCGGGTTGGCTGGTGAGGATAGGTTAAGAAAGGCACTAATTAACTTGATTGAGCGTGAAGAGATCATTGAGATGGTTGACGGCAGCTTCGGACTGCCGGGCATGGAGAGGAACTATGTACCCAGGAAGTTAAAGAAGAGAATAAGGCCTTTAGTAGCCAAGAAGTTTAGAGAGCGTTGGGGTACTTACCTAGCAAGGTTAAGGCATAGTAAAAGGTATTTAGAGAAAAAGGGGTCCTAGGCTTCTTAAAATAATCCCTCAATATTACGGTATTACGGTGATTCTATTGAGCGATAAATGCGAGTTAGCTAAAGTAATAATTAAGGGTAGATCAGCGGTGGTTAAAACAGCTAGTGGTGCTATCGCATTCATACCTATAGATAAACTTTGCGAGTTAAGTAGGAGGTTAAACCTTTGTTACACTAATTATAAATGTCATTAAGCATAGCTAAAGGTTCTTGTAGTAATTAAGCATTAATATTGCGTCTTCCTCAAGATTAGGTGATTCGCTAATCACCACACCCTTTACATTAAACTCCTTGAGTACCTTAAGTACGTCCTTATAGTTAAATGCTGACTCCCTAAGATTTAAGTGCTTTATCTCTCCTCTCTTGCCGTAGGACATACCGGACATATGTATATGCATGTTATTAATTATTAACTTACCAAATGTTTTTTCAAGCTTACACATTATATTCCTAAATGCTTCGTAAGTATTCACACTACCTCTACTTCTAGCGTATATATGCGCAAAATCAACACATGGAAGCACCATCTCTAACTCGTAAGTAACCTCGAGAAGTTCCTCAAGAGAACCAAACTCAGCTAACCCGCCCGTGGTTTCAGGTCTTACCCATATCTCTATACCTTCATCCTTTAATCTCTTAACAATGTTACCTATGTGCACCTTAACTATCTTAATCGCCTCACCGGGCTTTAACTTACCATAATAACCTGAGTGAAATGTTATTGACCAGCCGTCAAATATCCAAGCAATTCTTGCTGTTTGATATATGCGCTCAATACTGGCTTTAACCTTCGTCTCATCCGGTGATAATAAGTTTATGTAGTAAGGTGCGTGAGCTGTTAAAACCACATCAAGCTCCTTGGCAACCTTCCTTACTTCAAGGGCTTTCTCCTCACTTAATCTAATGCCCCTGACGAACTCAACTTCCATGGCGTTAAGTCCTAGCTCCTTAACCCTCTGGATACCATTGACTGTAGATGGTCTCGGAGTACTATTAGGTATGCCTGCAGTACCAAAACGTAATTCATTAATTAACTTCATTTTTCTTAAACCCATTTAAATATCCTTATTAACTCACCTTAAAATCTATGTATTAGGATGATATGTTTTGACCTTAATTAGAACTGTAACGTTCCTGGTTCCCATAAGTCCCGAGCAGGTAATACGTATATTGTCTGATCCCTCACACCATACCCATTTACTTATATTTCTAGAGGATGTTAATCTATTAAGTGGTTGCCCGTGCCCGTTAGCTTAGGTACTTCAGCTACTCGGGGCACTTAGTGTTATTCTGGGCACGGGTTCATCCCACCTATCCTATCCCTCCTCCCCGCCTACGGCTCCAGAGGGTTGCTTTATCTCCAGAGCCATCGGCGAAGAGGTGGTGTGCCTCGTCCCTCAGCCTACGGCTCATCAGCTCATCGGCTCCAGTATACTTATATAGGTATTCTGGTATATAAGTATATAGGTGAATAGTTGTGGGTATTCTTCATGTCCGTATAGATGATGAGCTGGAGAAGAGGTTTAGGAAGAAGGTTCTTGATGTCCACGGTGCTAGGAAGGGTGCTCTGGCTAAGGCTGTTGAAGAGGCTATCAAGCTATGGTTGGAGAGGTACGAGAACCAGAAATAGCACACGTAACAGTAACAGGTAGAGTCATACCATTGGATAATGATAGCTACATGGAGCTTGTACTCCTAGCATACAGATTCAGAAAATCATTAATTAAAGCAGTTAAGATGTATGCAAAGGGATTAGACAGGAACACCGTAGTAAAAGAGATAACAAGAGAGCTAAACCTTGGATACGCAGACACCATCTATAAATTAGCAAAACTAATAGTAAAGGGGGCAAGACGCAACAACTCAAATCCATTAAAGATAAGGATAAGAAGGCTATTCATAATAAGTAGAGGGTTTGCATCAAATAAGGGTAACCGCAACATAAGATTACTTTCAACAAACGAGTTACAGGTAAATATTCCTCGTAAAGGATGGATAAGATTCAAGGTAGTATTTGGCGAACAGTATATTCCGCTTATAAACGAGCTCGTGAAGAAGGCATTATCTAAAGAGTTAAGTTATACAGCGAAAATAGTGTTTAGGAATGGGAGAATATACTTTCATGTCTCTGTTCCTATAGAGCTGTACCTGAAGCACTTTAGTAAAGGTAGAGCGAAGGGCAAATTGGTTGCTGGATTCGACCTTAATAGTGATAGAATCAACATGGTGATAGTTGATAAGCTCGGTATCATAAGAGATGTTAAGACGGAGTGGTTCTCGGAAGTAACAAGTCACGGATTTCCAAAGGACAAGGCTAATACTATAAGACTTCAGGCACTTAGCAGATTGCTTGATTACGCTTATCACCATGGTGTAAGTGTTGTCCTGTTTGAAGATTTGAATAGGATTAAGAATCGTAAGTTCACTAAGAGTAAAACTGCTAATCGCAAGATAACGAGATTCCCTAAGAGAAAACTACTAGAGCACGGTATTGTTATGGCATTAAAGAATGGTTTTAAGGTGTATTTAGTGAATCCGGCCTATACGTCAAAACTGGGAGAGAGACTAGGAACAGAACTAGGACTAGACAAACACACAGCTTCAGCATACGTTCTAACACTCAAATACCTAGGAGTATCTGAAATACCACTAAGTATCTCTAGTAGCTAAAGAAGCTAAGGTATCATTACCTACTGAATAGTCATAATGAGTTTGAGGCTAACGTTAGGTTTAGGATAGGTACGTATAGATTAAGATTCCTCGTAAATACTGAGGAACGCGGTGGTAGGGGAGGAAGAGTGGTTATTCATGGTGAAGGACCTATAAGTTTAGAGATAGACGCTGACATAGAGCCCTTCGTAAATGGTTCTGTAGTTCACTATGCTATACAGTTAAGGGCCGGTAGGTTTAAGGAGATGTTAATAAGCACTGAATTAACATCATTAATAAATAATGTTAAAGCCAAAATGCAATTTGAACTGCCATCAATAGCTCAAACATTAACACTGCCTAAACCACCAACACTATCCACTAGTCCTGCACCCTCTACCTCCGGGTTCAAGGAAGCACCTCGTGAGGAGGTTAAGACCATTGAGGCACCAAAAGAGGTTAAGGTTGGGATTAGCTATTTAAGCGATGATTTCGATGATGTTAGTAAAAGACTTTACGAAGACATAGTGCTTAAGACCCACTTAGCCTTAAGGAGTAAGTTCATCAAGACCGTGATATTTAGGTTCGTGAGTAAGAAATTCATTAAAGACCTATTGAAAGAAGTAGGCAGTGAAACCTCAGACATTCTATATGTAACTGGCGATGTAGGTAGTAGTGGGTTAAGATTTAGAGCCTTAATTAAAGGTAAGAAACTAAAAGCGGTTACCATTGAGGGTGCTGATAAAGGATTTTACGGTAAGGAGGCGCTTAGAGAGTTATTAAGTGTGAAAGATGAGGTTAAATGTAGAGTATTTTCTGCTCCTAAGGAGATTCTAAAGCTACTTAAGTAATTCATTAACCAGTTTCTTGACTTTCATAGCTACTGTAGGCATTAATAAGGTAAATGGCTTAGACACTTCTAGAGACACGGCTTTATTGAGGATTTCGTGGGCTTCATCAAAGGAATCCATGTAACCCTTCATAAGTGCCTTAATAAGTTCATCACTGATCCCGGTAAATAACGCGTAATTACTTATTAACGACATATCCCAAGCCTTAGCCCTAATATCGGAACTTACTCTACATTGCTCTAAGTCAATAAGTGCTAGATTGCCCTCCTTGGATACTATAAAGTTAGATGACTTAGTATCTATAAGTACATAATCATGGGAATGTAATTTACCTAATAAAACTCCTACATCCCTCCATAGGTTGGTTTTTTTAACATTATTTATGGGTTCACCCTCAATAAACTCCCTAATACCTAAAACTCTTATTGGTGGGCTGATATGTATGGCTAAATACCTAGGTGTTATTGAGAACCTCCTCAACTCCTCCGAATATATAAGTTCATTTGATAATCTCTTCATAGGGTTTAGATAGATCTTCACTATATCCATGGCTAAGGCAGAGACTAACCACCACTTAATTGATATTGGTGAGGTAAAGTCCTTAATTACCAATCTATGCTCTCCCTTCCTACATATTCTTGCATTACCTATGATATCCTCAGTAACACAAACGTAACCCTTACCTAACTTGCTCTCTATGTATTCATTAACATTACTTACAATCGGTACGTCACGGATCTTTAATAGCGTTAAACACTTCTTTAAACTTACATCCCTATACATGGTTAGATAGCTAGTGAAGTCTCTAAGCATATCTAAAAGAAACGGTATCGCCTGTAGGGACTCGTAAGCCCTTACCAATGACACATTAAGCTCTCTCTTAACACCCCTAAAACCCTTAACCTTACCCTTTACTTTAAAAACGCATACATCAACCTCTTTAAGGTACTCTACATTTAATTCCCTTAGCACTTCACAACTATATCTCTCCAGGAGATTCATTAAGTACTCTTCATTAATGTTAAGACCAAGGAACTTAGCTATACTTAAGGCGTAGTAATAATGGAAGAACTTAGCCGGTATACGAGTATAGGCAATTAAGTCATTAAGTAAACGTGTAAGATATCTAACCAATTCCTCTATACGTGACCTAATATACTTCATTAAGTCCCCACTAAGTCCTACGTCATCCCTAACTATCTTAGTAGGTAGGAAGAACCTATTACCTATGAAACCATTAAGGAATTTAGACGTTAAATCAGCTTTTATAATGTCAGTGTTAACTATGAGCACATCAAGATTAACACCTTTGAAGGGCGTGGTTAACCTCCTATAACTAACTCCTCCTGACCCACACGTAATTACTAAGGTAGAAGGTAATACTTCATGCATAGCCAGGAAGGAGCATTTAATACCTAAAGTACCCCTTAAAAAAGTCTCTAAATCACTCACGTCCATAGCAGACCCCAAAGACATAATCAAAATTAAAGCTTAAAAACCACCAAAAACATAAGTAATACACGGCGGGGCAAAGCAGCGGGGTGGGGCAGCCAGGAAGCCCGCGGGAGGTCCGGGGCTACCGTCCCACCCCTACAACTTCCCGAATTTTCTTCATTAACTAAACCACATCTTGATTGTAGATAATCACTTCTCTAGTATCTATTTTCACAGCTTTAAAAATATCCATATTGAGAAAGGCTAAGTAGTATGTTTTGTTGGGTAAGTATCTGTTAAGATCAGAGGGAAGTTGAGGAGATAAAAGCTTATAAACAAACTTCCACTATAGGTATTCTGAGGGACGGTAGCCCCGCCCGCGAAGCTCATATAGTCCATCCCTTGGGAAACCCCGAGGTCGGTGGTTCAAAACGGGGGGTAACCCCCGGGAGAGTCCACCCCCCGCTACCAGCCCCGTGAGGGGCCCCCGCCACCATTTCTTAACTCTTAACCTCTCTTAGTGAGTGATTTATATTTTGTTTTATTTACTTCATATTACTGGGGGATTTTCTGTGAGTGGTTTAGTGGGTAATTACGTGTTTCATGCTTTAAGGTTTGTTGCTGACGTTAATGAGGGTGCCGAATTTAGTGAAGATGAGGTTAAGAAATTTAGTTCCTTACTTGGTATGCCTACTAAGAAAATTGATGTTGCTTTACGTAGGTTTAATGATGTATTTAGAAAGTACATCGTTAGGAGGTGCGTGTCTTACGATGATATTGAGGAATGTATATTTACATGGAATACCAAAGTGCCCTTTAGGCCTTTCCCACTAGCCATGCATTCTACAGGGACTGTAATACTATTTGAGGATGGTAAACCTAAGGAGTTAGTAGCGTTCCCTCAACATAAGATATTAAACTACGGTAAGAGACCTGGTGTTCCTGAGGAGGAGGTTAAGGAAGAAGTACCTATAGAGGTTACTAAACGTGTCGATGGCTGGCACATAACGGCATACTACAATCCAGTAATTAAGGAGTGGGTTTTCGCCACCAAGTACTTGCTTAGGAACATGTACTTCTGTAGCGGTAGGTTAATTATTGACTCACCAACAAAGGTTACTAACCCTTATGTAGAGATAGCAACAAAGATAGCTGAGGAAAGCGGGTTACTAAGTAAGTTTAAGGGTTACGAGGGATGGACATTTAACTTCGTACTTAAGGGACCTGAACCAGCAGTGACAAAACCACCATATCCGCTACCATCGGACTACTCTAACTTTAAGCTGTATCTAATATCGGCTAGGAAGTCTGACGGCACGTTACTAACAACTAAGGAGAGTGTAGAGCTAATTAAATGGGAGGCGGTACCAATTGTTGAACTTAAGAGGATTAATGAGCTATACGAGGAGGTTAAAAACTCATTAACAACCAGATCCTACATAGTTAGGTTACGTAGCAGAGACCTTATTAACCCACCACTAATTGAGTTAGAGTCGCAACGCTATAGCGACGCCATGATGCTTAAGTACTTATATAGGGCTAAGTCATTAGCGTTACTAACACTAGATGAGGTTAATAAGGAGGAACTTGTAAGCCTAGTGGAGCCCCAGTATAGGGAGGTGACCTCTAAGATAATAGATGAAGTACTGCAAATAAGGGGTTTAATAGGGTCTATACAGAGCGTCGAGGACAGAGATAAGGTTATAAGTGAGGTTCTAAATGAGTTAACGTCCGTTAACCCTAAGTTGGGGTCTATACGCTTCGGTGAGTTTAAGAAGGCTTTAGAGAGGCAGAACATTAAGAGGATAGTTAAAAAGGTCGTAGGTCTAGCCCTGGAAGATTCTTCAATAGTAGGTACAGCTTATGACGAATTAGTAAAGATACGTGAGACCTTAGACAGGGTTCTAAGTAAATACCTCTGAAATCACTCTTTAACTATGTTGACGCTCCCTATACCTTCATAACCCTCTATAGATACCTCAATAATAGGTCCCTCACATTCCTCACTATACTCAGCAGATACTGTCCTACCATTCACAGACACCTTAATGAAGCCTCCATAAACATTCCTCTTAACCTTTACGCATGAATCCTTAGGGACTCTTAAGACTAAGTTAAGTACACCACCCTGAACTGTAGCATATAATTTAGCCTTTCTGGTTATAGTCCCATAACTGAACTCACCTCTAAAGAGACCCCCGTCTAACTTAATACCTACGTCCTCAGCAACTACATTACCTAACTTAATATTACTTAAGCCTCCCTCAATATGGAGCTCTACACTCTCCTTAACCTTATTACCTAAATCCACATTCAGCGCGCCACCAGAACAGTAAAGGCTTAAGGACTTCAAGGTAACATTAGGCTCCAAACACATCTCGAAAGCGCCGCTTTGTATCGCTAGCTCAAGACTACCCTCATTCTCATCATGATAATCAATATCTAAATCCCAAAGAGGTGCTGTTTGACTCTTAAGTACCTTAAAGTAAGACTTATCTGAATTCATAACCTTAAGTAAGCCCCCTTCAATATCTATCGTCGTAATCAAGTTCTTTGGCGTTTTTATCTCCTTAAAAATAGGTTCTGAAATATATATCTCACCCTCCTTAATACCTAATATCATACCTTCCAACTGCTTACTTAATGCTGTAGTGACCTTGGTAACTATTTGGGGTATGGTGCTTAAAACCTCACTAATCCCTGATAAATCGATAATTATCGATGATACCTTACCCCTTCTCTTAACCTTAGGTTCTTTACCCTCATAGAACTTAATCGTTCCGACATCCATACACTTCTCATAAACCTCAGCCGATAGCTCTCTAGGCGCGTAAACTGTGACGACATCATATATACCCTTAATCACGGACTTAAACACTTCCCTAGATACCGGTTCGATAATCAACTTAATTACGTCCTCAATAACCACTTTCTTGCCTTCCTTATACCAATTCATTAGCATATCTTTAGTTAACGTAAGTGAGATCTTATCACTGATAGTTATAACCTCACCCTCTTTACGTTCCCTAGAAACTTCAACCTTAACTTCCTCACTCTTCCCTTCCTCCTTACGCTCTTCACCTAGGCTAAGCTCCTTCAGTATCTTATAGGCCTTAACACCAAGATTAGTCAGCTCGTAATCGCCTTGCTCATTCTTCCTTATTAATCTCCTTAACTTCCTTAGATGGAAAGCAAGGACTGAAGAATCATCAACGCCTACATCCTTCATTAACTGTGTAAAGCTACGGGCTCCTTTACTACCTAATATCCTAATCACGTTCCTCCTAATTTCATGACCTAACGCATTAAATATCTCATCAAGTTCCTTATCGTTATTCACCATCAAGACCCCAATAGTATATAGGAGTATTAACAAAGATAAAACATTCGTGAGGAGGGCTTAACAGATCCTATCCTAATATATGTTGAGGGTTCTCAACTAATCATTTACTCACTTACTAATTAATTAACTAGCCAGCTACGATATTATTGGTGGAGGTTATGGAGTTTGATCTCAAGAAGTTAAGGTTTAACCCGGCACCGCCATCTATAAAGGAAGGTAGAAAATTCTCTAAAAGCCCTATGGAGGTATTTCTTAAAATTGAGGACATACTTAGTCATTACGCATTAGGAAATATAGATTATGAACATGCAATAAAAGCTCTTAATTACGCTAGGAACGCTATCATTCCTAAACTTAGTTACAATAAGGATGTGAAGGAAGGCCTAATACGTGCTTATGATGAAGCTATAAAACTTCTTACCAAGCTTAAGTCTAGGGAGAGGGTTAAGGAGTGGTTATTAAGTAATGGGCCTCCAAGGAGGATTGTAACACTTACTGACTTCATGAAAAATTAAATTAATACCTGTAAATATGTACGAGGCGATCATGATGTTTATCAGTAGGAGGGTTAAGCTAGGTAAACAGGTGTTTGTAGGTGCTGGTTCAATAATATTGGGTAATACATCCATAGGTGATAATACGAAGGTATTTCCGTTGGTCGTGATAGGTTTCCCAGTAATGCGTAAGTTACCCGCACTTAAAGGTGAGGACCCGAACTATGAATTACTTGATGGCGTTAGTGATGGCGTAGTAATAGGCAGGGAATGCATTATTAGGTCACTTACAACAATCTATGAACGTACCAAATTAGGCGATAGAGTGCAGACAGGTCATAACGTGCTAATAAGGGAAGAGGTTAAGGTAGGTAATGACGTAATTGTGGGTTCGGGAACCATAATAGATGGTTATGTCACTATAGGCTCTAACGTACGTATTGAGTCAGGTGTTTACCTACCACCCCAAACAGTTGTTGAGGATAATGTATTCTTAGGTCCTAAGGCTACGGTAACCAATGATAAGTATCCAGCAAGTAAGAGGCTTGTAGGGGTGGTTATTAGACGTAATGCGGTTATCGGAGCTAATGTTACCTTAATAGCTGGTGTAGAGATTGGTGAGAATTCTGTGGTCGCCGCCGGGGCTGTAGTCACCAAGGACGTACCTGAGAATACTGTAGTTGCTGGTGTGCCAGCCAAGCCTGTAATGAGTAGAGAGGAATATGAAAAGAAGAAGAAGGAGTACGAACTAGCTAAATAATTTTATGAACTTAAGAACCTTCTTAACTTACTTAAAAGCTTACTAACTAATTCATTAACATCAGTACCGAATACGTAGAAACCCCATGGAGTATACTCCACGCTAACACAGTCCCACCTAACTAAACCTAGCTTATCTGTTGGGACTGCCTTACAATATAGGCAGTCAACGTACTTGCCCTTATTACATGAAAGTAAGTAAATCTTACCTTCATACTCAAATGCACTGAGGTAACACTCCTTTGTTTCTAATCTCTTAAGCTTCACCCCCAGCTCTTTCTCAATAGCTTCTTGAACCTTACCAAAGATCCCCCTACCCATGGCCCTCAAATTAATTTTAAGTTTGGGTAGTAATATAAACTATAGTGGTACATACCATTTAGGCGGTATTAAACCTAAGGCAGTAGGTAAGGGACGGGTATGGATGTTGAGAACATAGTGCAGAGGTACTACGGTAGGCTCTTTGCGTTACCTAATCTAGCTAGATTACTCATATATAACTACTTACTAGCTATTTTCATAGCCTTAGTGACATCTATGATTAAAGGATTAGATATTTTTACTATAATTATCAAGTATGTCTATGCAGCAACTATATATGTGATACTCATATATTTAGGCGTAGGGCTATTTAATGAGGTCGTCGGGTTTAGGCGTTCAGTAGGTATAGCTTTATTTAACCAGCTATTCTTAATGATTACCGATATGCTAATACCTAACAGGTACTTGGGCTATACTTACTTACTTAGTGCGGGCTTCTTATTTATAGTATCTTCGTCAGTAACTAACTCATTACTTAGGATAGTGGTTACTTCTGTAATACCGCCATTAATAACGTTCTATGTAATTAATTTGGGTCATCCATTACCCAGCTATGCAATAATCCTCTACTTACTTAATTTTGCCCTAGGGGTTATTTATGTAAGTTTAGCCAATATTCTAGGAAGTAAGTATTACATGAAACCACTTAAGCTACTTAGGGGATTCCTTAATGCATGGCTAGCTAATGATCCTAAAGTCTTAGAGGATGCTCTATCAACCTCACCTAAGTATGATGATGTAAAAGTAACATTAATTAACATGATGCATGAAGACGGTGGTCATAACGTGGTCTTAACGTTTCCCCAAATACATTATGGGCCATTTAAGAACGTCGGTAGTTCAGCCTTTATACATATATTAGAAAGCCTATGCCCTGAGAATCTTAAGGTATTTTCATTCCATACACTAGGTAGCCACGAAAGAAATGTTGCTTCATCAAAGATCACTAAAGAGTTAGCTTTGGAAATCACTAAGTCATTAATGAGTACTTCATGGGTTTACACACATCCTTATAAACCATTCAGGGTTAGGCATAAAGGTTGGTCGTTCTTTGTACTCCCATTTGATAAGGTTAAGCTTATATTCATACATAACGAGGATGTGGGCAATGACGATTTACCATATAAGATTATGGATTTAGTATCTAGTAAGGTTAGTGTAGGGCGAAGTATTGTCCTTATAGATTCTCATAGCGCTAAAGGGCCGAAGGAGGTTAAGGTATCAGATATCGTTGAGGGTATCAATAAGGTTTTAGAGTTTGAAGTTAGTGATGTATGTGATGAGTTCATGGTCGGTTACGGTGAGAGTAAAGTTAAGGGTACCTGTAGAGGGTTATGTAAGGACTTAGTTAAAGCATTAGTAATTAAGTGCAACTCAAGTACTTATGCTCTAATATATATTTACGGAAACAACATGGACTTAAGCTATAGGAGGGAACTTATAGCTAAGCTTAAAGGGCTTCACAGCTTTAGTGATGTTGAGGTAGTAACACCTGATGATCATTCATGTGCTGCAACAACTAGGGATACCCCATACAGCATAGTCATTAGGTACCCACCGTTAACTAAAGCCATAGAAGAAAGCGTGAGGATAGCATTAAGTAATTTACGAAGGTCTAAGGTGTTATTTAAGGAAGTATTAATTAAAAACATTCCATTAATGGGTGACTATGTCTGGGATTTAATAAAAGGGCTTGAAATTATTGGTGAGAAATTAATAAGACTTCTTTTCATAACCATAGCATTATTCGATTTATGTCCGCTACTATCTACTTACCTAATACTTCACTGAACTTGGCATAGGTTTCCTTCAATCTTAACCTCCAGGCATTTAATTCTTTAGGGTTTCTTGGATAGTTAGAGTATAGGTCACTTACTTTATTCATGAACTCAATAACTGTTTTTAACTTAAATAATAGGCTCGGCTTACCCAATCCAGCGATTACTCTTAATGCCTTATCAACAACGCTCATCTTTAGTACACCCTTATAGCTGGCTTCCAAGATATCTTCCTCCTTAACTATGCGGTGCTTCATTGCATACTCTAAGTCGTCATCGCTTAATTTCTGAAGGAATATCCTGAATATATCTAGTTTAGCTTGCTTTCTGCCATAATTCTCTATGTAGCATAGGTTGGCATTCCACAATCCTTTAGCTGAAAAGTTACCAACATCATGAGCCCTAATTACGGCATCAGCAACGCATTTAGCCGCTATAGCTGAAGAACCCTTACCGCCTCCATGCACAGGATTTACCGTGTATGCTGCATCACCTATTACCGCTATACCGTCCCAAACTAATGAGTCTAGAGGCTTACATGTAGGTACTAGAGCTCCGCCAGCCTCAATTAACTTAGCACCACTTAATTCAGGTATGTTCTTTATATACTTATCGAAGAGTGTCTTAGGATGTGGATTGCCGACTCCATACTGAACACCTAAACCTACGTTAACCACATCAATTAGGCTCTTAGGAAATAACCACCAATAACCGCCAGGGGCTACCTTATTGCTTAAGTATATCCTGATATATTCAGGTTCATCAACTGGTTTACTCAGTTCATATACCTCCCTATAAGCAATTACGTAGTCCTTAGGGTCAGCGGGTTCGCTTACAGGCCAGTCCTTAGGTAAATGTCTAACAATGGCTCTTGAATTACCCGAAGCATCGATAACTACGTTCGCCTTGATATCAAAGACCTCACCACTACTTAAGTTACGTACCTTAATACCAACGACCTTACCTTTCTCTAATATAGGTCTTAAAGCCTGGTGCCTCCCAAAAAACTCGGCACCTTTATTTAATGCCTTAGAGAGTAGTCCCTGTGTATATTTAATTCTGTTGATCTCGAAACCATCACCCTTAACTTTAAATACTGTCTTAAGCGATGGGCTATATAGAAAGACGCCCTTAACATAACCCTCTAATTCCTTGCCCTTAGGGTAAGGAAGCCCTAAATGATCAAAATGGTGCTTACCCATCGCATCTGCACATGGTTTGTCACCAACTCTCTCCCAAGGTTTCGCCTCAACAATAGCTACACGGAGGTCGCTAAAGCTTAAGAAGTATGCAGCCGAGGCACCTGCTATACCAGCACCAACTATAATGACATCATAGCGACTCATAGAGACACCTCAGTTAAGTAAGGATGTTTAAATTTAAAAAGATATAGTCCCCAACGCTAATTAAACACTAGGTGTATGGATGAGTAAAGGAATTTACGTAATAAACACCGATAAACTAAGCAACCTCAAGGAAAAACTTGAGGAACTACGTAAGTACTCATTAAGAAATAAACTTAAGTCAATTACCATAGTCTTAGTAACTAAGGAAAATGAGAGTAAGTGGGTTCCTGAGGTGCGTGACCTCATACTTAATAACTTAGTTTTAGGTATAAGGGTCTATGCATTAAGTCCTAACGATGAGAGTAAGCTCCTAAGATTAATTAGTGAGGAAGCTAGTAAGGGATATATAATTAAGGAGTATATAGGTTTTGATAGGCCATGTAATTTAGTGAGGAGGCTTGAGGAGTTAGGGTTTAAAGAACGTTAGCGGTCCCCGTCGCTCCACCCTACATCACTGATCAGAGGAGTGTCTCAGGTCATCCCGAATAGATAATGGGCTAGGTGGTTTAAAACCCTATGGGCTACTGTGAAATTTGTGAGGTTAAGCCAGCAACACATATATGTAAAATCTGTGGAAGGCATGTATGTGAAGATCATTACGTAAGTGATAAAGGCGTTTGCAGTATATGCTTAAACACGTTATGTAGGTTATGCTGGAGGAACCTCTCAGTCACTACATGCCCTATATGTGGTAGAATAGTCTGCTTTTCATGCAGTATTGAAGTAGAGCCATCTTTAAGAATATGTAGGGAATGTTTTGATAGGTATAAATCCAGACTAGGCATGCTTAAAGACTTTAAACACGCGTTACTTACCGCTTTTACAGAGTTGAAAAAGTCTTAAAAACCAATAGGGAATACATTACTACGGTGTAGACCTAAATGGGTCTATCAATAAGTGACGCGGTGGTAAAGAGACCTATTGAGGCTTTAGCAAGAACTAAGGAAGCGCTTCCAGAGAAACCACCCATGGTTCTTGCTAAAGCCATAAGCGGTGCATCGGAGATCTTAATAGGTATGGAAAAGATATTTAAGTTAATAAAGTGCATATACGAGAACACCCATACTGAGGGTAAGGAAGGAGTGTTCTTACTAGGATGTGGTAATTGGAGGTTAACAGTCATCGGAGATAGCGTTATACTAGGTAGATTAGATCCGTCATACTTCATAATATTAAATACTAAGGACCATACGTTAAGCGTAAAGAGTAGGGATCTTGAGGTAAGGATTGACGGTACATCACTGTACATAATTAAGGGCGGTAGCGTGATCGAGATCTCACTCAATAATGTAGAGGATATTGAAGAGAAATCCATGATATTTAATGCCTTAAGCAGATATGTTAAAATGATGATAGCAACAACTTACGATAAATTACTTAAGTGTGTTAAGGTATTAGGCATACCTTGTGAAGGTATTTAAGAAGGGTATTTAAGCCTTTCTCCTCATTAAGTTATTTAGCTCACCTTATATACCTAATAATAGAGTTATTGAATGATACCCGGTATTACTAGCCCTTCTTTTTTAATTATCATATCATACGAGAACACAACTGGTGTTTAGAGTGGTTAAGTTAAGTAAGTTAGAGAAGGAGTGGGCTGGTAGTGATAAGACGTTAGGTAGTACAATAAAGAAAGTATTTACGCCTAAGATACCCGTTAAGAGGAGGATTATAACAGCAATATATAAGATTAGATCAATGATTAGTAAGCTTGATGTATTTATTGAGAGGCTTAAGGAGAGGGACAGAATACTATTTGAGAGGGTTGTTGAAGCATTAACCGTTAAGGATGAGACTAGGGCTAAGATGTATGCCAGTGAGGTAGCACAAATAAGAAAGATAATTAAGCAGTTAACGATAACTCAAGTAGCTCTTGAGCAGATATCACTAAGGCTAGAGACAATACATGCATTTGGTGATGTGATAGCTGGTTTAGTGCCTGTTATAGGTGTTGTTAAGGAGCTTAAGGGTATACTGAAGGGTATCTTACCTGAAATGAGCCTTGAATTAGCTGAGGTTGAGGAGGTACTTAGGGACTTAGTCATCGAGGTTGGTGAAGTTACTGGTGTAAGTGTTGGCGACTTATACGCATCACCTGAGGCTAGGAAGATACTTGAGGAGGCTAAAGTAATAGCCGAGCAGAGAATGAAGGAGAAGTTCCCAGAGCTACCCGCTGTACCAACACCCACTTCGGAGACCGTAAAGGCAGAGAGCGGTTGATGCTTAAGTTAAGCAGGTAAGCCCTAAACATAACAATTTTTAAATAGTGACTCCCTTCTTTACAGGGTTAATTAGCTTGAGTAGTGATATAGATTTCAACTTAATAGTAACCCATGAGCCTGGGTTAGATAATTATAGATGGGTTAGGAGTCAGTTAAGGCAACTACTAGGCAATGACTTAATCATAGTGGATTCTTATCAGTCAATAATCTTAGCTAAGGTAAGTAATCCTCACGAGGCCGCTAGGGTACTTAGGGAGAAATTAAAAGATTCCTCGACACCCATCATGAGGGCTATACCCGTAGACTATGTTACCGACCCATTGATAGATAAGGTTGAGGAAATTGTAAAGGAGTTAGCTGTTAAGATACCCAAAGGAGCTAAATTCAGAATAACACTCAACGGCCATCTATACGAGGTTAGGGAAGGTTTCTTAAGGAGGTTACATACGTTAGATGCTATTAAGAGACTTGCTGAGTATATCGATAGGCCTGTTGATCTAAAGAACCCTGACTACATAGTCTTCATCAAGGTAGTTAGGTTGTTTAAACATATTGAGAAAGTAGCCATATCACTTTTAAAGAAGGAAGAGCTTATGAGAATTGGTGGTGGGTATTCCTAAATTCTTTGGTACTGCCGGTATTAGGGGTAGGTACCTAGACGTAATAACACCTGATTTAGCATTTAAGATAGGGCTCTCGTACGGTACCTACTTAGGTCATAAAGGTAAGGTGATCGTAGGTCATGACGTAAGACTTACCTCACCACTACTTAAGGAGTTGATTACTTCAGGGTTCATAGCTTCAGGTCTTGATGTTTATGATGTCGGGTTAGCACCAATATCAATTACTGGTTACGCTATAAAGAAGCTTAAGTTAAGTGGTGGGATCTACGTTACTGCAAGCCATAACCCACCTGAGGATAATGGGTTTAAGATCTTTAATTCATTAGGCTCTGAACTACTAACTAAGGAAGAGGAGCAACTTGAGGATATACTACTTGAGGGTAAATTCAGTTATGTTGAGTGGAATCATGTCGGTAAGAGGGGGCATGTTGGCTTTATCCTTAAAGACTATGTTGAGGACTTAGTTAACGCATTAAGACCGGACAAAGTTAAGTATATTCCTAAGATCGTAGTTGATGCTGTTAATGGAGCCGCAGGCGCGTACACACCTACGGTATTACGTAGGTTAGGTGTTAAGGTATTAGCACTAAATACACACCCAGACGGTACTTTCCCCTCAAGAATGCCTGAACCCAGACCTGATGTTTTAGAGCCTATGATGAAGATTATGGATGGTGCTGGTTATGACATGCTTTACGCGCATGATGGTGATGGCGATAGGTTAGCAGTACTGATTAGGGGTAAGGGATTTATTAAGCAGGACCGCGTAATAGCTCTCTTCGCGTATCATAAACTACTTGATAAGAAAGGCTATATAGTGGTCTCCGTTGATTGTGGTAATGCGGTAAAGGAGGTAGTTGAATCTATGGGTGGTAAATTAGTTATCTATAGGCTTGGGAAGACTTATGAGAAAGCCCTTGAGTTAGGGCTTAATAACGTGTTATTGGCTGCTGAACCATGGAAATTCATAGATCCTAAATGGGGTTTATGGGCTGACGGCATATACCAAGCAACATACCTTACTAAGATAATTATGGAGGAAGGTAAGCCGTTGCATGAGCTACTTAAACAGGTACCCGACTATCCACAGGCACGTATATCAGTGTTCCTGGACAGTAATCGATTTAAATATGAAATAGCTGGTAAGGCCATTGAGTACTTAGGCAGTAAGGCGCCGTCATCTGCAACTTTAATAGAGATTGATGGACTTAGGGTTAACTATGAGGATAGGTCATGGATCTTAGTAAGACCCTCAGGTACAGAGCCTAAGATACGTATATACTGTGAATCCCTAAAGTATGATAAGGTAAGGTCTATGGTTAATGAAATGGTGTCTGTAATTAATAAATTAGCTAAGGAAAGAGGGGTTAAGACCCACGTTGAGGGAACTATATTACCTTAAAACTAATATCTTAACCTCTCTACCCTTACTTCTTATGGTGTCTAAAGCCTTAGTGGCTTTCTCAAACGCCTTGCGGGGTATAGAATCTATACCTACACCTGCTTTAATATTAGGTATTTTATTAATGTAGTTAATGACCTCATTAATTCTTTTAGGACTAAAAATTAACGCTATGTTATCACCACCTAAATACTGAACTAATACTCCCAGACCTTTAAGCTCATTAGTGAACCTCCATATAAGGTTTACTATCTCTACGTACGAGTCATAGGCATTATTAGTGAACGTTAAGTTAGTGAAATCATTCACATCAACATGAACTATGCCTACTTCCCTTATGTTACCGTCAGTAAGTATAGTTATGGAGTCCTTCATTCTTTGAAGTAACTTACACGCCTTATCTTGGGCCGCGTAGGGATCATTGCCACAAACTAAAATTAGCTTTATCGGTACAGGTGAGTACTCACTTAGCTCATCAATAATGTTCTTATTAACCTCCTTTAAATTCTCTAAATAGGGTTCAAGAACTATAAAGTAATCATGACGGCATTGAAGTACAACACCACCTATATTCTTAATCTTAGAAACAAGCTCCTTATATATCGTTGACTGCGTTATTTGTATTAACCACTCCCTATCATAACCTAAACTCTCAGTCCATTCACGGTAATTAACTAGTTGAAGTAACCCTACACAGACCATCAGTACCTAGCCCTACTCAATGAATACAGTCTTACCCTCGTAAACGCTCCCCTTAAGCTTATCGAGCCTTAAAGCTAGCTTTATGGCTGCTTCAACAGCACGCCTTGAATACTCCTCAATACGTTCAGCTGCCTGCGCTCTAGAGGCTCCTGGACCTATAATACCTAAAGTAACTGGTTTCCCGTATTCTATACTTAAATCAATTAGCTTCCTTGCTGCGTTATGAGCCACTATTTCATCGTGTTTGGTTTCACCTTGAATAACAGCTCCTAAAGTAACTACGGCATCAATATCTTCTCTCTCAAGTAATGACTTTACAGCTATTGGTATATCGTAACTACCCGGTACCTTGATAACATAACTTACTTCAGCACCTAGGAACTTAGCATGCTCTATGGCTTTCTGAAGCATTAAGTAAGTTATGTCGTAATTGAACTCAGCAACGACTATACCTAACTTAACCGTTTTTAAGCCCATTATCCATAACCTTCATTTAACTTCCAGCTAAAACTAATAAGTTTTTAACTACGTAGGAATTACCTAAGGCTTTATAGGACCTACATCAGGTCTTCCTTGCCTTAATCCCTTACCAGCGTAGGGTGTTAAGCCTTCCTTACCCTTAACTAGTAAGGTTACTAAGTTCCTTACATGCTTACGTGTCCTATCAATGGCTATGGAATAAAGCTCCTCAAGTTTCTCAGTTTCATCTTCATGGACAGTAACGTCTATTATGTGCTTATTGGTCATTAACTGAACAAGCATTATGCCCGTACTAGCCACTACATAACTTAATTTATCTGTCAACGTAGCACCAACCCACCCTAATGTGATCACAGCATCGCACCCCTCTTCCTCAATGAGTCTTTTAGCAGCTACGGGTATGTCCTTAATCCCAGGCACGGTATATCTGATTATCCTAGCATTAGGTAATAACCTTCTTAACTCCTCTAAAGCTACTGAACCCATATCAACCCTTGCGAATGTAGTATCAACTATACCTACCTTAAACATCTAAATCACCTAGTGCCTCTATTAATTCATTGCCCTCAATCAATACAGTCCTTAAAGACTCAGCAATCTTAGCCGCTTTAGATACGCATAACGAGATGCCCTTATCAAGCATTTCAACAATGACTGTGCTCGGCAATAACTTAGCTAATTTAGCTAAGGCAAGGCTTAACTCTGTATGCCCCTTACGTACTTTTAAGGATCTACCAACAAGTATAGGTACATGTCCAGGAGCCTGGAAGTTCTTTAAGAACATTTCTTTAGCCGTCTCTTTATTACCTTTAAATACCTCCTTAACAACCTCATGAAGTTTACTTATAGTTAATGCCCTGTCACTATCTGAGATCCCCGTACGTACACCTACGTAATTAACCCATATACTGAATGCTGGAGCATCACCGTACCTCAATTTTTTCATAGCTAAATTCCTAAGCCCAGGTATGTTGGAGAGAATATCAGCCATATAAGGAAGTCCCAACACCTCAGCAATCTTACGTGATGTCACATAACATATGAGGCCCCCACCTAAGGTTCTCATTAAGTAAATGGTTTCCGGAGTTACGTAACCAGCATAAAATACTATATCCACCTCATCCTCTCTTGAGGCTGAGTCATGTATGAGAATGGGTCTACCGGCCTTAAATAACTCTATAGCCTTCCTAATTTTAGACACGCACTACACCTCAGCAATCTTAAAATAACTTAAGGTTCGTACTTAATATCGTTTAATTACATACGTATTAATAGTGTATCAGGGACCACGCCTCTGGCTGACTTTACGTAGAATTAACGATGCACATACCAGTACCACTCCAATAACTAAAAACACTATGACGTAAGAAGCCGAGTAAGCGTTAATTATTGAGGCTATAGGATTATGAACCTTAGTTAATTCCTTAAATGGAGATTCAGTTATTGTCGTTATGTTCGTTAATGTGTATGTAGTATTAGTAATCAATTACTTCACCTTACCAAACTTTCTTATTAACTCGCTTAGTCTTTCAACATTCTTAGTATAGAACCTAATCCTACTAGGGGCTCTCCTGCTCTTTTGCCTAATGCGGACTTCAACAAATTTCCTAAAGAGGTCGGTCTTTAACTCCTCGATGTTCTCTAAGGGGAACTTAAGTAGCACGCCGGAACCAGTAATTCCTTTCTCATAGACTGTGTATGAGTATGGTATTTGAACTACTTGGCTCATGGCCTTCAGGAAAACAAATCTCTGGAATAATGTGTTAATGCCTATAGGTATTTCATACATTATTAAGTACCCTAAGAACCTAATCATAACGTCTTTAGACGCAGATGTATATGGTAGTACTGTAGAGCTATATATCCAGAAGTAGCCTAAGATTATGAACATTATTAGAAATGAGTACATAGAGGCTCTAAACTGCGGTCTTAATTCCTGACTTAACTTAGTGTCCTTCATCATTAATTCATAAACTTCAGTTCTCTTTACCTCAATTAACTTCCTAGAGCCTACTATTTCGTTATATTCCTTCTTAGAGAATATCCTCTTTCCTAGCTCTGTAGTCATTAACGACATTATTATTACGTATGCAAATATGAATACCCAGAATAAATGCCTATATTGTGAAGCGAACGTCATTATTGAGCTGAATACTAAGGCGAATATCTGGCTCTGCAAGATTACGAACCATGACTTAGTCATGATAGCCGGTGGCATATTTATCACCTACTTGCTACGGGGGTAGCTCACTAAAATAGCTTATTAATCTATCGCTTCAAGAGCTTTTAATTCTTCCTCTATACGCTTAAGAAACAACTTAACAAACTCCATTCTCTCTTTAGCTAATCTCCTGGCAGTCTCCGTGAAGAGTAGTTTATCGAGCTTAACTATTTTCTCATAAAAATGGTTTATAGATGCGCGTAAGGACCTGAATTCATGGCCACTAACCATAAACACTCTAGCAACCCCTATAGCTCCTAAAGCATCTATTTTGTCAGCATCACTCAATATCATCCCCTCAAGGGTTTTAGGCCTCCTTCCACCGCTATAGCTATGGTTTTCTATGGCATCAATAACCTTAACTAATTTCTCCTGAGGCATGCCTAAATGCGTCAATATCTCACGGGCTATCTCAGCACTTACCTTAGCATGATCTTCACAAAGTTTATACTTACCAATATCGTGAAGAAGTGCTGCTATCTCTAAAACCTCCCTATCAGTTCCAGGATAATCCTTAGCTATAAGTAGAGCCAACTTACGCACTCTTTCAGCGTGTTCATAACCATGCATTGAGTCATTAGGAATTAAGTTCTTAACTATACTCCTAACAAGCTCAACATACTTCAAATTAGCCACCTACCAAACGTAGTTATTGACCTAAGGTTTTTAATATGAACATCCAAATAACTCTCCATTAACTAAACTTAGTCATTAATGTATCTCACTACTTAAAAATAAACACCATGGTCATAATGAAGTGGGTTAAGAACTATGTCTACTCAAACAGAGGAAGTTGATGTGAGGGAAAAATCTAAGTTAATTAATAGCTTGGTAGTTATTGCTAATCGTAAGGGAGAGGTTCTTGATTGGGTTAATGACGGTATACGTATGAACCATGAGAACATACCGGTCATTTCTAAGTCATCAGTAATGATTAGTGGTTTAGGGAAGTATGTAGGTTCCTTGATAGGTCTAAGGGAGTTACAGAGTGTTACTGTAGAGTTTATTAATGGTAAGGTGATAGTTCTTAATGATGAGGATATTTATAGAGTGGCTATAGCTAAGTATGAAGTTGAGTCAGTGACTTAATCTTAATCCCATTTTTATTGGTTTAAATGTTCTAAACAAGGGTATGTTTTTATTAAATAAGTTTATGTAGTTCTAGTGTAAATAGTGGTTCAGAGGTGCTAGCCATTTCTGGAGAGGTAATTAACGTTATTTCTAAAGACAACGGGAGGTTTAGGGTTAACATCATTATCGATAGATGCAAGGAGTGCGGTCTATGTGTTTACGTATGTCCGAGAAGAGTTCTCAGAATAAGTAACAGGATTAATAAGTTAGGTTATAGAACTGTTGAACCAGCTCATATAGAGAGATGCATCGGCTGTAGGTCATGTGAGTATGTATGTCCTGATTTCGCAATATTCATTGAGGTGGTAAAGAAGTGAGGGTGGAGTTCATTACCGGTAATATAGCTATTGCTGAAGGCGCTATTACAGCGGGTCTTAAGTTATTTGCTGGTTACCCTATATCACCATCATCTGAAATTCTTGAACATTTATCTATGGAGTTACCTAAGCATGGAGGTATAGTCGTTCAAACAGAGGATGAACTAGCTGCGATTAATGTCATCGTTGGTGCTTCATGGGCAGGTCTTAAAGCCATGACAGCAACCAGCGGCCCTGGACTTAGCTTAATGGCTGAAGGTATAGGGCTTGCCGTAATGACTGAAGCACCTATAGTTATCGTTGATGTTATGAGGGCAGGGCCGAGTACTGGTGTAGCTACTAAGGTTGGTCAGGGGGATGTCATGCAAGCCAGGTGGTTATCTCACGGATCTTACGAATTAGTTGTTCTAGCCCCATGGAATGCTCAGGAGTGTTTTGACTTAATGATTAAGGCTTTCAATATATCTGAGAGGCTTAGGATACCCGTCATAGTACTTACTGATGCCGTGATAGGTCATACACGTGAGAAGGTCATTGTTAAAGAACCCCATGAGGTAAAAATAATTAGTAGAAAAAGACCTAAGAACCCAGAAGACTACCGTAAACCTTTCAAGGTTGAAAATGATTTAGTGCCTCCAATGACTTTTCTCGGTGAAGGTTATGGAATTCTTGTTGAGTCGTTAACCCATGATGAAAGGGGTTACTACAGACCTAATACAGCTACTCACGCTATGCTAGTTAAGAGGTTAGTTGAGAAGGTTCGTAGACATAAAAACTTCATAGCCGATTCAGCAGTATATTTCGGTGATGATGTAGATATACTGTTCATAGCGTTTGGAAGTACTGCCCGTTCAGTTTATGACTTAGTACATGACTTAAGGAGGAAAGGTATTAAAGCATGTCTCTTTAGACCTAAGACCCTATGGCCTTTAGATACCAGTAAGTTAATACTGCTGGGACGTAAAGCCAGGAAGGTATTTGTTGTTGAAAATAATACAGGGCAACTTGTTTACGAGGTTGAGAGGATTTTAAAGACTGATAACGTGATCTCTATACCATTAATTTCTTTAGAAGCGCCTTCATCTAATGAGATCTGGGAGGTGGTAAGAGAGTGGCTATGATACACCCACTTGACAAATACCTAAGGCTTGATAGGATACCCCACTTATGGTGTTCCGGCTGTGGTAATGGTATTATTCTATCGGCTCTACTTAGGGCTATTGATGAGTTAGCTAACGAAGGTGTTTTAGACCCTAGGAAAGTAGTATTAATCGCAGGTATAGGCTGTGCTGGTAGGATAGCCTTCTACATAAACTTCGACACTGCGCACGTACTTCATGGGAGGGCTATACCGTTCGCTATGGGTGTTAAATTAGCTAATCCATCAGCTAAGGTCATAGTCTATGGTGGTGACGGTGATTTAGCTGGTATAGGTGGTAATCACTTAATACACGCAGCTAGAAGGAATTTAGATATCACCGTGCTGATGGTAAATAACTTTGTTTACGCATTAACAGGTGGCCAAGTAGCACCTACAACCCCTAAGGGAGTATACACAACAACCACCCCTAGAGGTAATCCGGAGAATCCCGTTAACGTAGCCCAGTTAGTGACTGCTTGTAGACCTAACTATGTCGCTAGAGCTTCAGTAACTCACCCAATACTACTTAAGAACCATATAAAGAAGGCGTTAATGAAGGAGGGATTTTCCTTCATTGAGATAATATCGTTATGTCCTGAGGTCTTCGGTAGACACATAGGCTTTAAGTCAGCGCCTGAGCTCTATGAGAGACTTAGGAAGATAATTAAAGTAAGGAACTTCCCGAAATCACTTGATGAGATAGTGTTTGATTGGGAACGTGAAATAACTATAGGTGAGTTCATTGATGAAAATAAGCCCGGCTTCATAAGAAGTATACTAGGTGTTAGTCGTGAGACATGACTTACTAATCGCTGGTAGAGGGGGTCAAGGTATTCTTGTCTTGGGCTATGTTCTAGGCCTAGCGCTAGTTAAATATGAGGGTATGTACGTTGTTGAGATGGAGTCTTACAGTGCTGAGACTAGGGGAGGGGACTCACGTGTTGAGATGATAGTTGCTGATACAGAGGAAGAAACCTATAGCTTAAGGATAGGTAAGGCAGATATGGCTATACTCATGTATAGGGACCAAGTATACAACTATGCAGGTATGGTTAGGGACAACGCGCTGGTCCTTATTGACTCAACGTTTATTGATAAAGCGCCTAAGGAGTCATGGAACACACATTTAGTACCGATAACTAAGAAGACCTTAGACTTCTTAGGAACGCCTAGAGTTGCCAATATGGTTGCTTTAGGCTACTTCGTTAAGATAACTAAATTAGCATCGCCAGAGTCCATAATTAAGAGCATTAAGGAAGTGGTAAAGCCTGAGTGGGTTGAGCTGAACATAAAGGCATTTAATTTAGGTTTCTCATTAACTGATTAACAATATTATGAGAAAAGGAAAAAGTCTTATTTACGTATCCCTAATGTGTACCTAGGTATGTTATGTACCCTTAAAACAGCCCCCTTTCTCTTTATCTCTACAGTGTTGATCACGTATCTATACCCACATAGTGGGCATCTATTTATGTAGTTAATCGTTTTTACTCCATTACTCTCCGAGATTTCCATTATGAACGACAACTTCGTTCGGCATCGTGGGCAGTAACCATTCATGTCCTCCATGTTAAATCACCATTAGGTCATTAATGTATTACTAAGGCCTCATTACTGGTGTTTTCACAGGAATTAATTTAGTGTATAAGGCTAATAAAGTTGCTTAAATTATGGTTAAGTAGCTTAATACATGAGTGTAGATAAAGGGCTTTACGTGGTATTTAGCATTATGTAGTAAAAAGTTATTAACATATGTAATTATCTGAATATAAGGTAGGTGTGTACACGCTGAGTGATTCTAAGCTCATTGACAGGTATGGGAGACCTGTAGATGTTGTTAGAATGACTATTACTCATCGCTGTAACTATCAATGTTTCTTCTGCCATTTTGAAGGTGAACAAAATGACGATAAAGACATACTAACCCCTGAGGACTTCGGACTTATTGCTGAAGCATTTAGTAAGTTTAATGTTAGGAAGTTTAAATTAACTGGTGGTGAACCAACAGTAAGAGGGGATCTCATAGATATAGTTAAAAGCATAAAGTATTATGCAAGTCCTGAGGACTTATCAATAACGACTAACGGGTATTTACTTAAGGAATTAGCCAAGGACTTACGTGATGCTGGTACTGATAGATTAAATGTAAGTCTACACACACTTAATAGGGAAAAGTATAGGTATATAACTGGGGTTGACGGTCTTGATAAGGTTCTTGACGGGTTAATGGAGGCTAAGAATTACGGTTTTAAGCAGATAAAGGTAAATATGGTCATACTTAAAGGGATTAATGAGGGGGACGTTTGGGAATTACTGGAATTCGCTTTAAAGAATGAGTTTTACCTACAGCTAATAGAGCTCCACCCTGTGGGCAAGGGTGCCGATGTTTTTGAGGAGTATCATACCCCACTTAGCGTTATTGAGCGTAAGTTAAGGGAGATGTCCTCTAAGGTTATTATTAGGGACCTACACAACAGACCTCTATACATACTTAATAATGGACTTAAGGTGGAGGTTGTTAGACCTGTTAAGAATCCGATATTTTGCGCTGGTTGTAGGAGGTTAAGAGTAACTGCCAAAGGTGAGTTGAAGCCCTGCTTAGTTAGGAATGATAACTTAATACCAATAATAGACATATTAAGAAGTACATTAACACGTGAGGAGAAGATACGTAAGCTTATGGAGGTTATCAAGGTAGCTAATTCGCTCCGTGAGCCATCAATACTATGGTACTTAGACAGTAAGTTTGAGCATAACTACATCAAGTACGTACGTGCCTATAAGAACTGCTTAGACAGTTTTAGGATTAAAGACATAAACTTTAGGAGACCTACATAACCTTGGGTAAACCTAATGTACAATCTAAGTAAAGTTATGAAAGTAATCGAAAGCAATAACTTAGATTGCTTATTACTCATAGGATCACCTAACATTAAGTACTTAGTTAGGTCTAATTTTGAGGGCTCTATAGCCTTAATAACTAAGGATGGAAGTAAGTACTTAATAACACCTTTCCTAGACCTAAACAGAGCCCTAAACTACGTTGAAGGTTTCGAGATATATACTTGGGCTAGTAAGGGTGCTGAAGGGTATGACATCCCTAGTGATAGGGTATTAACTGGCAAGTTAAGTGATGTATTAATCAACATAATAAAGAGGGAGGGATGTAGAGTCGTAGGTATTGATATGGGCTATATGGAGCCGGGGTTTAAGGAACTTACTGAACGTTTAGGTAAAGAATTTACGTTGAAGGACGTGACTAAGGACATACTTAATGCTAGGATGATTAAAGAGCTTGACGAGGTCTCACTGATGAGGAAAGCATTAGAGATTACTGAAGGAGCTATTAAGGAGGTCGTTAATGAGATAAAGGACGGCATGACTGAATTAGAAGTTGCGGGTCTTCTAGAGTACCATATGAGGAAATTAGGTGCTGAGTGGTTTGCGTTTCCAACGATAGTCGCTTATGGAATTAACTCATCATACCCACATGCATTTGCTACACCACAGAAGGTAGGTAAGGAAGGACCTATAGTTATGGATTTAGGCGCTGTGTATAGTTGCTACTCATCAGACATTACCAGAACGATAACCTTGGGTAACGATCCTGAGCTAAGAAGGCTTATTGAAGTAGTTGCTGAGGCCATGCATGCGGGCATAGATAGGGCAGGACCTGGCGTAAAGGCGTCAGAGGTTGATAAAGTAGTTAGGGAGTTTTTGAGTAGGCATGGTCTTAAGAAGTACTTCATTCACTCAACAGGTCATGGGGTCGGTATTGAGGTTCATGAACCACCTAGATTATCACCCACAAGTGACACAGAACTTAAGCCCGGTATGGTTGTTACTGTGGAGCCAGGCATATATATACATGGTAAGCACGGTATTAGAGTTGAGAACATGGTGTTAATAACTAAGGGAGGTGCTGAGGTCTTAAATAAATTACCTGAGGTCCTTCTGTAGTAACTCGTAAGCCCTTACTAAGTACTCATGTGTTTCTCTATCCCATGATGCTATAAGGCTATAGACCCTGTCTAAGCGGTTAATAGATACATCAGATAATGGTGTGCCATCAGCGTGAGATACCTCACCACCACACTCTTTAATGAAGCCATAGGCAGCAGCTATGTCAACATTCCTTAACTTAGCCCTAACATCAATAAAGCACTCAGCTCTCCCTAACCCAACATAAACTAAGTCAAGGGATACACATCCTAAGCTCCTTACCTTAGTCTTACCCCTTAATGACCAGTACTTAGGAATTATTAGGTATGCATCAAGACCCTCAAAATAGCCGAAGATAACCTTTTGTGGCGGGCCTCTCTTCACTACTTTCCTACTGTTCTCGAAACACCCATGACCCTTAATGAAGTAGTATATGTCCCCGGTATATATATTTCCTATGATGCCTAAGGTCACGTCGTCAAGTAAGGCACCTTCCTTATATGGTGCTACAGCTATACTTATGCTTGACCATGGAATGTTCGAGGCAAAGTTTATACTTCCGTCAACAGGGTCAATAACGTATATTAGCTTAGGGTCACCACCAAACCTCACCTCACCTGACTCCTCAGTAATTATTAGTGAGTCAATACCTAACGACTTAATCCTATCGAGGAGGAATTTCTCAGCTTCCTCATCAAACCTCCTCGTAACATCACTACTAAATTCATGCTTCCTCACTTTCCTTACATATTCCTCCTTACCAGCTAACCCCTTAACAAACACTATACCTTCTCTAACTATATCAATAAGCTTACTTAGCAACTCCTCATAGTTAATCAACAACCACCACCTCAGACTCCTTTCTGCCTGAGGCGAATACCTTAATGTAATTTATGGTCTTCTTCACAGCCTCAATAGCTAACTGCTTAGGTACTGCAGGTACGCCCGCCGAGACTATAAGTACTGACTTAGTTTCCTCACTTACAGCACTATAAATGGAGTCCCTATGTGGGAATATATGGACTATTTTCTCACTATCGGCTAAGACAACCTCATTACCTTTAAGTACCTCTTCCCTACCACCTATAGGTAGGAAGTGCTCACCTCTCTTAGCATACCTAAGTAGTAGAGGCGGTCTCAACTTAGCTAGGTCATATATGCCTATAGGTACTAATGTCTCTATGCTTGCGAAGTTACCTGAATCAACAACGTTATTTATGTTCCTTAAGGACTTAGTCCTTAATATCCTCCTTACGAGAGCCTCACTACTAGGTCTAACCTTCGTTGGGTCTATGCCTAGGCGCCACATAAATCTCCTATAAGCCTTAACTATTGGGTGTCTAGTTAATGACTCTAACGTATACCTCTCAAGAACCTCATTAATTATCTTCTTAGTGTACTCAGCAACATCAACACGGTCTTTCTCCACATGTACCTCCCCAACAGTAGCGTATGTCAGGTATATACCTAGCTTCTTCACCTCACTACTTAACTCTATCATCACGTGCGACCCCTTAAGTGTTTTAACTTAAAGTACTTATATTTGTAGTCGTATGTTATGTGGGGATTACTTACATGGTGAAGTTGCCGATAAGAGTTTCTAGCCCTTACATAACTGATGAGGAAGTAGAGCTTGTTAGGAAAGTCTTACTGAGTAGGAGATTAGCTGCTGGACCCGTTGTTAAAGAGTTTGAGGAGAGGTTCGCTAGGTTTATAGGTGTTAAGCACGCGTTAGCTGTAGCTAATGGCACTATAGCACTTGAGCTAATACTTAAGGCGTTAAGTATAGGTCCCGGTGATGAAGTTATAGTGCCTGACTTCACCTTCATAGCAACAGCATCAACGGTATTGATGGTTGGTGCTAAGCCTGTGTTTGCTGATATAGAACTGGATACGTACACCATAGACATTAACGATGTACAGAACAAAATCACTAACCGCACGAAAGCCATCGTGGCTGTACATCTTTACGGCCACCCAGCTAACGTTAAGGCACTTAAAGAGATTTGTGATGATAAAGGAATACACTTAATTGAAGATTCAGCTCAAGCTCACGGGGCTAAGGCTTTTGGTAAATGTGTAGGTAGCTTCGGTATAGCATCAGCGTTTAGTTTCTATGCAACTAAGAACTTAACTACGGGTGAAGGTGGCATGATAACTACCGATGATGATAACTTAGCCAACATAATTAAGTTATTAAGGAACCACGGACAGGAAAGAAGGTATTACCATGTTATGCTAGGGAGTAATTACAGAATGAGCGAGATCCATGCAGCCATAGGTCTAGCTCAGTTGAGGAAGTTAGAATTCATGAATAGAAGACGTGAGGAGCTTGCTAAGGCATATACTGAGAGGTTAAGTAATGTTTCATGGCTTAAGCTACCTAAGGTAATGCCTTGGGCCAAGCACGTATGGCATTTATTCGTAATATGGGTTAAGGATGATGCACCTATGAATAGGGATAAGTTAAGTATATATCTTAAAGATAAGGGTATAGAGACTATAGTACATTACCCACGACCACTGCATGAACAGCCGGTCTTTATGAAGTTGGGGCTTAGTAAGGGGGTTAAATGCCCTAACGCTGAAGAAGCATCTAAGCACGTACTTAGCTTACCTCTGCACCCATCACTAACTATTGAGGAAGTAGATTACGTGGTTAAGGCTTTAAAGGAAGTTGGGTGAGACATGGTGATTAGAGTAAGATATTACGCCATATTAAGGGATATTACTGGTAAGTCTGAGGAGTCCTTAGAGATTAAGGAACGTAAGTTAAGTGAGTTAATCTCATTACTTAACAATAAATACCCTAAATTAAGTGAGTTCATGGGTAAGTATAAGATAACTGTGCTGGTTAATGGTTCCATATGTAGTGATGACTGCCTAATTAAGGATGGGGATTTAGTAGAGTTCTTACCTCCTTCCTCAGGGGGTTCAGGCTCTGATGAGGTAAGGATCATAAGTAAGGATGACGTTATTGATTTAAATGCTGTGGTTAATGAGTTAAGAAGCAACCCTTCATTAAGGGACTGCGGATCTATAGCCATATACATAGGCATAGTGAAGGGCTTAGTCAATGGCAAGGCCGTTCATGAATTAGAATACATAATTCATGAAGACTACACGTATAAGAAGTTAAAAGAGATAATTAATGACATAAAAGGTAGGTATAAGGGAATTAAGGTAGTGAAGATCTATCATAGGAAAGGCCGTTTAAAGCCCGGTGAGGAAGCTTTATATACTTTCATTACTGGTGTTAGGAGAAAGGACGTGTTTCAGACGTTATCCGAGATTATTAATAGGATTAAGCTTGAGTCAGGTATATGGAAAATTGAGAGGAGAGAAGACGGTGAGTATTGGGTGATAGGTGATGGTGAAAGAATACCAAGGAAGCCCCATAGCAGTAGTGATCACACATAGAGATCTCGACGGTATATCATCAGGGTTCTTACTTAGAAAATACATCATCGAATCACTTAAGCAGGACGTAAAGGTTCTATTTACTGAACCGTACCTACTGCATAAGACCTTAAGTAAAGTTATTAAGAACCTAAATAAGTTCAAAATCACGCACTTGTATATATCTGATTTAGGGCTTAACACAAATAACTTTGACGCAGTGCTTAACCACTTAAGCACTGTAGTAAGCAAAGGCATTAAAGTACTCTGGTTTGATCATCATGTTTGGGAGGATGAATGGATTGATAAATTAAAGTCATTAGGTATTGAATTAGTTATTGATAGGTCGACATGCGCTACGGGTATTGTTAGTGGGTTCTTAAAGAAGGCAGGGCTTTCTTTCATAGAGGATTACAATTGGCTGGTTAGGGCCACATGCTCACTTGATTTATGGGTTTTTGATGATCCATTAGCCCCATGGCTAAGTAGAGTTGCTACATATAGGAATGATGACTTATGGAGATATAATGTGATGGTTCTCCTTGAACGTATGTCCAGAGGCGAGGGCATTAAAGCTATCGAACCTATAGTTAAGGACTACGTAGATAAAGAACTAAGGCTTTATGAGCTATACCTTAAGAAGTCTAAGGCCATAAATATAGGCGGCGTAAGGTTTGTCTTTGTGGTTAAGCGTAGTGATATTCCAAACACAAGTTACTTAGGCCATTACTTGCTCTCCGCCGCTAATGCCGATGTAGCCGTAATAATTAGGGGAGTAACGATTAGTTTTAGGAGTAGAGAGTATGATGTTAGGGAATTAGCATTTAGGCTTGGTGGTGGAGGCCATAAATGCGCTTCAGGAGCTCGACTTAAGGTACCCCTATATGTAAGCTTACTAACAAGGCTGGGTTTTAACTCACCATTAATTAATTACGTAGCTAAAAAGATTAAGGAGGTAATTAGCTAAGTTGGTCATAGTATCCGGTCTAGATCTATCAGGTACGTCAAGAAGTATAAGCGGCTTTGTGGTCATAAGTGATGCGGTAGTTATCTACGTGGGTTCATTAAGAACTAATGAAGAGATTTTGGATAAGGTCAAGGAATTCATGCCCGAGGTAATAGCTATAGACGCACCCTTATCTCACGCGCCTGGTTATAGAAAGATAGATTTAAGGCTAAGAAGCTTAGGGTTTAAGGTGCTGCCACCAGGCTGGAGGGGTATGAAGAAACTCATCGATAGGGCATTAATACTTAAGGAGGCTTTTGAAGACCTAGGTATCAAGGTCATAGAGACCCACCCGTCAAGCGCTATTAAATCTTCAGGTCTTAAGTCGTGGGAAGAACTACTCAACTTAGGAATGATTAAGTTAGCTCATGATATAAGACCTAAGAATAAAGATGAAGTAGATGCATTGATAGCCGCCACCGTAGCCTACTTTTACGTGAAGGGTAATACCTTAGTGATTAAGGATGTTGATGGTGAAGTATACCTACTACCTAAGCTTAAACATACGTAGGTAATTACCCTATTTCATTGTCCTTGGGAATGAGGGTTATCTTGATTCCTTGTAGGTTATTTGCGTACCACCTCAAGTATTCTTGAACTTTCTTCCTCTCAATATAGTTAATACTGAACTTTCTTTTAGCCCATCTTAGTGACTCCATAGTTATTAAGCCATCACCTTTACTAGCAGCTAACCTAACTAGAGCATCTATCTCAGCATTCGAGAACCACTTTGTCTCCTTAACCAATAAGTCTATCAACTTTTCATTCTCGAACTCGATCCCATACCTTTTTGCAGATCTCTTAATGACTTTCCTCCTAAGCTCTCTGTCTGGGTAGCCAAGGACTATGACCACATCTATCCTTCCAGGCCTAAGTAATGCTGGATCTATTAAGTCTGGGTTATTGGCAGTGATTATCGTGAATGGTCTATCCGGTCTTTGCATATACCTCAATAGAGTTATGATCTCACTTATATGGGCTTCATGTATCGAATATAACCTACTAGATATGAACTCAGCATCATCTATTAATAAGGCAACCTCCTTCCTTCTCTTAATTATGTTTGATAGTAACGCGTCAAGTATTTTTTCTGTAGCTCCATACCACATTGACCTATAATGACTTGGGTTTAACTCGACATACTTCATCCTTAAGGCACTAATTATCGCTTCGGCCATTACTGACTTACCGACGCCTGGAGGTCCAGTGATGAATACTCCTCTTGGTGCGTATGCCTTGCCATTAATGTATGGCTTAACTATTACAGTCAGTACTTCATTAGCTATCTTATCAGGTATGTCTGTATATCTCCATGAGGGAACTCTAACGGGCAGCTTAACCCCCCTGACCTCAGTACCATCCGATATTATCGCCCTAATTACATCGCCTTCCTCCCTAGAAATTACTATTAATAGCGTGAGTGGTGGTTTAGCTAGTCTAAATCTAGGTGTGCTTATACCTAGCTTATTTAGATGGGCTACAAACTCATTAACAACCATTTTCCATACACCACTAGCCGCTCTAAGTATAGCCTTCTTATTATCAATAAGGTAAGGCTTACTTATCTTAGATATTATTATAGGCTTTACAGGAGTTACATGCTCTCTCCTATTCTTTATGTAGTTAATGGAGTAGGTAATTGATGCGGCCACTAAACTATTGGGATTTAAATTATTCATTACTGCTGATAAATATATGGTCTCGCTATCAAACTTAATTACCTTGGGTAGATATATGAGCGAGAGCGGTATTAGGGCGTAACTAATTTCATTTAAGTTGATATCTTTCTTTCCACGCACGTATGCCTTGACTATTAAGCTATAACTTGATGAAGAATCATTAAGTAATAAGTCCCTTTTAACAACGCTTTCAATAACTTTATAAGATATAGGGGCTTCAATAGGTCTTTCTAGAGTTATAAGTAAGCTTCTAATGTCTCTATAGAGGTTTGACCATAGTAACCTTATACTCGCTGTTCTTCGCTCGTTACCAGCTATTTTGTTTCACCGCCCTCTTTCCACTATCTATTAATTTAGTCTCAGCTGATATTAATACCTAACTAATAATCTATAGCTGAAGACAGTCAGGTCGTTCCGCGTTGTGTATTTATGTAGCCGATTAAAATTCTTTAATACACTTATATCGCTATAAAATTTAGTTAATATAATTACTTAATTATGTGAACATCCTATAAAGAAGGCTTTTAATGATCCATTAGCTATGATAATTGGTGGATTTAAGTGATTAATGTTAAGCGAAAAAGAGTAATCATTATGGGTGCGGGTGGGCGTGACTTCCATAACTTCAACGTGTTCTTCAGAAATAATCCTGAGTACGAGGTTGTTGCTTTTACCGCAGCACAAATACCTGGTATTGAGAAAAGAAAATACCCCCCTGAATTAGCTGGTTCTCTATACCCTAATGGTATACCGATATATTCTGAGGAGCTACTTCCGGAGTTGATAAGGAAATTTAATGTTGATGAAGTTTACTTAAGCTATAGTGACTTACTTTATGATGACATTGGTAGGAAACTATCTACTGTTTTAGCTGCTGGTGCTTCATTTAAGGTCTTAAGCCCTAGGGAGACCATGCTAGAGAGTAATAAGCCCGTAATAGCTGTCACAGCAGTCAGGACAGGTGCCGGTAAGAGTACCGTTAGTAGAGCTGTCATTAGAGAATTAAGGTCGCGCAATATTAAGGTTGTTGCTGTCAGGCACCCGATGGCTTATGGAGACTTAGCTAAAATGGCTGTTCAAGTGTTTAGATCTGCTGAGGATTTCGAGAGATGGGAGTTAACTATTGAGGAACGTGAGGAGTATGAACAATACATAAGGATGGGCTTAATAGTCATGGCTGGTGTTGATTATGAGAAAATACTTAGGGAAGCTGAGAAAGAGGCTGAGGTAATTCTATGGGATGGAGGTAATAATGACTGGCCCTTTTACAAGCCTGACTTCATGATCACCGTTGCTGACGCTATGAGACCTGGCCATGAAGTAGGTAGCTTCCCTGGTGAGGTAAATGTTAGGTTAGCTAATGCTGTGATAATAAACAAGGTAAGTCAAGCTAAGAAGGAGGACATTGAGAGGATTAAGAGGAATATTAGGTCAGTTAACCCTAAGGCATACATATCATTAGCAGATATGGAGGTGACATTGGATAAACCCGAGCTAGTTAAAGGAAAGAGAGTCGTTGTTGTTGAGGACTCACCCTCAGTAACTCATGGGGGGTTACCATACGGTGCCGGCTATGTTGCTGCATTAAAGTACGGTGCTTCAGAAGTTGTTAACCCGAGGAAGTACGCTGTAGGTATAATAAGGAGGCTTTATGAAGAGTACCCGCACATGGGGCCTGTAGTGCCTAGTACAGGTTACAGACCTGACCAGTTAAGGGACCTAGAGATTACGTTAAATAATACCGATGCTGACGTAATTGTTATAGGTACCCCAGCGTCTTTAGATAAGTTAATTAAGCTGAACAAGCCTGTTGCTAGAGTTACTTATGAGTTAAAGATCGTTGAGGGTCCCGCTATCAAGGACTATATCAATGAATTTCTTGAGGTGGCCTCAAAGAAAACTTAATTCCTGTCATCTTTCATATTTACTAGGTGTATTCCTTGACCGCGAGTGAGGCCATATTTAAGGCTAAGTTATTGCAGAAAAAGTTCGGTATCATAGGCAAGGTAGCTGGTAATTACCTTCTAGCAGGGTTTAACGTTAAGGTGATAGGTAGGGACTACTTATCGTTTATAGCCATAAGAGGTGGGGAAAGGTACGGTGTACTTGTTGTTGAGAACATTAAGGACGTTGTTGCTAAGGCTGAAAAATTAGTTAATGTTGCAAAGAAACTTAACCTAATACCTGTCTTAGTCATTTATGGTAGGCAGGGACTCTTACCACCTGATGTTTATGAAAAAATAAGGGAGTTAGGAGTTAAGGTAAAGTACTTCAGACCTTAGTAACTTATATCGAATAATTTACCTATCCAGTACTTGTAGGTCTTTCTGTATAGCTCATGGGTAACCATCTTCTTTATGAGCTCCCTACTCCTTCTATACTTCATGGCTTCACCAATAGTGTGTGGTCCCTTAGTTTTAGCCCATTCATCAAGAGGTATCATGTACCTCTTTTGGACGTAGTCCCTATACACATCATTAAGTACGTTGAATGTGCAGAATGGAATTATCCTACCGTCCGGTAGTAGGTAATGTATGTTGCACCTCATTACCCTCTCGACATCGTAGTTGTATAGGTCCATGAAGTGCATCATACCTATGAAGAGGAACTTATAGTGCCAGACAGCTAATGCTTCATAGCTCTGCTTAGTAAATATGTTGTAAAGTATTCTTGGGAGTGATGCCTTAAGGTCTCCTGGTACTTTATCCCACTTAATGAACTTCCTTATTAGGTTAATTAGTAGCTTAGCTCCTATTAAATACCTGGTCTTACCTTCCTTTATCTCCTCAGCCTTCTCAAGTAAGTAGTTAAGGAATCCCTCGATATCAATAAACTCATTTATGGGTATGTAGCTGACGTCATCACCTTCTCTCTTAACATAAACGTATGTTGCGGCACCGCATTGTGGGTGGTTAGGCATTTCGAACTTAAACCTACCCGCCAACGCAGCTGCGAATTCAGATATAGGTACTGAGGCAGGGACTGGAAACCAAGCATCTCTAGATATCTGACCATCCGTTTGCTCCTCGATTTTCTTTATCGTGTCAGCTATAGTTATCCTATACTTCTCCCTCTCTCTCCTCTTCATCATTCCAGTAAGGCTTACTGGCTGGAAGTTAATCGCCCTAACTATATCCATATTCAGGGCGGCAAACTTAATCATCTCTCCTATCTCTTGGTCATTAATACTCTTGATTAATGTAGGTACTAAGACTACGCTAGTCATACCTGCCTTCCTAAATACCTCGAAAATGAACGGTATCTCCCAATGGTTCTTTGGGTTAGCCTTAGGTGATACACCATCAAAGCTTAGGTAAACGGTATTAACCCCTGATTGCCTTAACTCCTTAGCATACTTAATCGCCTTCTCAGGATTCTCTAGGTATAGCCTAGCAAACTTTATACCATGGGTATTTAGCTGTAAGTGCCTAACACCCATAGACTTAAGGAGCTTAACTATATCTATAAGGTCATCTCTAACCGTAGGCTCACCACCCGTCAACTGTATGGCCATCGTAACTCCCTGCTTTCTTAACTCATTAACCATGAATTTAATCTGCTCTATAGTAGGTTCATAAACAAACCCTGACTTCTCAGCGTAAAAGAAGCAATACCAACAGTCTAGGTCGCAACGGTTAGTAACTACTAAGTTAGCTAGTGCTGTATGCGTCTTATGTAGCGGGCATAGACCACAGCTATAAGGACATGGGGCTGTTAAGTCGGAATAAACGTGACGAGGTCCTAAACCCTCAACATGCCACTTCTCAAACCTTCTAAATATCTCTGAATCACCTGAGTATAGCTCCTCAATCTCGCCATGTTCGGGGCATATCTTCCTTATATATACCTTAGACTCCCTCTCAACTATAATGGCTGGTAATAACGCGTAACAATACGGGCATATGCTCTGCGTATACCTAATTAGTTTCTCACCCTCCTTAGGCTTAGGTAGGGGTCCACCAACACGTATCTTACGTCCAGCGATCTCGATCGTCCCAGTAGTGGGGTCGAATTTAGATGGCTTAATTAATTCCCTACGAGTTGGGGTGGTTGATTCTACCATTAACACCGCCTACTGATTAATATAATTAAGATGAACTATTTAAAAATTAGTAACTTACCCTTAAACCTAGTTGATTAGTTACTTAGTTTCTATGGTGGTATACCCTAAGTAGTTATCCCAACCTACGTAAGGTACCTTACGACTATTAACAATTACCTTATGCATACCTCTCCTTAAGACACCTATCGTGAATGGTATATTGAACCTCCTTAACTCATTAATTAACCCATCTAAACACTCGGCCTTAGTCGTGAATATAACCTCAAACTCCTCACCGCCCCTTAATGCCACATCCATAGGGTCTAGACCTAAGTTTTTAATCATAGCCCTAACCTCCTTAGGTATGCGTAATTCATTTATGGTTATGCTCACTTCGTTTATAGTACTTAACCTATGAAGAGCCTCAGCTAATCCGTCACTAACGTCTGTTGACACACATATGCAGTCACGGAACTTTGTAAATACATTAAGTAGTTCAACCCTTGCTTTGGGTCTTTTAGTTACCTCGATTACCTTATTAGGTAGTTTCTTTACATCCCTAACATATAATTCATAAGCAAGTCCAGTAACCCCGTATTCACCCACTATGATTATGTAGTCCCCTGGATCCTTAGCACGTATCGGTATGGGGTTTGGCGATGTACCTACAGCCACGGCATCAACCCACTCATCACCTTCACTAACGTTAGTATCGCCACCAACTAGTGAAGCCCCATAGTATCTACAGGCGTCACTTACACCACTAATCAAGTCTTCAGCCTCGCTAACGCTTCTCCCGCGATTAAGCCCTATAGATACGAGTACGTACTTAGGGGTTGCATACTTAGCCACTAAATCACTCACTACCGAAGTAACTACCTTCCACCCAACATCATAGTAATCCATCCATGGGTACTTTGCAGACCTTAACGAAAAACCATCAACTTTAAGAACTAAGTAATCACCTGAAGCAACCCTAACATAGTAAGCATCATCAAGTAAGACATCACGACTTAAGTGCTTAGAGATGTAATTAAGAATAAAGCCCTTCTCACCCAACCTACCTAAAGACACCAAATAAAACACCATGTTAAGTGAAGGTAGTGCCGCCGCGGGGCTTCGAACCCCGGACCTCCGGATATCCCAGGCCCCACCGTATGAGTCCGGCGCTCTAACCCGCTGAGCTACGGCGGCACCGTAAATAATTACTGAACAAAGCACTTAAAACTCTTTACGTAAATCAAGAGCAGCTATTACCGTGGTTGTGGCTTACGTAAATCTCCTTAATCAGCTCCTTAATTGCCTTAACTTCCTCAAAAGACGTTTCCTCTTGAGGTTGTTATGTATGTATATGGTTAATGAAGTAAGGAATATTGTGAGGGCTACTAAGCCGGCAATTAACTGGGTCTCTACGGAACTAATTAACACGCACCCAACAAACACTATAACTACGCTCATGAGGATGCCTAAAACAGCTATAACCTCCATATGCCTAGTCTCAGCGATTTCCTCACGGAGTAGATATATATTTATAGCCTCATCACTATCGTTTAGCCTTATACCGCAATAAGGGCAATACCTAGCATCTTGGGGGATCTCCCTATCACAAGCAGGGCATGTAGCCATAATCCCTGGGACAAAAAGAACCATTAACTTATTTAAAACTATCGTTAAGTAATCCGAAACATAAAGTAAATAAATCTCTTTTTATCTCAATGACTACCTAAATCAATTAGGGATGTTTATGGAGCCGCCGGCGGGATTTGAACCCGCGACCACCGGCTTTCTTAGTTGACTTACAAGGCCGGCGCTCTACCCGCTGAGCTACGGCGGCTCTCGTTAGATTATGTAATTGAGTTGCTTTATAAGTTTTAATTTGGTTCAGTCCTGCGCGGGTTCTTCATTGATCTGTCCTTTCGAGCTTCATCATCGTGTGGATTTATGTTACAGACTCTTATATTTATTATGACCGTGAATTACTATTTGGTGGTTGGGTGAGGTTTGTTACATGCTTAACAGGCGCTAGCGGGATTATCTATGGTTTAAGGCTTATAGATTTCTTAAGTGGCGCTGGTCATGAAGTAATTACTATCTATAGCAAGGCTGCACTAAACGTTGCTGAGGCTGAGTTAACGGCTAAAGACGTATTTTTAAAGATGATCAGGTCAAGAAGCCTTGAGATATATGCAGAGGATGACGTTACCAGCCCTCTGGCCTCGTCAAGTAATTTAGTAGATATTGAAGCTACGGTAATAGTCCCGTGCTCCATAAGAACACTAACCAATATAGCTAACGGTAATGCTGTGAACCTGATAGTGAGAGTTGCCCTCAATACTTTAAGACTTGGTAAGAAACTTGTATTAGTCCCTAGAGAGACCCCTTTGGGTTATATCGAATTACGTAACATGCTTGAAGTAGTTAAGGCCGGTGCTGTACTTATACCTGCAATGCCCGCCTTCTACCATAATCCTAAGGACCTAAAAGACCTCATAGACTTCGTGGTGGGTAAGGTACTTGATGTTTTAGGTATAAAGCATGACCTATATAGGAGATGGAGGGGTGAGGTACCTACTCAGCCATCATATCTTTGCGTCCAACTTTTCGGCTCAGAATGCTCTTGACCTTGGTATCGTAATCGCTTTTCTCAATTTCCTTAAACATCTCTTCACTCTCATCCTTAAACTTAATGGCGTAAGCACATTTACCATTAGGTAGTAAGGCTCTCCTCTCACACATGGCGAATTGGCACTTATACCCTAGGCATACATCACCAACCCACCTACAATAGGCAACCTTCTGCGGCCTACCTTTAATGACCTTACTGCCAAAGACTAAAGCGCCTTTAGCACACTTAAAGAATGGGCATAGGGAATTACAGAACTCACCTATAGGTAATGGCTTAGCCTCAATGAAGTGCCTAGGGCCTCTTCTAAACTCTTTAAATCCCTTTATATCCCTACCTCTAGGAGGATGGCGTCTATAATAAGGTGAGCTACCTTCTTGCAAAATGAACACCTCCTTAAGGAATGAAACCCATTATGACCATTCCTTATGTATAACTACATTTTAACCCATTTAAGCATTACGTACTTAATCTCGTTACTAGGGGTTATTACTGCTAGTATAAGCCTCTTCCTAACACTATGAGACAACCTACCCAAACCTACTAGATCTATCGGGTCCACCTTATCAAAACCCTTAAATACCTTAATGAGGTATGGCGCGTGTTGAACTCCAGGCCTTTCAGTATATATGGCGAAATCGGCGCCAAACTTGAGGCCTGACCTGACTATAAACCCTCTCTCCCTTAGGTCTTTATAGACTATGTATAGATCATCAAAATTAGGTATGACTTTCCTACCTATCTCAAGTAAGTCATTAACACCAACCTCACTACCATCACCTCTAAATACCTTCATAACCCCTTTCTCAACAAGGTAAGTAGCCTCTACTATGGATAGTTCAAGAGGTGCTTTAACATCTTCAACACTCTTTGGTTTCCTAATGCCGAATGGCTTACCGTAAACACCTAATTCATAAAGCTTCTTAGCCCAAGCCTCATCGAAGATTAATATACGTGAACCTACTAAGAAACCCTTAATGTGAAATTTCTCCATTGCGTGTCTATACCTTATGTAGCGCTATATAGTGGAGTTGAGTCGCTATGCTCTTAAGTATGTCACCTAAGTCCTCAATCTTATCAATCATCTCCTTAACCAACATAAGCACGGCTACATTGGTTGTGAATGCCTTAAGGACGCTTATACTAACGGCTCTATATACGTCATCTAACGTATCTTCAAGCTTAACGCTCTTTAAGTACTCATTAACGGCTCTCTTCGGGTTTGAGGCTACGTAAGTAAGCATTATATCGGCACTTTCTATTTGCTGAAGAACTATCTTAATCATCTCCTGGACATTACTTACTATCTCATCACCAAACCTAATCTTATTGAACGTGGTTAGTAAGTAAAGCCTATACATGAACGCCTCAACGCGTTCAACGGCGGCGTTAAGCGCTGATAATATGTTGGCATATATGTCCTTGAATAAGAGACCTGGGCCTACTCTAATCATGTATTCAGTTGATTTAATTACATTGTCCTCAATTTCATTCTTTCTATTTCTAACTCTAGCATACCTAACCTTAACAGCTTCATATCTACCCTCTTCAAAATCTATAATTGCATCATTAAACTCCCTTACAGGTGTAGTTAAATCCCTAAGTATATTTCTTATAGTTTCAATTAAGTTCATCTCAGCTATTGTTTCTGAAGTGGCAGATCCAGGCCTTATGTATTCCTCAGCCATGACTATCACTATCTCCGTGAGGTATTAAGAGATTGGGGTTAAATACTTTATTCAATGGTTAAGAGGTTAAGGCGCTTGCTCTAAATAACTAAGAACCTTCTTCTTTAATTCATCAATATCTCTTAGGTCATTTTTTAGATCGCTAATTAACTGCCTTAGGACCCCACCTTTCTCGCTCTTAACTAGCTTCATTAACTTCAAGAGTAATTCCTCCTCCTTATCGAGAGATATCAAAGCATTAAACTCTAGTAACGTCTTTAGATCTAGGCATTCCTCACTTGCCTCCTTACATGAGTCAATAGCTAACTGAAGTGCTTTACTTAAGTAGCTCCTAAGCTCCCTCAATTGAGTAAAAGATGCCTTGACATCAGCCTTTAACTCGTTATCTCTTAAGCTCTCACGTATAGCTTTCCTTAACCTCCTTAAGACCCTTTCCCTTTCCTTAGCATTAACGCTTAGCCCATGTATGGCTCCTTCAATTCTAGACATTAACTACCTACCCTCCTAATGGTTGCTATACTATTGTCGGCTATGCCGTTATCCTTCATTAACTCGGCATTTACGTAGGCTTCATTAACCTTTACTAAATCATCAAGTACCGCATTAAACACGAATCTTTTCCTACCAGCAACAACGATGACCAACTTATCCTTAATACCTAACTCCTTAGCTAGTGATGGGTTGATCTTAGCTTTATCTCTTTCAACATCCTCAGATAACCTAATTCTGATACGTCTTTCAGGTATTATTTTCTTTTGATGTCTACCAAGTACTTGCGAGGCTGGAGGTATAACAGCAACTAATGCTTTAATGTCTATCTTCCTTTCCCCTCCCTTTTCACTCTCTGAGGACTTACTCATAACCTATACACCTTATCCATGATAATTAATACGTGAAGGGGAATAAAGGTTATTTGAATGATGCGAAATACTTAAATTAACTTAAGCAACACCTCTTACTTCTTATCAGTTCATGAATCTTATTAATTAACTTATCTATCTTTATACGCTCTTGTTCCTTATCGTCCCTATATCGTATGGTCACTGTGTTATCCTCAAGTGTCTGATAATCTACGGTTACTGAATAAGGTACCCCTACCTCATCAGCTCTTGCGTACCTCCTACCTATACTGCCTGAATCGTCGTACATGACCGTAAACCCTTCATCCATTAGGTCCTTATATATCCTGTAAGCAATACGAACTAACTCCTTCTTATTAACTAATGGGAATACAGCAACCTTAATTGGTGCTAGGTCAGGTCTTATCTTAAGCACTACCCTATCAGCCTCCTCAGTATACGCGTACTCTAACACGACATAAACAAGTCTTTCGGCACCAAAGGAAGGCTCAACAACATGCGGAACGTATTTCTTTCCATGAATCTTCTTAGTCACGGTCACGACCTTAATAACTTCCCTAGGTACCTCAATATCATCTAACTTAATGACCTTTTGAGGACTCTCTACCAGCTTAATTAGCTCCTCCTTAGAAATCTTAGATAATAGCCTAAACACCTTAGGTACTTCATCCTTCTTAAATGTTTTAAGTATCATGGCTTTATCTACCTCAACTTTCTTCTCAATGATCTCCTTGGGTACTTTATATTTCTTAAATACCGTTAGATCTACCTTACTATATTTCATATGTCCCGATAGGTCGTAATCGCCTCTGTACGAGTGTCCTGAAACTTCAATCCATCCCCAACGGCTTACCTTAACTAACTGGTCAAATGTCTGTGATGAGTAATGAGCACGTTCATGTGGTAATTTTTCCTCAAAAAACATGTTCTCTTCGGGTATGCCTAAGTCCTTAACGAATTCCTTAGATATTACGAGCCAATAAGCTAACCATTGATTAACTATGAGGCCTTCCTTGAGAGCATCCTTAACTTTAATCACAATAGGTTCCTTCCTACCTTTAACCTTATACTTGCCTGGAAGTATCCTTAGGGTTGTATTCATGTACTTATCTAGCAGTGGGCATTCGGGTTCTTCAGGATCGAAGAAGAATTCAACCTCCATTATGGTGAACTCCCTTAACCTAATCATACCTTGCCTTGGGGATATTTCATTCCTAGCAACTCTGCCTATTTGGGCTATACCTATAGGTATCTTGTTTCTCATAACCTCATAAACTCTCTTGAAAGCAGTGAACATCCCCTGCGCCGCTTCAGGTCTTAAGTAACCTACATTACCTTTAATAGGTCCTATAGTTGTCTGGAAGAGCAGGTTAAATAACCTAACGTCACCTAAAGCTCCGCCACATTCCGGGCACTTTAGGTCATGCTCCTTGATTAACTTGCTTAACTCATCGGGCTTAAGTCCTTCAGCCAGTACCCCTAATTTCTCCTCAACTAACTTATCAGCCCTAAAGACCCTTCCACATTTTGAGCACTCAACTATGGGATCCGTAAAATGCTCCACATGCCCGCTGGCCTCAAAGACTTTAGCTGGGGCTATCATAGGTGTCTCAATTTCAACTACATAATCCTGGTGCTTAATTATGAACCACTCACGCCACTTCTCAACTATATTCTTCTTAAGTGATGCGCCTAAGGGACCTAAGTCATAGAGACCTCCAACACCACCGTAAATCTCATACGACGGCCAGAAGAACCCTCTTCTTAATGCTAGGTTAACTATTTTCTCGTATTTATCAGCTAACTTCCCTATACTCAATGATTAACACCTTAAGGGTTATTTGAGGGTCCTACTGTGTTATTGATATACTAACATTTTAAGTTTACTCCGTACATTATGGTATGAGGGTATAGTAGATGAAGGAACTTTACCTATTAAGGAACCCTTACGTCTTTAATGGTGTTGAGTGCAGGAGGGAGGATAGCATATTTTCACTTATTGGCGTTCCCTTCGATTCAACATCATCTTATAGACCAGGCTCTAGATTTGCCCCTCAACGTGTTAGAGAGGCATCACAGAATATTGAGTTATACTCACTTAGATCCGGCTTAGATATGGAGAGAGTCCCTATATATGATGAGGGTGACTTAGCAGTTGTGCATGGCGATGTTTATGAGGTTATGAAGAGGTTAGAGTACGTGGTTGAAGATATAGTTAATGAGGGTAAGGTACTTATAGCCTTAGGCGGTGAGCATATAATAACTTATGGTATCCTGCGTGGTTTTAAGAAACCTACATGTGTACTTTATTTTGATGCGCATGCCGATTTAAGAGATGAGTACTTAGGGTATAAGTTAAGTCATGCATGTACCTTAAGGAGGTTAGTAGAGATCGTAGGCCCCGATAAGGTTTTCATTATTGGGTTAAGAGCATTATGTAGTGAGGAAGTTGATTACATTAGAAAAAGCGGTATTAAGTACTTAACATCACTTATGTGTCAAGGTCTTAGCTTTATGGATGTAGTTAATAACGTTAGGAAGTTCTTAAGAGGATGTGAAAATGTATACGTCTCTATAGACATAGATGTTATAGATCCAGCTTATGCTCCCGGAGTAGCTAACCCTGAGCCTGAGGGTTTATCACCAACATATCTACTTAACCTTCTTTCTGAAGTAATTAATGAGTCTGTATGGGGCTTTGATATAGTTGAGGTAGTACCTCCTATAGATCCCTCAGGAATAACTAGTGTCTTGGCTGCTAAGATAATTAATGAATTAGCCTCATACATATATATTGCTAAGGGTAAGGGTGGTGAGTTAGTTAGACAGCTTTAACCCTTTTAATACCTTCAATCCTTATCTTAACAACGATCTTACTACCACAGTAAGGGCATCTAGGACCGTGCATCAACGTTAATTTCTCAGTATCAAATTCCTGACCACATATGAAGCACTTATACTTCATTGTTACTTCGCTAAGGTTACTTGGTTCGAACATGCTATCACCTGCTAGGGTATCTGAGTATTGGTACCTTATAAATCTATCCTTGATGCTGAAGGTATTTATATAGCTATTAGCGAAAGGCTTATAAGGTAGTTATATTATGAGGTTATTGACGTAGGGTGGATAATGGGTAAGCAAAGTAAACGTGATTTAAGTGGTATAGACCTGCTCTCAAAGGAATTAGAGAGCCTCTGTGGCGGTTTACCACCAGAGCTATGCCAGCAATTAACTGCTGAACAACAAGTTATAAAGATCAAGGTAGAGAAAAGGAAGTTCGGTAGGGAAGTAACCATTATCGAGGGTTTCGACTCTTCTTACGACCTCAAGAAAATAGCTTCTTACCTTAAGTCAAAACTAGCTGCTGGAGGTACGTATAAGGAAGGTAGGATAGAGATTCAAGGAGACCATAGGCACAGGATAAAGTATATATTAGTTAATGACTTCGGCATATCACCAGAGAATATAGTATTTATCGAGGAAAGATAACAACATTAAAATAGAGTTTTAAGTTAAGTACTAGGGTGTCTAAGGGGCTCTCTAGGTATGTTAAAAGTGAATTAGTTTTTTGTTTCAAGTCCTTAGTGGTTACTGTTGTGGTACCTGGAGGTTTAATGCCTTAATTAGTTCCTTATACCTATTACGTACTGTTACCTCAGTTACACCAGCTACGTTAGCTACTTCCTTCTGTGTTCTGCGCTCATCATATAGTTGCGCAGCTATGTATACTGCTGCAGCAGCTAGACCCGCTGGGTCCTTACCAGCAGTAACACCTACCTCTCTAGCTTTCCTCAATATCTCTATAGCACTCTTAATCACATCACCGCTAAGTCCTAATACATTAGCTATTCTAGGTACGTAGTCTGCTGGATCACTCATAGGTATCTTAATCCCTAAGTCCCTAAGTAGGAGCCTGTAACACCTAGCTACATCCTTCCTACCTGCCTTAGTGTATGAAGCTATTTCATCTAATGACCTGGGTATCCTATACTTCCTACAAGCTATGTATATTGCTGCAGCAACAACGCTCTCAATAGACCTACCTCTAATCAAGCCTTTCTCGACAGCCTTCCTATAAATCAATGCTGCCTCCTCCTTAACAGTCTTGGGTAGTCCTAAAGACTCAGAAAGCCTATCTAACTCCATAGCTGCCTGAGTAATGTTCCTATCGATACTGTCTTGAATCCTGGTTCTTATCTGCCACTTCCTCCATCTCATTATCTCTAATCTCTTCTTAGGACTTAGTCTCTTACCAGTAGCGTCCCTATCCTTCCAATCAATAACAGTTGTCAAGCCACCATCGTGTATTGTGTATGATATTGGGCTACCAGTCCTACTTCTCTTCTCTCTCTCTTCAGAAGTGAATGCTCTCCACTCAGGTCCTTGATCAATAACTCTCTCCTCAATAACCTCACCAGTCTCTATACATATGTACTCACCACGCTCCTCATCGTAGATAATCTTGTCTGGAGGGCAGACATAACCTTGAGTACTCTGTCCCTCAGGCTTTACGGCATGACCCTCTCTTCCCCCTCTTGACCTTCTATCCATGCAGAATCGCCCCTTAACATTTATCTACCGAGCGAAACTCTTATAAACCAGTGAATCTCCGGGGTTAATAAACCTTTCGGAAGGTTTATTAATCCCTGCCTTACCACTCCCTAATAAATTTTTCTCTCACTTAATGGGTTTATTTAAAACCATCCGGTAATACCTTTATAGATATATAGAATTAACGTCGCTGAACTTAAGTTATTCCATTAAAACTTTATTAACTATCTCCTTGAACTCCTGAATACCTATTATCTTTATGAACCTACCTAGCCTGGGTCCTCTAGGCTTACCTAACACACTCAAGTATAGAGCCTCAAAGAGCTTCCTAGGCTCAACACTTAAGCCTCTAGCAACATCGTAGACTAAGTTATGTATATCTACATCACTCATATCAGGGCTTAACCTATTTAGGAATTCCTTAACAACACCTACTAGCTCCTTAGGTGGTTTCTTTGGGTTAATGCTAACTAAGTACTCTTCAGGAACCATACCGCGTTTAACCCACTCTTCAACATAGGGTTTTAGGTCCTTAACTGTCTTCTCATCACCTACTTTCTCAGTAACTAATCCCCAATCACGGTATAGCTGGTAGTAGACAAGTAGCTCACCAAAGCTTGCTTTCCATCTCGACGCACCACTTAACTCCCAGGCCTTCCTCTGCTTCTCGTCTTGATATCTTCCCTCACTAACTAACTTGTACTCATCATAGAGCCTAAGTAGTGCTCTAGGGCTGAGCCTCATATTCCTATTCTCCTCAAGGTCGTGTTTAAGTAAGAAGTACTTCATGACCATTGGGTGAAGTATCTTAAGTAGGTCTTGAAGCGCTCCAATACCTTTACTCTTACTCATCTTCCTACCCTCAAGTAGGACGAAACCGAACTTGAAACCTACTGGTGGTTCCTTACCGAATAGCTTGGTATGTACAGCTACAGCGGTATCCCAAGAACCACCCCTAGTAAAGTGATCCACACCGCCACCCTCAACATCAACTCCTAAGAAGTCCTGTCTTGATGGCCAGTCAAGCCTCCAAACGAGCTTCCAAGCATGGCTCTCTATGGTTATGTAGCCCTCATAACCGCAGGCTAAGCACTTAAGGTGTATTTGGTCGTTAACTATCTTAGTTACTTTAGTCTTATCTATCCTACCACACTTAGGGCATATGGGTTTAACAAAGTCTAGCCAGTCCTTAGGTAGTTTCCTAAATGATGTCTCCTCAAGTATTTTCCTAACCTCATCTATCCTCTCATAGAAGAAGCGTAGGTAGTCATCATACCAACCCTCAGAATATAGCTGTGTTGCTGAGAACGCATTATCTACCTCAATACCAAACTTCTCCATAAGCTCAAGTACCTCATTAAAGAAGTGCTCACCATAACTCCTATGGCACCCGTAAGGGTCAAGTACGTAGCCCAGTGGCTTACCTAACTCATCGTAAAGCTCCTTAAACCCCCTTAAACCTGCAGGCACACTATCGAAAGCATCCATTATGTCAGCAACAAAAATGAATTCCGCACCATAACCACGCCTTCTTAACTCCTGAACGATAGTTGAAGGTATTAAGAACTCCATAACAGTACCCATGTGGGCAGGGCCACTGGTCGTTATCCCTGAAGCAACAACGAACGTAGGTCCCTTCTTTAGCCTTATTACCTTATCAACTAACTTATCAATCCATGACATACCTAACACACTACATGTATAATACATACTACCTTAGTTAAAAATAAAAACCACGGAAAGCCCAGAAATTAATGAAGCCGGGTCGTCTAGCGGCCAAGGATGCGGGGCAGGGGTATCCCCCGAATTTGGTCCTGTTAGGGGAAGAACCCCCGTGACCGGGGTTCGAATCCCCGCCCGGCTACCACACTTAAACCAGCCACCACTTACCGTGTTTTAAGTCCAGATGTATTACTTCATCCCCTTTGGCTCAATAACTGCGTATGCCTCAGTACATCTATTAATCCTCTTAAACTCAATACATAGTTCTGCCTTACTAGCTAAATACACCTCACCAACAACCTTACCAGGATCAAAGTAGTACTTCTTCTCAGTAAGTTTTAATTCTATTAAGAGCCGGATCTAGGGGTAGCCCTAACCACTATAAATCTTTAACCTCATTCTCCTCTAAATAACTATTAACTCCTTACATACCTTGAAATTAATTAGCCAAAACACTTAATAAACATCACATCACTTAAGACTGTTGTGGCGGCCCAGCTCCCAGCTTGGGTGGGCTGCAAGGCCTCTCGGACCTTACAGCCCAGCCCAACGCGGCTGGCTTAACTTCCGGGATCTGACGAGTCCGGGTGTTGCCCAGCCGCTATGGCCGGGGCTGGGCCGCCAGTGAATTAATGGTTCGGGAGATTTAAAGCTTTTAGGTTATTGATTTTGTAGGTCTTTCCTCTACTTCCGTATATATTGCTTTAATTATGAGTGCTGCACCGCATCTCGGGCATTTACCTATTACCTTACCTACGTAGTCACCTATCTTAAACTCCTTCCTTATCTCGTAGTCGTTATTTATGCATGAGTGTATGGCTATAGTTCTTCTCCTAACCTCTGGTTTCTTAGTTGATAATTCCTTAATTACCGTGAACATTATGTATATGAAGAGCAAGACTAAGGTCATTATGAGTAATGTTACAGTATCTATCTGAAGCTTAATCACGTTAACCACCCCTAATAGACACCTACGGTATTCCCTATACCAGCTATAACAACTATATCACCAGCCCTAGTCTTCTCAAGAATTATTTGCTTAACCTTCTCAACAGCCTTCTTAACGCCCTCATATATCTTACTGGTCATTTCGTTAATAGCCTCCTCAGAACTCATCTTAACTATGACGGCATCAACAGGTATGTTATACTTACTAGCAATACGCTCAATCTTAATCTTCTCAGGCCCTGGATCACCTATAGCTGCACCAATACCTTCAGCAATCCCACCAGACTCCTCGCCCTCTAACTTGAGGGCCGCATCAACAGTAATTATCCTTGCGACCCTACCCTTAAGCTCTTCAACAATCCTAGCAACAGCCTCACCAGGCTTACCTACAGCTGCTCCAGGCCCTTCAGCCTTAATCACATATAGCTTCCTACCCTCAAAATCAACTACCGAATAAACCGTGTCCTCAGCTATCGGTCTACGCTCACTAAGGCCTATGAAGTTAAAAGCGACTAGTGGACCAGCGCTATCACCTACTGGTTTACCTGCGGTGAAGGAGTCTATAGCCCTATGGTAACCCTCAAGCTCCTTAACTAATTGTGGTATTATTAGGGCTAACTGCATTACTAGCGCCCAGTTATTATGCTTAATACCTAGTAGGAAGTAATGCCTAAGTGACTTATACACAGAGTTAAGTACCGACGTAATCTCAAGAGCAACTATGGCGTTATATCTAAGCTCCTTGGGCACGCTAGGTAGGAACTTCTCTGCATAAGCCTTTATCTTAGTATCACGTACATTAAGTAAGTGCTCTAACCTCCTAATAATGTCTGTAGGCTCAATATCTACTGGTTCAATAACGAAGAAGTTATCTATGAAGTTATTAACTATCTCCTCAGCTTTACTAACTTTAAGTACCCTACTAATGAACTGGATGGTTTTATTCCTTGATGAAGTGACTAATGTTTCTATGTAGGCTAGCTTAGACCTAATGAACCTAGACCAACGCATTAACTGCATTCTCTGAGGGATGTCCGTAAAGTTAAGTAAGAATAATACAAGAATGAAGAGTACCCATAGGAGTGGTGATAGGTTATCCCCATTCACTCTCTTATATTCACCTCTACACTACGTTATAGTAACGTGAGTTTTAAAATTTACAACTTCCTAGTAGTCACAACAACGTTATCATCAACAATAACTATAGTATCCTCAAACTGAGCAACAACACCTGAAGCTATCTCAATAAGTACTGGGTAACCACGGAGGTAACCCCTCTTTATTAACTTACGTAGCAATTCACGCAACTTACTAGGTCCGTAACCTAGATCCTTAAGCCACCTCTCAGTAAAGGGAAGTGTCTTAAACCTTTCGTTAATTACATTAAGTAACTTAACCTCATCACTACTTAACCCGCCCTTAATCCTTGTTCTCTTTAGTGAGTATATAGTGATTAACTTACCTTCCTTAACGTAACCGAAACCCTTAGTTAAGAACGGCTCTATAGCGTATGCAGCACCGCTTTTAAACCTCCTTAAGTTAAGCCTATCGTAGAAGTTAGGTATAGACTCACCAGCATGTATTAAGTACCTACCTAAGCTATGACCGCTTAAGTTTTTAACGACTCTAAACCCGTATCTCCTAGCTATAGACTCAATAACTTTACCAATCTCACTAAACCTAATCCCTGCCTTAACGCTATTTAAGGCGCTATCTAAAGCCTCCTTGGTGGCCTCAATAAGTAAGTCGTAGGCGGGATTGAAGCATAAGGTAACTGCAGTATCAGCTATGAAACCATCAACATGGACACCTATATCTACCTTAACAACGGAATCAGACGGTATGACCTCGTCATCACTTATGAGGGCAGTCCTATGGGCTGCAACCTCATTTATGGATATATTTATGGGGAATGCTGGTTGACCACCTAGAGACCTAATAAGACCCTCAAGATGCTCACATACATTAACTAACTTCATACCAGGCCTTACGTATCTTAAGGCTTCTTCCTTAACCCTACGGGCTATATCACCTGCTTTAAGATAAGCCTTAAGCTCCCACTCCTCCACCTACTCAGCACCTACACACCTAAATATCACGCCTTAAGAAATTTAAGTCTCAAGGTAATACTGTAGTAACGGGTGTTATTATGAATTACGTTAGGTGGTTAGGGCACGCCGCTTTTGAGGTCTTCCTTGAAAGTAAGCTATTCCTTATAGACCCGTGGTTAACTAATCCGAAATCACCTGTTAAGGTAAATGATTATGCTGGTAAGGTAGATTACGTAATAGTTACTCACGACCATGGTGACCACTTTGGTGAGACCTTAGAGTTAATGAAGGTGAGTCCTAAGGCTAAGTTCATAGGGATTTTCGAGTTAGCTCAGTATGTTGAAGAGAGATTTAGCGGTAGATCTGTAGGCGCCAACATAGGTGGACCTATAGACTTAGGGGAGGGTTTTGAGGTAATACTAACGCCAGCATACCATAGCTCAAGTAAGGGCAGTCCTACAGGTGTTGTGATTAAGGTAAATGATTACTCAATATATCATGCTGGTGATACAGGTCTATTTGCTGAGATGTCACTGATTGGTGAACTCTATAAGCCTAAGATAGCATTACTACCCATAGGTGGCCACTTCACCATGGGGCCTAAAGAAGCCGCTAAAGCTATAGAGCTACTTAAGCCTAAGGTAGTTATACCTATGCATTACGGTACGTTCCCGGTAATTAAGGGTACACCAGAAGAGCTTAAGGTGGAGGTTAAGAGGAGAGGGCTCACCGTAGATATCGTGGTCTTACAACCTGGTGAGAAATACGAGTTTTAAGCACATGCCTCATACCTAAGGCTTTTTCTATATAACCCTCAAGAATATCTAACCTACTTAAATCATAAAGTTCACCAATAATTCTATCACCTAGGTACACCTCAACCTTGGGTAGAAAGTCAAAGTCCTCTATCTCATCATCATTAAGTACGTATAGAACTAACGATACCTCCCTATCATGAACACTTTTAATGAAATCCATAAGTATTTGCACTTCATTACTGTCAACTCCTACCTCATCTGTATATATAGCGACAACTACGGGCTCATCTATATCTGATCACCCTCTCCTACTAATAACGTTTAGTAGGCTTTAATAATGCTTGCGGAACAAGTATTACTAATAGTAATACCTTCTTCTTTAAAGTTTATATTGTAGTACCTACTCTCTATATATTGAGGTGTGATTGTGCGGTTGTTGGTGAAAAGAATTATCGTTGTCTCATTACTATTGCTCTTAGTGCTGCCATTAATGCCTACGACATTACCTGTGAAGGCCTCTGAAACTAATGTCAAGAAATTCAAGGTGAGTCCTGAGTTAAAGGTGCATCCACTACTACTTAAGGACGAGTACTACAAGATGAGCAATAGTCCGTATCCAAGAAACGTTAATATAGATTCAGCAGTACTTCTGAGCGCCGGCTTAGGTAGAGTTATAGTGATTGCTAAGGGGCTTAATGCTGACTTAAGTAAGTACTTCTTAAGAGTTATTAACATATTTGGTGTTGGTGGATTAACGTATGTTTACGGCTTGACCACTAAGGAAAACGTATTGGCTATGGCTAATGATGATAGGGTAATGTTCATACTGCCAGATATAAGGTTAGTAGATATCTTCAAACATGAGAAGAGATTAGTTGAGGTATCATTAAATAAGAGTGAGTCTTTCCCTGTCAATGGTGGTGGGCAAGCATTACCTGAAAGCCCTGAATTTGAATACCCGTCCTGGCTAGAGATCATTAAGGCGATGGATGTTTGGGAGGAATTCGGTATTGCTGGTCAGGGAGTCACCATAGGCTTTATAGATACAGGTGTTGACTTCGCAACACCCAACCTAGGTCTTGACGCAATAGCTAGAGATGAGAACGATACGCCGCTAATCTTTGATGCTGATGAGTTGGGCTTAGTGCTTACGGTTGTTGAGGCCGTACCAAACGCTACTGGCTATATTAACATAGATCCCAACGACGTACTTGTGTTTGACTCATCCTATGGAGCTATCTACAACCTATCCTACGGCTACGTATACAGCCACACAACAGACGAGATGGTAACGTTCAACATAAGCACATGGTATGTTGGTGACATAAGCCTATTACCAGTTAAGTTCGGTCTATTACTACAGTTCGTATACGTACCTTATTATGGCTGGTACGAATACACAGTACCTATAATCCTAGCTAGCTCAAACGGTGAGTACTACGACACTGTCTACGCTGACTTATCAACCTTATGGCAGTACATAGCCTATATGTTAGGCTACATAGACACACCAACACCAGACTTTAACTTCACTGATGAGAAACCTATGATGTATGGTGATGAGATATCATACTATGACTGGGATGTTGACGGCATGCCAGACTTCACGGCAGGCACACTGGCTGGTTACGTATATGATGTCTACGGCGTTGTCTCATTACTTGAGAGAGGCATAATACCTGTACCACCACCTGATGATACCGTTTACCTATACACGAATAACACATGGCATGTAGGTGATGCGATAGCTGCTATATACCCAGGACTAGATCCTGACGGTTTATATGCAGTTATTGCCTACGACTTCTACGGGCACGGTACTGCATGCGCTAACGTAGCTGCTGGTAGGGGTTACTCATTCATAACCTACTATGGCTGGAGGTACATGTATGGTGTAGCACCAGCTGCTAAGGTGGCTTCAGCCGGTGCCTTATGGTACGGTAACACCATAGCGGCACTACTGTTCCTAAGCGGTTTCGACCCTGTACCACCTAAGTACACATGGGGTAACTGGACATGGGTATATAGGGGTTCACCAAGAGTCGATATAACGAGCAGTAGCTATGGCTTCGTAGCAGCACCACTATTTGGTTACGCAACTGGCTATGATCCGTGGTCACTATTCTATGACTACGTAATACTTAAGACAGGAGTCATTAACGTAGTTGCAGCAGGTAATAACGGGCCCGGCTTTAACACGGTAACGCCGCCAACAACATCCTCATACTCAATAAGTGTTGCCGCATCAACTAGCTACGGCTATAGGGTGGACTTCGGTTATTTACATGGCTCATGGGATGATGTAGTCATATGGAGTAGTAGAGGTCCGTCGAACCTAGGCTCGTTAAAGCCTGATGTGACTGCTATAGGTGCCTTCGGATGGACTGCGGGCTTCTTATGGGCGGGTGTAGGTAATGGCTGGTTCGCCTCAGAGATATTCGGAGGTACTAGCATGGCAGCGCCAATGACGGCAGGCACCGTAGCGTTAATGGTTTCAGCATTTAAGTCCTTAAGTAAGTCATACACGCCCGAGCTTGTTAAGTTAATAATTAAGTCAACAACCGACTCACTAACGTACGACCCACTATCGCAGGGAACCGGCAGGATTAACGCATATAAAGCGGTATCATTCATAATCAACAATGACGGGTTCTTAGTATACTCATCAAGTCAGTCAGAGAAGTTCGCCCCAGAGATACTAGACACACTTAACGCATATACTGATGAGGACTTTAAGTTAACTGATTTAATCAGGAATGACGTAGGCATTTACTTAGGCGATGTGCGTAGGGGAGGTATTGCGTGGGCTAGGATAACCATTGAGGGCGCGGGTACCTACAAGATTAAGCCAGTAACCCTTAAGGTAGTCAGTGAGGAAGTATATGAAATACCAATTAACCTATCAGAAATACCTTCAGGGTCAACACTAATACTTGGAGTATTTGATGAGTCTTACTTCACCGATGTTGACATGGTTGAGTTAGCACTAACGTTTAATTATAGTTACTTAGACCCATACGGTAGGTCAGGATATTACCAGAACTGGCTTGAATTAATGACTGTATTAAGGTACTGGATAGATCTCAACAATGACTCAACAATAACACTTAATGAGACCGCGTGGCTACATAATGACTATAGGATAGCTAACACGATAACGCTCACGATAGCTAACGCAAGCACGAAGTTTGAGGGTGTACTACAGAAGGTGTCTGAGCAATTAGGCATACCCTATGAGGACTTACTGCAGATGAGCAGGGCTGTAGTACTAACGTTACATGTATTCTATAATGCGTGGTATAACCAGACATCAGACATAGCAGTCTTCAAACTGATAGTTAGGAAGTATAAGTTTGAGGACTGGCCAATAATATTCGCACCTAAGAAGATTAAGGTATCAACTAAGAGGGTATTCACAGCGTTTTTAAGGGTCCCATGGGACTATCCAAGCGGCTACTACGTAGGTTACTTAATAGTTACTAGAGAGGATGATGGTAGGAAGATATTAGTACCTATATCGTTCACTGTAGCCACCACGATAAGCTACGTAACAACGTGGGTAACGTTGCCTGAGAGATCACCACCAAGTGACCTATACTACAACAACTATGCATTGAGAGGAGCTTTCGATTGGTACGGCTGGTACGTAACTAGTGATTGGAGGGTATTCACTATAAATATTAAGGACCCGAACGTTAAGGCACTACTCGTAACTGTTATGTGGCCGTATAAGGACAGCAACTTAGACGTTATCTTAGCAGGTCCTCGGAAGGTCGTAGTTATTGATTGGAATACCTATGAGATTAAGAAAGACATGATACTTAACGGCTTAGTGACTGGCGGTAAATTAACGTACCCACTATACATGTGGGGCTGGCTACCTCACTTCGACTTACCAGCACCCGGTGTTGCAATGATAATAATGCCCGTATGGGGCCCCGGTAAGTATAGGCTACTGATTAGGAATGCACCATTCGCTGGTGAGGTGTATGCTGAGCCATTCATAGTGCAGGTAACACCTATAAGAATGTTCCATAGGAAGTGGTTCCGTATGCCATCAACAGCATCAACACTATACAGAGTAACTGTATATTCAGCAACACCGATACTTAATGAGTCATGGGCATACCCATTCATAGACGGATTTAACAGCACTCATTACATAGATGACATAAGCACTGTAGGCATTTACTTAGGTGAGGATCAGATACTACTTAAGAGGAGGGGTATATTCTATGTAGACATGCTGAAGCTGAATATAACCACTGACTCAACACCTAAGGAGAGGTACTTCATAGGTTGGTACGTAGAAACACCAATACCGACGCTAGCCGTAGGATATTACTATGGAGGCTACGAATACATGTATTACGATAACACATTACCAATACTATTCACGTTAGTTGTTAGGTGATTAAAACCAAATGCCTTTTTAACAACATAATTATTCTTCTTCTCTTTACTCACTAATGCCCTAATACCTCACTTACCTTAGGGTCATTTAGGGGCGGAGTTTGATCATCAATCACCATTGGAGTCTTCAATCATCCCCACTAATAATGGGTTTTTAATAGTGTTTTAAGCCTTACTAACCTCCTTACTTAACTCATCCTCAATAAGTAGCTTTATCTCGTAGCTATGTACTCTAACTAGGTGTAGGTATAGTCCTCTCTTAGTGAATGGTCCTTTATTACATAACCTACACCATAGTAAGCCATTTCTATCTTCAACTATATATTCGGCCACCCTACCTATGACTTTAACAACCTTACCATAAAGTGATGAGCCCGCTATGGTCATTAGTTTATCCCTATTATACCTTATTCTTGATGCAGCCCTAGCTACGTACTCAACAAGCTTCTCAGCAATCACATCTACCTTACTTAAGGTAAGGACCATTTCCACACCCTCATAATCTAGCTTCTTAGGTTATTAAGTGATTGATTACCTATTGAGAGTCCACCAAGAGATAATGTTAGCGCTATTAAGCATATGGAGGTTAGCTTCCTGACCTTAATCACATTAGGCTCTTGGGCATTAATGACCTCCCTAACCTTAACAGCCTTACTTAGATCTATGCCTAGAAACTTAAGGAACTCCTTAGTTACTTCCTTAGCCTCCCTAACCTCCTCCTTACTCACGTAGCCCCTCCTACTTAACGCCATGAGCTCAGCTATGTTCAGTAAGTGATATAGTGTCTCTACCTCATCACTACTTAACTCCCATAACCAACACCTAATCAACGTACTTAGCTCCTCAATAGCACCATTAATGTATGTGAGTTTACCGTAGGTGTCCAACATATGTATGAGTAAGTATTTGGTTAGTGGGGTTAGTTCTGAGGGATCACCACCTAACTCCTTAATCACGTTCATGATACTCAATACCTTAGTAAGTAAGTGTGCTGTATTAATTACGTCAGGAACCCCCGATCCTAGAGGGATTACTTGCATCTCGGTCTTAGGTACGGAATACACTAGTAGCACCAAAGTAATATCTTATAACCCTTCAGTAACTTAATTAACCTACTACACATGAATTCATAAGGCCTGATTACTTGCCCGTTCTTGATCACTTAATGAATGTTTAATTAGTCTTAGGCAGATATTACTACCCGAAAAAGTTAAATACTTAATTCTGAGGCTATGGTTGGTTGAGGAATGCATGGTTGAGTCACTAAGTGACTTACTTAGTTTTAAAAAGATCCTTGTTCTTGGTGTTGGTGGGGGTGGCGATGTCGTTTCTGCATCCATAATCGCGTTAATGCTTAGTGACTTAGGTATCGATTGCTTTGTTGGTGGTGTTTCTTGGGAACGGTGGTCTAGGGACCCATTCCCTGGTCCTGTGTCTTTGACTAGGTATGTTAATGTTGATTTAGGTGATGGTTACGCATTAATACGTAATGATAGCTTAGTTGATAGGGGATTAGTTAGGTTTAAACCCACCTTAGCCTTTATTAAAGAAGTTACTGGATTACCATGCATAGTCTTTGACCTATGCCACGGCTGGTTAGGGGTTACTAAGGGTCTTAGATCATTTATTGAGAGGTACGGTATAGAGTTTGTATTGGGGGTTGATGTCGGTGGTGACATACTCGCTTTAGGTTATGAGGACGGCTTATGGAGCCCTTTAGCTGATCAACTAACATTATCTGGTATAGCATCATTAAGTACACCATCGTTAATAGGTGTCTTAGGTGTTGGTGGTGATGGCGAATTAGACCCTAACTACGTCATTAATAGGATTAGCTGTCTGGCTAGTATTGGTGGTTATGTAGGGTCCTTAGGTGTTTTTACTAAGTACTTAAGTACTTATCGTAGGTTAGTTGAGTTAACAGGTACTGAGGCTAGTAAAGTTCCTTATTTAGCCTTAAGTGGTTACTTAGGCAGGCTTTCAATAAGGGATGGTACTAGGTACGCTGAGGTGGACGTAAGTAAGTCAGTATTATATCTGCTAAAGACAAAGACCGTATTTAGCAATCAGCCATTACCTAAAGCATTAATAGGTACAGAAACCATAACGGAGGCTATGAGAAGAGCGAATGAGTTAGGGATATATACGGAGCTAAATCTGGAGCTAAAGATAGCTAAAGAAATAGGTACGGGAAAGAAAGCAAAATATAAAGAAATAATGGAGAAAGCAATAGAGGAAAAGAATGAAATAAGGAGAATATACAGTAAAACGAGTTACCAACCTAATTAAGGCATGTTTCGAACTTAAGTCATAGATTTAAGTATTTGTTTGGGTTTATTTTGTGTTTTTTCGTATATTATTTGGTGACGGATTGTGGACCCTATCACTTTGGGTATTTTGATTTTTATTGTTGCAGTTGTCGTTGCTGTCATTGCTTCCCATATTAAGGTTATTCCTGAGTATAAGCGTCTTGTCGTGTTTAGGCTAGGTAAGATGATTGGTGTAAGAGGCCCTGGCATAGTATTCCTAGTACCTTTAATCGACAAGGGTGTTTGGGTTGATTTGAGGGAAACGGTCATCGATATACCACCACAGACATGTATTACTAAAGATAACGCACCAGTGGAGATCGATTTACTGATTTACCTTAAGGTATTTGACCCAGCCATGGCTATTACCTCAGTACAGAACTACGTATTAGCGTCTACAGGTATAGCGGTGACTACCTTAAGGGCTATTGTGGGTGACTTAGTACTTGATGATGTACTGGCTAAGAGGGAGTACATAAACTCTACGTTAAGGGCTAAGCTAGATGAAGTAACTGATAGGTGGGGTATTAAGGTTACGTCAGTAGAGATTAAGGAGATTAAACCACCTAGGGAGGTTCAGGATGCTATGATTAAGCAGATGGCTGCTGAGAGGACTAGGAGAGCTATGATACTTGAGGCAGACGGTAAGAAGCAATCAGCAATACTCGAGGCCGAGGGATATAGGGAGGCTAGGATTAAGAGAGCTGAGGGAGATAAAATGGCTGCGATACTTGAGGCTGAAGGTAGGGCTAAAGCCCTAGAACTAATTAATGAGGCAGCATCTAAGTTAGGCTCAAACGCGCTCCTACTACAGTACTACGAAGTACTTAAGTCAATAGCTCAAACACCATCAACAAAAATAGTACTGCCGATGGAGACAACCAAACTATTAGAGACCTTAAGTAAGTTACTTAAAACGTAAAATTAACTCTTTTTCTTAACATATAGCTTAAGACCCTTCACATCAACAACTACAACCTCCTCACCAGCCCTTATAGGCTCATCAATACTAAAGGCTGTCCACTCCTCATTAAGTACGTAAACAACTCCTGGCCTATCCTTATGAATGTCTGTCTTAGCCCTACCTACAGAACCAATAAGCTTCTCGCGATAACCCCTCCTCCTAACTTTCCTAACCTTAAGTGCCTCATAAGCTATGAAACTAACAAAACCAAGAAACACTAGTAACCCACTAATGACTGCGTAATGTATGGACGTAAGTACCGCATAAGGCTCTGAAGCAAGTATTAGGTAAGCACCTAAAGCACTAAGGGCAATACCGCTAATACCGAAAACACCGAATCCAGGCTGATAGATCTCAACAACAATAAGTACTAGACCCGATATGAGGACAGCTAAAGCAATTACACTAACAGGTATTAAGTACATACCGTAGAGAGCAAGTAATATGAGCAGTACCCCAGGAATTACGTAGCCTTGAAATCCAGTGGTTAATACCTCAATAAATATGAGCATAAAACCAACCCAAAACATTAATGATGATATTAAGGGGGTAGATATTAGTGAAATCAAGTACTCCCATGGGCCAGGGATTACGGATTCCCTAACGTTAACGCCTAACTCATTAAGTAACTCATCAAAACTACTCACATACTTAGCGATACCTAATTTGGAGGCTTCACTAGCAGTAAGTACTAGGTTCTCAGTAACGAATCTCTCAGCAATATTAATTAAGGTCTCATTACTGCTGTAAGCCCTCTCAGCAACAGCCCTAAACCTTCCACGTACGTAGTTAACCACCTTCTCATCAGCTGGTGTAGGTCTGGCAGCGCCAATTACTGAGTTAGGACCCATAAACACATTACCACATGCTAAAGCAATTAGTGAGCCAGCAGATACGGCTTTACCTCCTGGAGTTACCCAAGCCACGCAATTACTTACCTTACCTAGTAACTCAACAATCTTATCAGCAGCCGCTAAGTAACCACCGTACGTATTTATCTCAATAATAAGTAACTCACCTGGACGTAATTCAGAGATACCTCTCTCAATAAGTGATACAGCACCGCCATCGACAGTCGTAGTTAACTTAATCAAAACAGCACTACCAGATCCCTCAGGCTGAGCTATACTGATGAACGTTAGTGTTGTCAGCACCAGTATGGTAGTCAGGCACACAGTTATGTAGGTATATCTACGAAGTCTTAAGTAATTATGTATCACCGCTAAACCCACTAGATATGTATGTGAGGTACTCAATATACGTTATTTAGGTCTAGTACCTTAACCTCAATGGTGATATCTGTGGGGGTGTGTTTTAAGGAGTACTACGTAAGTACCCATAAGGAATTTGAGACAGTAAGGATAACTGAGTTAGCTGAGGGAGCCGTTAGGGAGTGCGGTATTTCTGAAGGTATATGCATAATACACCTACCACACGCTACTGCGGCACTAATACTTAATGAGTATGAACCACACATAGCTAGTGACTACATAACGCTAATAAAGAAACTCATACCTAAAGGCGCTGGCTGGAGGCATGACGAGATAGATACTAACGCGCATGCCCACCTAGCGTCAGCAGTCATAGGTTCGACTAAGGTTCTACCAGTACGTAACGGTAGGTTAGTTAGGGGTACGTGGCAAGAACTGATACTCATAGAGCTAGATGGACCTAGAAGGCGTAGGGTAGTTATTGAGGTAATAGGTAAGTAATTAACTTAAAACACATCTAACTAAACCACTTAATTCTTTCTTGAATAATAAGTAAAGACTCCTTGAACCTAATTCCCTAATCACTATTGACTCATTACTAACTAAGTACTTAGGTAATGGTGTCAGGGTTAAGTACCCTGCCTTAAGTAGTGCTAGGGCGTGTTTCGAGGAGTTTACGGGTATCTCAGTATACTCACCCAACCTTAAGATGTTAATAACTTCATTAACCAAATACTCAAGTAGAGTCCCTCTAGGATACCGTGGTAGGGCTATCTGGCTACCTACACGACCAGCAAGTACATACTTAAGTCTGAACTCCATGACGCCATATTGCTTAGGTATCTCCTTAGGCAGTTCTGAAGTCACTACTAAGTCAGCTATGTACTCATCGATAACGAACTTAGTTAATGGTGGTGAGCATATATAGTCTTTAACCTTTACACCCTCACTACGTAACTTATTAGTAATGAGGTCTAGCTCCTCACCAAAGCAGGCAACACTGTAGTTAAGCCTCTCATTACTTAGTAAGTAAACATCAACTAACTCACCAGGTATTAACGGTGAGTCCCTAAATTCACTAATGATTATGTAACCATCACTACTAAAGAACTTACCAATCATGTATGACTCAAAACTAACGCCAAAAGCGTAGTAACCTCCCCTACCTTTAAAGACCTTTACAGGGTAATAGGTCCTACGTCCTTTAGCACCCTTAACCATCGTTGCTAAAGTAGCCTTAATACTTTGAGGCTTAGGTGGTTTAAGACCTGAGAGCTTCATTAGGTAAGGCTTAACTATCAACTCAAAATTCATTAATGCTGAAACAGGGTTCCCTGGAAGCCCGAAGACTGGCTTATCATTAATTACCGCTATAGCTGTAGGCTTGCCAGGCTTAAGCCTAATCCCATGTACTATGAGCTTACCTAAGTCACTTAAAACCCTATAAACAAGGTCTTCAGGACCTGCTGACGACCCTCCTGAAATCACTACTACGTCACATAACTCCATAGCCCTACTTAAGACCTTACGTAGCTTAACCTCGTCGTCAGGTACGATACCTAAACTAATGCATTCATAACCTAAAGACTTAAGCTTAGATGTAAGTGCATAAGTGTTTACATCGTAGACTTTACCCTTAATTAACTCATTACCAGGCTCTATTAACTCGTTACCAGTACTTATAATACATACCTTAGGTTTACGAAACACCTTAACCTTAGATATGCCTAGTGATGCTAAAACACCTATGAGCTCAGGGGTTACTAAGGTACCTTTAGTAGCTACTAACTCACTAGAGCTAATATCATTGCCTGGCCAAGCTATATTCTCACCATAACCTACGGGCCTATATATGAGTACATAATTATCAACACACTTGGTCTCCTCAACAGGAACTACCGCATTACCCCCCTTAGGTATTACAGCGCCCGTATCTATCTCTACAGATTCACCACGCCTTAAGGTTAGGTCAGGATGCTCACCAACCCTAACCCTACCCTTAACCTTAAGTTTTACGGGTTTATCCTCGCTGGCCTCCTTAACGTCTAGATAATTAACTACGTATCCATCAACTAGCGAGCGTGGGTATGGCGGGGTATTGATGGGTGCCTTAACATCCTCAGCAAGTACCTTATTTAAAGCTTCATCAAGAAATACCTCAATAACCTTAGGCTTAGGTGGTAACTCAGACTCAAGCCTAGCAATAGCCTCCTCCAAAGTAATTAAGTCCTTAAAAATAACCCTACCCACATCCCCCGCCCTCAACATTACTTAATAACGTAACCTCAACTAAATCACCCTCATCAACACCTGTAGATCCCTCCCGTATGAGTAAGACCCCATTACCCTTAACTAACGTACTTAAAACACCACTTCCAGTTATTTTTAGAGGCGTAACCACGTACTCATTACCTACTTTACTAACCTTAACCCTAATTAAGTAGTTCATGTTTGGTGACGTACTTAACCTCCTACCTAGCCTACCTATGACCCTAGGCTCAAAGAACTTCATACCTAGAACCCTAGATAGTAATGGCTTAAGAACGACCTCTAACTCAGCCAAGGCAGCTACTGGGAACCCACTTAAACACATGACTAACTTACCATTAACTACCGCTATAGCCATAGGCTTACCAGGTATTAAGGCTACACCATGGTAAAGAACCTCAGGGCTTAACCTCCTTAAAGCCCTAACAGTGAGGTCTCTCTCACCAACACTAGTACCTCCGGTAGTGAATACAAAGTCACATAGGTTCAGAGACTTCCTAAGTAGCTTAACTATGGCTTCTTCATCATCACCTATAAAACCCATAAACCTAACCCTAAACCCAAGCTCCTTTAGATATGTTAATACTAAGTAGGTAGTTGATGCGTAAACCTTACCAGGGCTAAATACTTTACCAACATCAATAACCTCATCACCAACGCTAAACATGCATGCCTTAGGCTCGTAGACAAGAACCTCAGGGATCCCTTGAGAAGCAATTAAACCTACGTGCCAAGGCCTTAATAAGGTCCCTTTAGACACTATTAACTCGCCACGCCTTAAGTCTTCACCCTTCTTAGAAACTCCGTAATTAGGTGGTACTGGGTTATAGACATAGATGTAGTCCCCTTGAGCAACGCAGCCCTCCTTAGGGATTACAGCTGAAGCGTTACGAGGTAGTGGTGAGCCTGTAGATACTTTAATAGCCTCACCTCTACGTAACTCATAACCCTTAAACTCATCAACATCAACATTACCAACAACCCTTAACTTAACCGGGGATTCAGGTCTTGTTAATGCTATGTCCTCGTAAATAACTGCATAACCATCAAGAACAGACCTATCGTAAGGCGGTATATCCATAGACGCCCTAATATCCTCAGCTAAGTACTTACCTACGGCGTCAGCGATACCTACCTTCTTAACAATCCCCTTTAAGTTTATTTTAAGGTACTTAACTATACAGTCAATAACTTCATTTAGAGAATGTAACTTAATCACCACACATACACCTACCTAACCTAACTAAAATCATGTGATGAGGAATATATCTCTATGGGTAAGTAATTAGCCGTTACTGCAAAAGTTAATGATCTTTTTGCTCAAGCAATTAAATATACCCTCAATAACCCTTTCATCAATAGTTAAGGACCTACTGACCTTTAACCTAATAGATATGGTTCTCTTAACCCCATTAACTAAAGTACCAACAACCTCATTACTGATTAGATAGCTGCTTAAGCACTCATTTAATAGTGAATTACTTAATTTAGCATAGAACAGCTTGGCCCTATCAACACTTAACTCCTTTGTCTCACTAAAGCACCATGGAAGTGCCGGTAAGTCTATTATTAGGTAATTATATTCATTTAGCTTAACAAGAATTACCCTTATATGATCCTTAATTATGTACTCACTAATTGGTGATTCACTCAAGAATATATCTCCTTAATTAGAAGTTTTTAGAGGTAAAGCTGTAGCTCAGTGTCACAGAATGGGCATTTACCTTTTACCTTCTTATAGTCAGCTAAGCAGAAGTAAGCACCTCTTGTTTGTGCGCACTTAGGGCAGTAATATATCGGTTCATTACCTACCAACATCTTCTTATGGCATATTATGCAGTAGAATCTTATCCAGCCCTCATGACCTGAGGCATTAACGCCTACTAATGATACCATGATGAGTACCTACTAAGAAGTTTTTTGTGAGATATTTAAGCTTTTCTTATTACTACATACTTAGGTGCGAATTTTGCATTTCAAGATTTTAGCTGTTGGTGATGTACATGGGTATAAGTACCTTCCTCTTTTTAGAGCAAGTGTATCGTCATTACTCAACATACAGCCAAAGCTAATAATTTTTGCTGGCGACATGGTTGATGAAGGGAATGTACTTGAATTAAGACCTATAGTGAATATAGTGACTAGGAAGTTCAGTAGCATAAAAATAATAGCGGTATTCGGCAATGAGGAGTATCATGAGCTTGAAGATAGATTCATTAAGGAGTACCCTGAAATACTATGGCTAAACGATAGCTACACCATAGTAGATATTAATGGGGTTAAGCTGGGTATTGTGGGTAGTAGGGGAAGTCTAGAAAGGCTAACATTCTGGCAAAGGAGGAATAAGCCCGAGTTAGAGAAGGTATATAAGGAAAGACCACTTAAGATCAAGGAGATGTTACTTAAGTTAAAGACCATGAGTGACGTAACGATATTAGTAACTCATTACGCACCAACATTCATTACGGTTTATGGGGAGCCATTCAAGGTATACCCATATATGGGTTCTAGAGACTTTGAGAGGGTGATTAAGGAAGCTAAGCCAAACATAGTCATACATGCACATGCTCATAATTCTAGAGTTGTTGAGGCTAGCATAGGTTTAAGTAAGATATACAACGTTTCATTACCTGCGAGGAAAGGAGTAACCTTAATAGATATTAACGTCATTAAGTAAGTGAGAGATCCGTCATGGGCCTACCAGTACTAGGTGAGGAACCAACTATATACATATTTAAAAGACCGATAATGACATACATACTTTTAGGTGTTAATACCTTAGTGTTCATAATCTTAAGCATAATCTTCTATGAGGATTACGACATAGCTATATATATGTTGGGTACGAGGCCTTATGATCTATTTAACCCGCCAACATTCTACAGGGTCTTTACGTCAATGTTCGTTCATGCTGATATATTACACTTATTTGGTAATATGTTATTCTTATTCATGTTTGGACGTGATATTGAGAAGCTTATGGGCGCTACAAAGTTCTTCATATTTTACATACTTGCTGGAATAATAGCGGCTATATTTAATGCTTTAAGCATATATCTCCTACCACAAACGTACTTACTTAGTAAGTCATTGGCGGGTCCTTTAGTCTATGACATACCTGCAGTAGGTGCTAGTGGAGCCATCAGCGGTATCTTAGGTGCTTACTTAATATTATTCCCCAGAAGTAGGGTCGCTACATTCATAGGGTTCATACCTGTCATAATGACCTCAGAAGTCTTCATAACGTTATGGTTCATTTATCAATTGTTTGGTGGGTTGCTATTCTTTAATTCAGGGATTGCTTTCTGGGCGCATATAGGAGGGTTCATAGGTGGATTAGCGTTAATGCCCTTCTTCATAGATGAGAAGAGACTAAGAATAATAAAGAAACTAACCAGGTATGTTTACCCGTGGTTCTGACTAACCGTTATCTAGTATAGAGCACTGTTAATGCTGCGTATGTTGAAGTTATTAGAGGTGTTAATAGGTGGTCGTAACGTGTGCCAGAGCTACGTAGCTTTTTATCTAGGCTGATTAAGTACTTAGCCTCCTCCCTACCTAAATCCTTCCTTAATAACTCACTTAAGGACCTCCTAAACCCGCTTGGTACTTCATTAATAAGTAGTGTTATGTACGCCTTAACGGTAGCTATATTTAAGTCACCTATCCTTAAGTACTCATTAACTATGACGTTACTAGCGGACCTCACAGGCTCTAAGTCCTTAATGACATACCTTAAGTCCTTAACCTTATTACATAAGTATTGTAGTAATTCATGAAGGGTTAAACCCTCAATTTCTATTCTTGACGTAGTTATCCCTAAGTCATCGATGGCTAATGATAGCTCGGTCCCTAGCCTCTTAATCTCCTTAACGAAGGTCACGCTATCTCTCCATGAAGTACCCGAAAGTACTTGTAAGTATGTCCTCCATAAGTCACTTAAGTTAACCCCCCTACCCTTACTTAACACCATTGTTGAGGACGTAGTTAAAGTGATTAGGGGTATGTGTATATGTATGGGCGCGTTACTACCTACCTTACTTAAGCTATCCCTAACTGACTGAATTATTAAGTTACTTAAACCTAGTGAAGGTAATCCAACCTCCCCCTTAACGACCATGGGGCCTAATTCAGCGGCCTTAAAGTACCTACCCATAGCTGCGGTAACTGTTCTTAAGTATATCGTTAAATCCCTATCAAGGCTATATCTATGGTAAGTGCCTGGCTTAATGTACGACTGTGTAGCAACTTCCACACCGTCAAGTAACGCTTGAAGAACCCTAAACACACTAACCAAGCATGAACACCCATATAATGATGTGATTAACTTCTTAAATACTATTTGATACTGAATGGTGTTATTAGATAGGTATGTGGTTAAGTAAATTACTCATTAATAAAGTATGCCTAAACCTGCTTATGTTCTACGTACTCGACTTAGTGCTTTACTCAATGACTAATAACCTCTGTATATCCATATTAGGTTCAGCTATATTAACGATTTTGTCGTTAACCCTATTGAATTCTTATGTGCATATTCTTAGAAGGAAGGTTAAGTCCTTAAAGATTAGAGTACTAACCCTAAACACAATTGGGTTTAAACTCCCGGTTGCGTTGAGTAAATTAGGTTATCAAGACATATACGTGAACCTTATGTTAATTACACCATCATTAATTACTATATCTTCATTGATACTCAATATATTCAGACTTAACATCGTTAATTTATTTCTAATGACGGTAATGCCGATTGCTCTATCGTTAATACCTTATGTAACTGTAAAGGTAAGGTTAGGTATAGGTATTGTGGGAAATATGCTGATGGTCTCATTAACTTTAGCGTTAATCATTAAGGCGCTTAATGATGTTTTAGGGGTTTACTTAAAGCCCTACGTAATATTCGTAATGACTTATCTAGCAACGCTTTTAGGCTTCGACCTATTTAATTTAGATAGCTTAAGATCTCATGAGGGAGGTATCTATATTGGTGGATTTGGTGTTTATGATGCGTTGATGATTATACCTCTTATAACAACCTCTATAAGTGCCTCATTAATAATGCTCGTACCTTAAGCAGCGTATGAGTGGTAGGTATTTATCTCTCCTTACACACATAGTATTCGGTGATGAGTCTAAGGCAGGAGCGGATTAGTGAAGAAACTCCCATGGACTGACTTAATGGATAGTAAATAGTAAGTTCGTTCTTCTCAATAACTCTATGACCTTACTACCTAACTTAACTAACTCACTAGGCTTTCTAGATACTAACTCAATAACGAAGACGAATCTGCCGGGCATGTATGCGGCTTCCTCCATTCTAGGTGTTCTGACTAGTGGGTATGTCTTTAGGAGTGTCTCTTCAGATGCCCAAAGAACTATATGGCCGTGAGTGAATAAGGAGCCATTAGCCTCTTTAAGTATCTTCATTAATCCATCAATAGCTTTATTGAATTCATCAACGCTCTCAACATGAACGTTTAGTCTTAAGGTGAATAACTCACTCAATAATCTCAACCCTATAACCTAACTTACTTATCTCTTTAATTATGGTGTCCTTAGCTTCGGGGTTAAGTAACTCAATTATGAGTTCAACGACAGCGTAGCCTGGCCCGGCTTTTAGTGAGAATCTATCGTGCTTAATATCAACTATGTTACCCCTATTGCTAGCTACTATATCTAAGACCTCCTTGAGGGTCCCTGGCACGTCCTTAAGTATAGCTCTTAACTTAATTACCCTCCTCTCAAGACTTAATCCTCTAAGTATGACCCTATATATAGTTGTTAAGTCAGCATTACCACCACTAACTATGGCAACCACGGTCTTACCCTTAACATCAACTTTACCACTTAGTAAAGCAGCTAGTGGTGCTGCTCCGGCACCTTCAGCAAGCAGTTTACCCCTCTCAAGTAGTAAGAACATAGCCCTAGCTATCTCATCCTCGGAAACCGTGACTACCTCATCAACAAGCTCATTAACTATCTTAAAGGTTAAGTTCCCAGGCTTCTTAGTTACTAACCCATCAGCTAAGGAGGGTTTTGAGGGTACTACCACAGGCTTACCATGCTTTAAAGAGATCTTAAACTTAGGTGCTGCCTCCGGTTCAATCCCAATGATGCGCACGTTCTTACCGAAGACTTTTCTGATAGCTATAGATATACCTGAGATTAAGCCGCCACCACCAACAGGCACTAATATGACGTCAAACTTGGGTAGTGAGTTAATTATCTCTATAGCTATAGTTCCTTGGCCAGCAATTACTTTAGGGTCGTCAAATGGGTGTATGAACGTTAAACCTTCTTTTTCACATATCTCCATAGCCTTCCTGTAAGCGTCATCGTAGATTCTACCATGTAGGACTACCTCAGCGCCATAGCTTTTCGTAGCTAATACCTTACTAGCAGGTGTTGTTTCAGGCATAACAATAACAGCCCTAACACCACTTACGGAAGCGGCATAAGCAACCCCCTGAGCGTGGTTACCTGCTGAAGCAGCTATAACTCCCTTAGCCAGTTTTTCTTTAGGTAATGACCTTATTTTGTAGTAAGCACCCCTAACCTTAAAAGCACCTGTCTTCTGAAGGTTCTCAAGTTTAAGGAATACCTTACCACCACTTAACCTTGAAAACGTGTTTGAGAAATCTATAGGTGTGTTATATACAACACCTTTTAAGGACTCATAAGCCTTCTTAATTTCTGAGTAAAACTCATCGATATTTATCCGTGCCAAAACCTTAACCAATAAGTATGTTGAGACATGGCTATTAAGCTTATGAGGTAATTGATTAAGGGCGTATTAACTTAAGGCAATTAATGCTCTTCACTCCCTACATAAAGCTTGAAGAAGTACTTTGAACTTCATGTTATCTCTTTTCATAACTATAATTCTCATGAAATCTTCTATTAATGATAAATCACCTAACCACATGGCTAAAGGCTTTATGAATAAGACCTTAAAAATAAATGTGGCGGTCTCCTCATCCCCTCCATAAATATTTATTAGTAAGTCAAGCACTTTACTAGGTTCATTAAGGAATAACTCAATAAAATCAGTACCGTATCTGAGTTCAGCCATATTCTTAAGAAGCGTTACGTGTCCTGGAGCAGCTCTAGATATGTGTTTTCTTATGAACTCACCCATTTTGCTTAAATCGCATTTACTACTATAACCCTCCTCTAAGTCATCTTTAGAACCTCCACTACTTATTCCTGCTTGGTTATGTTCGTATGTGGGTATTATCTTCCACTCCCTCTTAGAACATCTTTTAGTCCTCTTATTAAGTTACAGTACTGTATATAGCTCAAGATTAAGCATATGTGCGTAGTATTGCTTAAGTATTTACGGTATATAAGTAATTAAGGAATGGGGTGTCTCATACTTGCCTAATAGGAAATACATAAAGATCGAGGAACAGCTGGATGAGCTTGACCTAAGGATAATTAATGCATTAATAGAGGACGGTAGAATCTCCTTTAGGTCTTTAGCTAAAGAGCTGGATGTTAGTGAAACGACCATATATACAAGAATAAAGAAGTTAATGAACTTAGGGGTCATTAGAGGGTTCCATGCCGAGATTGACCTATTTAGATTAGGCTATAGGACTCAGGCCTACGTACTTATTAAAGTACCCGCCAAGAAAATTAAGGACGCGAGCGTTAAATTAAGGAAATTAAGGGGTGCTTTAGAAATTTATGAAGTCACTGGTGAGTACCAGTTCATGATTAAGTTCATAGGTAGGAGTAATGAGGAGTTGGCTAGGTTTATTGATGAATTAGGGGACATAGCCGAAATATCTGAAATTAAGATAATTTATGTAATTAAGCAACTTAAGATACCTCAGGAATTTAAGTTACCTATTTAAAGTCAGAGCGAGAGCTTTCGATCATTAATCACTTGGTTAGCTACTCATCACCAAGTAATTACCTCTTAACTAAGCTTAATATATGCTTAACTAAGTGAGGTGCAGGGTTAATGCCTGTAGCCCTCATAAACCCTGCCCATAGGGGGGATGCGTTGACTTCAAAAATAACGTACCCACCCTTACCTTCACCTATATCAACACCTGAGTAATGAAGCCCTAGTGCCTTAGTAGCTTTTATCGCTAGCTCCCTTAGTTCCTCATTAACCTTCAGCGCCTTGACCTTAGCTCCCTGAGCAACATTTGTTTTCCATGAATGTATGGGTGATATCCTATACATACCGCCGAGGACATCGTCACCAACGACGAAAACCCTAATATCTCTGCCTGGTTTCTCTACGTATTTTTGTATATATATCGGTTGACCGAGATTTAAGAGTGTTTTAGCAACCCTAAAGGCTATGTCTGGATCACTAGTCTTTATTGAACCGAAACCCATACTACCTACTAATGGCTTAATAACAACCTCACCCCACTCCTTGACTAACTGCGTTGCGGTAAACACGTCCTCAACAACAGCAGTATCGGGTACTGGGAGTCCGTGTTTCTTAAGTGTTAATACACTCATGTACTTATCCCTAGCAAGTAGCATGCCTTCAACAGGGTTAACTAAGGTTACGTTATTAAGCTCCATTTGCCTTAAGATACTTACACGCTTAAGTAATTGTTCAGTACTTAGTATGAAGCCTAAGTTCCTAACGAAGGCCCCATCCAGCTCTAACTTGACGTTACCACCGTATCTTAACTCAAAACCTGAATTAGTTATGAACCCATGTATCTTAGATATCCTTAAGTAGTAAGCGTCAACTCCCTCATTAATTAATGCGAGAATAAGTTGGCGAGATGATAATGTCGGTTGGGGTGCTTCATGAATAACGGCTATCTTAACCACTACTTAAGCCCCATTTAAACCTCACATAATTAAGTTTTTAATTTTAACGAAATTAATGAAATTTGTGGTATGGGTATTGTGCTAGGTATTAAGATAATCACTTACATAGCGATACCTACAGTGTTAGTGACGTTAACATATAATGCGCTTGTGAGGTACGTAATTAGATTTGAGTATAGTAAGGGACTTACCGGTATAGATATTCATAAACCAAGCAAACCTAAAATACCATCAACCTCAGGTCCAATATTAATACCTACGTTGTTAGTAACAATAATAACCTTATATGCAATTTACAAGATCACTGGAGGCTATGAGTTAATGGTCTTAGCCATTTACTTAGTGCCTTCATTAATAAGTGGTTTAATTGGTTTAGTTGATGACTTAGTAACGCTTGATGCTAAGACAAAAACTTTTCTTCCTATAATATCTGCCTTACCTATAGTACTTACAGGGCTTTACTATCCAAGACCTTACGTACCATTCATAGGTACCTTAAGGCTTACGATAATATATCCATTAGCCATACTCCTTGCTTACTCCGTAGGTACTAACGGGTTAAACATGATAGATACACATAATGGTATAGTACCCTCAGTGACCCTAATAGCCGCATCATTTTCTTTACCTCTCATAGCTAGAAATGTTGTGACAGGTAAAACAAGTGTTGCTGCTTTATACTTGGCTGTTGTAGTCATCGTGATAGCGTTAAATCAGTTAATATACAATATGTATCCAGCGAGAATATTTAATGGTGATAGCGGGTCCTTCATACTTGGTGCGTTGCTTGTATCATTAACAATCCTAGGTAGGGTTGAGTTTTTCATGATAACAGCTTTAATGCCCTTAATAATTAATGGATTCCAGATAATCACGTCTATAGGTGGGCTGAGAGAGAGAAGGGAGATAGTTAAGAGGCCTACAGTCATTAAAGGTAAGTACATCGAGGGTAGTTGCGATCTTAAAGCACCAATCACACTAGTTCAACTAATAACCCTAAAGAATCCTCTCACTGAGTGTGAGTTAGTGATTACTGAGATACTACTATTTATACTTACCGGGTTTCTAGCCTTAATAACTATGCTATTAACCTCATGAATCCTTAAGTAACCTAACGTTAACTCCTTGATTATCTGGTGGGCTAATAAATACGTAAGCACTAATACCTATATCATTAAGGTACTTAAGTAATTCATCCCTTACTACCTTTGCGTTGATGTACCCCTCAATAAAACCATAGCATGTAGGCCCCCAGCTACTTTGACCAATACCCTCAATACCTTTACTCAAGAAGAACTTGACTACTTCTTCAACAACGTCACAGCAATAAATACCTCCTTGAATCGATGAGAAATACTGACCAGTTAAGTACTGTATTTTCCTTAAGGAACTACTGAATAGGTTAAAGTCGCGTATATTTATGGCTGTTACTAAGCTTATTAAGCATGCATAGAGGTCTGACTGCTTAGAGAATAACTTAGGTTCCTCCATGAAATTCCTTTCCTCACGATCATCTAACCCTTTAATACCCTTAGGTATGACAGTAACTGCATACCATTCTGTGGGGAATTTAAGCCTTAACAATAACCTCGGGGTTCCTTCACCGTAAATACCTGTATCTACTATGAAGCCTCCATATATTGATGAATATATGCCTATACATGAGAACCTCCCTCTACCTAAACGCTTAGCTAACTTTACTAGATCATCATTCACAAGACCTAACTTACTTAACCCAGCTATGAGCGACATAATCACCTTAGTTACTGAGCCCAAACCTACATGGTGGGCCATAAAGCCTCTAAGAGAAACATCAACATCGTTACTCAATCCTAACTCTTTAAGTACTTTAGTAATAGCTCCAGCACCAATCTCATCAAATCCCTCAATAATGCCCTTACCTGGATGCTTAATCATTAATTTAAACTTGGGTTCAGATATTCCTAAACCTAAAGATCCGTACTTGAAAGGTGGATCGTAAAATCTATAGAACCCTAAATGTAGCCTAAACCCAGACGTTACTAAAGCCTTGATTCCCTCACCCACATTACCTCACTAGTTAATCACTAAGTTAATAAGTCTAATTAATTTTCTAAAAACGGTGTCATATTGGAGGACGTACTTAACGAGCTTTTTAGATACGGGCATCATGAGTGCTTAGTGACTACGTTAGGTAGAGATGGCACCGTCAACGTAGCACCTATGGGAGTAGATTACATGGGTGGTTACTTAGTCATTAAGCCATATATAAATACGAAGACTTACGAGAATCTATTATTGAACAACGAAGCAGTAATTAACTTAACTAATGACTCAGTACTGTACTACGACTCATTACTGAATAGGAAGGGATTAAAGTTCATTAAGTCACTTAAGGTTAAGGTACCACGTATTGATGGTGCTGTAGATTATTACATTGAATGTGTTCTAGATAAATACGAACACCTAGGTAAGGATAGAGCTATGATGTTCTTAAGACCCATACATATGGAGATAGGTAGGGGTTCTAAATTAGCCTATAGTAGAGCCAACACGTACCTACTGGAAATGCTGATATACTACACCAAACTTAAGGCTTTCATTGAGTATGATGCTATCAGTGAAGCATTAAGGACCTTTACTAAGGTAAATTATTATTTCAGTGAGTTAGTAAGGCTTAGACCCACAGAACCCCTTATGATTAGGGCCAGATCCTTATTTAATGAATCACTTAACATGGTTATTAAAGCAATATTAAGTAAGACTTAACCCAATCTATAATTAGGTGAAGGTGATAGTGTGGTTAGTACTGAAGATTATGAGAAGGTTGAGTGGCTTGTTAAGGAGTTCTTAAGGGTTATTGGTGAGGATCCTGAGAGGGAGGGGCTTAGAGAAACACCTAAGAGAGTGTCACGTATGTTGCTTGATGAATTACTCATAGGGTATAGATATGATCCTAAAGAGTTCCTTAAGTTATTTGGGCATGAAGAAGAGGACTATTATGAGGCTTACGGTGATTTAGTAATAGTTAAGGACATAGCTGTAAGGAGCCTGTGCGAACACCACCTCTTACCGTTCTTTGGTTATGCACATATAGCTTACATACCGACTAAGTATATCTTAGGTTTAAGTAAGTTCTCAAGGATAGTTAATATATTCTCAAGGAGGTTACAGATTCAGGAAAGGCTAACTAATCAAGTAGCTGACTTCATCATGGAGTACGTTAAGGCTAAGGGATGCTTAGTGGTTATAGAGGCTATACATACATGCGCCCTCCTTAGAGGGGTTAAGGAGAACCTTAAATTAATCACTTTATCAACAAGGGGTGTTTTCAGCAAGGATCAACGATTAAGGAGTGAAGCCCTATCTTTAATGGGTATTGGGAAGGATTTAATCGGGGAGTGAGCTAGATGACAAGCTCCTCAGTATATTCTAATAGCCGTTATTTAAGGATTAAGGACGATGTGCTCACAGGCCTACTTACAGGGCTTATTATGGGGTTTATAGATACTTATGGATACTGCGTTACTGGCTATACAACATCAGAAATATCTTTAATAATCATGCCGGTCATAGTATATTCGTTCTTTAGGTTGCTAAGGTTAAGGCCATCAACTCTTGATATATTCGTAGCTTCAGTAATTGCTTTTGGCATATCACTTACATCGGCAATCACTTCGGGTATGTACGTAACCTATACGTTACTTAATAACCTACCCATAACTAAGAAGTTAGGTATTGAACTACCTACATGGCTGTATTTTAGTGAGGAGGGCAACTACTTACCTCAATCAATAATCAATTACTCACTAATGACCCTGATTTCAGCATCAGGAATAGTGCTTGCCTACATATTCTACAGGCACTTCATTGACCGTGAGAGACTCCTTTACCCTATAGGGGTTTCTTCAGCATTCATGATAAACACAATAACGCTGAAGACTGTTAAGACCCTGCTAGTACCATTCCTCATAGGCTTCATCACTGAGTTAGCAGCGTTATTATGGGGGCCCTTCACTTATGACTTAACACCCTCTCTACAACCCATAGTTCCCGGCATGGCGTTAAGCTTAGGCATTGATTTCTTCATGCTCTACCTAGCCCTAATAATGCCGCTAAATACTTCATTAGGCATATGCTTAGGTAATGCGTTAATGTATCTCCTAATATTCCCTATATTAGCCTTTCAGGGGCTACTACTAATTAGTGCTAACACGTCAATGACAACCTTAGTGGTGTCTTCAACACCTTATCTATCATCATTTATTGTAGGGTTTATACTGCTTTCAATAATGTGGTACTTATTAAGTAACTATAGGTCCTATGCCAAGACATTAAGGATATTACTAAGCTATAGAATTAACAGGTTATTAATGATGGTGTCATTAGCCCTACTTACGTTACAGATAGTTACAGCTATTGTGTATGATAATAAATTGCTTAATCTCGTATTCTTACCCATATTCGTAGCCACTATAGTGATGCAGGTAGTCCTTACGCTAGTTAACATGAGGGTTGTTGGTGAAGTTGGTTTAGGCTCTCAAGCGATATTTCCAATAGCTACATCATTAATCTACGTAAGTGGTTATAAAGGAGCATCCCTCTACGTTTTCGCAGACCCATTTACAGGGATACCAATGCCTCAGTACTTCGCTGGTTCAGCTATGAATGTAATTAAGATAGGTAGGGTTTTAGAGTTAGATATAGAGACTGTGGTGCTCTTACTTTTACTAGGCATCCTCGTGGGTGCCCCGATCACGTTGATTTACGGGCATTTATTACTGGCTGTTTACGGTCTTCACTCAAGGTACTTCTCACTAGTTAGGTGGTTACCACTTACCTACTGGATGGTGGCGCTTTATGGTAGGGCAGTTGGTGAGGTATTTAATGTTAGCGTGATAGCTATGGGGGTCACGGTATCGATAATGTTAATTGCGTTACTACGTGCCTTAAGGCTTACCCAAATATCACTCTTCGCCATACTCATAGGTTTAACATTAATACCCGACCTATTCCTAACGTTCCTTATAGCCTCGCTAATTAAGTACGTGACTATGAGGTTAGGCGCCGAGATTCAGGAGAGTTTAATAACATCATCAGCACTGGCGTTAGCTGGCGCTGGCACTGCCGTGATACTACATACATTGATGTTGATAAGCATGGGTGGATAAGGATGAATGAAGTGCTTATTAATGCTTTAATGTATGGTGTAGCGTTAGTACTAACCACGTACTTACTCCTACGTAGAGTTAAGTTATTGATAGGTAGGAAGGTAAGAGTACCTAAACCTCAGGAGGCCCCTAAATACACATACTCACAGGTTATAGCGTTAATCAAGGTTGTCTCTATAGTGCTTAAGACACCAGCAACAGCTTTATCACTATCCGTAATACTCATAATACTACTGATAAGCGCTCTCTCATCAGGAGCTGTTCTAGCTTCAAAAACCGTGACCATAGAGCCTACGGGTAAGTACTTGATAATCATTGAATTAAGTGAGAACCTGCCACAACTAATTACTCATGAATTAAATTTTAAGGAATTAAGGAAGATGATTAGGGTAGTTCTTGAGGAGCCACTAAACTTACGTGTAGGTAGTGAGACTTTGGTCATATACTCAGTTCTAGGTCTCGATACAGATTACGGACCTCTAAACGTGAGTAGGGAGTGCTATGTAGGGGCTAAGGAGTTCTCTAGCAGATTACTTAAGATTAGGGATAAGTTAGTCCCTATTAAGTACTTAGGTAACTTCATCTATGAATTAAGGATAGTGGATGGCGTAACTCTCCTAAAGCCCTCATTCTTCCTAGGTTCTAAACCAATATTCGTGCCTTTAGAGAATACATTAGTAACCAGTTTTGAGTTAGCTAATGAATTACTTAATGCGTCAGTACCAATAACATACGTAATTGAGTTCATGAGTAGTGAGGAGCTTAATGCTACTGTGCCACTATTGCTTAAGTATAAAGAGTACATAAGTGAGTTCATTATAGTACATAACGATACTTTAATTACGTACTTCGGGACACCAATACCGTCTACGGAGGGGGTCGTAACATCCATAATTTCAGCTGCCATAGCCTCATTAATAATACTGCCATCAACACATGCTCAAATATCTAAGATTAAGGAGGTTGAGGAGAGGTTAGTGATTATAGGGTTTCCCATATGGTCGCTCTCTCTCATAGCTCTCTTCGCAGTTATATCACCATTAATCATGATGGGTATAGTATTCTTCTTAATAACACCATTAGTGTTCGAACCGCCATCGGTATTCACATCATTAATTTCTTACGTGATTACAGCACTAACAGTAACAGCGTTTAGTAAGATTGAGGTTAGTAAGATATATGCTCAACCAGAAATAACTCCAGCAACCCATGAGTTAACATTGGTACTTAGTGAGGGGCCTCACGAAGTTTTGAGCAAGGTAGATACGTTATTAAGGCGTGATGAGTTCTTTGATGTAATTAAGATAGATAAGTACTGTAGGGATGACGAAGGATATCTTTATGGTGTCTTAAGGTTTAAGAAGGCATGGGGTTTAGGGGCTAATGTTGAGGTAATGGTCTCTAGGGTTAATGATGGGTATAAGGTAAGTATAAGTGTTAAGCCATGGAGTATTGAGGAAATATCTGATAAATACATGGAATTAATCAGTAAGATGGTATTAAGTAAGGTTCATGGGGGGTTAAGGGTTTGAATGTAGCATCACTTATACCTTTAGTGTCTAAGGTGTTTTTTAGGAGTAGGGTTCCTTTCTTCGCTATAGTGGTTAATGTACTAACCTCTTACCTAATTAGTCTTTGGAGTAAGCACTTACTAATTACTTACCTACTGATTTTACTAACCATACTCACCTCGATATCACTCATATATGCTGAGAAAACATCATTAACCTCGGTATTTACCGGCTTAAGGATCTGTGGTGCTAAGGTTAATGTTATTAGGGGCTTCATACTTATCTACGCAGTACTACTTACGTTATTCTTAACCATAATTCAGTTAGTACTTCTTAAGGAGTTATTAGCCTTAATAGAGTTCATAGGCGTATTTACCGCATCCCTAACCTCACTAATCTTGGTAAAGGTGAAGTTTATAGAGCATGTTTAAACTACGTAGTTAGGGCTGAGGAAGTTGAGAGATGTGGTCATAGTGCTTAGTGATGTGTGGAAAATATATAAAACTAGCGAACATACTGCTGAAGCCCTACGCGGTGTTAGCATGGTTGTCTACAGGGGTGAGATCGTAGGTATTCACGGACCTAGTGGTTCAGGTAAAACCACATTGTTAAGGATATTAGCTGGTCTTGAAAGACCTGATAAGGGTGAGGTAATTGTTGATGGATATAACCTTAATTTACTTGATGAGAATGGTTTAGCCTTAATTAGGAACACCATAGTCGGGTACATACCTCAAGACTATGGACTTGTAGATACCTTAACAGTCTTCGAAAATATTGAGTTACCACTACTCCTAGCTGGTTACGATAAATTAAGTAGGTATAGGATTGTTAGTGAGATTATTGAGTATATAGGGCTTAAGGGTAAGGAGAGACTTAAGCCTAAGAACTTAAGCGGTGGTGAGAGACAAAGGGTTGCTATCGCTAGGGCTTTAGTAGGTACGCCATCAGTCTTACTTGCTGATGAACCAACAGCTAATCTAGACTGGTACAATGCTGTTAAAGTACTTGACCTATTTAAGAAGATAAGGGATGATTTTAATACAACCATAATAATAGTCTCACATGACCCTAGGGTACTTGAGTTCGTTGATAGGAGTATGGTTATGAGTGACGGTACGCTGAAGGAGGTTACGCCAAGGAAGGTCTAGGTCATACGGTCCGTGAACTCATCATTAATTCAGTCAACCCAGCTTTAATCATCCATATAAAATACTTGATTAACACCCTTAAATCGCTCACCCGCACAGAGGTACTTAGTCTTAAATGAGATGAGAATTCCTAGATATTCTTCATTTTTAATTAAATTGAAGTAATCGTTTTTGGTGAGGTTTTTAATACCTATTTAGAATGAGAACATGGTGTGTTAGTCTTGTCTAGTGGTGAGGGTTTGAGACCTAGGAGATTAGTGATTAAGGACGTCAATAGATGTGTTGGTTGCCAGTTATGTATGCTGGCATGCTCTAGGAGGTTTGCTGAGGTCGGCTTTGCTAAATCCGCCATTCATGTTAGGAGTGCTGGTGGTGTTGAAAGAGGTTTCGTGGTCGTTGTGTGTAGGGCTTGTAAAGACCCACCATGCTTAAGAGCGTGCCCCGTAGGTGCGATAACCCAACGTAAGGGTGGTGCTGGAGTAGTCGTTAATTACTCTAAATGCATAGGGTGCGGGTTCTGCAGGGAGGCGTGCGTCATCGGTGCTGTTATGTGGGACGACCTAAGTAATAAGCCCATAATATGTACTCACTGCGGGTTCTGTATTGACTTCTGTCCACACGGTGTTTTAGGTCTTGAAGAGGTGTGTTAGTCATGAGCTACATAAGGTACTTATCTAAGGTTCTATACATTGACTTAACAAGGAAGACTTTCTGGGTCGAAAGTAGGGAGGACCTCTTTAGTGAGTGGTTAGGTGGTATTGGTGTAGCTACACAGTTATATAAAGAGGAAATACCGAGTAAAGCTGATCCATTAGGTCCTGAGAATGCCATAATATTTGCTGTAGGACCATTCACTATGGCATATCCACTAGGCTCTAAGACCGTTGCTGTGTTTAAGTCGCCTTTAAATGGATATTTCGCTGAATCACACGCTGGTGGTAGGTCTGCTGCCGCCATAAGACTTGCTGGTTATGGCGCCATAGTAATTAAGGGCGCCTCAGAAAGACCCCTATACCTAGTCATAGATGGTAATAAGGTATTATTTAGGGATGCTGGTACGTTATGGGGTATGAGGAGCACCGAGACTGTAGGTAGAGTACTTAGGGACGCGACATCAGGCGCTGGTGTTAGGACTATTATGAGGATAGGTAAGGCTGGTGAGAGGCTCGTCAGGTATGCAACGGTGATTACCGAGACTTATAGGCACTTTGGTAGGTTAGGTCTCGGTGCGGTATTTGGTTCTAAGAAACTTAAGGCGCTAGTGATCATAGGTAAGGGAGGTTTCAAGGTACCTAACCCGAAGGAATATAGAGAGGTCTTTAAGGAGATTTACGAAACAGCGACTAAGTCCCCCGTCATGAGGAAGTACCACGACTTAGGTACGGCAGCTAATGTAATACCCTTAAGTAAGATAGGTGCTTTACCCACAAGGAACTTTAGTTCAGGTAATTTCGAGCATGCTGAGGAGATTAGTGGTGAGAAGTTAGCTGAGCACGTACTGGCTAGGAGAGTAGCTTGCTCTGGATGCCCTATAGCATGCATACATGTCGCAGCCCTACGTGAGCCTTACGGTGATGAGCCATACTTCTATAAGACAACATTCATAAGTTACGATTACGAGCTCCTATATTCCTTAGGCAGTAACCTAGGTATATCATCTAGGGAGGGATTACTTAAGTTAATATACGCTGTTGAGGAGGAAGGTCTTGATGCTATATCAACAGGCGTCATACTTGCATGGATTACTGAGGCCTTTAAGAAAGGGTTAATAAGCGAGAAAGAGGTACTCGCCAAGCCTGATTGGGGTAAATATGAGGAGTACATAAAGATCGTCCACAACATTATCAAGCAGCCTAACGAGTTCTATAAGGTGGCCGCTCTGGGAGTACATGAGTTAGGTAAGAAATACGGTGGTGAAGAATTCGCTATAGAGTTCAATAAGGTAGAACCTGCAGGCTACCACACAGGGCCACTGTTTATAGCTTCATTAATCATAGGTGCTAGACATAGCCACTTAGACTCAGGCGCTTACTCAATGGATCAGAAGCTCCTTAAGGCAGGTAAGCCTGTACCTGGGGTTAAGGAAGGTTTTAAGATGATTTATGAGGAAGAGAGTTGGAGGCAGGTGCTTAATTCATTGGTTATATGCCTATTTGCTAGAGGGCTATACAAACCTGAAGTAGTTCTTAAGGCGTTAAGGGGGCTAGGCTATAGATTCCGTAGTGTTGATGAGCTTAAAGAGTTAGGTAAGAGGATATACCTAAAGAAGCACTTAATTAAACTTAGTGAAGGTTATGACCCGCTAAAGGTTAAGGTGCCCAAGAGGTTGCTTGAGGTTAAGACAGCATTAGGGCCCGTGAATGGGGAGTACGTTAGGGGTATCGTTAAGGAGTACGTGACTACTGTAAGAGAAGAATCTAAAAAAGAATTACTTTAAAAACTTTTTCCCACGTAAGAATTACATCAGAGTATTCGCCAGTTTCTTAAACCCCTACTTGAATCTCCTATGGATAAATTCGACAATTGTTGGTTAGTCTCTACTCATAACCCATAAATACCCCCACCATCATATATTTAAAATGATTGTGTTGGGTGTAAGATATGGTGAAGTATAAAAAATACATTACAATAATATTTGCGCTCTTAATGTTAGCACCAATATTAATGGGTCTGCCAATAAAGGCCCAAGGACCTTATGCAGAAATAACTAGTAGTGGGCCAATAGCTGCTGTGCCTGGCCAGATCATAGAGATTAATGTGACAGTGTACTCTGAGGGCTACTACACAATAGCGCTAGTGGACACAGGCACGTTCTATCCAGAGATTTACAATTATATTGAGCTATACTTATTCCCTGGTGAGTACACATTTAGGCTATCGCTGCCTGAAGAGATGCCAGGCACTTATGTAACGCCGTACATCTACATAGGCACATGGCCATCACCAGTATGGGCTTATCCATCACCGAACACTACTGAGATATTCCCGAAGCTAATAGTGACGCCAACAATCACACCTAACGTCGATGCCTTAGGCAACAATAAGACATTAACGATTAAGGGTACAGGCTTCGAGCCCGGTTCAGTCGTTGACACCATGTACGCTAAGTGTCAGACAGCCTCATGTGGCGGCTTAGTAAAGAACTGGACGATATCACCAGCCATAACTGTAGGTGATAACGGAACATTCACGACTAGGTTATCCTTAGGTGAGTTACAGCCAACGCCGTATCTAGCTAGGGGTAAGTACTTGATTGAGACTTATGACGCTAGAGGCTATTCAGCTAATGCAACATTACTCATAGTACCACAGATACTCCTATCAACAACTGAGGGCTTCGGTGCTTGGAAGGCACCACCAGACAACGTAACGATTTATGGCTACGGCTTCAGCGCTGACGCAACCATAAAGCTAATCAAGTTCAGCAACACCAACTTCACGAACATATACTACGAGTTTGAGCCTGTAGTTGACTACAGCCCAAGAACCTCTTACTACGCTAGCAAGGTACTCCTAAAGACTGATGACAGTGGTTACTTTGAGTACACATTCAGGACATGGTACTGGGACTCCAAGAACGGTATATGGAAGTTCTACTGGGGCTTCGGAACGAACATGACTGCTGGTCTATACAACATCACAGTGGTTGAGGCACCAATCATCGAGTCAATAACTAAGAGCTCAACATTCACGATCAACAAGACCAACTACATAACATTCACTACATTAGAGACTGAGGCAGTATTCGGTACTAGTGTGTTAGTAAACGTTACTGCAACAATAATCGGTAGCGACCTAAGGTTCATACCCGTAGCCACCAACAGGAGCTTCATACTAGACCAGGTACTAGCAATAGACTTCACATACCTAGGTAAGGACTACAGGATCACAGCGACCAGATGGATCGACACAGGGACTGGCGACCACTACACAAGGTATGAGTTACTAAACATGACTGGCTACCCAGCAATACCGCCGGTCTCGCTATTCGTGCATGATGAGCTAATGACCTATGACTCGAGCATAGGCGCTAACGTCAGCGCCATATCATTTACTCCAGGCTATCCATCAGCAGGTCCCGGCGGCACTGAGCCCGTATCTGGCGAGAACCTAGCGTACAAATTCTCAGCGCTATTCTATGAGTACACTAACCAGATATTCCTAGTACTTAAGGAGAGGAGCAGAGAGATCTATAGTGCTGTAGCCTCAGTTTACTACAAGAACTACGACACTGGTACTGAGAAGACCTTCACTGGTAACATGACTATAGGTACCGACTACCTAACATACACGACTGACTGGTTTAGTGACCATGAGTGGAGGTGGAAGGTAACCTTAGTAGTAGCTAGGGACACGCTAGACGCTACAGCAACCCTAGAAGGCTACGTAATTAGGGAGGACACCTTCAGAGCCCCAGGCTACCTAGTAAGGCCGAGATTAGCTGTTGAGGCTGGTCAAGTACTGCCCGGTGAGGAGATAACGATATTAGCCACAGGATTCGGTCCAGGCAAGTTCTACACAGGCACTGAGAACATATTAACGCTAAGGCTAGACAACAGCACCTACCCGGTAATAATAGTTGATGCAGAGACTTCCTACGAGGACAACACTGTAGTACTAGGTAGGGACGGTAACGTCACCTTCGTAATGAGGCTGCCTGAGGACCTGCCATTCGGTGCTCACTGGTTATGGGGTAGAGACATTTATGGTTACGAGTACACGCTAATGCTCATCGTAGGTGCTAAGAACTACTTCGTAGTATTAGTGAGGGCTGTCATAAGTAAGTCAAACGTCGTTAGTGCTGCTCCAGAGACTGAGGTTACTGCTGCGGGCATGCATGTAGGTCTAAAGTTAGAGGCGTGTCCATGTGAGGAGTTCGAGGTAACTAAGGTATGTGGCTTTAAGGTATCATCAGCGATACCATGCGACTACCTAGGCGATGAGATAGTAGTTAATGGTTCTGGCTTTAGTCCAGGCACTGTAGTGAAGATATTCTTAAGGCCTGGCGAGATCTGGGTAGCTAAGGCAACTGTTAGGGAGGACGGTTCATTCACTGCTAGCTTCATAGTACCAACTATACCTGCTGGCGAGTACCAGGTAGTTATTAAGACCCCAACTGAGGAGTACATAGCACAGTTCTTCAACGGCACTTACGTATTCCCACCAGAGGAGTCAGTACTCATAGTCAAGCCTAAGGTACTGCTAACAAGCATCACTAGAAAGGACTTAATGCCGATACTAAGCGGCCCAGGCCTAGTTAGGGTAATCGGTACCGGCTTCAAGCCAGGCACAGTGATATCCGGCTTAGTAGTCAACAACACTGAGGTACTATTCACGCTAAACACCCACATAACTGGTTGGAGCGTTGACAGCAACGGTGTATTAAGAGCAACTACTGCGAGTGTTGAGCCAGCACTATATATACCGTTCTCTGACGAGGGCATCTATGAGGTAGCCTTAGTATACAGAGAGCCTGGAGCCCCGGAGCCTGATGTAAGTACTCCTGGTTACGTGGTAGTTGCTAATAAGGTACTGCATGAGATACCTAAGGTTCTAACGGGCTTAGGTAGCCTAAGGAGCTTAATTGAGGAGACGATACTACCTCAAGTAACATCAACCGCCAACATCGTAGGTGCCATACAGGGTGATGTAAGCGTAATTAAAGGCACTGTTGAGGCCATCGTTGGCGTATTAGGTAAGTTAGACACCATTGAGAGCAAGGTTAGCTCAATTGAGGGTAAGCTAGGTAAGCTAGATGACATATACAGTGCAGTGACAGGGTTAAGTGGGCAGCTCAATAACGTACTAATCGCCCTACAGGCATCAACAGCGGCACTAAACGCCTCAGTAACGCAGCTAGCTGCTAGCGTTGGCGAGATCTCAGCAGCTGTATCAACAATTAAGGACCAGATAATACCGTTACTAAGCAACTTAGCTACCAAGGACGACGTTAACGCAATAACCACAGCACTAGCACCAGCATTAGAGGACATAAGCAGCGGCATCTCAAGCATTAGTGACGCATTATCAAGCGTAAGTGCTGATGTAAGCGCTATCAAGTCACAGACTGCTGATGTAGCTACTAAGGCTGATGTAGAAGCTGTAAAGACCGACATCGGCAGTAAGGTAGACGCCATAATGCCGGTACTCTACGTAGCAGTAGTACTAGCATTATTAGCTTTCATATTTGCTCTCTTAGCATACACAGCAGCTAGGAGAAAGTAAGTAGTACCCTAAAACAATATTTTTATAAATAAAACTTTTTCTTGACGCGGAACTTCTATGCAGTCCTTAACGTTCCAAAGCACATATTCTTAAACCCTTAACTAATTTATTAGTGGAGGTCTAGATGGGTTATGCCGTAATTTTAGCTGGTGGTTTAGGTAGGAGATTAAGACCTTTAACTAGTGATAGACCTAAGCCCATGGTTGAGGTTGCTGGTAAACCAATCGTTGAGTGGCAGATAATGTGGCTTAAGAAGTACGGAATACGGACATTCATAGTACTTACCGGCTATTTAAAGGAGAAGATAATTGATTATCTAGGTAGCGGCTCTAGGTTAGGTGTTAACATAACTTATGTAGTTGAGGATGTACCTCTAGGTACTGGTGGTGCCATAAAGAACGCTGAAGGCATACTCAAGAAGATAGATAGATTCATAGTAATCAACGGGGACATAATAACTAATATAGACGTCAATATATTACTTAATTCATTAACGGATAAGTACTTAGCCTCAATAGCGTTGGTACCCCTTAAATCACCTTACGGCGTAGTTAAGGTTGATGAGGAAGGTAATGTAAGGTCATTCCTAGAGAAGCCACTGATTAAGGACTACTTAATAAATGCTGGGGTTTACGTAATGAGACCTGAAATACTCAATTACCTACCAGTGAAAGGCGATATCGAAAAAACCACGTTCCCTACATTAGCATCTAAAGGCCTACTTAGGGGTGTGATATTTGAGAATGTTTACTGGAGATCGATAGACACGCTAAAGGACTTAGAAGAGGTCAGTAAAGACATAGAAGATGGCGTAGTTAAGTTCTAATTAAGTTAGGGGGACATAATTATTAACCAAATAAAACTAATAAAACTACTCAGATACATATTTACGTTAAGTTGTAAACTTCTTTTTCTTTCCCTTAAACCCCTTAAGGTCTATCTTATCGATGGCTGTGCTCTCAACTTGGTATATGGAGAACCTACCCTTTCTCTTCTTATAAAGCTTTAAAGCACCCAGCTTAGATAGGTAGGAGAGTATCTTACCAACAAGTCTTGGGTCAGTATTGAACTCTTTAGCTATTCTACGGGCATTAACGTACTTAACTTTCTTCCTCTTGATCCACTTTATGATATCAGCCATGCTAATTTTCACAAATTAGCACCCTCCGAGTTCTAACCACAGTTTAGATAGTGATTAGGTACGTAATAAATTTTTAACCTAAGCGTACATTGTGATATAGGTGTGTTTAATTTATGTATATTAAGAACGTAAATGAACTGTTAATAACGGACATACATAAGGACATGATAGAACTCATTAATGAGGGCTTAAGGAGCGCGGATCCTGTCATAGCTATTAAGCGTAATGTTGAGTTAGTAGGTAATAAGTTAAGGGTGGTTGACGAGCATGTAGATCTGGGTCTATATGAGAGGGTATTGGTTCTGGGCATAGGTAAAGCATCGTTTAAGATGGCTCAAGGTATTGAGTCCGTTCTTGAGGAGGTGATAGATAAAGGGTTAGTAATAATGCCTAAGGGCGCCAAGGTAGATGCCTCCTTATTAAAGAAGATTAAGGTATTTTACGGTAATCACCCATATCCTTCACATGACACAATAAGATCCTCCTTAGAGCTTATTAAGCTAGCTAAGGAGGCTAATAAGAGAACCTTTGTTATAGTCTTAATTTCAGGGGGTGGGTCAGCGCTTTTTGAGGTTCTTCCTAAAGGTATAAGTGTTCATGACTTAACTAAACTTAATGAGTTACTACTTAAGTCTGGTGCTGACATAAGGGAGGTGAATACTGTTAGGAAGCACGTATCTTTAGTTAAGGGGGGTCAGTTACTTAGGTATCTTAACGGTGCTAAGGTATACGCATTAATAATTTCTGATGTTGTTGGTGACTACATAGAGTTCATAGCTTCGGGCCCTACAGCACCTGACACAACAACGTTCAGGGATGCTTACGAGGTTTTAGTTAGATATGGCTTATGGGATAAGGTACCTAAGAGCATTAGGGAGAGGATTAAGTTAGGAGTTGAGGGTAAAGTACCTGAAACCCCCAAGCCTGGTGATCCATTATTTAATAGAGTACGTAACTACATCGTGGCTAGCAATATCATTGCGCTAAGATCTATAGCTAAAAAGGCTAAGGAGCTAGGCTATAACCCACTCATACTCACATCACATATGGAGGGTGAGGCTAGGGAGGTTGGTAAATTTATAGCGTCAGTAATAAGAACGGTCAAGGAACATGACATACCAGTCAATAAACCAGCAGCATTAATTATGGGTGGGGAAACAACTGTTACCGTTAGGGGTTCAGGTGTGGGAGGTAGGAATCAGGAGCTGGCTCTCTCGGTGGCGATCTCTATAGCTGGATTAAGGGACGTTGTTTTCGCATCATTCGGTACTGACGGTATTGATGGCGTGACCGACGCGGCTGGTGCTATAGTCTCTTCAGAAACCATGAATATGGCTAAGGATGCTAGGTTAAACCTTAAGGAATATTTAGAGAATAACGACTCATACACCTTATTTAAGAAGTTGGGCCATCACCTAATAATCACAGGTGCTACAGGTACTAATGTTAATGATATAGCTATAGCTCTAATAAGGTAGGTACCGATGAACTATGCCCTGTCTTTAGCATCGGTACTATTGCTAGCTATAAGCTCGACTGTATTTCTGCTTCAGCATGTAATTTATTACTTAGGGATAAAGAGAGGTAAGTACGTAGATAACGCACCTAAAGAGAACTTAGGTACCCCATTAATATCCGTGGTCGTCCCCGTAAAGAACGAACCGCTAGAACTTATTGAGGAATTAATACGTAATGTTAACTCACTTAATTACCCTAAAGATAGGCTGGAACTAATTATAGTTAGTGATGATGAACCACCTTATAGTGATGAAGTTAAGAGTAAGGTCAATGAGCTAGCTAAAGAAGTAGATTTTAATATTAAGGTATTCATACGTGATAAGCCCATAGGCAGTAAGGCTGGGGCCCTCGCGTATGGCGTTCTTAGAGCTAGAGGTGATTACGTGCTGATAATTGATGTGGACTCTAAGTTAAGTAGTAACGCTATTAACGAAGGAATTAAGTGTATGGAGCAGGGATATGATGCATGTGTCTATAGGTGGTTGCCCTACCTTTTCTTTCCGACAAAGATAGCCTGTGCTGTATGTAAGAGTATGTACTACGTAGTTGATACTCTATATAGCGGTAGGAGTAGGTGGGGTTTCTTCGTATTCCCATTGGGGTCCGGGACTTTATTCCGTAAGGAAGCGCTTAAGGATGTAGGGCTTTGGGATTACGACATAATTCAGGATGATATGTGGATAGGAGTTAAGTTCATGAATAAAGGAAAGAGGATTAAGTACTTAGATAATGAGGGTATTAGGGTATCAGTACCATCAACATACACATCAATAAGGACACAGCAATTAAGGTGGGCTTATGGTGTTGCTCAAGTACTTCGTAAGGGCTTAAGAATGATCGTTAAGAGTAAGCTAGGGCTTCTGAAGAAGATCGAGGCAATATTCTTCCTATCTCAGTATGTGCCCACAATATTCTTGAGCTTAGGACAGGGGCTTTTACTTCTGGCCCTCTTCATAGATAAAATAGACCCTATGTATAAGTTCTTCTACATAAACATAGTGCCATTCATAGCCGCTGCCGCCTACGTATATCAGTTCATGGATTCACTAAGGAGGAGGGGATATAAGTTCTTCAACGCCCTAAGATCACTAGGTACTAACGCTTCCGTAGTAGCTACCATGATACCTGCACTGGCGTTAAATACCTTAAAAGGATTCCTAAACGTTAGAGAGGTCTATAAGAGAACACCTAAAGGTGTTCAAGAATTACTACATAAGAACGTAAGTCCCTATGAAGTATCATACCTAGCCTTCGCTGTATTTGCATTCACGTTTGCATTAACTCATAACTTCATATTTACCGCTATGTTCTACGCGTTGATAACCGCGGCAATACTATATACATTAATAAGGTCAGGGATGAGAATTAAAGAATGTAAGCTCCTTCAGTAATTAATAATTTAATTCTAAAGGCTTAACATACCAACTGACCTCAGCACCACCTATAAGCACCCTATAAGTACCTTCACTCTCAACATACTGAAGTATACCCCTCACCAAAACCTCCTTACTATGATATAAAAGGAACGATAGGAAGTAATCATAACTAATTATTGAGGAAATCCTTACATTCTTTAAGCCCTTAATAACCTCACTTTCAATTACCTTGACTATGGAGGGATAGCATATAGTTTCATATGTGGGTTTTAACTTAGCCCTGACCTCAATAGAACCTAAGTTCCTAACTGAGTATTCAGTTCTAGATGTTTTAGTATTGACGTATATGACATTGACTACCGTACCCTTATACATGAATCTCTTACATATAGGTAATACATGATCTTTAAGCCTGGGATCTAATCCTCTCTTACTGAACTCTCTTTTAACCACGCGCTTTACGTAGGTTCTTGGCAAGGGTTCAGCTACATGCCTAATTACCTCCATAAACTTCTTAGCACTTAACCACCCATAAACAACTAGGTCTATATCCGACATCTTAGGGTTATGCATACCCACAAGTATGGAGCCAGTAACACCTAAGTCATCGATACTGACACCTAACGAGTATAATTCAAGACATAAGGAAGTTAACTTACGCTCTAACTCGTCTTTAGGCTCCTTTAATACCACCTTAAGCCTGGTGCTAGGTATTAGATGCTGCATAATATCTTTAACCCTAAGTATGGGCGTTAAGGCATCTAGTATAGGGTCATAAACACATTCCTGATACTCAGTACAGTTACGCCTTAACTCTCTGACATCATAAACCTTAAGTACTCTCTCATAATATATACCATCCTTAAACCAAGGAGTTCTTCTATACGTAGGTACGTACTTTATGTAGGCTATGATATAGTTGAGCGGGTGTGTATTACCTACAACAACATATACTTTACCCTCCCTATCAATAAGTATGTCATGGTCTAAGGGATCCCTTAGTAACATTTCCTCTACCTAAACATATGTTTCTTAAGCCTTAATAACTAAGACCCTAAAATATTATTGATGATGAAGCACGAGCGTAGTGATTAGTGATCTAAAGAAGTATTTAGGGCTGAATTTAAATGAATGAATTAATAATTAATTTAGGCTACGTAATTTATGGTGAAGATTTTAAGGTCCTAAGAGATTGTCACGTGACCATAGACTCTGATGGGATCATAAGTGAGGTCGGGTATGGATTCCTAGGCGGTTATAACACTATCAACATGTATGGGGACGTAGCTATTCCTAGGTTCGTAAATTCTCATGTTCATGTAGCTGATTATTCCTTCTTGGATCAAGGTGTTAACTTAAGTCTGGAGGAGCTTGTTGAGGAACCCAACGGGCTTAAGTATAGGTTATTAAGTAGGCTGAGTCCTGAGATGTTTAAGAAGAGAACGACCGGCTTGCTTAAGGAGCTACTTAAGCAGGGCACTTACGCCATCTGTGACTTTAGAGAGGGGGGTCTTAAGTGGTGTTCTAACGCCTATGAGATAAAGCAGAGGTTTAGAGAGGTTAAGTACTTAATCTATGGAATGCCCGTAAGCAAAGACCCTAATGAATTAAGTAAGGAGTTAAGTTTACTGAGGGACTACGTTGATGGTGTAGCCATCTCAACACCTACATACTATAGTGTTGAATTCCTTAAGGTCTTAGGTAAGGAAGTGAGGTCGTTAGGTCTGAAGTTAATGACTCATATAGCCGAGACGCTTAAGGTTAGGGAATCTATGGATTTAGAGTTAGCCATGAATTACTTAAAACCTAACGCAGTTGTTCATGGGACATACTTAAGTAAGGATGATTTAGAGTTACTTAAGTCTAAAGGTATAACGCTAATAATATGCCCTAGAGCTAATGCGTGGTTTAAGGTGGGTTTACCGCCATTGAAAGATATTTATGAGTTAGGTATTAATGTTGGGTTAGGGACTGATAATTGCGGTTGGAATAAGCCTGATCTATGGAGAGAGATCGAGTTTCTGATATACTTGTTGAGGATCAAACTAAACTTTACTGATTGGATATGGGTTCTGAAAGCATTGACTATAACCCCATCGAAACTCCTTGATGTAGAGCCTCCATTGATTAGAGAAGGACTTAAGGCTAACTTCATGATCCTTAACGGTGATTTATTAGGTGTTCCATACTCAGGTGATGTATTACTAACTATACTTAAGAGGGGTTCCTCTGAATACGTTAAGGCAGTGCTTACGGACGGGGTCTTAAGGTATGTCTAGCTGTAAGCCTTACGTTATAGTCTATGTGACTGAAAGCGTTGATGGAAGAATAGCTAGTAAGGTAGGGTACAGCAGGTTTAGCTGTAAGTACGACTTAATTAGGCTACATAAGGTTAGGGCTAAGGTTGATGCTATTGTCGTTGGTGCTAATACCGTAATGAGGGATGACCCATTACTAACCGTTAGGTATGTTGAGACCTATAAGCAACCGATTAGGGTGATTATCGATGGTTACTTAAGAATACCTTTAAACTCAAGGGTTGTTACTGACAAGACATCAAAGACCGTAATCTTCACTTCAGATAAAGCACCTAAGGATAAGGTCGAGAAGCTTAGGTCATTAGGCATTCAAGTCTTTATACTAGATGAGGGACCCTTAATACGTATTTCTGACGTACTTAACGTCCTATGTGAGGAGTTAGGTATTAGGAAGGTACTTGTTGAAGGTGGTGGGACCCTACTATGGCATTTCTTTAAGGAGGGTTTAGTTGATGAGGTTAGGGTAACCATATCGCCTTACGTAGTTGGTGGGGTTGATGCTATCAGTATGGTTATGGGTGAAGGATTTAATGATGAGAGAGATTTATTTAGGCTAGAACTAATTAAGGTTGAGATATGTAGATGCGGAGGTGAGGTACATATTGTATATAAGAAGGCTTAACCCCTACTTAACGCCCTTACTAGTAGTATTGATACTTACGTCATTAAGCGGTTATATTGGAGTAACTCAACTAACTAAGACGGAGTTCATGGAATATAAGGTTCTCTACGCAATCAACATAACAGTAATTAACCAAAACCGTAGCGCTACAGGTATAGCTACAGCAACTATAAATATAGAGGTTTCCCCAATAAACTCAACACACATGAACGTTATTGAAAGGTACAGGATAGACACACCACCACTTTATACTGGTGATCCAGTACTGGGTAATGTACTATTAGAGCAGCTTAGGGACTTAATAGGCGAGAACAATAGTGTTAGGTCAGATATTAGACCAATATATGACGGTACGGTATTCCATGATGTAAGTGACATAGATAGATCTAAGTGTGTCGAGTTTGAAGTTCCAAGGATAGGTATTAAAGTTAATGTCATCAACGTATCAGCAGTAACTAATGACACACTAATGAATGCACTTTATGATTGTAGAACAGGGTTACTCGTAGCTTACTACTTTAGATATAGGCTTCACGGCGAGGTCTCGGGTCTTAAGTATGAGGCTGTAATATCTGTACTTAGGTGGATAACTAATACTAGTGTTGAGGGCGTAATAAGTAAGAACATCACCCAGGGTGGGGGCATGAACATTACTGACTTACTAAGTAGGACTGATACGCTTATATTCATAACTGCTATAGTAGTTGTGCTTACATCATTGATAGCCTTATATAAGTACCTAAAGAGGAGGGCATACTAAGTTATTGTTATGTTAGTTACGTTCATTAATATGTGGATAATATTACCCTGCCTATTAAGATACGTAAGTTCTAGACCGAGTAATATTATGTAATTGTTACAGTAAGTCGTTAGTGGGGTGCTTAAGGTTATAATACCATGTTCATCTACAGGGAGAGTTGACCAGTAAAGAACTTCCTCATCATTAGCTAGGTAAGGTATATATCTTAATGAAACTTCACGATTATTTATGTATACGGTATGTTCGTAAATACTATACTTAGGTGATATAGGTACGCCGCTTAATATGTCTTGAACTCTAATGATCTTCATGACTGCCTTAACCCTTAATGTACCTAAATCATTATTTTCAGTCCATATGGAGTATGTTAGGTTAGTAACTACATTGACGTTAGCTAATTCACCTATACTAAACGGTATGACTAGGTACACATACATAACTGGCCATGTACCATTAGGTAACGTAATATTAAGAACTAAATCATTAGGTCTACTAATCAATGCCCTGCCATCCTTAACATCAACTACTAAGTAATTTTCGCTAATGTAGTACATATATACATCGTAATAAGTGTACATAGGGTTTATGAAGTCTTCGGAAGGATTGGTTATTATAGGTCCATAACCAGTTATTACTAAGAACCTAATATCATTAATTAACAATTCACCATCAAGACCTCCCTCCCCCTCCTCACTTTCACTAAACGTACTTAGGTTAAAGTGGTAGTAGTTGCCTAACTCGGTTATTAATGTTAATGTGTAGTTACGGGTTAAGTAGTTGTTTAGCTCATTTTTACTAATGACGTAGCATGTTGAGTTAACGTTCGATATATTCATGTAAGTACTGTTAGCAAGTATGGCTAGCGAGATCCTGTAAGGCTCTTTATTAGTGCACAAGCTTATATCTTTCTCTCTCTGTATTATGTAGATCTGTTCTCCTGATGCCTTTATCATTTCTGATGCTTCTCTGAAGAATTCTGCATTACTTTCCTCAAGCCTATGTACATAAAGTATTAATGAGGAGGTGATGCTTATGGATATAAAGGCTATTACTATAGCCGCGTAAACAGTAGATACCCCTCTCACATTAATCACCCAAAACAGGTACTTTATTTACAGTGCCATCTGGAAGTATAATGTAAAGATTACTACACATCAACTTAGTGGTTAAGTGGTCCTTAGGTCCTACGGTTATGTTATAAATTATGTCAGTATCTTCGCAGAATAATCTCAAGGTTAAAGTTTCATCCATTACGTTATAGACAACTAATAGTAATGTGTCATTAATTAAGTAACCTAACGTAACTACCCTAAAATTCTTAATCCTCATGTTAACCTCATTAAGCGCCTGCATGGATGTGTTAACGTCACTTAAGATCACCGAACATATAGATATAGCTATACTTAGCAATATTAAATCAATCATTAGTGAGTTCATTTAGACCCCAAGGATATGGGGAGCTTATAAAATGTAATGGTGGTGATTTAAAGTACCTACATAGTTGATAGCACCTTGCCTCTGGTCTTAGCTATTACGTGCCTCTTATATATTGCTTGAATTAAATACAAGTAATTCTTAGGTATGTAAGTATCCGACTTAATGACTATTAACCAATCCTCAACACTAATACTTAACTCCCTAACACCTATTAACTCACGTAAGGAGTTCCTTAACTCATCAACATCAACATTAGGTAACTCATCACATAACTCCCTATTGAACTTACAGCTATCCCAACAAACCTCATCATAATGTGAGGCATTGGCAGCACACGCTGTTGGGTAGTAATTTAAACCTAGCCTATCACATAATTTAGCTACCCTACCCTTAAGGTCACTAATCATTATGGGGATCTGCTTCCTACCACTGGGTAGCCTCCTTAACCTACTGACTATATAACTCAAATCTAAGCCAGCATCCCTTAGCCTCTCAAGTATGTCTTTAGTAACCCTTAATGTTCCGGCAACAACGCCTTCCGCGCCGTAAGACTTCGCGAGCTCCAGTAATTCATTAAGTACTCTGTCACTATGTCCAGGTATTATAGGTCTTAAGAAGAGGGCTACCCTATAACCAACCTTACTTAAGTTAGCTATACTTTCAAATCTAAGTTTAGGTGATGGTGCCTTAGGCTCCAACCTACCATCAATATCTATAATCGTTACCAAAACACTTAACCTAGGCATTAAACTCCTTAAATCCTTAGCTAGTTTTAAAGATATGTACGCCTTAGTAGAGACTTGGGTGTGGTTCTTGAGGTAAGTACTTATGGCTTTAAAATATTCGAGAGTTCTGTTAAGTATTGCTGGGTGAAAAGGCTCTGTTATACTGCCTATAGCTAGGTAAGTGCCTTCCTTACCTAAAGCAACGTTGGGATTCTTACTTACAGCATAAGCTAATTCTAAACCTGTTAATGGGTATGGGGATATTTTATCGAATGGAAAACCCATATCCTTAATATAACAGTAGGTACATTCATAAACACATCCAATACCTGGATGGATAGTTAACCCACAATCCCTAGGCTCTCTCTTAGCGTGGTAGTCATTATTAGCTCTCTTTAATCTATCATTGCTTATTAAGTTTTTTAAGTGGTTCAGGACCTTACGCTTATGCTCAATAACTTCTAGGAGTGAGGCCAACTAGATCCTCCTCAGCACCAGAAACCGTTCATCACTAATCGGTCAATCTAGCCCTCATCACCATATAGACCAATTTGTTAGGAATCTTAAATTAATTTCGGGCATTCATACTTGAAGGGGCATTCATTACATAAGGGTTTCCTAGCCTTACACACCCTCCTACCAAACTCTATGAGAAGTAGGTGAGCTTTCAGATAGAGCTCTTTAGGTAACTCCCTATGAACAAATTCTTGAATAACGAAGTAATCAGAAGAAGCTACAAAACCCATTCTCCTTAAAACTCTTCTTATGTGGGTATCTATAGGAAATACTGGGAATCCTCTATACATAAGAAGAAACACATCTACCGTTTTAGGGCCTAAACCCTTTAGCCTCATTAAGAACACTCTTAATGTTCGTGGGTTTTCTTTAGTTAAAAATTCCCTATAATTCACGCCATTAAGTACTTTAGCTAAGTTAATTATGACCTCATACCTCCTCTCATAAAGTCCAGCAACCTTTATAGCATTAATAACTGAGTCTCTAGGCATCTTCAGTATTAGTGATGGGGTTATTTCCCTATAGCCACATAATTTCTTAAGCTTACTGAAAGCTTTAATGGCGTTCTTATCTGATGTGTTTTGAGAAAGTATAACACCTATTAAAAACTCAAAGGGATCTAACTTCTCTTTAACTAATTTAAATGCTATAAACCTATCTTCAGAGATACCTAATGACTTATCTATAGTGTTAACAACATCTATTAACCTCATAATTAAACCCAGCACGCATTACCCTGATTCTATAATAGTAACGTTGTTTCTCATTATTGATAATTCAGGTATCCACATCATCAATAGCTCAACGGGTTTATCAGGTAATGGGTTAGTATACTTGCATGACGTTAATGACTGCCCTAATAAGATCTCTAGAAGCCCTTTTGGCTTCTCAACTTCAATTACTGGGGTACCTAAGGGTAAGTTAGCTAACTTGCGTGCTTCCTCAATAGCATCATCTAATGACCCTATACCATCAATGAGACCGACTCTTAATGCGTCTGAAGCTATGTATATTTTTGCCGTAAATACTTCAGGGTTCACGTTAGGTCTATGGGCTAAGACCCTATTCTTAAATACTTCAGCAACATCATTGGTTATATTCTTAAGTATTTCATACTCATCCTTAGTCATATTTCTAAATGGTGTTAGGATGTCCTTATACTTCCCTGCTTTTACTATAGTTACATTCACTCCTAGCTTCTCAAGGAGTTTATTTATGTTTATTACGGTAGCAATAGCACCTACGGAGCCCACAATTGTGTGTGGTGAAGCAATGATCTTATGCGCAGGTAAGGCTATGTAGTACCCGCCACTAGCCATAACATCCTCAGCGTAAACGACAACTACTTTGCGTTCAGCTAGTTTCATCATTAATCTATAGATTTCTTCAGAAGCGGTTGCTGAACCTCCAGGGCTATTAATAACGACCACAACAGCCCTTATGGTTGGGTCATTAATTACTCTATTAGCTAATTCTCTAACATCGTCGGGGTTTATTACCGAGCCATCGAAGAACATTGGAGCATACGCTATCTGACCCCTTAACTTAATTATAGCTATGTACCTAACTAGTCTTGGTGTGAATGTAGTTATTGCTGTATACATAAGTACACATCCAACAACGATCGCTACTAGAATTATGGCTATTAAGGTAAGTCTCTCCATGAACTTCACACCTAAGTAAATATTTAGAGCTAGCTAAATATAGGTAATGCTAACTACAAGAACTTGCATAATAAGAGACGCAAACTTACTCAAGTAGTTTATCTATTATGGCTATAGTGAGCCTAGCTAGGGCCAGGAAGTTAGCCACTAGGAGAAATAATACGCTACCCATGAGTAAAACCATTAAGAATTCAGGGGATGTAAACATGAGGACAAAGTCCTTTAAGTGAGTACCTGTAGCAAGCAGGAGCAACCCTACCACATCAATAAACGTAACCTTAACGAGATATTTGTAGGCAGTATTTGATAATAAGCTCCTAACCCTCACAGTATCAACCCTTCAATAATAACCTAACCCATGGATAATTATTAAAAGGCTATTGCGTATGACATAAGTAATATCCCAGTATTACCCATATATAACTCCTTTCTTCTCTAGGTATTTCAGTATCTCCTCACGTAACTTAATTAATAACCTTCTACGATCCTCCATGAGAACAACATCAGTATATCCAAACACTACGATATTATGGGCGAATGGTGATGGGACATACCTAGGCTCCGTAACCTCAATCTTTATAACACCTTCCTCAACCCACTTAATCACCTTAAGTGCGTTATCTACATCCATGTAATCCTCAAGAATTTCTCTGAAAGTCTCCTCATATATTGGGAATCCAGGAATGTTCTTAACTATGTTTAACAGTACCTCAGAGTTAAATTGACGTCTCGAAATACTTGTTTCACTACCCTTATACCTCCTTAAAATAGCGAATGACCTTTCAGCACAGTGCCTAAACCTACGCTTAAATAATTCAGTTCTTTCAATGACCTTCCTAACTATGGGGATTAAGTTCTTGCTTGATAACTCATAAACCAGCTCCTTAACCTCATCAGTAGATATCTCTATGGGCATAGGTAATGTGAGCATGAATCCATTGTCAGTTACAGTAACTCTTACATTGCAGTCGAAGTACTTACTAAATATGTATGCGTAGGCACGCGATAGTACGTTATTTACCTTCCTACCGAATAATGTATGGAATATTACGTTTAATGTGTAGTCATAGTTATTGACCCATAACTCAATAAGTACTAACCTATCTGAAGGGACTAACCCATCAGTAAATTCTATTTGCTCCTTGAAGTAATCGTAGATGTAGTTAGCTAGATCATCATCTATATTGTAATTCTTCATTAACCATTTAATGACCTCATCCTTATCTTTGGTCTTAATCAATTCACTTAACTCCCTCCTAAACCTACCCACACCTAGCGCTGAATCGAAGGCTAATGGTAGCATCTCTGAATACCAGCTGGGCACCGTGGGTCTAGCATGCTCCTTCCTACGGACATACACCCTCAACCCATCAGACCTCACAAACTCATAGGTCCTACCACCTAAAACGAAGACGTCGCCTGGGCTTAGTATCTCAACAAAACTCTCCTCTAAATCACCTACGTACCAGCCACTCTCTAGAAACACCTTTATCTTAGTCTCATCAGGTATAGTACCTGAGTTTAAGTAGTAAATCATTCTAGCCCCTCTCTTCCTACCGAAGATTCCTTCCTCCTCATCATACCAAATCTTAGAGTACACATTGGCTAGCTCTAGGTCATCAGCGTAGTAGCCGGCTAAGTACTTAAGTACCCTAATGAACTCCTCCTTAGTTAAGTCCTTATAGCAGTAAGACCTCTTAATAATTCTATAAGCCTCATCAACCTTATACTTCCTCTCCAAGGCTAGACCAACTATGTGCTGAGCTAAAACATCTAGGGGTTTCCTAGGTATCTTAACATTATCTAGCTTCCTCTCAGTAGCCAACTTAGCAAGAACAACACACTCAACCATGTCATCCCTATCAACAACTATGACCCTACCCTTACTTACCTCAGTTATGTAGTGACCTGCCCTACCAATCCTTTGGAGGAGCCTAGTTACGCTCTTAGGACTGCTAAGTAGCACTACTAGATCTATATAACCTATATCTATACCTAACTCAAGGCTAGTTGAGGAGACAACGCATCTAAGTAAGCCGTTCTTTAATTTCTCCTCAACATCTAACCTAACATCCCTACTTAACGAGCTATGGTGAGCTTCAATCCTATCAGCATCAACTATACCGTTCTTCTCAAATATCTTACGGAGCTTATATACCACCCTCTCCGTAGCGCTCCTAGTGTTTGTGAATACTAACGTAGTTCTATGCTTAGATATTAGGTCTGTAAGCAATCTATATATGGCTTCATTAACCTCCTCGGCAGACGCATGTAGTAGGTCTACCTTAGGTGCTATGACCTTAATGTCCATAGGTTTAGCGAATCTAGCATCAACGATTACGCAATCCCTAAAACTATCATCATCCCTTAACCCGACAAGGAACTTAGCGACCTCCTCAAGAGGGGCTATAGTAGCACTTAACCCAATACGCTGTACGGGTCTCCCAACTAGGTTCTCAAGCCTCTCAATACTTAACGATAAGTGAACACCCCTCTTAGTACTCGCCAACTCATGTATCTCATCAACAATTACCCAACGAACATTACTCAATAACTTCCTAAACTTGGGCGCTACAAGTATGATAGCTAATGACTCGGGCGTTGTGATCAGTATGTGTGGTGGGTTACGTAACATCTTTTGCTTTTCGTAAGGTGATGTATCGCTAGTCCTCACCTTAACCCTGATCTCAGGTAGTTCCTTATTGAAGAACTCCTTAGCAATCTTCCTAATACCTTCTATAGGCTCAATTAAGTTCCTTCTTATATCATTATTTAAAGCCCTTAAGGGAGACACGTAAATAGCGTATACGGAGTCCTCAAGTAATGATTCCTCACCAAGTCTGTATAACTCATCTATTATCGCTAAGAAAGCAGCCAAGGTCTTACCAGTACCTGTAGGGCTTGATATAAGGACGTTATGTCCCTTCTTAATTAGTGGTATGGCCGTACGTTGAGCTGGTGTGAATTCACTGTACTTACTGGTGAACCATTTAGCTGTGTATGATCTTAAGTAGGTTAGCACCTTGGCGTCACTTACCGAATCGTTAGCGTATATTATCATCTTATTGCTTACCCTACCTAATTAGAAACTAACTTACTTACTGGGTTTAAAAGCATATCACTACCTCGCATTAGGTACTGACTTATTAAGCGTCTCCCCAAATATTGTTCACGGGTTAGGGCTTGAAGCTTAGGTACTTTGCACTATTAATTATCGCAATATTCATTATATCCGCATTATACGGATACTTTACGACTTCTAAAGAGGCTGAGGGACTTAATGTATTTGAGGTCTATAAGGTTGTTATTGATAAAGACCCCACACTAATTTCATTTGCCTTAATAATTTTCCTGAATAATGTTAAGGTAGCTATATTATCGATAATACTGGGCCCGACGTTAATAGTCCCTGTAGCAATAATGGCGTTCAACGGGGTCATCTTAGGTCAGGCCATAGCAGTAAACACTGCTCAAGGAATGCCCTTAACTAACATATTACTTCTAATATTACCGCATGGAGTTATTGAGTTAACGGCTTTCGTATTAAGCAACTCTATAGGTTTATACTTAGGTATTCAGTCATTAAGGAAGTACGTTCTCCGTAGAAAGGAGATAAGTCTAATAAACGAGCTATATGGATTAATGAAGTACATCAAAATAACGCTTATATTACTGATGATTGCAGCACTCATAGAGGCTTACGTAACATACGCAATAGCGCTTCTTCTGAGTGCTCATAAGTAAGAAGCATATGATATCATACTACTTTAAGGGGGTGAGAACCATATATAGCTATATAGCTATATATGAAGCGAGGTGGCATTTCGTGTTTCCATAGAGTATACATAATATATTCAATAGACGCCGAAAATGATGGGACCTGCTACAGTATTGTTGAAATAACTTTCCTTATGTTTGCTGGTAGGTCCATGTAGTTTACTTCTTCAGCGTCTTTTGTGTCATGTTCCCATTCTTCTAACTTACCTTCCTCTTTTTCTATGACGTGTATGAGGTTTCTTGATATCACTGCGTACATCCTGCCTTTACTATCCTTATATAGCTCGACCAAGAACTTATTACTCCCTTTATTAATTAAGTATTTCTTCTCTAGACTAACAGCTATCATTGTGCATACCCTAAGGATTTTATAGTGTGGTTATGGTTTTTAAGGTTTTAAGAAAGTAGTTCTAAGCTTGATATCTTCCTAAGTATGTCTGTTCTAGTTATTAGCCCTACGGGCTTACCCTCATCATTAATGACTAAGAGCCTGCCTATATTTTTCTCAAGCATTAACTTAATGGCTGATAGTATGTCGTCCTTATAGTTTATCTTAATTACCTCCTTCCTCATGTATTTAGTTATTGGTGCATCAGTATCGTTATTAACTATGGCTTTAAGTATGTCAGCACTGGTTATTAATCCTAAAACATTGCCTTCCTCATCAATTACCGGGACGCCCCTAATACCTTTATCACTAAGTACCTTAGCCGCCTCCTTAACGGTTATGTTCGGTGGTACGTAGATAAGGTCCCTACTTATTAAGTTCTTAATTATCTCCTTAGGAATACTGACTACCCTACTAACATCAATAACCACTTCCCTCCTGTACCTATCAATACATAGTACCTTACCTTCAATAACTAACCTAGAGTAAGGTATTGGACCCACCTTAAGGACATCCCCCTCGCGTATTTGAGAAATATCCCCAATAACTCTTAATACAGCCTTATTACCTAACCTATTAGTTATGTCCATAAACTCAATATTAGTTACCTCTAAATCGAGCTTAACGTTATTCTTAACTATCTTAACACCGCTAATTAGAGGTATTGTTGGTGATCTTAAGAACTCATAAGCCTTAAGCGTAGGCCTATAGCCGCCTGCAGGACCTGTCTTACTGTCAACGAGTCCTAAAGCCTTTAAACTAGCGATTATATTTCTTATGGTACCTTCATTTTTATTTATAAATATTGCTATGTCCTTACTCTTAATCAAAGATTTCTTTTTCTCATATAAAGTTACGAGTGCTTGAAGAACCTCTCTCTGACTGTAAGTTAGTACATACACAAGATTTCCCTAAAATTGAGTGAGTTTAATGGATTTATAATTTTTTATAATTCCGTTATTAACTATTACGATGGTTAAGTAAATTAACTCATATTAAATTAAGTACGATTAGATTCCTTACGTTTTACTTTAACTAACCCCCTTAAGTTGAGTCCGTAAAGTGCTTGAGCTACTTTCACTAAGTATTCATCACTAGGAACAGCCTTAGGTATACCTAATTCGGCGCTTAATGCATGTTTCTGTAACTCCTTATTTAAGCTATTCCTTATCCTACCCTTCTGTATGTCGTCAGCAACTACTGCTGCTATGAAGAACTTAGCAAACCTCCTAACAGTATCTGCCTTCTCAGGAAAGATAGCGTAAGAATTCCTAAGTAAGTTAATCATGAAGCCTCTATCACGGAAGTCTAGATACATTAGTGTGAAACCAAATCTTAGTATCCTTGAAAGCGTTGGATCATCGAGATTGGGGAATAACTTAATGATATTTTCTCTAGCCTCTTCAGGGGGTTCATTAAGTATTGACTCAGTAGCCCTCTCAAGTTTTACTTCATAATCAAATACCTTAAGTAATTCCGGATAGTCATCAAGTATGTTAAGACCATACTTAGCTATTATATATAGTGATGTGAGCTCCTTCTCATAAATGTCTGGTGGCTTTGAGGCACCTCTAATAGGCTCTAAATCTCTTTCTTCAAAATACTTCTTAAGTAAGTCAACTATATATTCCCTAGAGTACTTACCCTCACCAACAACGCTACCTAAAACATCCACGTAAGTCTTAACCCTTTGACGTTTAAGATCCATACTCACCTCCTCCTTAACCTGTATACGGTCTTAACACCTAACTTCACTTGTTCAATATAACCTGATTTTATTAACCTTTTCAGTCTCCTATAGATCGCTGACCTAGGTATCCCAGTATATTTAATTAATTCTGAAGCAGTTAAATCGCCTCTCTCCCTTAAGGTATTGATTATGAGTTTATCCCTATCGTCTAGGTACTCCATCAATGCTCTACTACGTGTTTTCCAAATAAGTAAGCCTATCGCGACTAACGTTAATAGTATAGCGATAACTACAAAAACCCATTGCGTGGGGGGCGTGGTGATTGACTCTGTAGGCGTTGTCGTGACTGACGCGTTACTGACGTCAATAAGCTCTAAGTACCCACTACCGTTGAACACAATAACTATTTCATCATTTACCAGGCTAAAGGACTGTATTGAGCCACTAACGTTCACGGGTATTAAGCCTTTCCTTAAAATAACTTCATAAGTAAACGGTAATGAGGTATTCACCACTAAAACCCCATTCTCAACGCTAGCTATTAACGAAGTGTAATTAACGTGTATAATTAAGTGCTTAGGTGAGTAAATCATTATACCATCACTAGAAACCCCAGCAACTACTTCGGAGTTATTTACCTTAACAAAACCAATAACCTCACCTACGTAAGGTATTAAATAGAAACCTTCATCAACATCTAATGTTATAGTGACTAAAGCATGAAGTCCCTCAATAAATATAGAATACTTAAACACTGTGAGCTCCGAACATACCAAGTAACCATTAGCTAAGGACAAAACAAGTATTAGAGCAGTAATTAAGCTCAAAGCCCTGGCTAAACGCATTAATTAAACCCTAACCTCATTTTAATGAAATAAAGATAATAAACTTACTTCTTAAGATCTCTAATTAAGGTAGGTACTTCATACTTAAGTATCTTAACATAAGAATCAGGGAAATCTAGGTTAATTATTAGCTCATCGTTAACCTTCTGCAATCTCCCCTTGACCTCTAAGTACGTGCCTACACCAAGTTCAGTAAACCTAATACGGAGAGATGTAAGCTTAACAACATCATCACACCTTAAGTGCTTATCAGATGTATCAACCACCTTCATAATGTAAGTGACGGGAGTTAGGTATGCTTGTGAATCATCAATAACGAACCCACGTAAATACACATAATCCAAGTCTTTAACAACATCACTACATATCTTAGGTTTTGAGCAGGTCACGAACCTTAACGTATACTTAAACCCTTTAAAAACACCTTGAAGAACTTTATACCTAATAATGTTTAAGTAACTATTCAAGTCAAGTACTTCACCAACCTTCGATACTTCATCAATGAATTCATCCTTAGTTATGTGTTTAAGTATACCGCTAGTAAATAACCTATGTAAGCTCTGCACCAACTGCCTACTTAATTCTACATTAACTCCATAAATAACTAAATCTATATCTGATGACCTAGTTGCTTTACCTATAAGCAGACTACCTGTTAGTCCAACCCTAACCTTAAGTGAGGAGTTAAGTACTTCTATGAGTTCTAAAGCTATCCTATATATGGGTTTATCAACGTATTTTACTATATACTCCATGTACTCACAGGGATTAAATACCTCAGATATATCGCTATAAGGTATGACGGGTACACGCCTACCTAAACATCTAAGATACTTTAAGTAACTACTGTATTTAGGTACTTTCTCAATTAATTTAAAGCATTCAGATAACTTCTTTACCTTAATCCTATCAACATACCTAGGTATGGCTATAACACCGTAACTAGGCTGAACACACCCCTTAACGACCCAGTAACTCCCATCGTTAAGCCTTACGAAGTAACCCTCTATTAAGCCGTTCATACTTAAATCCTTACGCACTAACTTGTTGATCTAAAAACTTATTTTTTAGCTGAGTTTATAATATTATTTCAGAGATTAACAGTACTATAGTAATGCCTGAAGTGATGTCCAATGAAGTACGACATAGTAATAACTACAGACAGAACCATGATGAGTAATCATCACGGTAAAGAGTTTATTGGTTTCATGGCCACAGGTCCTGCAATGTTCCTACCTGAATGGTTATGGATGTGGTTATGCTGTCCTAAACCCAAGGTGATGCCTGATGGCAGACCTATAGAGGCACCTTACGGCTTAAGGAAAATTGAAGCTAAGCTCATAGATGCAGGGTTTAATGCTGCAATAATAGACCCTGATTATTTAAGTAAGTACTTAGATAGTGCTAAGATATTAATGATAGGTCACCACGATTTCTTTGCCTTTGGACCACCAAGCTCTGAATGGTGGTTAATAACTAATAGGGAGCCTGTTAATAGGAAGAGCTTTATTAAGTTAATGGAATCTAGAGAAATACGTAAGGCCAAGGAGAGAGATCTCAAAATAGTTGTTGGGGGTCCGGCAGCATGGCAGTGGTTATGGGAGCCTGAGTTATGGAGTAAGTGGGGTATCGATGTGGTTATTGATGGTGAAGCAGAGAACATAGTTGTTGAAGTAGTTAAAAAGATATTTGAAGGTAAAGAGGTACCTAAGTATATATGGATCTCACCCTACGAGTCGCCAAAGATAGAGGACATACCAATTATTAAGGGTGCCAGTGTTAATGGGTTAATAGAAATTATGAGGGGGTGCCCTAGAGGATGTAAGTTCTGCAGTGTCACCTTAAGACCGTTAAGGTTCATACCCTTAGACATGATTGAGAAGGAGATAATGGTTAATGTTAAGAATGGGGTTGTTCACGGAATACTTCATAGTGAGGACGTACTTCTTTATGGGGCTAAGGGAGTAATTCCTAGGGAAGAGCCTTTATTTAGGCTCCATGAGGTAGTGCTTAAGTACTATAAGACCCTCGCCTGGTCACATGCGTCCTTAGCGGCCATAGTGACCGCTGAAAGAAATGGTAAAATCGTAAGTAAGCTATGTGAATTAATATACTCTAAGTGTGAACAGGACTATATGGGTGTTGAGGTAGGCATAGAAACAGGCTCACCAAGGCTTGCTAAGATAATAATGCCTAGTAAGGCAGCCCCATTTAAGGCTGATGAATACCCCGAGATAGTTGAGGAGGCTTTCAAGATAATGCATGAAAATAACATAATACCTGCGGCAACATTCATTCTGGGGTTCCCTGAGGAGAAACCCGATGATGTTGTTAAGACAGTGGAACTTCTTGAGAGGCTTAAGAATTATAGGAGCGTAATAGTTCCAATGTTCTTTGTACCTATGGGCGCGTTGAAGGCCAGTAAGGACTCAGTAACTAAGGTTAAGGTAACGAGAGAACATGTTGAGGCTATGAAGACGGCCCTAAACCACACCCTTTACTGGGCTGATGACATAATGAAGAGGTACTACATGAAAGGACCTAAATACTTCCTTGCCAGGACTTTACTAAAGACATTTATATTCTTTGTTAAGATGGCCAGTAAGAGAGCCCAGAAACAGATAGAGAACTTTACTGAGAAAGAGTTATGTGTTCAATACGATTAGTAAGGTGTTTTTATTAGGAAGAGATAAATAGGGTATCTAGTAAAGTTATGAGGGTTAGGTTATGGAGGAGGTAAATCTTAGTGAGGAAGCAAGAGCTTGCGGAGGTGTTTTAGCTGCTTTAGTATCGATACTTAGGAAAATTGATTTTGGAGAGAAAGTAAGAGTTACTGTTGAGGAAGAGCACGTCAAGGAACTTAATGAATCACTTTCCTTACTCACGAAGTACGGCTTGATAAAAGTTCATGAAAGACCTTCAGATAAGGTAGCTATAATAGAGAAGGTTAAGGAGGAGTAATTTTAGTATAGCCTTACCTTACCTACATTCTTTTCTAGGAACTTAATGAATTCATAAAAGCCCTCTGAAATACCTCCTTGAACATTTAGATCCACTCTTAATGGCGTTATTGATATGCATCCCTCAACATGTACTGTATATATGTCGGTACCTTCCTCACCCATTAGTGTCTCACCGTAGAGCCAGTAATAGGGCTTGCCTCTAGGATCTATACGTTTCTCGACGTACTGCTTGAACCTTAGCTTAGCTGCTCTAGTGACTTTCACGCATCCCTTAAACTTATTTATGCTAGGAATGTTTATTGAGAGAACATCAACTCCTTTAGGGAACCCTACCTCCTTAGTGAATTGAAGTACTGACCTAGTTACTATCTTGATTATCTCGCTAAGTCTTTCATCGTTAAAGTCGCTACATGAGGATACGTCAGCAGAGAATGCCACACCAGGTATACCTAATAGGGCACCCTCTATAGCAGCACTTAATGTACCGCTATACAATATGTTCTGTATGGATGTATTATCACCGACATTAACACCGCTCATTATGAGATCCGGATTGAATTCCATCACATTAATGGCTAAGTGAATTGCATCACTAGGTGTTCCATTAGTTCCGTAAATAACCATATCGTTAAGTACGTACTTATTTATCCTTAGAGGCTTATGGAGTGTTATTCCATGACCAGTTGCTGACCTTGGTTCTTCGGGCGTTAGTACTAGCACCTCACAGAAGTCCCTTATACTTCTATAGAGTACGTGTAGCCCCTCGCAATGTATTCCATCATCATTAAGGAGTAGTACTTTCATGTCAGCTACCCCAATATACATCACAGCTCAGTGGGCATGACTCTCATCATACCCGAATTAAACTACCCTACACACTTTAAGTATCCTAAAAGGATTAGCAGTATATTAACGTTTCTGTGTGTAATCTTAATCAATAGATTTATATTTATAGGGTACTTAATGTTTAGGGATTAAGTAGGTGTTTATATGTTATGTGACCTGAAGGATGTGTTACTCATTGTTGGTGCTGTAAACGTTATTGCTGGTATCCTATATGCCTCACTAAACCAGCCAGACATAAAGTACTATGCTTCACTCATAATAGTACCTCGATACACTATAAACACACTTACACCAGGCACATATACATTTAGGAAATACGGTAGTGAAGTCAGTTAATAGTAAAGAGATACTGAAAGGCGATGAGGAAGTAGCTACAGTAAACATTACGCACTTAGAGAATCGCTTTAAAGGGGTGCTCATCCTATACGTGTGAACTCAATGAGAGGATAATTCTTTATGTGGAGGCAGAGACCTAGGGACACATATCTATAGAGATTTATCAAGATGGAAGCCTTGTTTATGGGAAATCCTTTAAGGAGGGGTCAGGGTTCATAAGTTTTGAAGAACTTGTAAAGTTAAGAGATAAGGGTAAAGAGCCTTTACTTAAAGTACGTATTAAGTCGTTAGATGAGCCTATAAAGGTATATAAGCTTGGCTTAATATTCCCATACATATGTACGGCAACATACATACTCACACACCCCATGGTGAACATTACGGAGTTCTCAACGGCCTATGACATTACTCAAGTATATCTGATCAATTTAAGCAAGTTCTCACTAGGTGTTTTAGTATCCATTATAGGTTTAGCATTAATGATAATAGCCATAAGATTGAGAATAAAGTAAGTTGACGTGAAAGCAACTAAATCCAGACTAGAATGTAATGAACACCTTGTCTTGCTCCCCTAACTTAAATATCCCTGCTTTAATTAAGTCCCCGGTGGGTAGTTCCAGACATAGGTTTACCGTAGCCCTCTCCCTAGCCTCAGCTTCATCCTTTACGTTAGTTCTTACCTTAAAGTACTCCTTAACCCATAACTTCCTAATCACTGGTGGTTTAGGGAACATAACCCAGCTTGCGTAGCGGTCTTTAAACACTATGAAGAATATGGGGTTTAAGTCATTGGGTATTTCATGGTAACTAGAATATACCCAGTTAATGCAGTCATTAACACTAGGTATAGGTGTTACTGAATGCTCATAAGGATGGTAATGTACGGTACCTACAGGGTTAGTGACACCTTCAAGGTCTATAGGCTCAACCTCACCCTTACTCCCAACCTTAAAACCGAACCAATCAATAACCCCATCAACTAACCTTAACCCAGCAACCCATTCACGCCTACTGTAAGCATCTATTAACTCAACCCACCTTAATTGCAACTTAAGAGGCAATATATACTTAATAACCAATACATTCACCTTCAGATACGTGGCTCACATGTGATATGTTAGTCTGAGAAGTTATATTATGCAGGTTAATCTTTAAAATTAAAGCTAAAAGTACTAGTCAGGGGTTTGCATGGAGTTTAAGGCCGTTAGTGTTAAGGGGTTCTTCGGTAAGTTGCTTATTGAGTTAAGCGTTAAGGGCTTCATGGACTTAATTAACAGTTTAGATAGGGCATTAATTATTCACGGAATTAAGAAAGGCGGTATATTGGGTGGCGGGGCTATTCATATATACCTAACCCCTTACCAAGGCATCATCTTCTTCTGTAAGACTAAGGAAGTTTTAGAATTACCCAAAGAGGCTGTAGTTATTGAGGCAGAGATTATAGAGCCTGTCCTTAGCCTCTTGGGTGTTTAAATTTTAATATAAATAAATAACAAAGTGATTATGTATGAGTACTTGATGGTTCATCGCATCATAGATTAGCTTTAAGGCTTGGTTACTAAGCTCTTATATATTCATCAAAATTTTATGAGGTAACAGTGAAAGAGAAGTGAAGATTAATTAATTAAGGGAGGCATTTAAGTTAAGTTAGGTAATAGCAATATTAACCCTTCCCACTACCCTGTATGGTTAAGGGTGGGTTAAGTGAAGGAAGGACGTAGTAAATATGCCTTGCTTATTCTTATTGTGTGGGTATGGGTGTTTCTGGGTATAGTGGCTACTATTACTTTAATAGCTTATGTGAAGGGTGTGTCCTTAGATTTCAAGGAATTAATTAATATGCTTAGTAAGGAGCCGTATCTAGCATCTTATGGAGAAGTTGTTGGCATAGGGGCTTTACCACTTCTCATTTCCTTTATACGTAAGGATGATCCTAAGATGTATGGTTTAGGGAGAAAGAGTTTGTTAAAGAGTTTAGCACTGTCATTACCGCCTGCGGTAGCCATATCGATAGCGAGAATTATGCATGGTGATCTGTCTATCGAGGGCTTCAGCTTAAGATTCCCTCTCAACATTTGGTATGCTGTTTTAGGTGTATTGGCTTACGGGCCTTTAGAAGTGTTTTTCGTTGTATGGCTTATAGTAAATACTGACATAGTCTTAAATTCAACTAAAAAAGTTATCTCTCCAGGTCTCTTAATTACTGTGCTAGTTTTTGGGTTATCACACGTACTTCTCTCACCTCAAGGAGGATTACTTAACGCTATAAAAGTAACAGCTATATTCATGGGGTTAGGACTAATTTTCAAGTATACTAGAAACTCTATAGGGCCCATGATAGCATGGACATTAATTAATGGACAGGTTTCTTACCTACTAATAGGCTGTTTAACTTAAGATCCGTATATAGGTTTACCCTTATCGCCTTGAACACTTGTTATCACTTAATTTTCATGAGCTTCTTAGCATTATCCGATAGGATTAGCTCCTTTTCCTCATCACTCAGTCCTGGTAAAGTCTTGATTATGTCTATCTGCCTCTTAGCGGATAACCATTTAGGTGTTAACCCTATGATGTGATCACTACCAAACACGAATTTATCGGCTCCTAAATGCTTAATGTAAGTAGATAACCTATCAGCACCTATCTCCTCAACTATCGTGACTAAACTATATGAGGTATCAAGATAGATGTTAGGGTGACCTGCAGCTAAACACATAAACTCCCTAAAGCCGAAAAGCCCGCCCATATGGGCGTAGATAATCGTGGTTTCTGGGGCCAAAGCTGGTAGTAGGTCATAATCTTCTATTCTATCTGGTGTGGGTAAGGTATGCTCCTTAGTTGATTTGAAATAGAGTGTTGATAGGTCACCTTTCATAGCGTGAATCACTACAGGAATGCCTAGTTCACCAGCTTCCTTAAGTACCTTGACAACGTGTGGGTGCCTTATGCAGAAACCCTGAATTCCTGGGTGCAGCTTTAGCCCCTTTAAACCTAAGTCTTTAATAGCCCTCCTTAACTCACTTATGGCTACATCTGCAGGGTTAGGTACTACAGAAGCGAACCCTACAAGCCTCTTGGGCTCGTAAGACACTACCCTATATACGTAGTCGTTAGGAATGTAAGGCGCTATAGGAAGTATAACCGCGACATCTATACCTGACACATCCATAAACTCAATAAGTCTTTCAGCAACTTCACGGGGATGGACACTACTCTTAATCCATTCATTAGGTATATGGATATGGGTATCAATAATCAATCTAACCTCCCTATAGTAATGAAGGGAATCGCGTAAAATACCTAACACATTAATTACGACTTCCATAAGGTCTTAACCGCATCAGAAACACGGGTTATCTCCCTTAACCCTATATTTAACGTGCCTTAACTAAATAACTCTATGGGTGTTACTCCTGTTCTTTATTAGTGACTATGAACTTGTATGCCCTGAATGTAAAGGGGAGTTAAGCTTAGTTAGCGGTAATGAGTTATTCGGCGTTTTGAAATGCCTACGGTGTGAGGAACCATATCTTCTAGGCAATTACTTCCCTGGTATACCTGATTTGAGGCCTAAGGCCTTAAGAATTGAGGTCTTTGAAAGAGCTTGGTTCAGAGCGTTTAAAATTAGTACGGATAAAGTACCTAAGTATCCGAAGGACTTAGGCTTTAGGATTAATGAAATACCTTACTTCATGGCCTTACTTAATGAAGAGTACTTTAACGAATATAGTAGTGTCCTTGAAGCGCGCTATCTAAAAGAATTTAAGAGTCTAATCAAGGACTTAAAGAACGTCCTTAGTATAGGGTGCGGCTGTGGTAGGGATTTAAGACTCATAGAACGCAATAAGGTAGGAATAGATCTATTCCCATCAAACATAGTGTTAGCGAACTCACGAGGTATACTAGCCATTCTTGCTGACGCACGTAAATTACCATTCAAGGATAATTCCTTTGATGCATTACTAGCCATACAGTCACTTGAGTACATACCCTTAGCAGATACACCATGCTTAGTGAATGAGTTAAGCAGAGTACTCAAACCTAAAGGAATCCTGCTATTAACCCTAGAGAAATGCATTGACGATACCGATAAGGAATTCTATTATGAATTCAAAAGTAAGTATTTTACCGTAAAGCACTTCCACAGATGCTGGGGTAGTAGAGGCTTAAATGAAATAGAGAAATATTTCAATGTAATAAAATTGGATAAGGATAATGATTATTATTACGTACTAGCCAAGAAGTATTAAAGAAGGAATCACGTTTTATGACAATCCCACCAACCTAAGTGTTATAGTTAAGGCGGTCGTCACTAATTGAATTAGATCGAATCTCAAAAATTTATGGTGGTGAGGCCGCGGGGATTTGAATTCAGGATCACGGGAGCTCCAGACATATGACAGAACTAATTTGGTGGGCATATAGCTAATATGCCATGTGGACATAACCGATATTCAACTGGTATAATCACAACAGCTATTAGCTAAAGCACTATATGCCACGGTACAACATCTATGTGAACTTATAGCCAAGGACACGTATGCACATATTCACAACGTTCCTAAGGATTCGAAGATACGCCTCTCATGGTAATCAAATGTTCCGAGAAAGAGTACTACACCCTTCTAAGTATTTCAATTTAGAAATACCATTATAAAAATAGAATACGATTCTGAATTTCACATCAAGAAGGGCACGTAGATAAAAGGGTTTTATTACCGTAGAGCATGTCTATATAGTTCCACTATGGTATTGTTTCTCTATTTTCTCTTTTACGTACTTTAGTACTTCCTTGAGCGCCTCTTCAATGTTTCCAGGGTAATGGTACGGCTTTACTATATTATCATGTTTTTCGTGGAAGTGATGAGGGAACGTTAATATATGTCTATGTGTTTCATGGGGTGTATTATCCCAACGGTATACGGTACCATCTATGTGGCGCCTCTCCCAATGTATAGCGTATCTATTAGGTAGTCTTCGCGAAATCCATACATCAATAAAGCTTTCATCGATGAGGTATATTCTTAATTTACCATACACTATCTCTGTATCAATAACTATCTCTGGATATAAGCTAATAGCAAGCTCTTTAAGCCTCTCAAGTACCTCATCTATGCTACCGCGTTCACTCACTTTCTTGCGCCTCTTAGCTCCTCTAAAAGCTTCTTCAACTTCTCCTCTCGATCAAGCAAATAATCAAGACGAGTAAGATCCTCAAAGACTCTTGTTTCCTCTAGTTCTCCTCGTCTAATCTTATTATCAAGCTCTTCAATACTTGATACACTATATCGAGCCATAATGAGTTTCGATTCTAACCTAACCCGTCTAAGCTCGGATAAAATATACTGACGTAATGCTTCTCTTTCTAGCACATCCTCTTCAACACCAAGTATCTTGGATACCCTTTTATATAACAGACTAGTCAAGCCCAAACACCATCTGCTCCAACTATTATACTTTAAGATATCAGGGCTCATAATCTTAACGCCAAAGCTTTAACCCTAATGATGTGATACATCGTAATAATTCGCTAATATATGGATAGACCCCGAGAGAACACGAGATTTCTTTCTAGAATAGCATTAAGCTTCTCCCACTATTGTACTTATTATTAAATACTATCCCACCTTAACTTAAGAACTCCACCAATACCCTCTTTATCTCTGATTTCAACTTTCTTCAATAAGCCCATAGATTTCTTTAAAGCATAACTATTTGAATCTCCTCACCTTTCCCTAAGTCTGCTTTTCAAGTCACTATTTTCATAGCGAATACGAACAACCTTAACCACAACACCATTCTCCTACTACGTACCATCGTATCTAACTTTAACAATTGTTACATCTATCATTCTGTCATATGCTTAACCGATATGCTAAGAGATGTTCGTATCTGATACGCTGGTCTGAGAAAGATGATATGCCTAGTGAATTAGAGTCAATTAGAAGAACAATATTAGATCTCATGTAAGTTTATGGTGGTGGGGCCGCGGGGATTTGAA